>Ga0335082_10010058_pt1 | contig 10270 bp, 8 predicted proteins | sample Lox_Sample_41_FD_206718 | JGI IMG/M metagenome (GOLD analysis project Ga0335082, IMG submission 206718) | Soil microbial communities from Loxahatchee National Wildlife Refuge, Florida, United States - Lox_Sample_4.1 | ecosystem: Environmental > Terrestrial > Soil > Wetlands | place: USA: Florida...
TCGCTCGATACGGATGCTGCTTCAGCGGCATGTAAAGCTCCGGTCCTGGAGGCGAAGCTGGCGAATCCTGCCGGACATCGCCTACGACACCGACAATCGTCATCCATTTCCCAACCGAATCGAACCCGCACTGCACCCGCTTGCCGATGGGGTTCTCGTTCGGGAATACTTCGCGCGCCAGCGCTTCGCTCACGATGACAACAAGCGGCGTATCGTAGTCGTCGCGTGTAGAAAAATCGCGCCCGTGATTCAATGGAACACCTAAGGTCGCGAAATATCCGGGGCTAGCGAGCCGGAAACCAGCGTGCGGAAGATGCTGGCCCGGAGCGAAGATGTGTTTGCCTTCGACCGCGTACGAACCGTCGGACCCGTATTGCCCTGTTGGCAATCCCATGGCCGCGGCCACCGACGAAACGCCTGGGAGTCCCTGGATTTGGGCGAAGAGATTCTCGAAGAACCGTCCCACCCCGAGATACTCACTCAACTCGTGCGCTGGTGCATGCGCGTACATCACCAGGATGCCTTCGGTGCGATAGCCAAGCTGCACGCTGGTTAAAGCCGCGAAGCTGCGCAGCAACAATCCTGCCCCGACAGCCAGGACCAACGAAAGCGCGATCTGCGCCACTACCAGCGCATTTCGAAGTCCGGGAGAGCGGCCACCGATCTGCCCGCGTGATCCGCCCTGTTTCAGCGCGTCGTGCAGATCTACGCGCGCGGCCTGCCATGCCGGAGTCAATCCGAACAGCAGGCTGGCAAGCAATGAGATTCCGCTTACGAACCCAAGCACGAACCAGTCGACGTGAATATCCTCCAGCCGCGGCAGCGGCACGCTGTTGGCCGACATCCGGACAAGCGCCCTGGTCCCGAAGTCCGCGAATAGAAGCCCCAGCGCGCCGCCTATTAGCGCCAGCAGCACACTTTCCACCAGCAGCGGCCGGATGATGTGCCAGCGCCGGGCTCCCAACGCCGCCCGCACTGCGATCTCACGGGCCCTCGCCGAGGCGCGCGCAAGCATCAGATCAGCGACATTCGTACACGCAATCAAAAGCACCAACGCAACCGCGCCCATCAGAAAGTACAGCGTTGTCCGCACCGGCCCAACGATTTGGTCGCGCAACGGAATCGCTACGAAGGTCTTGTTTCGGTTGGTGTCCGGGAATTGCGTCGCCAGCCGTGCACCAATCGTTTCAAGTTGCGCTTTCGCGCCTTCCAGCGTGACTCCGGCTTTAAGCTTCGCGACGGTGCGGTAATTGTAGGCGCTGCGGTTCAGGTTTTCGGGTTTAACGGACGCTGGGAACCACACGTCCGCTTGGGGAGGATACTGAAACCCGGCTGGCAGGATGCCGATCACCTGGTACGACTGATTCTCAACCCGGACAGTGCGTCCGAGACCACTCGCTCCAGAGCCGAAGTTACGCTCGGCAAACGCCTCACTCACAACAGCAACCAACTCACCGTCATTTTGTTCGAAGGCACGCCCTTCGAAGGCACGCCCATAAAGAGGTTGCACACCAAAGACGCGGAAGAAATCCGGGTTCACCATGTACGCCCCGGTGAACTCCGCCCGGTGGCGAAGTTGCACGCCCATCTCCCCGCCGATGTGGTAGCTAAAGGAGTCGAAGATCTGCGTACCGTCACGGATATCGGCCAGATCTCCTCCGGTCAGCCGCGGAGTGGTCTTGCCAGTCTGCTTCCAATAGGTACCAACTGCGACGATGTGATCGGCATCCGGATACTGCAGCGGCGACAGCAGAACTCCGTTAATGATGCTAAAGATCGCGGTATTCGCCCCGATGCCGAGCGCGAGAGTCAGAATCGCCACTGTGGCAAATCCGGGATTTTTCCGCAGCATGCGCAGCGCATAACGAAAATCCTGAACGAGTGTCATTAGACCTAATACCTTCCGCGATCGTTTCGGTTACTCACAACCTGCGTTGTCCGTGTTCATCCGCGTTCATCCGGGGCCCTAATAAGGCCAAGCCGGCTTACTAAACAGCCCTCCATCGATCCACATCGTCTGCCCAGTAATAAACGCACTAGCGTCACTAGCCAGAAAAACCGCCGCCCGACCCACGTCGCCAGGCGTCCCAATCCTACCCAACGGCGTCAACTTCGCCCAAGTCCCGGCGAAATCCGCAGCCTCAGTCCGGGTGCGCTCCGTCTCAATGGCCCCCGGCGCCAGGCAATTCACCGTAATCTGATACGGCCCCAACTCCACCGCCGCGACCTTAGTGAACATCTCAATGCCGCCTCGGCTCGCCGTGTAATCAACCAGTCTTGGAAATGCAATTTTGTTACAACCGGATCCTATATTAATGATCCGCCCACCGCCGTGCTCCTTCATATGCCGAGCCGCCCGCTGCGAGCACAAAAAGCACCCCTTCAGGTTCGTATCGATCACTCGATCCCAGTCCTGCTCCTCCAAGTCAATCAGCGACTGCCAGGTCTGAACGCCGGCGTTATTCACTAATACGTCCAGGCGGGCGAATCGTTCCAAAACAGCGCCAAATATGCGATCGACATCTCGACTAACGCCGATGTTGCCGGCCGCAACTAATGCCTGCCTCCCGAGGGCGCGTACCTCCGACGCCGCAACCTCCGCGCCCGCCGCATCGAGATCGTTGATCGCGACATCGCAACCCTCGCGCGCCAGCTCCAGCGCGATCCCCTTGCCGATGCCTTTTGCAGCGCCGGTCACTAACGCCGTCTTGCCTCGGAGCACCATGGGGACATTCTAGCCGGGCAGGCTGCCGCGTACGTCAACCATTGAAAAAAAGCTTGCCCTCCAGGAGAAATCGAAGGACACTGAAGCTTTGGAGGTAACCAGCAATTGAAACTGGGTGAAGCAATCGCCTGGGAGCCAACCGAGCGGTGGACCACCACCGATGCCGGTGAACTGTACGACGTCGCCAGTTGGGGCAAGGGCTATTTCTCCGTCGGCGAGAATGGACATCTGTGGGTCCACCCAACCAAAGATCCCAATCGCCGCATCGATCTGCTCGAGCTGGCCGAAAAGCTGGAACTGCGCGGCATCTCCCTCCCCATCCTGATCCGGTTCGCGGAAATCCTCAAACATCGCCTCGGCGAAATGCATCAGGCTTTCGCCAACTCAATTGCCGAGCACGGCTACAAAGGTGCGTACTGCTGCGTCTATCCGATCAAGGTAAATCAGCAGCGCCAGGTCGTCGAAGAGGTCTTCAAGTACGGCCGCCCGTACCACTTCGGCCTGGAGGCTGGATCGAAACCAGAGCTGCTTGCCGTACTCGCGGTCGCCGACAACGAGACACCGATCATTTGTAACGGATTCAAAGACGACGAGTACATCGAAATGGTGATGCTGGCCAAGAAGATTGGCCGCCAGATCATCCCCGTCGTCGAGAAATACACCGAACTCGATCTCATTGTCAAACACTCGCAGCGTGTCGGTGTTCGCCCGGTGATCGGCCTGCGCGTCAAGCTCGCCAGCAGAGGATCGGGCCGCTGGAAATCCTCAGGCGGCTATCGCTCCAAGTTTGGACTCACCGTCAGCGAAGCCCTCCAGGCGCTCGAACAAATGAAAGCCGTAGGAATGGAAGACTGCATCCAACTCGTGCACTTCCACCTCGGCAGCCAGATCACCAACATCCGCCAGATCAAGGCCGCTGTAATCGAGGCCGCCCGGATTTACGTCGAGCTGAAGCGCGCCGGCGCAGGACTCACGCACCTGGATGTCGGCGGCGGCTTGGGCGTCGACTACGACGGCTCACAAACCGATTTCGAATCCAGCGTCAACTACACGCTGCAAGAGTACGCGAACGACGTGGTCTATCATGTCCAGAATGTGTGCGACGAAGGCGAGGTCCAACACCCGACCATCGTGACCGAAAGCGGGCGCGCTATAGCGGCGTACCACAGCGTGCTGGTCTTCAACGTGCTTGGGGTCAGTGGATTCGGTGACGATTCCTTCGATCCAGTCCCCGAAGACGCGGAGCAACCGCTCATCGATCTCCAGGAGACCAACCGCTCGCTCAGCTCGAAGAACTTGCTCGAAGCCTTCCACGATGCGCAACAGGCGCTCGACAACGCGCTAAATCTGTTCAGCCTCGGCTACCTTCCGCTTGCGCAACGCAGCCAGGCCGAAAAACTCTACTGGGCCATCTGCCGCCGTATCCACCGAATGGCGAAAGAGCTCGAATACTTCCCCGAAGAACTCGAAGCTCTGGACGGCATGCTGTCCGATACCTATTTCTGCAATTTCTCGCTGTTCCAGAGCATGCCCGACAGTTGGGCCGTCAAGCAGCTCTTCCCCATCATGCCCATTCACCGCCTGGATCAAATGCCGTCGCGCAACGGCGTCCTAGGCGACATCTCCTGCGACTCCGACGGAAAAATCGACCAGTTCATCGACCGCCGCGATGTTAAGAAGACTCTCCCGCTCCACCCTTTCAATGGCGAGCCGTATATGCTCGGCGCGTTCCTGCTCGGCGCTTACCAAGAGATCCTCGGCGATCTCCACAACCTGTTCGGCGACACCAATGCCGTGCACGTCAGCCTGGGTGAAAACGGCGACGTGATCCTTGATACCGTCATCCGCGGCGACACCGTACGAGAAGTGCTCGACTATGTCCAGTTCAGCGCCAAACAGTTGCTGGAGGAATTCCGGCGCGACGTCGAAACGGCGCTACGTGAAGGCAAAATCGGCTACGAAGAGTCGGGCCGTCTGCTGCGTTTCTACGAAGATGGCCTGAACGGATACACGTACCTGGAGTAAATAACGGACGTTGCCCCACAACCTGTACGTCGTTCTGGTTGCCCCCCGCAATCCGCTAAATATTGGAGCTGCGGCGCGCGCGGTCAGCAACTTCGGCTTTCACAAACTGCGGCTCGTGAATCCCTACCAAGTCGCGTTCAAAGAGGCGCGGTCGGCGGTACACGCGCACGAGATTCTCGAAACTGCCGAAGAATACCAGACGCTAGCCGAGGCGATCGCCGGGTGCAATCTGGTCGTTGGCACAACATCGCTCGGCCATCGCGAACTGCAACATCCCTTGCGAACGCTTGAGTACGGCGGTCGGCTGCTTCGCAAGCACCTGCTCTCTGGTCCAGCCGCTCTGCTTTTTGGATCCGAAAAGTTCGGCTTATCGAACGACGACCTCAGCCATTGCAACTGGCTGTTGCGCATCGGCACCCGAGGCTCGATGAATCTCGGCCAGGCAGTCGCAGTGTGCCTATATGAACTCACGCGCAAGACCGCCGCGCCAAAGCCGGAAAAGCGCAAACCGGCGACCGCCGCAGACCTCGATCGTCTAACCGAACTGTTGACGTCCGTACTGGAGCACTCCGGCTATGTCCACTCCGGCAGCACCGAAAACAAAATCCGCCGGCTGGTCCGGCGCCTGGAACTGCCCGCGCACGACGCCGAGGTCTGGTTGGGAATGATTCGGCAGATCCAATGGAAGCTGACACGCGAGCCGCAATGATATCCTGAGTGTCGGCACTCCCAATACTATGACGAAGGTTCAGTTGCAATATGACCTGATCCGTCCGTTGACGGATTCCGACGCCGGTAGCGTCGCGGATGTTCATAGTTGGTACGGCATCATGCGTGTTCAACTTGGGCCAACGATGGACAAGCTCTCGGTGGAATACGACGCGTCGCGGCTTAGCGAAAAGGACGTGGAAGCCGTTCTGCAGCGCTTCGGTCTCCCAGTCAAGCGGAAATGGGCGGCCCCTTAGTGGATTGAGACACGCTCCTCGCGACGTGCAGGATGGCGAGATAGTGTTTCTTGGCCACCCTGGCTCCGATTAATCTTTTAACGTCGGAAAGCACGCGGTCACGCTGCGATGCATCCATCACCAAATGGTCTGAGTGCGTGCGGATCATGTCGACGTACTGCTCGCCTGTGTAGTCCACCGTCCACAGATAGCGCTTCACGCGGACATCCCTGAAGAACCCCATGCTCTCGATCTGCTCGCGTAAATCCGGCACCTCCTCAGGACGCGGTGGCGGCCACTTTGGCAAGCCTTTTCCGACTGATTCATAGCATTGCTGAATCTCCGTGAAGATCGGATCAAAACCCTCAGGAAACGCATGAACCATGGTCACGATTGCGAGAATGCCGTCCGCCTTCAATACGCGGGCGGTTTTCGCATAGCACGTCTCCGGATCGAGCCAGTGCCAGGAGGAAGCAGCAAACACCGCGTCGAATAGAATCCCGTGAGATTCCCAAGTTTCAAAGGACCCTCCGATCACTTGGGCATGAGGAAAAATCGCCAGATTCCGTCGCGCGATTTCAGCCAGATGCGCGCCGGGCTCAAGGCACGTCAGTCTGTATCCGCGCCGCGCAAGCGGCAATGATGCTTTTCCCGGGCCACAACCGATCTCGAGTACCGACGAACCCGGCCCGAGACCGCCGAGGGCAAACAGATCATCAAAGATTTCTTCCTGATAAGTCGGGCGAGCCTGATCATAAAGGTCGGCAACTTCGTCAAAGCTCTTCGCTACAAGCTCGCGATCAGTCATGGCAGCCTACTCCAGTTTGTCATGCGAGAATTCTTAGGATGAACCGCCGACACCTGCTACAGGCCTTGATCGCGCTGCCAGCAGCTCGTTCCGCCTTCGGCCAAACTCCCAATTTAGAGGAAACGACACTCGGCGACCTGGAGCAGGGATTCCGTTCCGGCCGCTTCACCTCGCGCGCCGTGACAGAGTGGTATCTGGCTCGAATCAATACACTCGACAAGCACGGGCCGCACGTCAATTCGGTAATCGAGCTCAATCCGGAAGCGTTGGCCATCGCCGACGCGCTCGATCGCGAGCGAAGTTCCAAAGGGCCGCGCGGTCCCTTGCACGGCGTTCCGGTGTTGATCAAGGACAATATCGAAACAGCCGACCGCATGAGCACGACCGCTGGTTCGCTCGCGCTAGCCGGTTCCATCGCGCGGAAAGATTCCTTCGTAGCCGAACGCCTGCGAGCAGCCGGTGCAGTGATCCTGGGCAAGACTAATTTGAGCGAATGGGCCAATTTCCGTTCCACGCATTCCGTCAGCGGATGGAGCGGACGCGGTGGCCTGACGCACAATCCCTATGCACTCGATCGCAATCCTTCAGGCTCGAGTTCCGGGTCGGGCGCTGCCGCAGCATCGAACTTTTGCGCCGTCGCAGTAGGGACTGAGACGGACGGGTCGGTGACCGCGCCCGCTGCCGTCTGTGGACTCGTAGGCATCAAGCCGACAGTGGGCTTGATTGGCCGCTCGGGCATCATTCCAATTTCCCACAGCCAGGACACGGCCGGTCCGATGGCGCGAACCGTCCGCGACGCCGCGATTTTGCTTGGAGCGCTCGCAGGTGTCGACCTTCGTGATGCAGCTACCAGCGCGAGTACGGGGAAATCCCAGACAGGTTACACACAGTTCCTTGATCCAAACGGGTTGAAGAACGCACGACTGGCAGTCGCCCGAAAATTCTTCGGCGGTAACGCTGCAACGGATCACATTATGGAGGAGTGCCTGGCCGAGATGAAACGCCAGGGCGCGGAACTCGTGGACCCGGCCGACCTGCCCTCGCACGGCAAGTACGATGACGATGAGTTGCAAGTCCTGCTCTACGAGTTCAAGTCAGACCTGAACGCGTATCTGGCTGGAATCGATCCCAAGATTAAGTCCCGAACCCTCGCCGGCCTCATCACCTTCAACCGCGATCACCGCACCGAGGAGATGCCTTACTTTGAACAGGAAATCTTCGAGAAAGCCCAGGCCAAGGGACCGCTCACTGAGAAAGCCTACCGCGACGCGCGCGTCAAATGCGTGCGCCTCGCGCGCGCCGAAGGCATCGACGCGGTAATCGCCAAACACAAAGTGTCAGCAATCGTCGCGCCTACCATCACGCCGGCGCCGTTCAACGACCTGGTACTGGGCGACGGCAATTGGCCAGCTTGCACCACGCCGGCAGCAGTCGCCGGCTACCCGCACATCACGGTCCCGGCCGGTTTCGTGCGCGGGCTCCCGGTCGGTATCTCTTTCTTCGGCCCCGCATGGAGCGAACCGGCACTCCTGAAACTCGCGTACAGCTTCGAACAGGCAACGAAAGCCCGCCGGGCACCAACGTTCGCAGCAACCGCCCCTGTAGCGTAAGCCTTCCCGGCTTGCGCCGCCGCATTGAAAACGATACCATCCGAGCATGCGCGAAGCTGTGATCGTAGATGCGATTCGTACGCCCGTCGGACGGCGGGATGGTGGACTCAAAGGCTGGCACCCGGTGGATCTCTTGGGCCGGACACTCAAGACCCTAGTGCAGCGTAGCAAGCTCGACCCGGCACTAGTCGACGACGTCATCGCTGGCTGCGTCGGCCAAGTCGGTGAACAAGCCTACAACGTCGCGCGCAATGCCGTACTCGCCGCCGGATTCCCGGAGTCCGTGCCCGGCACCACTGTCGACCGTCAGTGCGGCTCGAGCCAACAAGCGGCCCACTTTGCTGCGCAAGGCGTTCTCGCTGGAAGCTACGACATCGCCATCGCGTGCGGAGTCGAGTGCATGAGCCGCGTTCCCATGGGATCGAACTCTGCCTCGGGACCCGGCAAGCCTTTCGGACCCGCGGTCATGCAGCGCTACAACAACGTCGTCTTCCATCAAGGCATCGGCGCTGAGATGATGGCCGAGCGCTGGAAGATCAGCCGGTCGGAACTCGACGAGTTCAGCTTCGAGAGTCACCAGCGCGCGGCTCGCGCCACCGAAGAAGGCCGCTTCTGCAACGAGATCACACCGATCCCGATCGAAGCCGAAAACGGACCCGCCCACTTGAGCCGCGATGAAGGAATTCGCGCCAACACGACGCTCGAGAAAATGTCGACCCTCAAGCCGGCGTTCAAACCGGATGGCGTCGTCACCGCCGGTAATTCGTCGCAGATCAGTGACGGCGCGGCGGCGCTGCTGATCATGGAAGGCTCCACCGCCAGCAAGCTCGGACTGCGCCCGCTTGCACGCTTCGTCGAGTTCGCTATGGCGGCGGAAGATCCGGTAATCATGCTCTCCGCCCCGATCCCCGCCACTCGCAAGGTGCTTCAGCGCGCCGGCCTCTCGCTAGACGACATCGATCGCGTCGAAATCAACGAGGCCTTCGCCAGCGTCGTCGTAGCTTGGCAAAAGGAATTGGGTGCTGATTCGTCAAAGGTAAACGTGAACGGTGGCGCGGTAGCGCTTGGGCACCCACTCGGCGCGAGTGGCGCGCGCTTGATGACCACGCTCGTTCACGAATTGCAACGGACAGGTGGCCGCTATGGATTGCAGACGATGTGTGAAGGCGGCGGCATGGCCAACGCCACCGTGATCGAGCGGCTCTAGCGCAAAGAAACTAGAATTGGAGTATGGGAGTGCGGCGTTGGCTGACCGTGCTAGGGGTACTTTGCGCCGCCAGCCCTGTCCCAGCCCTCGCGCAACCTGACGCCGGTCTTAGCGCCGGAGTTTTCCTCGTTGCCAGCCGCAATTTGGGAGATCCCAACTTCGCGGAGACCGTAGTGCTGATCGTGCGCTACGACGAAGATGACGGCGCAATGGGCATCATCATCAACCGGCCGACGGACGTGCCGCTGTCCCGCGTATTTCGCGAGCTAAAGGAAGCGAAGGGCCGCACGGATCCGGTCTACAACGGTGGTCCCGTAGAGCAGGGCGCTCTGCTGGCGCTGCTGAAGTCCGCCACCGGACTGCACGATGCACAAAAAATCTTCGGCGACGTCTATCTCGTCTCGAGTCGGGATCTGTTAACGAAAACACTGGCGGCGAAAGCGGAGCCGAGCGCATTCCATGCCTATCTTGGTTACGCAGGATGGGCGGCCGGCCAGTTAGAGCACGAGTTGGCGCTCGGCGGCTGGCAAGTTCTGCCCGCCGACGCAGGCAGCGTGTTCCACTCCGAGCCGGACTCCGTGTGGCCGCGGTTGATCAAGCGTACTGAAATGCGCGTCGCTCGCATGGATCTGTTCACCAAACCAGGCGATTCAACACAATCTTTCCGTCGTTCACCACCAGCAGCACATCTCCCAGCGCTGTGATCTCCTTCAGCGGATTGCGTTCCACTGCGATCAAATCGGCTTCAAACCCCGCACGGATCGAACCTGTGCGCTGCGAAATCCCCAGGCAATCGGCCGCGACCGAAGTAGCAGATTGGATCGCCTCCATCGGCGACATCCCAATTCCCACGAGTTCCGCGATTTCGTGCGGGATCCGCCGATTGCTGTTTGGTCCATAGCTGGTATCGGTGCCGGTCACGAGCTTAATGCCCATCTTGTAAGCATGTGC
>Ga0335082_10010060_pt1 | contig 10269 bp, 9 predicted proteins | sample Lox_Sample_41_FD_206718 | JGI IMG/M metagenome (GOLD analysis project Ga0335082, IMG submission 206718) | Soil microbial communities from Loxahatchee National Wildlife Refuge, Florida, United States - Lox_Sample_4.1 | ecosystem: Environmental > Terrestrial > Soil > Wetlands | place: USA: Florida...
CGATGCGCGCAAACGCGGCCGAAAAGACCCAGTTCTCGGAGTTGAACGCGACGTTCACGATCAAGGATGGCGTAGCGGTCAACGAGGACCTCGAACTCAAGTCGCCGCTCCTGCGGATCGGCGGCAGCGGCAAAGTGGACATCGCCGCCGGGACGCTGGATTACGCCACCGGGGCGTCGGTCGTTGGTACGCTCAAGGGGCGCAATGGCCGGCCCGTCGACCAAATGCGAGGCATCACTGTGCCAGTCAGGATTTCGGGGCCGCTTGACAGACTGGCGTGGACGATCGACTGGAACGTGGCGGCACAGGAAGCGTTGCGACTGCAGGCCGCACAGAAGGCCTCGCAACAGGCACAGGCAGAAAAAGACGCGGTGCGCGCAGCCGTCGAGCAGCGGGCACGCGATGCCATGAAGGAACTCTTGCACAAATGACGGCACACCTTCGCGAAATCTCTCTCTATCCGATCAAGGGGTGTCGTGGACTGAGCCTGCGCAGCGCTGTGCTCGCGCCGACCGGGCTTGCAATCGAGTCAGAAGGCGCTGCCGAAGTCGGCGATCGAGAGTGGGTCGTCGTAGACGAAGGCGGCGAATTCCTGTCGCAGCGTGAGCATCCGCGCATGGCGCTCATCGAGACCAAGCTGACCACGACGCACCTGCGCCTGAAGGCGCCAGGCATGTTGCTGCTCGAGGTGCCGCTTGCGTCGGAGGGCGACGTGCTCGAAGTGCAGGTCTGGAACGATCGGGTCACAGCAGTCACGCAGGGAGAGGTTGCAGACACGTGGGTCTCGCGCTTCCTCGGCGTCCCGGCGCGCCTGATGCGCTTCGATCCCGAAGCACGGCGCTACTCGAATGCGCGCTGCACCGCGCCGCACGTCGCCCCGTACAAGTTCGCCGACGCCTTCGCGGTGCTGGTGACGAACCAGGCATCGCTGGACGATCTCAATCGGCGCCTCGCTGCGGCCGGCGCGGCGCCTGCAACCATGACGCGCTTTCGTCCGAACCTCGTGCTGGAAGGTCTGGCCGCGTACGAGGAGGACTACATCAGGACGCTGCGCATCGGCGACGTGACACTGCGCGCGGTCAAGCGGTGCGCTCGCTGCACCGTGCCCGGAGTGGATCCGGAGACCGGGATCGAGTCGAACGTCATCCCCGATCTGCTTGCCACCTATCGGCGCACCGACGACGGGGTCATGTTCGGAGTGAATGCGATCGCGGTCGACGGTGCCGGAAGCGAGTTGCGAGCCGGCGCGCCGGTCGAGATCGAACTGGACCTCTGATGAAGCACCTGCGGCGGCGCGTGCTCGCCGCGATCGTGGCGCTCGGGTCTGTTCACGCCTTCGCGCAGGAGGCAGGCACTCAGGGCGCGCGACCACCGCGCTGGCTGACGATCACCGTGCGACAGGATCGTCCGTCACAGGTCGCCGATGGCGTTCGCGCACCGCACGGAGCAGTGGTGACCGACAGCCGTTCGGCAGCGGTGTATCAGAGTGGCAAGGATTCGCACTCCGCGCGCGCGCAATCGAGCGAACAGACGATGCGCGTGCGCGAGGGTGCGCGTGCGCTGGTTCAGTTCGAAGCGGCGGTGCCGATGACCTTCAGCCACTACGCACTCAGCAAGGGAAGCGTGGAAGAGTTGCGCGGCGAGATGGGCTACAACGCTCTCGTCGAATTCGCGGTAAGCGCGCGACTTGCCGGCACGGCGGTGACGCTGTTGATCGAGCCACACGACGGCTCGATCCGGACCGAGTCGAGCGAGCGTGCAAGGCTGTGGGCCAGCGCGCGCGGCCGGCTCGGCGAGTGGATACCCGTGGGCGGCGCGGACCTGCGCGAGAATGCGAGTGTCACTGAATCGAATTCAGGAGCGGTTCGCGCACAGACGCGACCCTCCACCGATCAGCGCGGCGTCTGGTTGAAAGTCGACCTCGCCGACGAGGGTGCGCGGTAGGTCGCGCGTGCCCACCAGGCCTCCATCGGTCCAGCGCCAAAACGAGCAATCCACCAGCGGCTGATCGTCCACTGCAAGGCGACGATCGCCGCCGCGATCAGGGCAAGTTCCGTCCGGTTGAGTTCCGCGCCCCAACCGAGGCCCCAACCCGAGAGCAGGAAACCCATCAACGCACTTTGCGCGAGGTAGTTGGTGAGCGGCATGCGCCCGGCCGGTGCGATCCAGTGAATCAACGCCGCCAGCGGTCGCCTGTCGCGCAGGCGCACCAACAGCGCGACGTAGAAACAGGCAACGGCCGAGCCGAAGAATTGCAGCAGATAGCCAATCGAACCGGGATCGCCCGGGTGCCTGCTCACGGCCTCGAAGTTGAGCCACTCGCCATAGGCTGCGAACGGAAACGCCGCGAGGCCGATCCACGTCGCCGTCTGCCACAGTTTCGTATGGCGCGCGGGCCGTGCGAGCCAACCGAGGCGTCCGGCGAGCAACCCGAGCAGGAACAGGCCGACGATCTGCGGGACCGAGACGATCAGCATCGATTCGAGCACGCTCGAATAGTCGTCGGCGCGCGTAGCGAGCTGTCCGAAGTAGCCCGCCTCGGTGTAGGTGGAGAACGCACGCAGCGTCTCGAGCGAAAGCAGGGTTGGATCACCGTCGGGACCAATCCTGCGGCGAATCGATTCCGTGGCCAGCGTGGCGAGCGCCATCACGATGGTCGCGGCAATCCACCACCATACGGTTGTCCGCACCAGCCGAGCGGGTCGCCATGGCAGGTAATGAACGAGCACGAAGCCGCACAACGCGTAGAAGGCGAGGACATCGCCGTAATAGAGCAGGAACCCGTGCGCGATGCCGACGAAGAGAAGAAACCTGAGGCGGCGCCTATAGACCGATTGCGCCGCTGCCGTCAATTCAGGACCGGGCGTCTCCACTGCAAGCCCCGCGCGGATCGAACGGAACTGCAAAGCGGCACCGACGCCGAACAGAAAGGCGAAGATCGAGATGAATTTCGACGAGACGAAGGTGCCGACCAGCAGATGCGCGACGGTGTCGGTCGGTGCCGGAAGTGTGAGAAATTGCCCGAGCGGGTCGCCGCTGCCCCAGACGAAGGACTGGATGTTGACCTGCAGTATCCCTGCGAGCGCAAGAGCACGGATCGCGTCGATGATTTCGATGCGTTGTCCGCGGACCGTGAAGTTACTCAGTCGGCGCTCCGCCCATTTGCGCGATCTTGGCCTTCAGCCACCTGTCGACCGACGGGAAGACGAACTTGCCGACGTCGCCGCCCAGCGTCGCGATCTCGCGCACGATCGTGCCCGAGATGAACTGATACTGCTCGGAGGGCGTCATGAACAGGGTCTCGACATCGGGCAACAGATGGCGGTTCATGCCGGCCATCTGGAATTCGTATTCGAAATCACTGACGGCACGCAGGCCCCGCACGATCACGCGGGCGCCCTGCTCGCGCACGAAGTCCTTCAGCAATCCACGGAATCCCGCCACTTCGACGTTCGGATAGTGGCCGAGCACCTCGCGCGCGATCAGGAGGCGTTCATCCATGGAGAAGAACGGCTTCTTGTTGCGGCTGTCGGCGACTCCGACCACAAGCTTTGCGAAGACGCCGGCGGCGCGCCGCACCAGATCCTCGTGGCCGCGCGTAAGCGGATCGAATGTTCCCGGGTAGACGGCGATCACCATTGCAGTTGCTCCTCCCCCTCGCAGCCGGCGGATTATTCAGGACCCGTTCTTCTGCAGCAAACAAAACCGGACTTGCCCTGCCTGGCCCGTTCTCACCACTTCCAGGCCAAGGTTACCTGCAAGCTCAGGTTCGATCGGAGCGCCACTTTCGGCGTACACGAGACCACCCGTTGCAAGCAATGCGCGCACCCGTTCGAGTGCGGGAAGAAGGAGGCCCGCCCCGAAGGGCGGATCGAGGAACACGACGTCGAAGGTCCCCGGAGCCAGCCGCGTAGCGATGGTCATGGCATCGCCGGCAACGATCTCGATCTGCTTCGCGTCGAGCCTCGCCTTGAGCGCGGCGAGTCGCTCCACCAGGCGCGGGTCGCGTTCGACCAGCAAAACGCTGCGTGCTCCACGCGACGCAAATTCGAAACCCAGCACACCGGTCCCCGCGAAAAGGTCCAGGCCGCGCAGCGCGGCCGTGTCGGGACGCAGAAAGGAAAGCCAGTTGAAGAGCGTTTCGCGCACGCGGTCAGGTGTCGGCCGCAGTTGCGCACTGTCGGCGACGTCGATCGGCGTGCGCTTCCAGGCCCCGCCGACGATGCGCACGCGCCCCGGGGCCGTGCCTCGCCAGGATCTCTGGGGCCGCGTTGATAGACTGCGCACGCGCGTTCCCGCCGGCGTCTTTCGCTTCGTCTTGTTCTCCCTCGGCATCGATCGATGATAAGTCCCGCTCCCGCGAAGTCTGGCTGGCTCGACCGTCTGAAGTCCGGCCTGTCCCGGACGCGCGTGAACATCGCCGGCCTGTTCTCCGGCGGCGTGATCGACGATGCGCTTTTCGACGAGCTCGAGACGGCGCTGGTCGGCGCCGATGTCGGCGTGCAGACCACAGGCGAACTCCTCGAGGCGCTGCGCGCCCGCATCAAGCTGCAAGGGCTCAAGACGCCGGCGCAGGTGCGCGACGCGCTGCGCGAGGAAATCGCGAAGCTGCTCGCGCCGTGCGAAGGCCGGCTCGATCTTGGACGCGCCAAGCCGCTCGTGATCATGGTGGCCGGCGTGAACGGCGCGGGCAAGACGACTTCGATCGGAAAGCTCGCGTACTGGCTCGCGGATCAGGAACGGACCGTTCTGCTCGCGGCCGGAGATACGTTCCGGGCCGCAGCGCGCGAGCAACTGGCAGTGTGGGGCAAGCGCAATGGCGTCGAGGTCATCGCACAGCAGAGCGGCGATCCGGCAGCCGTGGTGTTCGATTCCGTCGCGGCGGCCAAGGCCCGCAGGGTGGATGTACTCATTGCCGACACCGCGGGCAGGTTGCCGACCCAATTGCATCTGATGGATGAGCTGAAGCGCATCAAGCGGGCAATGGAAAAGGCGCAACCCGGAGCGCCGCACGAAGTGATATTGGTGCTGGACGGAACGAACGGGCAGAACGCGCTGATGCAGACCCGCGCATTCGATGCGGCAATCGGCGTCACCGGCGTCGTCATCACGAAACTCGATGGCACGGCGAAAGGCGGCGTGCTGGTCGCGCTTGCGCGCGAGCGCGCCGGGCGGCCGATTCCGATCCTCTTTGTCGGCGTCGGTGAAGGAATAGACGACCTGCAGCAGTTCGATGCACGTGCCTTTGCTGCAGCGCTGGTCGGCGAGGGCAACGATGCGAATTAGTGCGCTGCCATTCCTCCTGCTGCTTGCCGCATCTCCGCTCGCGGCGCAGGAGTATCCGAACCACCCGATCACGATGATCGTTCCGTTTCCTCCCGGCGGCGTCGCCGATACTGTGGCACGCCCGGTGGCCGAAGCGATGGGACACGCGTTGAAGCAGCCCGTCGTGGTCGAGAACCGGGCGGGAGCGGGCGGCGGCGTCGGCATGGGCGCCGCCGCACGCGCGGCTCCGGATGGATACACGGTGCTGCTCGCTCTCTCATCGATCTCGATCATTCCGGAGGCTGACAAGATCCTGAAACGGTCCCCGATGTACGAGTTGCAGCAGCTGCGCGCGGTCGCCCGCTTCACGGCGGATCCGACCGTTTTGGTCGTGCGTGCCGACGCACCGTGGCGCACGGCGCAGGAGTTCATCGACGATGCTCGGCGCAACCCCGCAAAGTATTCGTACGGATCTTCGGGCAACTACGGCACGATGCATGTGCCGATGGAGATGCTGAAGAGCAACGCGAAGTTCTTCATGCTGCACGTGCCGTACACGGGCGCGGGCCCGGCAGTGCTGGCGCTGCTCGGTGGACAGGTCGACGCCGTGTCCACCGGACCCGCGACCGTAGTCCAGCACATCCGCGCCGGTCGCTTGCGCGCGCTGGCGCATTGGGGCGACGGACGCCTCGCATCGCTGCCGGACGTGCCGAGCCTGACCGAGCTCGGCTACCCAGTGCGGTTTGCGCAATGGTCCGGCCTTTTCGTTCCAGCCGAAACGCCGGATGCGGTCATTGCGCGATTGCGCGAGGCGGCGCAGAACGCTGCGAACGATCCCAAGGCGGTGCAGACGATCGGCGCTGCGGGCAGCCCCGTGCTCTATCTGGACACGCCTGAGTTCACTCGTTACTGGAGTGCGGACGCGGCGAAGATGGCCGAGGTCGTGCAGAAGATCGGCCGGGTCGAATAGCGGTTGCAGCGCGTTGTCATCGAAAGGTCAAACGCGCCCGTAGAATCGAACCCGGCTCACCTGACGCGACACCAACTGCTTCCGCGATGCTGCTCGCCGCCGTGGATCTCGGATCGAACAGCTTCCGGCTCGAAATAGGAAGCGTCGAAGGGGCGCAGATCCTGCGCCACAACTACTGGAAGGAGATGGTCCGCCTCGCGGGCGGGATGGACGACAACAAGCGCCTCTCGCGCAAGTCCATCGAGACCGCGTGCGAGTGCCTCGCGCGCATGAACGAGCGCATGCGCGGCATGCCGGGCGAGCAGGTGCGTGCCGTCGGCACCGAGACGCTGCGGGTCGCGGCCAACGTCGATACGTTCCTGCTCGAAGCGCAGCACGCGCTCGGTTTTCCAATCGAGGTGATCTCCGGGCGCGAAGAGGCGCGCCTGATCTTCGAGGGTTGCATGCACACCGTGCCGCGTTCGGAGAAGCGCCGGCTCGTGGTGGATGTCGGCGGTGCATCGACGGAGGTCATCGTCGGTCGCGGGTTCATCGCCGATAACGCCGAATCGTTTCGCACCGGCTGCGTGAGCGCTTCGATGCGCTTCTTTCGCAACGGCACCATCGATCGAAACGCGTTCCGCCAGGCGATCGTCGCCGCGTCCGCGGAGATCGAAGAGGCCATCGACGTCTTCTCGCGCAGCAACTGGGACGAAGCGTTCGGGTCGAGCGGTACGGTGGACGCTGCAAGCGAGATCCTGCGTGCCGAGAACTGGACCGATGGCACGATCACGCTGGAAGGCCTGCAGAAGCTGCGCCAGGCGCTGCTCGTGGCGGGCGATGCAAAGCGGATCAAGCTCGCGGGAATGAAGCCCGAGCGGCAGGACGTGATGGCAGGCGGCACGGCCGTCTTGATCGCCGTCTTCGAAACGCTCGGCATCTCCGAAATGCGGCCGGCACGCGGCGCTCTGCGCCTGGGAGTGCTCTACGACCTTCTCGGCCGGCGTGAAAGTCGCGATCTGCGCGACGCGAGTGTCGATCGGCTGCAGACCCGATTCGCCGTCGACCGGGCGCAGGCGCAGCGGGTTGCACGTATCGCCCAGCGCATCTTCGGTTCGCTCCAGCCGCATGCAGCGGATGCCGATGCCAAGCATCTTGCGTGGGCATGCGCCCTGCACGAAGTCGGCTTCGCGATCTCGCACAGCGACTATCACAAGCACGGCGCATACCTCGTCGCCAACGCCGATGTCGCCGGCTTTTCGACCTCGGAGCAGGAGCGGCTCGCGGAACTGGTTCTCGGTCAGCGCGGCAATCTGAAGAAGATCGGCGCAGCGCTGGCCGACCCGGTGCGTGCCGCGACGGTGCTGGCGCTGCGGCTGGCGGTCATACTTTGCCACGCGCGCCGCAACGTCGAACTTCCGCGCCTGGAGCTACGCGGCACGCGCAATGGCGTGGATCTGTCGATCGATCGCACATGGCTTGGCGCGCATCCGCTGACGCAACACCTGCTCGAGGAAGAGAGCGCGCAGTGGGAACGGGCGGGATCACGCCTCGTCGTGCATGCGCTCTAGAAGGATCAGAGCAGGTCCGGGTTGACCACGGCGCGCAGTGCGATCTCGGACGGCTCGGCGGCGCCCCGTACTTGCAGCCACCAGATTCCAGATTTCTTGATCGACCAGGGAAGATCCTTGTTCGCCAGCAGCCGGCTGGCGACCCAACCCAATGCGGGTTGATGGCCGACCACGACGACGCATCCGCCGGCATTTGGCCAATCGACGATCTGCAGGATCTCCTCGGCGGAAGCCCCGGGCGCGAGCGCGGGAACGGTCTTGAACTTGCGGTGCGACAGTTCCGCCAGGAACGCGGCAGTCTGTTGCGCGCGCACCGCCGGACTCACGAGGATGCGTGCGGAGTTCGGGAGGCTGTTGTGCAGCCATTCCGCTGCGCGCCGCGCCTGCTTCTTTCCCTTTGCGGTCAGGCGGCGTTTTTCGTCGGGTTCGCCCGGCTCGGCGTCAGCGTGTCGCCAGAGGATCAGATCCATTTTTGTCCTGCCATCAACTTTGCGCGACGTTCGCGGCAAGTTCGTGCAGCAGTTTCGCCTGCGCGCTCATGCCACGGCCCGGAGCGCGCGGCGGCCTATATGTACCGTCCGCAGCCAGCGTCCAGGCATCAGACGTATCTTCGAGATATGGCTGAAGCCCTTCGGCGATCACGCGCTGCTTGAGCTTGGGATCGAGCACCGGCCATGCCACTTCGATGCGGCGAAACAGATTGCGCCCCATCCAGTCCGCGCTTGCAAGGTACACCGCGTCGGCACCGGCGGCGCGAAAATAGTAGATGCGATGGTGCTCGAGAAAGCGGCCGACGATCGAACGCACGACGATGTTGTCCGAAAGCCTTTTCACACCCGGGCGCAACGTGCATGCGCCGCGGACGATCAGTTGGATATGTACCCCGGCCTGCGACGCCTCGTAAAGCGCGTTGATGGTGGCCTCGTCTACGAGTGCATTCATCTTCGCGATGATGCGGCCGGGCTTGCCACCCTTTGCCAGCCGCGTCTCGTTGCTGATGGCTGCTATCACGTTCCGGTGCAGCGTGAAAGGGGCGATCCACAGGTGCTTGAGCCGTTCTACCTTTGCCAGACTCGTGAGGTGCATGAAGACACGCTCGACGTCGGCGCAGATCTCGTCGTTTGCCGTCAGCATGCCGAAATCGGTATAGAGCTTGGCGGTGGCCGGGTGATAGTTGCCGGTCGCGAGATGCGCGTAGTTCGCCAGTCGTGAGCGTTTGCCGATCTCCTCGCGGCGGAGCACCAGCATCAGCTTCGCATGGGTCTTCAGGCCGACGACGCCGTAGACGACCTGCGCGCCGACTGCCTCGAGCCGCTCAGCCAGGTTGATGTTGGCCTCCTCATCGAAACGCGCCTTCAGTTCGACGACGACCGTCACTTCCTTGCCACGGCGCGCCGCGTCGATGAGCAGGTCGACCAGTTCCGAACTGGTGCCGGTCCGATACAACGTCATGCGGATCGCGACGACCTTCTCGTCGAACGCGGCCTGGCGCAGGAACTCGACCACCGGCTCGAAACTCTCGAACGGGTGATGCAGAAGGATGTCGCCACGGCGCATCGCCTCGAACATGTCGACGCCGGCGGCGGAGTGTCCGACTTTCGCCGGCCACGCCGGAGCAAACGGCGTCCACCGCAAGCGTGGCGCAGTGAGCAGGTCGACGAGCTGGATCAGGCGCACCAGGTTCACGGGTCCGTCGACCCGGTAGACGGCGTCGTTGGGCAGTTGGAACTGCTCGCGCAGGAGCTGCTCGAGGTTCGGCGGGCACGCGCGCAGCACCTCGAGGCGCACCGCGTTGCCGAAATGGCGCTGGGTAAGCTCCATCCGCAGCGCCTGCCGAAGGTTGCGCACTTCTCGCTCGTCGACCCAGAGCTCGGAGTCGCGCGTGACGCGAAACTGGGAGACTCCAGCGATACCCCGGCCGGGAAAGACGTCTTCGAGATGGGCCCGGATGACGGATGACAGGAGCACGAATGCCTGCTTTCCGGGTGCAAGCTGCGCCGGCATCGGTATGACCCGCGGCAGGACGCGCGGGACCTTCAACACGGCGATCGTGGAGGCGCGGCCGAATGCATCCTTGCCGGTCAGCTGGATCACGAAGTTCAGCGCCTTGTTGATCACCTGCGGAAACGGGTGCGAAGGATCGAGCCCGATCGGAGAAAGCAACGGCTTGACCTCGCTCTCGAAGTACCCACGCACCCACTTGCGCTGCGCGGGCGTGCGCTGCGCATGGCTCAGGATCACGATCTGTTCGCGTTCGAACGCGGGAGTAAGGCCCCGGTTCAGCAGGCTGTATTGACGCTCGACCAGCGCGTGCGCCCGCTGCGACAGATCTGCAAATGCCGGCCAGAAAGGAGCCGCAGGTCCAATGCCGCCGCCTTCGCGCATGTCTTCCATGAGCCCTGCGACCCTGATCTCGAAGAACTCGTCGAGGTTCGAAGAGACGATGCAAAGAAAGCGGAGCCGTTCGGCGAGCGGGACGGTCGC
>Ga0335082_10010061_pt1 | contig 10268 bp, 7 predicted proteins | sample Lox_Sample_41_FD_206718 | JGI IMG/M metagenome (GOLD analysis project Ga0335082, IMG submission 206718) | Soil microbial communities from Loxahatchee National Wildlife Refuge, Florida, United States - Lox_Sample_4.1 | ecosystem: Environmental > Terrestrial > Soil > Wetlands | place: USA: Florida...
TATCGGCATGGTCCACCATCTCGTACACGCCCGGATCCTCGGACGGCACGTCGGACATGGTGAACGGCTGCCCGCGCCGGGCGCTCACCAAATCCAGCGCGCGGCGGATGGCGGTGAGCATGCCCATCGCCAGCACGTCCACCTTGAGCAGCCTCAGCGCATCGAGGTCGTCCTTGTCCCATTGGATGACAGTGCGTTCGGGCATCGCGGCGTTCTCGATCGGTACCAAGCGCGATAACGGACCGCGCGAGATGACGAAACCGCCCACGTGCTGCGACAGATGCCGCGGGAAGCCGACCAGGATGTTGACCAGCGCGATGAGCTGCTGGATCACGCGGCTGTCGGGGTCGAAGCCAACCTCGCGCAATCTCTCCGGCCGCACGCGCCGCCCGTCCCACCACGCCAGGCTCTTCGCCAGGCGATCCACCTGGGCCAGATCGAGTCCCAGCGCTTTGCCCACGTCGCGCAGCGCGCTCTTGGGCCGATAGGTGATGACGGTGGCGGCGAGCGCGGCGCGGTCGCGGCCGTACTTGCGGTAGACATACTGAATCACCTCTTCGCGCCGCTCGTGCTCGAAATCTACATCGATGTCGGGCGGCTCGTTGCGTTCCTTGGAGACGAAGCGCTCGAACAACATGTCCATGCGTGCCGGATCCACCTCGGTGATGCCGAGGCAGTAGCACACCGCGGAGTTGGCAGCCGAGCCACGCCCCTGGCAGAGGATTGCCTGGCTGCGCGCAAACCGGACGATATCGTAGACGGTGAGGAAGTAAGGCTCATACCGCAGCTCGGTGATGAGCCGCAGCTCGTGCTCCACCAGCGTGCGGGCCTTGTCGATGTCGACCTGACGGCTGGCGGCGAAATGAGAGCCCCAGCCCTGTACCGCTTGTGACGCAGCGGGCGAGTAGGAGGAAGCGCTGCGCTTTTCCTCGCCTGCTCCTGGCTCCTCATTGCGTAGCTCGCATCCAAATCTCCATCGAAAACCCTCTTCGGCCAGTTTCCGCAGCCAGCCTGCGGGCGTCTCACCGGCGGGCACGATTTCCTCGGGATATTCGTAGCGCAGGCTGTCGAGCGAAAATCGGCAGCGCTCGGCGACGTTCAACGTTCCGATCAGCAGCTCGGATGGATAGATGCGCGCCAGGCGCTCGCGCCGGCGCAGATGCCTCTCACCGTTGGAAAACAGCGCGCGGCCGCATTGCGCTACCGGGTGCTTGAGGCGGACTGCAGTGAGCGTATCCTGCAGCGGCCGGCGCTCGCGCAAGTGCATGTGCACGTCGCCCGCCGCCACCAGCGGCAGGCCGCAGTCTCTCGACAAGCGCTCGAGCTGCTCGAGCCGCGCGCGGTCGTCGGGTCCGCACAGCAGCTCGGCAGCGATCCAGGCATTGCCGGCAAAGCGCTCCGCCAGCCAGCGAGCGTCGTCGAGGTCCGGCTCGGCGGCCGGCAGGAGCAGGGCGAGGCAGCCAGGGAGCCCCTGTTCGATATCGGCGCGGCCGAGGCGATACTCGCCTTTGCTTGCCCGGCGCCGGCCGCGGGTGATCAACTCCGAAAGGTTGCCGTAGCCCTTGCGGTCCATGGCAAGCAGCACGACGCGCAGAGCCGTGCTTGTTGGCAGAGGAGACACCAGGCGGGTGTGCTCTTCCCGCAACGCGATTTCGGCTCCGACCACGATCTGGAGCCCGACCTCCTTGGCCGCCGCATGGGCGCGCACCACGCCGGCGAGCGAGCACTCATCGGTGATGGCGAGCGCCGAATAGCCGAGCTGAACGGCATGTTCCACCAGCTCCTCCGGGTGCGACGCCCCCCGAAGGAAGGTGAAGTTGGTCAGGCAATGCAGCTCGGCGTAGGGGACCGTCATGATGCCGGACAGCTAGAAACAACTGGACATATATAGAGTGCCGCTCTGACGACCATTGAAACCGCTGGCCCATGCACTGCCCCCACGCGGAGCTGTAAACTAGCCCTTCACCGAACTTGGCCGCACGATCGCCCAGACACGCAGGTGCACGAGGCTGCCGGCTGAGCGGTTCCCAGGTGCTGATAACAGAGACTGCCGATGAGGGGAGCGAACAAATGCTGGCGAATGCTGTGGTGACGACCATCCTGCCGGTCAAGAACATGGAGCGGGCGCGAAAGTTCTACACGGAGACGCTGGGTCTGAAGCCGCTGGGATTCGCGCCGGACGGCAACTTCCTGCTCGTCTGCGGGGGCGGGGCACAGATCGCACTGATCACCAAGCCGGAAGGCACCAAGGCCGAGCACACGGCCTTGAGCTTCGATGTGGCGGACATCCGCAAGGAAATCGCCGGACTGGCAGGACGCGGCGTGGTGTTCGAGGAATACGATCTGCCGGGGCTCAAGACGGTCAATCACGTGTGTGTTCTCGGCTCCATGAAGGCAGCATGGTTCAGGGATCCGGAGGGAAATTACCTGTGCCTGCACGAGGGAGTGGATGTGAAGGCGTGAGGCGGGCGGTGTTAAGGAGTCAAGGAGCGGCTGTGCGCCTTCACTTCATGCGAACATCCCTTGCAGGAACCAGGCTTTCGTCCCCTGCCTCTCGCGAAATACCCAGAAGCGCCTGCCGTTTCCGTCGTCGGCGATGAAATAGTCGCGTGTCGCGTCGCTTCCATCCCACCAGCCGCTTTCGATCTGCTCGGGGCCGGCGATCAGCGCAAGCGGCACGTCCAGCACCGGCAGATCGCCATCGCCGTCCAATCGCCTCGGCTGCTCGAGCAGCCACAACGGTCGCTTCACGGGCACGCCGGCGGCAACATCGGTGCCCGGCTCGCAGCAGCGCCAAGCCAGCTCCGGCCGGTGGTCGGGATGAGTGGCGATGCCATACACCGCTTCCGGACCCAGGCGCGCTCGCAGGTGCTCGATGATCAGCCAGCGCTCCTCTTCGGGCAGGCGATCCTCGGGAAACAGCGATAGATTGCGCGAGTCGAGCGGCTGCGCTTCGGCGCTTTCCAGCGCGATCGCTTCCACGCGGTCGGGAAGGGCGAGGGTGGACAGCCGCTCGCGCAGCAGCGCGAGGATGCGGTGCGGATCGCGGCTGGGCATCGAAAAGCCCAGCATCACCACCGTCGGCTTGCGGTCCTCATGCTGCAGGTTGAGCTTGAGCCGCGTGATCCCCGCCTGCTTCATGCGCAGCCAACCCGCCAGCTCCTGGATCAGCCGGTTGGCAGCAAACAGCAGGGGTTCGGTTTCCTGCACCGGTGCCGGGAGCGCGAGCCTGGACTTGTAGCGGGAAGGAGCGGTCCAGGTCGGCCTCGGATCGGGAAGTTTGCCCAGAGCCCGGTCCAACTCATCCAGCAGACCCTGACCGAAACGGCGCGCCAGGCCCTCGCGTGGAAGCTGCAGGCATTCACCGATGGTGCGCACACCCATCAGCGCGAGCAAGCGGATGGTGTCTTCGGGTTGGTCGAGCAGGGAAACCGGAAGCCCGGCGAGCGCGGCTTCGAGTTCGGAAGGATCGATGACGATGGACCCCGCGCCGGCCCGTGCCAGCAGCCATGCCGCCGAGGGTGTAGGTGCGACAGCGATGTCCGCCGTGTAGCCCAGATCGGCGAGGCCGCATCTCAGGTGCGACAGCAGCGGCCTCAAGCCCGCGAACAGACGCAGGCTGCCTTCGATCTCCAGCAACAGGGCAGCGGGCGGTAGGAGGTTGACTACAGAAGTGAACTGGCCCGCCCAGGCGGCCGCTGTTTCGAGCGCGCGCCGCTCGGCGGCCGGATCGCACGGATGCTCGGCGAGTTGCGGCGAGAGCGCATACGCCGCCGACATAGCCATACCCGGTGCGATGCCGTGGGTGCGTGCCGCAGGGCTGCAAGACAGGATCTGCGGCCGGTTGCCCCCGGTGGTGACGACGAGCGGACCGCAAGCGCGACCGCCGCGCAGCAGGAGCTGCAGAGAAAAGTCGGGGAAGTGCAGACAGGCCCAGAGCATGAGAGGTGGCGGCGGGGAAGAGCAAGCGAGGTTTGCCTACGCGACACCATGCTGGAATCGCCGGTATGGGGGCGCGCAGGCGGAGAGTCCTCGCGTCGTCGTGCCGCCTTCCGGAACACCTTCGGGGCACCTCGTACACGCAGGACGATCCACATCGAGGCAAAGCGGTGGAGCCCAGCCGCCGCCCCGGCGCTTGAGGATCTGCAGCTCGAGCCGGCTGCGGCCGGCAGTCAATTGAATGCGCAGCGGTGCAGGGGAAGGATAAGCAGCGCTGCGCGTAGGACCGAACACCGCGCCGAGGTTCTTGCCCTCTTCGGCCGCCAACTGCAGGCGGCGTAAAGCCTGCGACGAAGCGCAACCGGGCCAGGCCAGCACGGCCGCGCAACTCACGGCACGCAAGCAGCGCTCGGCGGCCCATAGGCTCTCGGCGTCGGACCTTGTCTTGACCACCACCAGGCGGGACAGATTCACGCCCAGCGATTCGAATCCCGCCGCGTAGGGTAGATGGGGTGGGCCTACCAGCACCAGCCACTTTTCATTCTGCGACAGGCGGGCGAGTGCCGGCGCGAGCAGCCGGAGCTCGCCCACACCATGCCGATTGAAGAGCAGCTCGGTGATCGCGGCGCGCGGCCAGCCGCCGCCAGGAAGCTGCGCGTCCAACTCGGCAAAGCCGGTGGAAACGCTCTCGACCACGACCTTTGCATACTGGTCGCCGCGCCAGACGGCGGGATTTTGCAGGACGAGGTCGAGAGCGGACATGAACTGTAAAAAGCACCAGGTAGAGCCACGCGCGTTCCGAGTCGCGAATACCGCTTACCCTGGCCTCTTTTCGCAAGAGGAGAGGCTGCAAGCGGCCGGCTCTATACTCGCGCGCTGTCGGACACCCCACCCGCCATTCCCCCTCGCCCTCTGATCGGGTAACGCAGGGTCCCGCTTTGGGGTTCGGGGATTTTTCCCAGCTTCACGAGCCGGGCTTCGATCGCGATGCGGCTGCGCTTGTGCATTTCGGCCAGCTCGAGGATGGTCTTCCCCGCATCGAAGGCGTGGGCGAGGCGGCTTTCTTCCTCCTCGGACCAGGGATGCCCGGCATTTTCGAACTGCTCCTTCGACTGCGTGCCGCGCTCCCGCGGACGAGGCGGGCTTCCCAGGGCCTGGACGGCGAAACACAGCGCACGCACCGTATCCGGACGTTGATAGGGGCTGCCATCGGGAAATGGTTCACCAGTGCCGGGATCGACACCGTCGGCCAGTGTTTTGAGGATGCCGAGTGCTTGATCGCGTTCCATGGTTTTCCCCTTATCGATGTCAGATCCCCTTGCCGTTTCTGATGATCCCCACCCCGATCCCCTCAATGGCGAGGAAATCACGCTTCAAATCGATCAGGATCGGCTCGAAGTCCGGGTTCTCGGGCAGCAGCTGCACTTGATTGCCCTGGCGCTTGAAGCGCTTGACCGTGACTTCGTTGCCGATGCGTGCCACCACGATCTGCCCCGAGCGCACATCGGGCGTGCGGTGCACGGCCAGCAGATCCCCATCCAGAATTCCGCTATCGCGCATGCTCATCCCCCGCACCTTCAACAGATAATCGGCACGCGGCTTGAACAGGGTCGGATCGATCTGATAGCGGCCTTGAATGTTTTGCTCGGCCAGGATGGGCTGGCCGGCGGCTACCCGCCCCACCACCGGAATCCCCACGTGAAAACCTTCGCGCAGGCGGATGCCCCGCGAAGCGCCCGATAAGACCTCGATGTATCCCTTGCGCTCCAGAGCGCGCAGATGATCTTCGGCGGCATTGGGGGAGCGGAAGCCAAACTGCGCTGCGATCTCGGCGCGCGTTGGGGGCAGGCCGGTGGCTTGCATGAAATCGACGATGAGCTGCAATACTTCGGCTTGGCGAGGAGTCAATTCGTCCATGGGATCTCCTTTTGACTGTAGTTATATACAGTTCTGGATAAATTGGCAAGCCAATTTTTTTATGCCTCTGCTCATTGGCATTAACTTCCTGTTTTTTTTCTCTAACTTGGTCCGAGATGGCGCATGGATCGGTATTTTCCGAGCAGAAAAATCGATCCCATATCGATGCACATAATCTGTGCGTGCCGCTTTTTGATAGCACCATTTCAGTGCAAAGCCTATCCGCTCGACTCTTCCCTCAGCGCCTTTCGCCATCCTGAATTTTCACGCCAATCCTCTGACTTTATAAGAAAAACAAGCGGCTTCGGAGGGTCTGAAAATGCCTCGGCATGCTTGTTGCGGTCTGGTCATGCCCGGAGGACTCCGGAAAGCTCGCTTCAGGAGGAGACCGCCTTCACATCACAAGATCGCGGCGTTGGCATATCGCCGGGAATGGATCGCTTTGTTCTTCAACCTGACAGGGGGTATCACCCAATGAAAAGACGCCAATTTCTAAAGACCTCGGCTGGACTGATCGCCGCCAGCTACGCGCCCTGGTCCACTGATGTGTTCGCCGCCGACACGACCCCGATCAAGGTTGGGGTGCTGCACTCGCTGTCCGGCACCATGGCGATCAGCGAAACCGCGCTGAAGAACACCGCGCTGATGACCTTCGAAGAGATCAACGCCAAGGGCGGCGTCATGGGCCGGCCGATCCAGCCGGTGGTGGTGGATCCGGCTTCGAACTGGCCGCTGTTCGCCGAGAAGGCTCGCCAGTTGATCACGCAGGACAAGGTGGCGGTGGTATTCGGCTGTTGGACCTCGGTGTCGCGCAAATCGGTCCTGCCGGTATTCGAGGAGTTGAACGGGCTGTTGTTCTATCCCGTACAGTATGAAGCCGAGGAGCTGTCCCAGAACGTGTTCTATACCGGGGCGGCGCCCAATCAACAGGCGATTCCCGCAGTGGAATACCTGATGAGCGAGGAAGGCGGCGGGGCCAAGCGCTGGTTTCTGCTCGGCACCGACTATGTGTATCCGCGCACGACGAACAAGATCCTGCGCGCCTTCCTCAAGGCGAAGAAGGTGGAGGAAAAGGACATCGAGGAGATCTACACGCCCTTCGGCCACAGCGACTATCAGACGATCGTGGCCAACATCAAGAAGTTCGCCGCCAGCGGGAAGACGGCAGTGGTGTCCACGATCAACGGCGACTCCAACGTGCCGTTCTACAAGGAGCTGGGCAACCAGGGCCTGAAGGCCACCGACGTACCGGTGGTCGCGTTCTCCGTGGGCGAGGAAGAGCTGCGCGGCATCGACACCAAACCGCTGGTCGGACATCTGGCGGCGTGGAACTATTTCATGTCGCTCAAGAACCCGCAGAACGAGGCCTTCATCAAGCTGTACAAGGATTGGGCCAAGAAGAACAACGTACCCAATCTGGATACAGTGGTCACCAACGACCCGATGGAAGCCACTTATGTCGGCATCCACATGTGGAAGCAAGGCGTGGAGAAGGCGAAGTCGATCGAGGTCGACAAGGTGCGCCCGGCCGTGTGCGGGCAAACGTTCAAGGCGCCTTGTGGGTTCACGCTCACCATGGACAAGACCAACCATCACCTGCACAAACCGGTGTTCATCGGCGAGGTGACGGCCACCGGTCAGTTCAACGTGGTGTGGAAGACGAAAGGCCCGATTCGCGCTCAGCCGTGGAGTCCGTATATCCCCGGCAACGAGAAGAAGCAAAACACGTAGGGCGCCAGCGCTATCGGCGGACGCGGGGCCGGCGGCCCCGCTGTCCCCGGCTCCCGGGCAGCCCCCGGGTCTATAACACTAACCGTCTCTTGCCTGGTGACTCGCGTCTCGACCTCAGCGCTGCGTCGGTTGACGACCAGCCTCCTCGCGCTGCTGCTGCTCGCCAACGCACCGGCCCACGCGCTGGACGCGGAGGTGGTGAAGAAGCTCGCCGCCGAGGACACGGCGCCTAAGCTGGAGGCGATCAACGCTCTTGCGCGCGCCGCAGACCCGGGGGCGCTGCCCGTGCTGGAGGCCCTGAGAGACGGCAATCTGAATGTCACGCCCGACGGTCGAGTGCTCATCCTCGCCGATGGCGTCGCCAAAGACGCGGTGACCGGAGAGGCCCTGGCGCAGGTGCCCCCAGGGCTCGAAGCCGTCGGGATCAACAACCGCCTGCGCAGCGCGCTCGACTCGGCGCTGTCCGCCTTCGCGCTGTTCTCCTCCGACCGCGAGAAACGGCTGCAGGCCGCTCGCGGCATGGAAGGATCGACCTCCGTGTCGCTGCTGCCGATGCTGAACAAGGCGCTGGAGAAGGAGACCGATCCGAAGATTCGAAGCATCCTGGAGCAGACGCGCGCGGGTATTAACGTCGCGGACCGCGACCCAAGAGTACGCCTGGAGGCGGTCAAGGTCCTGGGCCAGAGCGATCAGCAGCGCACCAAGCTCTTGCTGCTGCCTCTGCTGGAGAAGGATGCGAGCGGCCAGTTCGCGGAGTCCGATGCGAGTGTGCGCCAGGCGGCCGATCTCGCCATCACGGCAATCAACCGGCGCGTCGCGCTGAGCGATTACAGCGGGCGTCTATTCGCCGGTGTGAGCCTTGCCAGCATTCTCATGCTTGCCGCGCTGGGCCTCGCCATCACGTACGGCCTGCTAGGCGTGATCAACATGGCCCATGGCGAGATGATCATGATCGGCGCCTACGCGACCTATGTGACGCAGCAGGTGGTGCGAACTCATCTCCCCGGGCTGCTCGAGTGGTATCCGCTCGCGGCCATCCCGGTGGCGTTCATCGCCTCCGCACTGGTGGGCATGGCGTTGGAGCGAAGCGTCATCCGCTGGTTGTATGGCCGGCCGCTGGAAACGCTGCTCGCGACCTGGGGCATCAGCCTGTTCCTGATCCAGCTCGTGCGTCAGATCTTCGGTCCCCAGAACGTCGAGGTGGCCAATCCGGCCTGGCTTTCGGGGGGCATCGAGCTCGCCAACTTGACGCTGCCATACAGCCGCATCGCCATCATCGGTTTTGCCGCGATCGTGCTGCTGCTCATGTGGCTCTTGCTGGCGCGCACCCGGCTGGGCCTGTTCGTGCGCGGCGTCACGCAGAACCGCGCGATGGCCTCCTGCATGGGCGTGAACACGGGAAGAGTGGACCTGCTCGCCTTCGGCCTGGGGTCGGGCGTCGCTGGGCTCGCCGGCGTGGCGCTATCGCAAGTGGGCAATGTCGGCCCCGACTTGGGCCAGTCGTACATCATCGACTCGTTTATGGTGGTGGTGCTGGGAGGTGTCGGCCAGCTCGCGGGGACGATGTATGCCGCGCTCGGCCTCGGTGTGGCGAGCAAGCTGATGGAGCCCTATATCGGGGCCGTGCCGACCAAGATCCTGATCCTCGTGCTCATCATCGCCTTCATCCAGAGGCGCCCGCAGGGGTTGTTCGCCCTCAAGGGCAGGGCCTTGGAAGCGTAAGTCATGATGCAGACCGCCGACCTGCCGCTGCTCACCGCCCACCGGCTGCCGCCGTTGTTCCTCGCCAAGGGCTGGGCAGCGCTAGGCGCATTGCTGACCGTCGGCCTCGTTGTGGTCCCCGTGCTGTCCGTCGCGGTACCCGCGAGCAGTCCGTTCTACCTGTCGGCTTACTTCGTCACGCTCGTGGGCAAGATCATGTGCTACTGCATCGTCGCGGTGGCCATGAACCTGATCTGGGGCTACACCGGCATCCTGTCGCTCGGGCACGGCCTGTTCTTCGCGCTCGGAGGCTATGCGTTCGGGATGTACCTCATGCGCATGATCGGACACGAGGGCCAGTACCAGAGCGATCTGCCCGACTTCATGGTGTTCCTCGACTGGAAGGCCTACCCCTGGTACTGGTCGTTCACGGATCACTTCTGGTACTCGGCGCTGCTGGTGGTTCTCGCACCAGGGCTGCTGGCGCTGGTCTTCGGGTTTTTCGCGTTTCGCTCGCGCATCCGGGGCGTGTACTTCTCCATCATCACCCAGGCCCTCACCTTCGCCTTCATGCTGCTGTTCTTCCGCAACGACACCGGTTTCGGCGGCAATAACGGCTTCACCGACTTCAAACGCATCCTCGGTTGGCGCATCGCCGAGCCCGGCACGCGGGCGACGCTCTTCGCCATCACGGCGTTGTATCTGGCCGCCGCGGTCGTATTGTCCAGGGCCCTGATCCGCTCGAAACTCGGCCGGGTGCTCACGGCGATCCGAGACTCGGAGAGCCGGCTCATGTTCTCGGGCTACAACCCGCTCGGGTACAAACTGTTCATCTGGACGCTGTCCGCGGTCCTGTGCGGCATCGCCGGCGCACTGTACGTGCCGCAGGTCGGCATCATCAATCCTAGCGAGATGTCGCCGGCCAACTCGATCGAGATCGCCATCTGGGTGGCGGTCGGCGGACGCGGAACGCTGCTCGG
>Ga0335082_10010063_pt1 | contig 10266 bp, 8 predicted proteins | sample Lox_Sample_41_FD_206718 | JGI IMG/M metagenome (GOLD analysis project Ga0335082, IMG submission 206718) | Soil microbial communities from Loxahatchee National Wildlife Refuge, Florida, United States - Lox_Sample_4.1 | ecosystem: Environmental > Terrestrial > Soil > Wetlands | place: USA: Florida...
TTCGTCGGTGTACGCCAGGGTCGCACCCTCCGGCGCGATGATCACCGTGATGAAGAAGCCGCGATCCTCGGGCGGCACGAACTCGCGCTTGAGGTTCTTGAAGAAGAACACGGCGGCGAGGGTCGCCGCGCCGGTGAGCGCCAGCACCGCCAGCCGGTGGTGCACCGCCCAGCGGAGTCCTCTCGCGTAGGTGTTGGCCAGACCGTTGAACCCGCGCTCGAGCGCCTGGTAGAGCACGCCATGGCGCGGCGGGACCCGGAGGATCTTGGCGCAGAGCATCGGGGTCAGTGTCAAGGCGACGAAGCCGGAGATCACCACCGATCCCGCGACCGCGATGCCGAACTCGTTGAACAGGCGGCCGGTGTTCCCCTTGAGGAAGGCCAGCGGCGTGAAGACCGCCACCAGGGAGATGGTGGTCGCAATGACCGCGAACGCGATCTCCCGGGTCCCGTTGGTCGCCGCGGTGTTGGGATCCTCGTGCAACTCTTCCTGGTGGCGGAACGCGTTCTCCAGCACGATGATCGCGTCGTCCACCACGATGCCGATGGCCAGGGTCAGGGCCAGCAGGGTCAGGTTGTTGATCGAGAATCCCAGCGCGTACATGATCGCGAACGTCGAGACGATCGACGTCGGGATGGCCAGGCCGGGGATGAAGGTGGCGCGGAAGTTCCGAAGGAAGATGAAAATGATGACGATGACCAGAAACCCCGCCAGGATCAGGGTCTGTTGCGCCTCCTCGATGGAGCGCTTGACGAAGATCGAGCGATCGAACGCCGGCTCGATCTGCAGCCCGGGCGGAAGCGAGGCCTGAATGGCGGGCAGCTGTTTGTAGATTTCCTCCGCCACCGTCAGCATGTTGGACTTGGACTGGCGCACGACGCCGATGCCGATGGCCGGCACCCCCTTATACCGCAGCGCGCTGCGCTCGTCCTGGGGACCCAGCTCGACGCGGCCGATGTCCTTGAGCTTGACCACCTGCCCCTGGCTGCTGGAGACCACCAGCTCGCCGAATTCCTCGGGGGTCTTGAGCTCGCCCAACGAGCGGACCGAGAACTCCCGGCGATCGGATTCGATCCGCCCGGCCGGGATCTCCACGTTGCGGCTCTGGATCGCGGCCTCGACATCCTGCACCGTCAGCCCCCGCGACGAAAGCTCCGCCGAGGAGAGCCACACGCGCATCGAATAGCGCCGCTCACCGGCAATGAACACGCTGCCCACGCCGGGCAGGCTCTGCAGCCGCGTCTTGACATTGCGGTCCGCGATGTCCGACAGCTGCAGCATGTCGTAATTGGTCCCCGAGAGGGCCAGCCAGTAGAAGGGCGAGGCGTCGGCCTCCTGCTTGGCCACCACCGGCTCCAGCACGTCTTCGGGGAGCAGACCCCGGACCCGCGACACTTTGTCCCGGACGTCCTGCGCCGCGTCCTCGACCCGGCGGTCGAGCGTGAATTCCAGGGTGATGTCGCTGGTTTCTTCGGCGCTGGAGCTGGTCAGAGTGCGGAGACCGGGCACCGTGCTCAGCTCTTCCTCGAGGATGTCGGTGACGGCCGATTCGACCACCTGGGGGTTGGCGCCCGGGAGGGTGGTCGAGATGGAAATGACCGGCGGATCCACATCGGGGAATTCCCGGACCGAGAGCTGGGAGTACCCGATCGCGCCGAAGAGCACCAGGGCGGCGCTCAACATGCTGGCCAGAACCGGTCGCCGGATCGAAATGTCCGAAAGCGTCATGGCATCACCTGGTGGGCGATGGCATCGATGGGTTGGGAAGCCGGAGAAAAGCGGACCGAACTGCACCCACCTGACGAGGATTTTCCGCCCCGGTTTCAGCCCCAAAACCGGGAGGGGAACGTAAGTATTCGAGGAGGGGGAAGGAAGGCCCCGGAACCGCCGCTCCGGCGGCGCCGGGAGGTCGCCGCCCGAGGCGCAGGCCCTTATACTACTTGAGCATGGCCCCCAAGCTCTCCTCCAAGCAGCAGGTTCAGCTGGCCTTCCTCGAGACCCTGCCTCCCAAGATGGCCCGGATCAAGATCATCATCGAGGAAATGGGTACCCTCCGAACCGATGAGCTCACCATCAAGGGCTTCTGCCGCATGCTGGACGAGATCAAGTCCAGCGCGAATCAACTGAGCATCAGTACCGTGGCCGACGCCGCCGGTCTGATGTCCACCATGGCCCGGCGGGGAGGTGGGCTGCAAATGAAGGTGAGGGGCCTGCGCGAGCTGCTGGTGAGTCTCCGGAGCGGTTACGACATGGCCCTGAAGGCCGCCACCACTCCGGAGGGCTTGCCGGGGACTGAAGAGGAAACCTGATCTAGGTCAGGCTGCCGGGCTCGAAGACCCGGTGACCCCGCTTGCGAAGCATCCCGTCGATCGACTTGCCCGCCATCAACGCGATCATCAGGTGAATCAGGACCCCGATCAACAGGGTCACGAAGGTCAGCGCGAAGAGTACCGCGCCGGCCCCGATCGTGGCGAAAATGCGGCCGATCCACTCCATCGTCTGGTCCTCGACTGGTAGGGGCTTCCGACTCCGGTAGGTTACTCAGAGTCGCGGACCCCCGCAACTCGCTGCACCTCTCCCCCGGGCTACTCGCTGGTCGCGAGCGCCTTGCGAGCGGCGTCCCGGAGCGGCCCGTCGCCTTCGGCCGCGATCCGGGTCAACGCCTGGCGCGCCGAGGGCGTGTTCGCCTGGGCGAGCGCCGTGACCACTTCCAGCCTTTGCCCCACCGGGTGGCCTCCCCGTCCCAGGAGTGGCTTCCGCTCGGTCGCCAACCGCACCAGGCCAGTGATCGCCTCCGGGGCTTCGAGACCGCTCAGCGCCCCCAGCAGCTCGCGGAAGACCGCGCCGTCCTTCTCGGCCTCGATCGCGGCGAGCAGGGGCATAGCCAGCGCGCTATTCCCGCGACTGGCCAGCGCGCGGCCGGCGGCGGCCCGGGTCAGCGGAGAGCGGTGAGCCAGTGCCTGACGCAACGGCTCCACCACGCTCTTGTCGGGGAACCGGGCGAGCGCCTCGATCACCACGGTGCGGACCCGTTCGTCGGGGTGGCCAACCTGGGCCTTGAGCGCTTCGACCGCCTCGGTGGCCCGGAGCCGGCCCGCCAGCTCGGCGGCATGACGAACCTCGTGCCACTTGCCGCTATTGAGAAGCGGGAGAATCAGGGGAATCGCCTCGGGCATCTCTCCCAGACTCTCCAGCAAGAACCCCCGGGGGCCGACCGCCTCCGACTGGCGCACCACTTCGAGCATCACCTCCGCCCCATCGAGCCCGGCCCACTTCAAGACCTCCGTCGCCCGAGTCTGCTCCTCGGGTGTACGCAGGGCGAACTGGAGAAACGTCTCCAGAATCGGCCTGGACAGATATCGCCGCACCGAGATCGCGACCCCTCGCCGAGAATGTTCCGGGACCGCGGGGAGAATGCGGATCAGGCTCTGTGCGGCGTGCAGCGCTTCCCGAATGGCATGGCGCTGCAATCCGTCGGTGAGCCCTCGCGTCAGCGAGGCGATCCACTCGGCCAGGTTGTCGATGGTTCCTTCTCGCCGGGGCCCGGCCGGTGTTTCAAACGACTGGGTCGTGGCACGGGAGGCCGACGGCGCCCCATAGGTGGGGGGCGGGGGCGGCGCCATCGGGATCAGCTCGATCTTGATATGCGCACTGCTCTCCAGAGGGATGTTGTCGGAGACCAGAGCCCGGGCCAGGGTCAGGAGTTCCTCGGGCGCGACCCCGGATTCCACCCGCACCGTGTCGACCTGCCGAGCCAGCAGGCGACCCTTGAGCGACACATCCTCCATCCCGGCGGAGGTCTCCACGCCGGCTTCCAGCAGGGCGGCGTCCTGGCCAACCGTGGCGACCGCCACATTCAACGCGTCCTCCACCCTGGGGCCGCTGTCGGTTCCAGTGCGCAGCAGGGTCACCAGCCGATCGAGACTGTCGGCAAAGTGAGAGTCGAATCCGGAACGGGCGGGGGCGTCGTCGCTCATGGCAGCGTCGTGGAAATTGCCTAGCCACCGCCAACGGTGCAATAACGGTCGGTAACATCGTCGTGCGGACCCGGATCCGCGCCGCCGAGGCTACATTCCGCCTACACCGCCAGGGAGAGATATCATGAGGCTGGGACGGATTACCGCTGCTGCCGTCATGGTCGGCGTCGCGCTGGCCCCTCGGGCAACGGCCCAGGCGTCGCTGGGAATAGATGCAGCATTCTACAGCCAGTACGTCTGGCGAGGCCTGACCCTGACTAATAACCCGGTCTTTCAGCCGGCGGCCTATTTCAATGTCCCACTGGGCCCGGCGGGCTTCTCGATAGGGGTGTCTCCCAACATCGAGCTGGGCCAGTACAACGGACCCAACGACATCAGCATGAATGGGGGGACCGGCAGCTTCAGCGTGACGGAGCTGGACTACTTCGCCAAGCTGGGGACCGACGTGGGTGTCCTCCGCGTAGTCGGCGGCGTCAACGGGCTGTACTACCCCGACGGCCTCTACTGGGGTGGCCAGACCGCGCAGCCCGAGCTCAGCAACACCTTCGAGATCAACGGACGTGCGCAGCTCCGGATCCCGCTCAATCCGCAGGTCGCCCTCTGGTACGACATCGACAAGGTGAAAGGTCTGTACTACGAAGCGGGCCTGGGACAGCACTTCCAGCTGGGGGCCATCGCCGGGCTGCAGCTCGACGCCATCGCGGGATTCTCGGCGGGACAGGAGAAGAACCCCCAGAAGCCCACCGAGAACTGGTGGTTCAAAGAGAGCGGCTTCACCGCAGCGCGCTTCAGCGTCTCGGTCCCCCTGACCGTCCGCCAGTTTCGCATCGTGCCCAGCGTGAACTTCCAGGTCAACGACGATCCGTTCACCAAGTGGACCAAGGGCGAGCCTGGCTCACCGACCGGCTTCAATAGCGACGGCAGCAAGGCCTGGTTCGGGATCATGTTCAGCTGGTCGCGCGGCTTCGGAGGAGCGCCCCGCTAGGTCCGAAGTCCCCTCCCGTCTCCAGCCGGGGTCCCGCTGATTATCTTAGTGCGCCCCTGAGCGGGGCCCCACACCACATCTCAATCAGTCGAGGCGCCGCGTGGCCACAACCTACGATCTCATCATCATCGGCGGTGGACACAACGGCCTGGTCACGGCCGCGTACACGGCGCGCGCCGGGCTCAAGGTCCTGGTACTCGAGCGACGAGAGATGGTCGGCGGCTGCGCAGTGACCGAGGAGCTCTGGCCCGGCTTCAAGGTGTCCACCGCCAGCTACGTGAACAGTCTCTTCCGCCCCGAGATCATCCGGGACCTCGAGCTCAAGCGGCACGGCTTCGAGATGCTCCCCAGAAGCCCGTCATCCTTCACACCCTTCCCCGACGGGCGCTACCTCCTGATGGGGCCGGACAAGGAGATGACCCACCGGGAGATCTCCAAGTTTTCCCGGAAAGACGCCGAGAACCTCCCCAAGTACGAAGCCATGCTGGAGAAGGTGGCAGAGTGGCTGGAACCCACCCTGGTCCGCACGCCGGCCAACCCCTGGTCGCTCGCGCCGGGCAATCTGCTCGAGCTGGCCCGCCTGGGACTCGGCTTCCGGCGGCTGGGGACCGACGGGGTGCGGGCGATCGAGGTCTTGACCGGCGCCGCCAATCCGATCCTGGATCGCTGGTTCGAGTCGGAGGAGGTCAAGGCCACGCTGGCCACCGACGCCATCATCGGCGCGTTCGCCACGCCGTCCATGCCCGGCACCGCGTACGTCCTCTTTCATCACGTCATGGGCGAGTGCGACGGGGTGCGGGGCGTGTGGGGCTACGTTCGGGGCGGCATGGGCGGCTTGAGCAACGCGATCGCCGCGGCGGCCAGGGAGAAAGGCGCCGAAATCCGGACTAATGCGACCGTGGCCCGGATCCTGGTTCGGGACGGCCGCGCGACTGGCGTCGTCCTGGCCGACGGGTCCGAGCTAACCGCTCGAAAGGTCGCATCGGGGGTCGACGCCCAGGTGACTTTCCTCAAGCTGATGGACACCAAGGAACTGCCGAGTGAATTCGTGGACGGTGTCGAGCATCTCGACTACGCGAGCGGCAGCTGCAAGGTCAATCTGGCGCTGACCGAAGTCCCCAACTTCACCTGCCTCCCCGGCAACACCCCGGGGCCTCAGCACCGGGGCACGATTCACCTCTGTCCCGATCGGACCTATATCGAGAAAGCCTTCGATCCCGCGAAATACGGCTACATCTCGCCCAACCCGATCATCGAAGCCACCATCCCCTCCTCGCTCGACGACACGGTGGCACCCAAAGGCAAGCACGTGATGTCCATGTTCACCCAGTACTTCCCCTACACGCTGGCGCCGGACGGGGGAACGCTGGAAGAGAACCGCCGGAGCTACGCCGAGCGCTGCATCGATATCATGACCGAGTACGCGCCCAATTTCCGGAAATCCGTCATCAGCTATCAGGTGCTGGCCCCCGCAGACCTGGAGACCCGATTCGGACTGACCGGCGGAAACATCATGCAGGGGACGATGTCGCTCTCGAGTCTGGCCTTCATGCGGCCGCTCCCGGGATACGCGGACTATCGGACGCCGGTGAAGGGGCTTTATCTCTGCGGAGCCGCCACGCACCCGGGCGGCGGCGTGATGGGCGCCTGCGGCTACAACGCGGCGAGGGAGATCCTCAAGGATCGGTAGACAAAAAATGGGGGAGCCTCTGGCTCCCCCATTCGCGCCACCGCATCTACTTACTTCACCGACACCGGAATCTCCCGCTGCCGCGCGCGCTCGGCCTTGGGAAGGGTCACGGTCAGGACGCCGGCCTCGTAAGCCGCCTGGACCTTCTCCGGGTCAACGGAGTTGGGAAGCGCGAAGACCCGCTCGAAGCTTCCGAAGGTGCGCTCGTACCGATGCAACCGATCAGACTTCTCCTCGGCCACCTGCTTCTTCTCCCCGCGGATCGTCAGGGTCTGATTCTCCAGCGACAGCTTGATGTCCTCGGCCTTCACGCCGGGGAGCTCGATCTGAATCTTGACCGCCTCCTTGTCCTCGGAGACGTCGGTCGCCGGGATCCAGGTGGGGACGATCCCGTTCTGGCCCCAGTTGGCGAACCCCTCGTCGAACAGACGGTTCAGCCCGCGGAGACCGAAGAAATCAGGCACCTCATACAGGCGCCGGGTCACAGTGGTAGTCATACTCTCTCTCCTTTTGCTTGTCTTATGCATCTCTCTGGATTGGCCACTCCCGGAGCAGAGAGCTCCGACGGCCTTCGGCGGCGGGTATTGGCAGCCGCCGTGCCAGAAGAAACGACGCGATCTTGGTCAAACTGACAGATGAGATGCACGCCCTGGCAGACTGGGGAATGGAGACTCTGCGAAAACGACAAGCCGGCCTTAACGGCCTCCGATGGGACGCGTCAGGCTAGGTCCATGCGATTCATCTGGGTCTTGATGGTGGCAGGGATGGCCGGTGAGGCGGCCATCCCCGGAAGCCTCACCGGCCAGTCCATGGCCGTGGACACGGGGTCGAGCTCGGTGCTCACCCCCCGGGACTCGGCGTTGCACGTCCTCAACCGACTGGCCTATGGACCCCGGCCGGGCGAAGTGGAACGGATTGCGAAAGCGGGAGTCCAGGACTGGATCCGGACTCAGCTCGCATCCGATCGGCCTGACGACCGCGCTTTGGCCCGAGCTGAGCCCCGATACGCGATCCTGGACATGAACCCCCGGGAGCTGGCGGCCCGCTACGTCGAGGAGCAACGGGAGCGAAAGCGCGAGAAGGAGAAGAAGGAAACGGAGGACCAGCCTCGCATGGAGGGGCCTCCACCCGAGGGCCGGCGCCTGGCCGGCGAGTTGCAGCAGCTGGCGGTGATTCGGGGAACGGCGGCAGACTTCCAGCTCCGCGAGGTGATGGTCGACTTCTGGACCAACCACTTCAACGTGAATCTTCAGAAGGGACTCGACCGCGCCCTGGTCCCCGCTTACATCGAACACACGATCCGGCCTAACTCTCTGGGGCGCTTCGAAGACCTGCTGCTCGCCACGGCGAGGAGCCCGGCCATGCTGTTCTACCTCGATAATGCCGAAAGTGTAGCACCGGGAGCGGAGCCGCCGTCCCGCCGCCGCTTCATGAGATTCCCTCCGCCAGAGCGGAAGAACCAACCCAAGGGGATCAACGAGAACTACGCCCGCGAGCTACTCGAGCTCCACACCCTCGGCGTCGACGGTGGGTACACGCAGCAGGACGTCATCAACGTCGCCCGCATTCTCACGGGCTGGGGGATCGCCCGGGCCAACCAGATCGGCGAATTCGAATTCCACGATTGGGCCCACGACGAGGGGGAGAAGGTGGTCCTGGACGTCCGCTTCCCGGCCGGACACGGGATGGACGAGGGCGTTCGCCTCCTCAAGCTGTTGGCCAATCACCCGGCCACCATGCATCACGTGAGTCGGAAGCTCTGCGCCCGATTCGTGAGCGATGAGCCACCCGACGGGTGTGTGGACGACGCGGTCGCGGCCTGGGAACGCACCCATGGCGAGATCCGGCAGGTGCTGCTCGCGATCTTCCAGTCGCCGGAGTTCTGGGCCCCGGCCGCGAAGCGCAGCAAGATCAAGACGCCGCTCGAGTTCATGCTCAGCGCCATGCGAGCGATCGGCGCCGAACCGGATACCACGCCTCGCGTGGCCCAGGCGATCGCCCGGTTGGGGCAGCCGCTTTACCTTCAGGCATCGCCGGCCGGGTATCCGGAGAGCCAGGACGAGTGGGTCAACAGTGGGGCCCTGCTCCAGCGGATGAACCTGGCGGTGGCCCTGGCGGGCGGATCGATGCCGGGAACGATGGTGGATCTCGATCGCCTGACCCCGGTCACGCCCGATTACCGGCGGCTGCTGGACGCTATCGACCAGACGCTATTCGCGGGCACCATGTCGCCTCGTACCCGCGAAGCGATCAGCAACGAGGTCAAGGATGAGGTGGACCCGCAGCGGGGCCGCGCGCTCGCGGTGGGTCTCGCGCTGGGAAGCCCCGAGTTCCAACGGCAATGAGGTCTCCATGGACGTAACGCGCCGAGTCTTCCTGCGAGCCGGTGGTCTGGCTCTGTGCAGCTTCGGCCTCGATCCCCTGTTCCTGAACCGTGCGGCTTACGCCAGGCGGGCGCCCGTCATTGGTCGCTCCGGCCAGCCGATCCTGATCTGTCTGTTCCAACGGGGCGCCGTCGACGGGCTCAACATGATCGTGCCGCACGGAGACGCGTTGTATTACCGGGAGCGGCCCCGGATCGCGGTGCCCCGCCAGGCCGTGGTGGATCTCAATGGCTATTTCGGGTTCCACCCTTCGCTGGCGGCGCTCAAGCCCTGGTGGGACAATGGAAGCCTGGGTGTCATGCACGCGGTCGGTTCACCGGACGGGAGCCGGAGTCATTTCGACGCGCAGGATTACATGGAGACCGGCACCCCGGGAAGAAAATCCACCCCGGATGGGTGGCTCAACCGGTACTGCAGCCACCAGCGCGAGCACCACGAGACGCCATTTCGCTCGGTGGCCTTCGGCCCTGAGCTACCCCGGATCCTCTCGGGCAGGGCGCCCAGCCTCGCCATCGCCGATCTGCACGCCTTCGGGATCAGGGCAGGAAATCGACCGGCCTCAGACAAGATCACTCGGGCCTTCGAGGCCATGTACGAGGGCGCACAGACCGGTCTCCTGGCAACATCGGCCCAGGAAGGGTTCGAAGCGGTGCGCATGCTCAAGAGCGTGGACCCCACGCGTTACAGCCCGGAGAACGGCGCCGACTATCCGCGGAGTCCCCTGGGCCGCACGCTGCTTCAGATCGCGCAACTGATCAAAGCCGATTTGGGACTGGAGATCGCGTTCGCGGACGTGGGCGGTTGGGACACCCATGTGAACCAGGGCGCGGGAGACGGGCAGCTGGCCAATCGCCTGCGCGACTTGAGTCAGGCGCTGGTGGCGCTGGCCACCGATCTGGGCGAGCGCATGGCCGACGTGGTGGTATTGACCATGTCGGAGTTCGGGCGAACGGTGCGCGAGAACGGCAGCGCCGGCACCGACCACGGCCACGCCACGGCCATGCTGGTCCTCGGAGGGCCGGTACAGGGGGGCAAGGTGCTGGGACGCTGGCCCGGATTGGATCCGGCGAATCGCTTCGAGGGCCGGGACCTCGCCGTGACCACCGACTTCCGTGATCTGTTCGGCGAGATCCTGGACCGCCACCTGGGAGGGACCGAGCTCTCCGGCGTGTTCCCGGATCACGAACTGAGCCCGGCCCGGTTCCCAGGGGTCATCAAGGGCTAGTGGTA
>Ga0335082_10010064_pt1 | contig 10265 bp, 11 predicted proteins | sample Lox_Sample_41_FD_206718 | JGI IMG/M metagenome (GOLD analysis project Ga0335082, IMG submission 206718) | Soil microbial communities from Loxahatchee National Wildlife Refuge, Florida, United States - Lox_Sample_4.1 | ecosystem: Environmental > Terrestrial > Soil > Wetlands | place: USA...
ATGAGCACTGCGACGGACGTCTCTCCCTTCGCCGGCGTTCCGACGCGTCTCGCTGACCAGGCGACGGTCTCGCTGTGCGTCGTTGGTGTCGTCAAGTTGAGGCGCCGCTGCGACGGATTCCGGCTACTACGCTCGGTTACGGCCATGGGCAGTCCTCTGCCATCCCCGTGGACCGGCGGGTGGACCGGTGCTCTGGATAATGCCACGTCCTGAGCCTGCCAGTACCCCCAATATCCGAGGATCAGGACTCCTGATGCCATGAGGGAGCGGGCCTCCCCGCACCGCATCTTCAGGGCGGTGAGCTGCATGCGGGTCAATGGGCAAGTTCCGTTGCCGTTGGTGTATCAGCACGTCATGCCGTCCCTCTGATCAGGTGCACGCTCCGTTCGACCAGGTGGATCGCCCGCCATCGCGGCCTGCGTATCCGCCTACTCGTGTTCCGCCCGGCCGGGCGAAGCCCGAGGACCACGCCGCCGCACCGCGTCGTGCCCGGCGGTCCATCCGGAAGGGGAAGCGCATGACCCTGATCCTGCGAACCAACGGCGGATGCGAGTTCGATCCCGGGCACCTGCTCGACGTGTTCGGCGAGCAGCGGCAACGGTTCGTCACGATCCTGCGGGGATTCGGCCCCGGCGACTGGGCGGCCCCGACCCGGTGCGCCCTCTGGTCCGCGCAGGACGTGATCCGCCATCTAGCCGACAACAACAGGAATGCCGTGGCCATCGAGCGGGGTGACCGGATGCTCGACACCACCGCTGGCTACGACCCGAGAGTCACGCCTCGCACGTTGCTGGCCGCATCGGCCGGCGAGTCACCCGAGGCCACTCTCGCTCGTTTCGTGGCGACAACCGAAGAACGGTTCGCCCGTGACCGTGCTCGGCGGGCCCAGGGCCTCAGGTTCGACGTCCGCATGCCGTACGGCCCGATGAACTGGACGATCCGCATGCTGCACGGCTTCTGGGATTCGTGGCTCCACGAGCGGGACGTGCTGCTCGCGCAGGGCATGGAACACCCCGCGGACGACGACGCCACCGGCTACGCGGCCGCGTACGGATTGTTCATCGCCGCCGCCGTCGCGTCGATGTTCGGTGCTCAGGTGCGGGAGAAGCTGACGCTCGGCGGTGCTGGCGGCGGCGTCTTCGAGCTGGACCACAGCGATGGCGTCACCCTCATCGCCGCCCAGGTCACCGTCGCGGGACCGCTCGCAGCCGAGGTCACCGACGCGCTGGCCGGCCGGGCACCGGTGGCCGCCGTGCTCGGCGATCTGCCGGCCGGCTCGCGTGCCGCCCTGTCGGGCCTGGGGGACTTCTTCAACACGCCGGTCGAGCCGAGCCTGATCACCTGAGGGCCGCCGCCCGCCGCCCGCCGCCCGCCGGCCCTGAGCCGGTGACGCGGGCATCAGGCCGTTCCTTTACTGCGCTCGCCGGTAATGCCAGCCTGGACGGGTGATGCCGAGGATCAGGTACTGCAACTCGCCGGCCGGCCGTGTCGCCTATTCGACATCGGGCGCGGGCCCGGCGCTGCTGCTCGATACGGGGTGGATCACCGATCTTCGCGCGCAGCTGGAACTGCTCTCCTTCGGTGCTTTCGTCGAGCGCCTGGCGGAGCGGTTTACCGTGATCCGCTACGACAAGCCCGGCTGCGGCCTGTCCGACCGGAACGGGATCGACCTCTCCTTCGACGGGCAGCTGGCCGCCGCGCTGGCGGTGGCCGACGCGGTGGGCGCCGGCCGGTTCCGCCTGTTCGGGGCGTCGCAGGGAGCTCAGCTGGCCACCGCGATAGCGGCCAGGCACCCGGACCGGGTCGAGGCGCTCGTGCTGTACGGAATGTGCGCCAGCGGAAGGGATCTGGCTCCCGCCGAGGTCAGGAAGTCGATCGTGGCGCTGGTGCGGGCGCACTGGGGCCTGGGGCTGAAGGCGCTCGCCGGAACCTTCGTCACCGATCCCACCGCTGAGGACCTGGCCGGGTTCACCCGGTTCCAGCGGGCGAGCGCCTCGGCCGACGTGGCCGCCCGGCTCTTGGAGGTCTACTACGAGACCGACGTCAGGGACCTGCTTCCCGCGGTCCGGGCGCGGACGGCGGTCCTGCACCGCGAGGCGGACCGGGGTACCCGGTTCGAGCTGGGCCGGGAGGTGGCCGCGCTCATCCCCGGCGCGACGCTGATCCCGCTGCCGGGTTCCAGCCACCTGTTCTACCACGGCGACTGGCCTGCCGTGCTGGAGGCCGTTCTCGATTTTCTTACCGAACGTATGAGCCAGGGGCCCCGGCTCACGGCTCGCGAGCTCCAGGTGGCCGAACTGGTCGCCGAGGGGCTGACCAACCAGGCCATCGCCCGGCGCCTGTCCGTGGCGCCGCGGACCGCCGAGACGCACGTCGAGAACATCAGGCGCAAGCTCCAGGTGAGCTCCCGGGCCCAGATCGCGGCGTGGGTGACCCGGCACCAGCTGCATTCCTGAGCGCCTCGGTAGTTCACCCGACGCGACCCCCGGAATAAGCACCGCCGCCCGCCAAAAAGCGCCGCATCTGCCGGTAGTAATCCGGATTGTCGCCCCGGGCCGGGTGACCCTAGCGTCGAAGCATGCCAGACTACGAACGTCCCGGCCGGCCACGATGAACGTGCTGACCATCCCGTCCCGGTTCAACGGCCCCGCGGGCATCGGCAACGGCGGCTACGTCTGCGGCCGGATCGCCGCGTACGTCGCCGGCCCGGCCACGGTCACGCTGCGCCGGCCACCCCCGCTGGACACTCCGCTCGAGGTCGAACGCGACGACGCGGGCTCGGTCCGCGTCCGGCACGGCCGCACGCTGATCGGCGAGGCCGCGCCCTCGCCGGCCGGCCCGCGCGAGATCGCGATCACGGTGTCGCCCGCGCAAGCCGGCGCGGCCGCCGGGAGCGCACGGTACTTCCGGGACCCGGTGTTTCCCGACTGCTTCGTCTGCGGGGTGAACCGCCGGCCCGGTGACGGGCTGCGGATCTTTCCCGGGCCCGTGCCCGGCCTGGGCCTGTGGGCGGCGCCGTGGACGCCTGATCGTTCGGTCGCCGGTCCCGACGGGAGGGCGCGGGCCGAGGTGGTCTGGGCAGCGCTCGACTGCCCCAGCGGGATCGCCGCCGCCGAGGCGGCCGGCCTGGGCCCTGCCGCAGCCGGCTGGGACACCGCCATCCTGCTCGGCCGGATGACGGCCGTCACCCTGGCGGCGCGGCCCGCGGTCGGCGACCCGTGCCGGGTGATCGCCTGGCCGCAAACGCGTGACGGCCGTAAGCTCACCGCCGGGTCGGCGCTGCTCGGACCGGGCGGAGAGGTGCTCGCCCTGGCCGAAGCCGTATGGCTGACCGTGCCGCGCCCCGGCCCGGCCGCCGGGGTCGCCATGGCCGCCGGAGGTGCGCCGTGACCTCGCGGCGCCGCGGCGTGGGGCTCACGCCGATGGAGACCCGGCGGGATGTCATCGTCCGGGCCGCGGTGCTCGCCGACGAGCTGGGGTATGAGACCTTCGCGGTGCCCGAGGGCTGGGGGCTGGACTCGACCCCGGTGCTGACTGAGATCGCGCTGCGCACCGCCAGGATCCAGGTCGCCTCCGCCGTCCTGTCGGTCTGGGGACGCACCCCGGCGACGCTGGCGATGACCGCCGCCACCCTCCACCAGGTCTGCGGCGGACGTTACGTGCTAGGCCTGGGGGCCAGCACCAGGGCGCTGGCCGAGGGGTTCCACGACGCCCCGTTCCAGCATCCGGCCGGGAAGCTGCGCGACGTCGTGACCAAGGTCCGGGCGCTCCTCGGCGGCCTGCCCGCCCAGCTCGGCCACGCCCCGGCGGCGCGCCCGCTGCGCCTGGGCCAGCCGCCCGTCCCCGACTTGCCCATCTGGATCGCCGCGCTGGGCCAGCACACGATGAACGTGGCCGCCGAACTCGGCGACGGCTGGATCCCCGCGCTGGTGGCCCGCGACCGCCTCGCCGCCTGGAGGGCCCGGCTCAGCCAGCGGCGCGAAACCGCCGCACCGCGGGCTGGCGCCCTTACCGTGGCGGCCGGGCCCATCACGGTCGCCGGCGATCATCCCGGCGCGGCCCGGGAGATCGCCGCCACCTGCGCCGCCTGGTACCTGAGCGCCATGGGCGACGTCTACGCCCGGTCCCTGGCCGGCCAGGGCTACGCCGCCGAGGTCAGCGCGGTCATCGCCGCGAACCCGCGGCCCAGCCCGCGACACGGCACCGTCCCCGCCGACGCCCAGGTCGTCCTCGAGCAGCTCGCCGCCTACGGCACCCCCGGCCAGGTCCGGGAACGACTCGAGCCGTGGGACCGCGCCGCCGACATCGTCACGATCATGCTGCCGCCGGGCCTGCCCTGGAGCACGGTAGAAGCAACCCTCCGGGCCGCGGCGCCAGGCGCCTGACGCCCCCTACCTCGCCGTCCCGCGGAACCCTGAGATCGCCCGTCCGGTCCCGCCGACCCCGCGGGTTTCCGCCGTTCCGGCCGCCCCGCCGCCCCGCCGCCCCGCCCATACGATGTGGATGCCGCGTTCATGCTGCTCTTACGACGTGGGTGAGGCATCCATGTCGTTCGAGCTCGTTACAGATGGTGCGGCGTGACTGAAGTCCGCTTCAACGTCGCTCGGCGCCTCCGCCGGCGGTTAGTCGCCGCCCTCCCGGCGGCCTGCCACCCGATCGGGCTCGATCCGCTCCAGGGCGTGCGGCGCCCCGGCATCCGCTCCCGCCTGGTCCCGTTGCGCTCCCGCCCCAGCCGGCGCCGCTGCCTCGGCCCAGGCCGGCGCCGCTGCCTTCGCCCGGGCTGGCGCCGCTGCCTCCGCCCGGGCCTCTGCCACTGCCTCGGCCTCGGCCTGCCTAGTCAGCGCCTGGGTCTTCCGCCTGACGAACAGGGTGATGCCCAGGCCGGCCAGGAGCGCCGCGGCCAGCCCCAGCCAGGAAAACCGGGACAGCCATTGCTCGGCGGCCAGGCCGAGGAACCAGATCAGGTAGGTCATCCCGGCGGCCCAGACGATCCCGCCGCTGGCGTTGGCGGCCAGGAAACGGCCATACGGCATACGCAGCGACCCGGCCAGCGGCCCGGCGAATATCCGCAGCAGCGCGATGAACCGGCCGAAGAACACTGCCCAGACGCCGTGCCTGGTGAAGACCCGTTCGGCCAGCACCACGTGCCCCGGCCCGAAGTGCCGCGGGAACCTGCGGCCCAGCCGGTCGAACAGCGACCTGCCGTACCGCCGTCCGATGCTGAAGCCGGTCGAGTCCCCGGCGATCGCCCCCGCGCTGGCGGCGGCCGCGATCCAGGCCGGCGACAGCGACATCTTGTGCTGGGCGGCCAGTACCGCCGCGGTCACCAGCGCGATCTCGCCGGGAACCGGGATGCCCAGGCTCTCCACCATGATCATCAGGCCGACGATCAGGTAGACCGCCTCGGGCGGGATCGACTGCAGCATATGGCTGACCAACGACCAAGGCCTCCTTCCCCGTGCGGGAACCTGCGCATGATCACCCCCGTGCCAACGCAGCCCCTTCGCCAGGTTATGTCGCCGACGTGGAGATGGTGTGGAGACCGTATGCAGGCGCGTCAGCCACGGCGGGACGAGGATCCGGCGCGCGGCCGGGAAGATTTCCAAGTTGACAACCCCGCGCGGCACAGTATTCACTACGACTTAGTAAGCGGTGCTGAAGACCAAAGGGGGCGGAGGCGTGCACGGCAAGTTCGAGGGCCTGGCCCGCCTCCTGGTCGGATGCCACCCTCCCGCGTGGCGGCGCCGCTACGCCGCCGAGGTGCTGGCCGTGCTCGACCGGCACGAGGTGACCGCGCGGACGGTGCTGAACCTGTGGGTCAGCGCGGTCAGCGCGCAACTCGACCCGGCCTGGCGCAGCCGGGCGGACCTGGGCCCGTTCTGGCGCCACGTCCGCAACGCCGCCCTCGGCGTGGCCGCCGTCGCCGGGGCACTGACCCTGATCGTGGGCTGCATGGCCTGGCAGGACCACGAGGGCAACATCGGGCCGCCGCCGCAGCTCAGCGACGGGATCTTCTCTATCACGTTCTTCCCGGACGGGCGCACCCTGGCTACCGGTTACGACAACGGCACGGTAGTCCTGTGGAACATAGCCCGCCCGGCGCACATCACCCGCGTCTCCACCCTGGCCATCCGGGCCGACGGCCCGCACGGACTGTCGATCTCCCCGGACGGGCACCTGCTCGCCGCCGCCGGCACCACCAGTCCCGGCACGGTGGCGCTGTGGGACGTCGCCGACCCCGCCCGCATCGCCGTCCTCGCCGGCGCGGCCGGGCAGGCCGGCGGCATCTCGGCCCTGTCGTTCTCGCCGGACGGGCACCTGCTGGCCACCGCGAGCGACAACGGCGCCGTGGTGCTGCGGGACGTGACCCGCCCGGCTGCGCCGGCCGTCACGGCCACGCTCCGCTTCACCGTCCCGTCGTGGCGGTTCGCCGGCCAGGCGACTCCCCCCGACGTCGAGTTCGCGTTCTCCGCCGACGGCCATACGCTGACCGCCATCGCCGGCAACACCCAGGTGACCAGGTGGGACGTGACCAACCCCGACGCGGTCTCCCTCATCAGCACGATCAGCCGCGCCAGCCTCGGCGCCGGGGCCGTCGCGGTCGCCCCGGGCGGGCGCGCCGTAGCCGGGGCGCCCACGGCCGGCGACGCCCTGGCCCTGTGGCGCCTGCCTCAACCAGGCTGAACTCGCACAGATCGGGTCGTGACGCCGGCGCACAGGGTCAGGCCGGGGGAGCCAAACCGTGTTTCGGTTGCCGATAGATCGGTTGCCGATATAGAGTGGCGGCGTGTCCGAGAACAAGGCGCTCGACGGGTTCGGCCGCTACGCCGGGCCGGCCACGCTCATCCTGGCCAGCCTGGCCGGAGGGGCGAAGCACGGCTACGCCCTGACCAAGGACATCGAGTCCTTCGCCGGCGTCCGGGTGGCGCCGGGCACGCTCTACGAGGCGCTGGCCAGGCTCCACAGCCAGGGCCTGATCGAGCCGGTGGAAAGCCAGGACCGCCGCCGCCCGTACCGGCTCACCGCGGCCGGGGCGACGACCCTGCAGGCCCAGCTCGACGCGCAGCGCCGCGTCGCCGACGTCGGGCTGCGCCGCCTGGCCCAGGGCTGGGGCCCGGCATGAGGGCCACGGCATGAGGGCGCGGTATGAGGGGTCCGGTATGAGGGGGCCGGCATGAGAGGCCCGGCGTGAGCGGGCCGCGGGAGCGCGCCGCGCGCCTGCTCCGCTGCTACCCGCGGGCCTGGCGGGCCCGTTACGGCGAGGAGTTCACCGAGCTGCTGATCGCCGACCTTGCCGAGCGGCCGAGGTCACCGGCGCGGACGGCGGACGTGATCCGGGGCGGGATTGTAGCCAGGCTCGCCGAGGCCGGACTGTGCGGGTTCGCACCCGATGGTGCCGAACGGGCCGGACAACGAGCCCGCGCCAGCCTGGCCTCGCTCGCCTGCTGCGCGGCCGTCTTCCTCGGCCTCGGCGGCGCCATATGGTCCCAGCTGGCCATCGGCTGGCAATGGTCCGCACCGGACGCCACCGCCGCCGTCGCGACGGTGGTGATGTCCGCGGCCATGCTGCTCCTCGCCGGGCTGGCGCTGCTCGCCGGGCTGCCGGTAGCGCGGGCTGTGGCGGTGCGGATCGCCGGCGGCGGGGCCCGGGACCTGCTCGGCCCGTCCGCGCTGTTCCTGGGCGGGCTGGTCGTGATGGTCGTCGGCGGCAGGCACTTCGGCAACGGATGGCCCGGCACCGGCGGTCACCCGTGGGCCCACCCGGGCCCGGCTGCCACGACGGCTCGTTCTTCACCGCGCAGGAACCCCCGTCACTGGGCTTCCTGGCCGGCAGCCTGACCAGCTGACTAGCCTCCATCCGGGCTCCATCGGCGGCACACCGCGCTTCCTTGCCGGCGGCATAGAAAAGAGCCATGACAAGGGAGGCGACACGATGGCATGGCTGACGCTCCTGGCCGCCGGCCTGTTCGAGACCGGCTTCGCGGTGGCCCTGAAGATGAGTCACGGGATGACCCGGCTGTGGCCCACGGTGGTCTTCGCCGTGTGCGCGCTCCTGAGCTTCGGACTGCTGACCATAGCGCTGCGCCACCTCGAGGTGGGCTCCGCCTACGCCGTGTGGACCGGGATCGGCGCCGCGGGTACCGCGGTGGTCGGCATGGCCTTCCTCGGCGACACCGTGTCCACCCTCAAGCTGGTCTCGATCGGCCTGGTGCTGGCCGGCGTCATCGGCCTCAACCTGTCCGGCGTCACCCCTTGACGCCCGCGCGCGGGCCCGGCCCGCCGGGCACCGCCGCGGCGGACTCCTGCGCGGCGGGCTCCTGCGTGCCATCACTGGGCAGGGCGGCCCGGCTCTGGGCTCTGGACGACCTGACCCGCCGGACCAGCTCGATCAGCGCGCTGATCCCGACGGCGAGGCCCAGCGCGAGCAGCAGCCCGGCCCACGGCCGGTCCTCGAAGGCCTGGCCGCCCAGCCGGCCGATGAAGAACGAGTAGGACGCCCAGATCACGCCCGCGGCCGCGGTCGCGATGACGAACCGGCGCCGGTCGTAGCGCACGATGCCGCAGCACAGCATGACCGCCGTGCGCCCGCCCGGGATGAACCGGCAGACGACGATGAGCGGCATCCCGCACCGTTCCAGCGAGCGCTCGGCCCAGGCCAGCCGGCTGGCCCCCTTCTCGCCCCGGAAGAACCGGCGCTTGATGCGCGGCCCGAACCGGCGGCCGAGCAGGTAGCAGAGGTTGTCGCCGAGGAACGCGCCGGCCGCGCAGAAGGCCACCAGCAGCCCGATCCGGGGATCGGTGCTGCCCGCGGTGGCCACGCCGAGCGTGATGACGGCGGTCTCGCTGGGCAGCAGCGGGAGGATCGCGTCCAGCGCCGGGAGGACGATCGCGATCGCGTACGAGAGCAGCGCGTCGACCTGCAGGCTGGCCAGCGCGTTCACGTGCGCACCGGTTCGTCTACCTCGTGCTGGTCCTTCTCGTGCTGCTCCTCGTGCTGGCGCTCCTCGTGCTGGCGCTCCTCGCGCAGGCGGCGCAGGCGCCGGTCATGCCACAGGCTGGCCCCTATCGCGCCTGCCGCGACCGCCCCGATCACCGCCAGGCTGACCCAGACCGGCATGTGCACCACGTCGTACAGGAGCATCTTCACGCCGATGAACACCAGCAGGAGCGCGATGCCCGGCTTGAGGTAGACGAACCGGTCCGCCGAACCCGCCAGCAGGAAGTACAGCGCCCGCAGGCCCAGGACGGCGAAGGCGTTGGACGTGAACACCACGAACAGGTCCCTGGTGACGCCGAACACCGCCGGGATCGAGTCGAGCGCGAACACCAGGTCGGTCACCGCGATGGCCACCAGCGCCACGAGCAGGGGCGTGGCCGCGGCCCGGCCGCTCACCCGGGTGATGAGCCGGCTGCCGTCGTACTGCTCGGTGACCGGCAGCACCCGGCGCAGCCCGCGCACGGCCAGGTTGTTCCCCGAGCCCTCGCTGGACCGGAACATGCGGGCCCCGGCCACCAGCACCATCGCACCGAACAGGTAGAAGATCCAGCTGACGTGCTGGATGAGCGCGCCGCCCGCCGCGATGAACACGCCGCGGAGCACGAGCGCGCCGACCACGCCGAGGAACAGGATCCGCCGCTGCAACTCGGCTGGCACGCTCAGCGAGACGAACAGCAGGACGAACACGAAGACGTTGTCCACGCTGAGGGCTCTTTCGAGCAGGTAGCCGGCCAGATACTGACCGCCGATGGCCGGGCCCCGCCACAGCCAGATGACCACGCCGAACGCCAGCGCGGCGGCGAGCCACAGCGCGCTCTCCACCGCCGCGGCGCGCAGGCTGTTCTCGGCTCCCCTGGTCAGGACCAGGTCGACGACGATCAGCACGGCGAGGACGGCGAGGGTCGCGCCCCACGCCCACAGGGGTACCGTCGTCATCGCGTGGCACGTCCAGCCAGCGGCCTGACCCCGGAGACTCCGCTCTGACCTGCTTCAGGTTCTGGGGACGGTATTTCAGGGGACGGGGCGTCACAGCGCGGGCAGTACCTGGTCTCGGGCGTCGCGGTCAGCAGGCCGGCCGGGATCGCGGATCCGCACTGCTCGCAGACGCCGAAGGTGCCCGCCGCCAGCCGGCCGAGGGCCTCCTCCACGTCCGCCAGCTTCCGGCGGGCCGCGGTCACCCGGCGCAGCAGCGACGCTATCTCCGGCTGGCCGGCTCCGTCCCCGATGTCATCGGAGACGGCCTCGGCCGCGACGTGGTAGGCCAGCG
>Ga0335082_10010065_pt1 | contig 10264 bp, 7 predicted proteins | sample Lox_Sample_41_FD_206718 | JGI IMG/M metagenome (GOLD analysis project Ga0335082, IMG submission 206718) | Soil microbial communities from Loxahatchee National Wildlife Refuge, Florida, United States - Lox_Sample_4.1 | ecosystem: Environmental > Terrestrial > Soil > Wetlands | place: USA: Florida...
ATCGCCGCGGATCAGGTCTTGATGACTTTGGTGAGCGCCTGCGTACTTCAGGACCGGTTCCGGCTGGCGGCTTGATAGAAAACCGGCGAAGACGCTTTCGCAGTGATTCTAGATGAAGCTCCGTTTGGACGCCTCATTTTGCATCCACCCTGAGGCGTGCTCGCCGACATGGGTTATCGGACAACTGGGTTCCAATACCGTAAGCGACATCGCTGGCTGTCGAGTAATAGACTCCGCATAATCTTCCCGATTATCAAGCTGAGAATTGTATTCCCCCTATGCATGTTTTGCTGTGATTCCGGCTTCGGAAAACCTCATGCCTCAACGCATGAAAAACCATCCATAGTTGGGTATTCGGTTGGATCAGAGATCCGCCAGGGGACCAGCCTGCTTGATGTCCACCAAACACTATTCGCTCCCAATGCCCCCGAATCACAAGTTCATTGCGGGGGTTATGATACTAGGTGGTTGTGCAGAATCTGGACAAACCTCGGCTCATCATTGATTCCGTCATTCTTGGCGTGGTCGGCGGCTTAAGTGCGCAACTCTTCGTTTGGTTGCTGCGCTTCTGCGAGAAAGTCTTTCTTGGTTGGCTGGCGGGCTATCGTCCTCCGGGATTGCCCGAAGACGGCGGCGTGCTGCGTGAAGTGCTGGGTCCGCACGGGCTGTGGTTGGTGCCTCTTTCCACCACCCTCGGTGGGCTGCTGGCCGGGTTGCTTGTCTACAAACTCGCGCCGGAAACAGAAGGACACGGCACGGACACGGTGGTAAAGGCCCTGCACTACCTCGGCGGATCGCTGAGAGCCAGAGTGGTCCCCGTAAAAATGATTGCCTCCGCCATAACGATCGGTTCGGGGGGATCGGCGGGACGCGAAGGCCCCACGGCGCTTATCAGTGCAGGCTTTGGCGCGGTGTACGCGAAATTCTTGCATCGGTCTGAACGTGAACGGCGCCTGCTCGTGCTAATGGGCATGGCCGCAGGACTCTCGGCGATTTTCCGCTCGCCAATCGGGACAGCCATTTTTGCAGTGGAGGTTCTGTACGGCGGGATGGATTTTGAGTCTGAAGCGCTGATCTATTGTCTCCTGGCGGCAATCGTGGCCTACGCGGTGAACGGGAGATTCGTGGGTTGGCAACCATTGTTTCGGGTGCCAGAGAATTTATACAGCGGGGCATCGACGGACTACGCCTGGTATGTGGCTCTTGGAATAGCGAGCGGCGTCGTCGCTACAATTCTCCCGGAGGTTTTCTACCGTGTTCGGGATGGCTTTGCCGCGCTTCGGATTCCTGTCTGGAGCAAACCGGCACTGGGGGGCTTGGGCTTGGGTCTTTTGGCCTTGCACTTTCCGCAGATCCTGGGAGGTGGATACGGCTGGATTCAAGAAGCGATGAACGGTGCGCTGGCGTTGCACCTGCTCCTGGCTTTGCTGGGAGCCAAAATACTGGCCTTGGCGCTTACCGTATCTTCCGGGGGATCGGGCGGAGTGTTTGGTCCGAGCCTGTTTGTCGGAGCCATGCTCGGAAGCGCCTTTGCCGGGATTTCCCATCACCCGGCAGGAGCACTGGTCATCGTGGGCATGGCCGCAGTATTTGGCGGGGCAGCGCGCGTGCCCATTGCCACCATCTTGATGGTCGCGGAAATGACCGGCGGTTATCAATTGCTGGTGCCGACCAGTCTAGCGGTCCTGCTGAGTTTCCTCATTCAGACGCAACTCTCATCTTTCCTAAAATATTCCAGTCTGTACGAAGCGCAAGTGGCCGCTCGGGCGGACTCGCCGGCCCACCAGGCGGAACATGTCCAGGTTGCGCTGCGGCTTTTGGAAGGCGGCAAAATCTCGTTGCCGGCGCAAGTGAACCACCTTCATCTCGCGGCGCTCCTGCGATCCGGCGTGGCCCTGGACCTTCCCAACGGATTGCAGCTTATTGCAGGTGCATTGCGCGCGGAAAGTCCCTGGGTGGGTACACAAGTGCGCTCAGTAAGCGGCACCGTTCCCGAATCGAAAATCATTGCTGTTTTGCGTGGAAAGTCGGTGATGGAGCCACGAGGCCACACTCTCTTACAACCTGGCGACCGGCTTCTCATCGTGGCTTCTTCGGAGGTGCGGCGGCGGGTGTTGGACGCGCATCTTGCATTTCCTCCCCTTTGAATCGTCACCAGTCTCTCGTAGGGTCCCGCTCTCTTTCGGCTTTCTTCCTGGCCAGATCCGCTGTTTTAGGACGCTTGAAACGTCCTCACAATCTCGACCGAGCAGCGGGCATGGCGTGCAACCACTCCCGCCACTTCCCCAAGGAGAAAACGTTCCAGTCCCTTTCTGCCATGGGAGCCCATCACGATCAGATTGGCACGCCAAGTCTGTGCCACATGCAATATTTTCGCTCGAGCATTTCCCACCTCGATGGTGGTGCTGACCTTGAGATTGGCTGCCCTCAGTTTTTCGCCCGTGGCCGCAACAAGTGCCTCCGCCTTTGTTGCTTCCTCGCGCGAGACCCTTTCGAGCGAAGATTCCTGCGCGCTTCTTTCCTTCCGCATCATAAGTGGAAACGGTTCCACCACGTGCAAAACCCGCACTTCCGCCCCTGAAGGCCGAACCTGCTGGATCACCATGCTCGTGGCTGCCTCGGAAAACCTGGAATCCTCGATAGCCAGCAAGACTTTGTTGATTTCGCTGTGGCTCGTTGCGACGCCCTTTTTCACATGTGGAATCTTTGCGATCTCCACGGAGCATTTGGCGTGCTGCAGCACGGTTTCGGAAACGCTTCCGAGCAAAAAGCGTTCAAGGCCTGCGCGTCCGTGGGAACCCATGGCTATTAAATCGGGTTTCCATTCCTCGGCGATATCCATAATCGTTGACTTTGGGTCGCCCCACCCCACGCGGGTGGTCACGTGCAATCCCGCGCTACGCAATTGCTCCCCGATTCGGGCCACCAATTCTTCCGCTGGTTTTCGTTGGGCATCCCGCTCGTGTTCGACGCCAGGGTAATGCGCAACCATATCTGGGACCAATGGACTGAAGATGTCGACGACATGCACGACTTGAACTTCATCCAGTTGCGCCCTGCTTTGGGATCGCACCATCCGGGCAGCCGCCGCGGAAAACTTCGAATCATCAACTGCAAGCAGAATCTTCATAGGCGCCCACCCCAGAAAGAAGCTGAACTACCAGGTTCCGCTTTACAGTGCCTGGTTCAGAGAGCCGATAGCTTGTCGCCGTGGGAGATGTTCTTCTGCGAAATCCGGTCGGCTATGCCCGGGCACCGCAGAACGCGTTATACAACCACGCAAGAAGCAGCCCCGCGACGCCGCCATCAATCAACCCGTCGATCGTGCCGATCAGTACATTCGCGATGGAACGCGTGTCGCGAAACCATGGATAGACCGAACTTGCCATCTGAATAAAACTCGTCCCATAGCTAGGGAAAATCAGATTCAAGAAACCAACAAACAGGATGCCCCCACCCCACAGGAGGCCTCCTGCGATGGCCATTGCCTTTATGGAGAGCCGCATTGTGATTTCCTCCTTTCGCCGCTGAGCGGATTTGCACCCGTTTTCCGAGGAGGGTGTCGACGGTTCAGCACCTCGGAAGGAGAATGTCCTAGTCTCTCAATTCGGGAGCTCGGAGGGTGAAACCTGCAGAAGTGACACTCGCAGCCGTCGCATCTCCCAGATTGAACCTTGGCCTTCCTCCCGGGTGCGACCCTTGGTAACTATATCGTGATGCGATATATATGTCAAAAAGGCACCAAGGCGCCGCACTATTTGGCGCCGGGTGTGGCAGGGAATCATGACGAACCGATCACGTAGTTCTTCCTAATCGGCGGCGTTCTCTTTCCCAACGACCTTCTGGCCAATGCGCACGGGAATGGTTGCAAAGAACTTTTTGACAAATGCCGCGATTGTCGGTTTTCGGCGGCGCCGGGACCGATGGACCTTCCATGTACCCGAGGCAATCACGCATTGAATCTCGCAGCGACCTATGGACTACGCAAGAGCGGATTGTGGATAAGGGCTTGTGCCGGGGGCGGGTTGTAGGCTGAAGAATTGTGATGCTAGAATCCGCTCCGTTATTGCGCGGCATCCGTGAAGAAAAGTCGCAGGAGACACTATGGCTAAATCACATCACAGTCACCAACATCCGGATTACAGCAAGCGAATCAAGGTACTCGAAAAGCAAGTAAAGAAGCTGGAGAAGCAGGTCCATGAAATCCAGCACAAACTAAGAACGCACAGTCACCCGCACACACATCATCACTGAAATTTCGGTTATCAGGTGAACCTAGACATAACAGCGAAACTGATTCGTCTTTAAAGGAACTCACCTGTGAATTCTGCTCCGACGTGGCGTGCGTCAGTAAGCCCGGTCGTGCTGCACCCGTGGCAGGAAGATGGCAATGATCCCCAGCGCGGGAAGCCAGGCGGTGATTTTGTACACGTTGACCACGCCGAACGCATCGGCCAGGTGGCCCAGCACGGCGGCGCCGATGCCGCCCATGCCAAAAGCGAAGCCGAAAAACAGTCCGGAGACCATCCCGATGCGGCCGGGGATGAGTTCCTGCCCGTAAACAAGAATCGCCGAAAACGCCGACGATAGAATGAAGCCGATGACAAACGTTAGAGGCCCCGTCCAAAAAAGAGTTGCGTGCGGCAATAGCAGGGTGAACGGCAGCACGCCGAAGATCGATCCCAGGATGACCAACTTGCGGCCGTAGCGATCGCCCACCGGCCCGCCAATCAGCGTCCCCGCCGCCACCGCGCCCAGAAAAACGAACAGGTGAATCTGTGCGTTCTGCACGGAAATGCCAAAGTGCTCGATCAGATAGAAAATGTAAAAGTTGGAGATGCTGGCCAGATAAAAATACTTGGAGAAGATAAGCGCCACGAGAATTACCAGCGCGAGGATCACCTGCCGCATGGGCACGGCCGTTACCGGCTTGCGCGTTGCGCCCGTTTGCGCCACTGGCCGCCGGATGTGAATCGAGTCATACCACCGCGCCACGCGCATCAACACCGGGATGGCCAGCAGGGCGGCGATGCTGAACCATAACACCGCGATTTGCCCGCGAGGTTGCACGATGAGCGCAGCCAGCAGCGGCCCGATCGCCGAACCTGCGTTTCCTCCCACTTGAAAAAACGACTGCGCTAACCCGTGCCTTCCGCCGGAAGCCAGCCGTGCCACGCGCGACGACTCCGGATGAAAAATGGCCGACCCCAGTCCAATCAGAAGCGCGGCAAAGAGCAACGAACCAAGATTGAACGCGAGGCCCACCAGGACGAGTCCCACCAGCGTGAACACCATTCCGAACGGCAGCGAATACGGCAGCGGACGTTTGTCCGTGTATTGGCCAACGAACGGCTGCAGCAGTGACGCCGTGAGTTGATACGCCAGCGTGACGAAGCCAATCTCCCCGAACGTGAGATGAAACGACGATTTGAGAATGGGATAGATGGAAGGCAACAGCGACTGCACCAGGTCGTTCAGGAGATGGCAAAAACTGATCCCCGTCAGAACGCGGAGCGAAAGTTGCACCGGCCTCGCGAACGTAGCTGTCTGCGCCATCGTAGCTTTATCTCATACCCTGTGGGATTCTTGCGAGATTTGTCGGTGGCCCGCGTCTCACGAAAATGATTCGGCGAAGATGCATTACGCTGCGGGGAACACTATAATCCTGCACGTCAAGCACGCCACAAAAGTTTGCCGGAGAAACTCGATGCCACTTTCGTTGCGGTTGCTCGTTTCATTTCTGATTGCCACGACTCCTTTGTTCGCGGCGAAGCCCGCGGCTTCGCCATCGCCGCTGGTGTTTGAGGTCACCTTCCCGAAAGAACTTTCCGCCACGCCGGTGGATGGCCACATCCTGCTGATTATTTCCGTGGACCCCAAGCAGGAGCCGCGCTTCGGCGTGGGGGAAGGCGTCGAATCCCAACAAGCGTTTGGCGTGGATGTGGACGACTGGCAACCCGGCGTGCCTGCTCGCGTGGACGCCACCACGCTAGGCTACCCGCTCGTCTCGCTGAACGAACTGCAGCCCGGCGATTACTACGTGCAAGCCGTGTTGAACGTTTACGAGACCTATCATCTCGGCAACGGAAAGACCATAAAGCTGCCGCCGGACCGCGGCGAAGGCCAGCACTGGCAAACCAAGCCGGGTAATTTCCTGAGCAACGTACAGAAGCTGCACCTAGACCCTAAATCCTCCGGCCTCCTCCACATCGCTTTCGACCACAAGATTCCCCCCCTCGATCAAGAACTCGCGGACGTGGAAACCCTTCTCGATTGGCGCCCGATCACCGAACCAGACAGCGCCAAGGACAACAAATGGGTGAAACACATTCGTATGCAAAGCGAGTTGCTGACCAAATTTTGGGGACGCCCCACCGAAATTGGCGCCGTCGTCCTGGTTCCCGACGGTTGGGCGGAACATCCCAGTGCGCGTTATCCCGTGCTGATCTCTGAAGACCACTATCACCGCCACTACTTTCCCAGTTTTCGCATCACGGCACCGGACTACGCGCTGGTCGAAAAAACGAAGAAAGAAGAACTCGGCGTTCAGGATTGGGTGCGCGGACGAAACGCCGAACTTGAGCTGCAGGAAGCCGGCTGGAAAATGTTTCAGGATTGGACCAGCGGCCGCCTTCCGCGTGTGCTCATAGTCATGCCGCAGCACGCGAATCCCTACTTCGATGATTCGTACGCAGTGAACTCCGCAAACCTCGGCCCGTATGGCGACGCGATCATGCATGAACTTTTGCCCGCCATCGAAAAGCAGTTTCGCGGCATCGGGCAAGGCTGGGCGCGCGCCGTCTTTGGCGGCTCCACCGGCGGCTGGGAAGCGCTGGGCCAGCAGGTCTTTTATCCCGACGACATCAACGGCGCTTGGGTCGGCTGCCCCGATCCGATCGATTTCCGCGCCTATGGCACGGTGAACATCTACCAGGACAAATCCGCCTATTTCCGCGAAGGCCCCTTCGCCAAAGTCCCGCTGCCGGAAAAACGCAAAACGAACGGCATTCTCGATTCTACCGTTGAGCAGGAGAATCGCTACGAACTGGTTCTCGGCACCAACAGCCGCTCCGGCGAGCAGTGGGACATCTGGCAAGCCGTCTTCAGCCCGGTGGGTGACGATGGTTATCCGAAGCCCATCTGGGATAAGCGCAATGGCCTGATCGACAAATCCGTGGCCGAATATTGGCGCGAGCACGCGGACCTGACTTACATCATGAAGCGCGACTGGGCCACGCTCGGCCCGAAACTTGCCGGAAAACTCCACTTTGCCGTCGGCGAAATGGACACCTGGTACCTCAACAACGCCGTCCATCTGACGGAATCCGTGCTGACCGACCCGAAGCTGAAGCCGGCCGCCAATGCTACCTTCGATTACGCTCCCCTTCAGCCACATTGCTACCAGGGCGTGCGGCTCGATGCGCCGCGGTATGAACGCTTGAATTTTTATCAGGACATGATCTGGAGCATGGCGAAACACATCGCAGACACTGCTCCCGAGGGTGCCGACGTCACAAGCTGGAAATATTGATCGCCAGAAGTGTGTTATTGGTGAATGGCGAGTATCAAACTGGCAACTACCTGCCCAATATCACTGACATCGCTAACCTATTTGAGTACCTTTTAAGTAGGCCCGGTCGGCAGTGCGTGGGTGCGGGCATGAACAAACGAGAACAGGCGTCCAATGTGCTCTTGGGGTCTCTCGGGGTCTCCCTCCCCATTGTGGGCGGAGCCGGTGTACTGATTCTGTCCGTTTTTCTCCGCAGTTCCTCGATCATTCCCGATCCGCTTCTTTGTGAAGAACTGCAATTTACCAGTGGCATCTTCAGCATCATCTTTGCCGGTGCGGCCTTTGTCCGGTTCCAGGGAACGCGGGAACGTCTGCCGTTGATTCTCACGGCGAGCTTTCTGATCGTCGGCGTCACGCTCGTTGGCTCCAGCTTCAGTCTCCCCAATCTGCTTCCGTCTGATCCCACCGCAGGCCTGAGAGATCCAATGACGTGGGTTGTTGGCAGGACTTTACTTGCCGTCCTGCTCGTATCCGCGCTTGCGGTGGAGCGGCGCTCGGCGCACGCCAGCAATCCCAACCGCGAACTTGCTGCAGCACTGGTTCTGGTGGTTTTGCTCGCCACTGCGCTCAGCCTCTCGCACCGCTATATGCCGGCCGAGTTGGTGGTCCTACCTGGAAGGTTTGTACCTCGCCCGGGAAACCTGGTTCCGGCAGCCCTTTTTCTCCTTGCTGCGCAGCTGTACCACGGCCGTCTGAAAAGCAATTCGGCCGCATTCGACTGGTCGCTCTATCTCGCGGCTGTTGTCAATTTCTGGTGTTCTATCGCGGCTGCCGAATCCGCGCGACGCTTGGACGCGGCCTTTGCCCTTGCAGCGATTCTGCAATTCGGAGGTTATGCGGTCCTGATTGGAGGCAGTTTTCTTGACGTGGTGGGCCTTTTTAATGATATCCGGCGGCTGGCGGTTACGGATTCGGTTACCGGACTTTTCAACTATCGGCAATTGATCCATGCACTCGATAGGGAAATCCAGAGAACGAACCGCACGGGAAGACCGTTTGCTCTTCTCCTGTTCGATCTGGATGGTCTTAAGAAGATCAACGACCGCTTTGGGCATCAGGCGGGGACACGCGCATTGTGCCGCGCGGGCGAGGTTATGCGCTCCCAGTGCCGCACGATCGACACCGCCGCCCGGCACGGGGGAGATGAATTCGCGGTGGTTTTGCCGGAAACCGCGGAACAGGGAGCGGAAGAAGTCTTGACGCGCATCTGCCAATCCGTGGCCAGCGACGGAGAGCAACCGCCTATCTCCTTAAGCGCAGGCTTTGCGATTTATCCTCGCGACGCGGAAACGCTCGAAAGCCTCATGCGCGCGGCGGACCGTCCTCTCTATCAAATGAAGGAGCAACATAAAAGAAAGCCCGCGGTTGTGAGGCAGGCCGCCGGTTGAGATTCCCCGCCAAGCCTTGCAACGGTGCGTGCGCAACCAATTCGTCAACATAGTTCGCACGTTGCCTAGTTCATTGTCTTGAACCAAAGTCCTAGAGGTTTTCCATACTTCGGACAGGCCACAGTTGCCCTCGCGTAAATCCCGAAGCCTGTCCTGTTTCTGGCCCAGCCGCCAGTAGCCTGAGTGCGTCGCAGGCCTTATGTTCCAAGTGGAAGTGGAAGACCACAGCAGCGTGACGCTACGTCACCCCTCTCCGTTCCGGCCGCGCTCCTGAAACAAACACGAAGGATTGTCCGCCCATGGATAAGACGCGATTGGTGTGTCTCGTCGTCGGCTTGCTAGTTGTCAGCTCGATGCTTTTTCCGGCTGCTGCCCAGGCCGGCGTAGGTCTTTCTCCCTCTTCATTTAACTTTGGTTCGGTTACCGTGAATACCACCAGCGCCGCAGCAACGCTTGTGGTGGCCAATAACGGCCGCGGGAGCATTATTCTCGACAGAGTAATGTGTAGTTCTCCAAATTTCGTGATCTCCGGCCCTGCATTGCCGGTGTCCCTCGGCGCTCACACGAGCACGTCGTTCCAGGTGGTGTTCAAGCCGGCGGCGGCCTCCACGTTTAGCGCCAAAATTACGGTCGTTACCGGCAAGCATGGAGGAACTTCCTCCACGATTCCTGTTTCCGGAACTGGCATTACGCCTGCCCCGCAGCTCACCTATTTGCTTACGCCGAGCGCGGGCAGTGTGCCGTTTGGGAATCTATTGGTCGGCAGTTCGGCTTCACAGGCGCTCTCATTGACCAACACTGGAACGGGCAGCGTCACGATTTCTCAGGTCGTCGTCACCGGTGCAGGATACAGTGTCAGTGGATTTTCGGGCGCGGTAAATCTCCCCGCGGGGCAGAGCCTCTCGCTCGCCGTAACGTTTGCACCTACAGCCACCGGCAGCGTCGCGGGGAGCGTCGGCGTCGTCAGCACCGCTACAAACTCTCCCGCCACCATTTCCTTGAGCGGAAGCGGAGTGCAGCCGCTGCTTTCCGTCGTCCCCTCAAGCGTCAACTTCGGCAACGTCACCGTTGGTGTCATCAACTCGCAGACAATGACCATCAAGAACCCTGGCACTGCCAACCTTACGCTCACGCAGGCGACTCTGTCCGGGACGGGCTACACCATGTCCGGCCTGGCCCTGCCTCTTTCTCTTGCTCCGGGGGGTTCGGTGGCCTTCAACATTTCCTTCGCCCCGGCATCGGCCAGCAGTTTCCCCGGCAGCCTCACGCTGGTGAGCAATGCACCGACCTCTCCGGCGAGTGTCGC
>Ga0335082_10010067_pt1 | contig 10263 bp, 9 predicted proteins | sample Lox_Sample_41_FD_206718 | JGI IMG/M metagenome (GOLD analysis project Ga0335082, IMG submission 206718) | Soil microbial communities from Loxahatchee National Wildlife Refuge, Florida, United States - Lox_Sample_4.1 | ecosystem: Environmental > Terrestrial > Soil > Wetlands | place: USA: Florida...
GGAAGCAGGAGCCGGGGATGCGGATCAGAGCTGGTTCGACTCCCAGCGCCGATTCGGGTTGCGTCGAACTCTGCGTCATGATTGCCGGGCACGATCGGCCGAAATAGAGTGTAGCAGCGCTGGAAGTAACCGGAGGCGAAAGCGACGCTTGGCGAAGGTCGTGGGGATTTTAGAAACTGGCGCGAAGTGGCCCGGAGAATCTCTGGCGCTCATGCCCCAATCGTATGAATTGCTAATCGCATGGCTTACTTCGACGGGGCTTTGTCGATGATCAACTCACCGCCTGACGCGTAGCTTTCTTTCGACACTTCGTGGAATGCGACGACAATCGCTTCACGGCGGGCGCCGGCTTCCTCGACCAAAGCGTCGGTAATACGCCGGGCGATCTTGCGCTTTTGATCGGCCGTGCGCCCGGACAGCATGGTGATTTGGACGAGAGGCATCGAAAACCAGTTGTCAGTAGCCCAGTTGTCAGTGGAAACAAAGGATCCTCGCGCGTGATCTAGCGAGGATCCTTAAAATCCTTGCCTATTTCGCCAGTTCGTATCCCGCAAAGAAGAAGCTCAGTTCGAAGCGAGCGGTGTCTTCGGCGTCAGAGCCGTGAATGGCGTTGTGCTCAATGTTGGTTGCCCACTTCTTGCGGATGGTGCCTTCCTCGGCGTTCGCCGGGTTAGTGGCGCCCATCAACTTGCGGAGATCGGCGATGGCGTTTTCTTTTTCAAGTGCGAGCGCGACGATCGGTCCGCTCGACATGAAATCGGTGAGGGAATTGTAGAAAGGGCGGCTGGCATGCACGGCGTAGAACTGCTCGGCCTGGTGCTTGGAGATTTCCAGCATCTTCATGGCGAGGATGCGGAAGCCGTTCTTCTCGAATTGTTCGATGATGTCGCCGATACCGTTTTTACGGACGGCGTCGGGTTTCACAATGGTCAGGGTGCGTTGGAGAGTTTTCATTCGGTCGTTGGTCCTTGGTCTTTGGTCGTCGGTCTTCGGTCTCTACTGATTGTCTCTCGGTACTCAGTACCGATACTCGGGACTAAACACTCACTCCGATCGCTGCGGCGAGCGTTTCACCGATGGCTGCTGGCGACTTCGCTACTTTGATTCCGCAGGTTTCGAGTGCTTTGATCTTCTCTGCGGCGGTGCCCTTGCCGCCGGAGATGATGGCTCCGGCATGCCCCATGCGGCGTCCCGGAGGCGCTGTCTGTCCGGCGATGAACCCTACGACGGGCTTCTTCATGTGCGTCTTCACGAACTCGGCGGCCTGTTCTTCGGCATTGCCGCCAATCTCGCCGATCATGATCACGGCTTCGGTCTCGGGATCGCGGTTGAACAAGTCGAGCGCGTCGATGAAATTGGTGCCGATGATGGGATCGCCGCCGATGCCGATGGCGGTCGATTGTCCGATGCCGCGCTGCGTCAGTTGATGCACCGCTTCGTAGGTCAGCGTGCCCGAGCGCGACACGATGCCGATGTTGCCTTCTTTATGGATCGAGGCTGGCATGATGCCGATCTTGCACTTGCCCGGCGAAATGATGCCCGGGCAGTTCGGCCCGATGAGGCGCGAGCGGCGGTCTTGCAGGAACTCCCAAGCCTTGACCATGTCGAGCGTCGGGATGCCTTCGGTGATGCAGACGATAAGGTCGATCTCCGCGTCGGCGGCTTCCATGATCGCATCGGCGGCAAACGGCGGCGGAACGAATATCACGGTGGCGTTTGCACCGGTTTTGTCGACCGCTTCGGCAACCGTGTTGAAAATAGGCCAGCCTTCGTGCGTGGTGCCGCCTTTGCCGGGCGTGACGCCTCCCACGATCTTGGTACCGTAGGCGGCGCTGGCTTTGGCGTGGAATGTGCCTTCGCGGCCGGTGAGTCCCTGCACGACTAAACGAGTTTCTTTATTGACCAGGATTGCCATAAATTTCACTCCATCTATGAAAACGGGGGCTAAAGCCCCATATCAGTCTTTGTTTCTGGAGCGGCCCTTGAAGGGCCCCGCTGCCACGGCTGCGCATGCCGCACTTTCACTGTTCGCCGATACTAGCGCCACTCCGTCACACCCATCGTTCCGCGGGCGGCCGCGACGACTTTGTCGGCGGCATCTTTCATCGTGTCGGTGACCGTGAAGTTGAGTCCAGAATTCTGCAGGATCTTCTTCCCTTCGTCGACATTCGTGCCTTCGAGTCGCAATACGATCGGCAGCTTGATGTTGGTCTTGCGCGCCGCATCGACTACGCCAGTCGCCAAGGTATCAACACGGAGAATGCCGCCGAAGATATTGATCAGCACCGCTTTCACATTCTTGTCACTGAGCAGAATTTCGAACGCATGGGCGACCTGCTCCGAACTGGCGCCTCCGCCGACATCGAGAAAGTTGGCGGGCATACCGCCGGCGTACTTGATGATGTCCATGGTGGCCATGGCCAGGCCTGCGCCGTTGACCATGCATCCTACATTGCCGTCGAGCTTGATGTAGTTGAGGCTGTACTTCGAGGCTTCGACTTCCAGCGGATCCTCTTCCGTAATGTCCCGCAACTCGCGCAAGTCGGCATGGCGATAGAGCGCGTTGTCGTCGAAGTTGATCTTGGCGTCAAGAGCAAAAAGGCGGCCGTCGGTCGTGGTGATAAAGGGGTTGATCTCCAGCAGAGACGCGTCGGTGTCAAGAAACGCCTTGTAGAGGCTGGTCAGAAACTGGACGGCAGGACCGATCTGCTTGGCACCCAAGCCGAGTTTAAAAGCGATCTTGCGCGCCTGGAACGCTTCGAGGCCCATGCCGGGATCGATGTGCTGCTTGAGAATCGCGTCGGGATTTTCCGCGGCGACCTGCTCGATCTCCATGCCACCTGCTGCCGACGCCATGAAAACGGGCTTTCCTTCGGCACGATCAACCAGGATGCCGAGATAAAGTTCCTTTTCGATGGGGAGAGTTTCTTCGACCAACAGACGACGGACGATGCGGCCTTCGGGACCGGTCTGGTGCGTGATGAGCTTCATGCCCAGCATTTTTCCGGCAAGACTGCCGGCTTCATCCACCGATTTGGCAATCTTGACGCCGCCGCCCTTGCCGCGCCCCCCGGCGTGAATCTGAGCTTTTACAACCACTCCGCTGGACCCTGAATCCAGCAACTCTTTGGCAATAGTCTCGGCCTCTTCGGGAGAAGTGGCCATCGATCCGCGGGGTACACTGACACCATACTTTCTTAGGATTGCTTTTGCCTGGTACTCATGAATTTTCATAATGATGACTCTTCAGTAAAGACTCGGGAAGGACCCTGCTTGCAGCGTCGCGGTGCGGGCAGCAAACTTCTGATTTTATAGAAGAAACTGAGCGTTGGGCAAACGTGCACCTTTCCCAAATTGTGGAAGGATTCGTCGTAGGCATCACCGATGCAAGCACGCGGAGAATGCAGAGAAAATCCTAAAGTTTGCGCCTTTTATGGTGGAATTGACATCCAAATGCGCGATTGACTGGATTCGTTGATTGGTTCGCTGGCGAGGAAGCATGAAGCTCATATCCGTGAACGTGGCGCGGCCGCGGCTGGCTATGTACAAAGGCGAGACGGTTAGTACAGGAATCTTCAAACAACCCGTGTCTGGACCGGTTGCCTTGCGGACGTTAAACCTGGATGGCGACCGGCAGGCTGATTTGGTGGCACATGGCGGGCCGTTCAAGGCGGTGTACGGATACCCTTCGGAGCACTATGAGTACTGGAACGCAGAGCTTCTGGGGGCGAATCTACCCTGGGGCATGTTTGGGGAGAACTTCACGACGGAAGGATTGTGTGAGAGCGACCTGCATATCGGCGACCGTCTGCAGATCGGATCGGCGATCGTCATGGTCCGGCAGCCGCGCATTCCCTGCTACAAACTGGCTGTTAAGTTTCAGCGGAACGACATTCTCCAGCGGTTCTTGAGCAGTGGGCGCAGCGGGTTCTACTTCTCCGTCGAGCAGGAAGGAACGGTCGTAGTGGGGGACACATTTGAGTTTCTGAGCCGAGAACTGCTGGCGATTACGATCCCGGAGGTGAATCACCTGTTCGCTGACGATCGCTACAATCGCGAACTGCTTTACAAGGCTCTCGCGACTCCGGCGCTGCCCGAGGACTGGAAGGAATATTTCAAAAAAAGATTGCGCACTTCGGCACCCATGGCGGGATGAACCCGATCTCGTACCTCCTCGGCCATCATTGATCCATGCAAGATTCCGCTTCTCGCCAAGTCGGGGAGAAGTGGGGCAACTCACTTCAGTTTTGTTCGCGCTCATGGCTTACAATGCCGCCTGAATGATTCTTGATGCGCTCCACCGTTTGGCGAATCCTGCGCTGGCGAACGAGAGGTCGCTGAGCCGCGCCGAGGCTCGCGACGTGATGGGCAATGTACTGGCGGGCAAGTGCTCCGACGCTCAGATCGCGGCTTTGCTGATCGCTCTGCGGATGAAGGGTGAAACGGTCGAGGAGATCGTCGGTTTCGCCGAGGCAATCCGCGCCGCCGCCGCGCCGTTGCCGATCGAACGTGCGACGGAAGCGCTCGCTGTCAGCGGCACCGGTCGTGATGCCCTGCTGGATGAGTCTGCCGACTCGCTGGTCGACACCAGTGGCACGGGTGGCGATGCCAGCGGCACCTTCAACATTTCTACTGCAACGGCTCTGGTGACGGCGGGTGCGGGCGTGCGCGTGGCCAAACACGGAAATCGCAGCATCAGTTCGAAATGCGGGTCGGCCGATGTGGTCGAGGCGCTCGGCGTCAACATTCAGCTTTCTCCCGAGCGCGCGGCACAGTGTCTGCGCGAGGTTGGAATCTGCTTCTTGTACGCCCCGAATCTGCATCCCGCAATGAAACAGGTGCAGGGAGTGCGCCGTGAGTTGCGCATGCGGACGATGTTCAATCTGCTCGGGCCGCTGACGAATCCGGCAAGGGCCAATGGGCAGGTGGTGGGCGTGTACTCCCTCGAACTCGTGGAGAAACTGGCGGAAGCCCTCAGCATGCTGGGGTTGCGGCGTGCGCTTGTAGTGCATGGGCTCGACGGCCTGGACGAGATCTCGATCACCGGCGTAACGCGGATTGCCGAGGCGCGCGGTGGGTCGGTGCGGTCGTACGAAGTGGAACCTGAGGAGTTCGGGATGAGGCGGGCTGCGCTCGAGGAGATTTCTGGGGGCGATGCCGCCGGGAATGCGGAAATCATTCGCGCAGTGCTGGGCGGTGAGCGGTCTCCGAGGCGGGATGTGGTGGTGCTGAATGCCGCGGCGGCGCTGGTGGCAGCAGGCAAGGCGGAACACATCGCTGGGGCGATTGAGATCGCAAAGAATTCGATTGACTCTGGTGCGGCTTTGGAAAAGTTGGACGCTCTAGTGCGGTTCAGTGCGGCGGACAAGCTTTAACCAAGAAGGATACTAAGAGTGACACGAAGGAGAAACCATTGCATTTCTTCGTGTACCTTCGTGGCTGAAGAACTATTTCACTTCCACCTTCTCCTGATACTGCGCTACCTGCACGCTCCATCCCAATTCCTTCTTCATCAGATCGCGCAGTTGGCCGGAGGCGTCGGGTTCGCCGTGTACCAGATATGTGGTCGACGGCTGACTCTTGAACGTGCGCAGCCATTGCAGCAACTCGGGTGGATCGGCATGGTCGCTGAACTGCTCGAGCGCGACAACCTGCGCTCGGATCGGCACGTAGTCGCCGAAGATCTTTACTTCGTCGGATCTGCTCTTGATGGTGAATCCCCGTGTGCCGGGCGCTTGAAAGCCGATAAAGAGGACCAGGTTACGCGGGTCCGGTAAGCGCTGCGCGAGATGATGCAGGATGCGGCCGCCAGTGACCATGCCGCTTGAAGAGATGATGACCGAAGGCATCATGGCTGCATTGATCTTCTTCGATTCTTCCGGAGTCGATGCGAACGTGAATCCGGGCCACTGGAGCGGCGAGCCATATTTGCGGATCATGTCTCGGGTTTCGTCGCTGTATTCCTCGTCGTGCTTCAGGAAGATTTCGACAGCTTTGATCGCCATGGGGCTGTCGCAGAAAACGGGCAGGCGCGGTACCTGGCCGGACTCGATCAGATGCTTGATGATGAAGACGAATTTTTGGGTGCGCTCAATGGCGAATGCGGGGACGATGACGCTGCCGCCCCGCCCGGCCGCGGCGGTGATCAACTCGGCGAGCTCCGGCAGAGGGTCTTCCTTGGGATGCATACGATTCCCGTAAGTCGACTCCATGACCACGAGATCGGCGGACTCGCCTTCCTGCGGGCCCGAGTGCACGACCTTTCCCGGCGAAACTTTGTGGTCGTGGACCCGGCCGATGTCTCCGGTGAAGAGCAGGTGTCGCGTGTGGCCGTTCGTATTCAGCGAGACTTCCGCCATGCACGAGCCGAGAATGTGCGCGGCGCGCACGAAGCGGAAGGATATCTCAGGTGACAGTTTCGTCGTCTCGCCCACGTGTACTGGTTCAAAGAACTGCAATGAGCTTTCGGCTTCTTCGAACGTATAGAGCGGCAGCGCGGGATCGTGCTTCGACTTCTTCGTCTTGTTATAGAACTTCGCGTCTTCTTCCTGCAGGTGGCCGGAGTCGGGGAGGATGATGCCGCATAGGTCGATGGTCGGTGGCGTCGCATAGATCGGGCCCCGGAAGCCTTCTTTGACCAGGCGGGGAATCCAGCCACAGTGGTCGAGGTGCGCGTGGGTCAGGATGATAGCGTCGACTTCTTTGGCAGGAACGGGAGTATCGCGCCAGTTGCGCTCGCGCCAGTCTTTGGGCCCCTGAAAGAGTCCGCAGTCGATGAGAACCTGAAAACCGCTCTTGCCGGACTGGTCGCCGGTATTGATGAGATGCTTGGAGCCGGTAACAGTGCCAGCAGCCCCCAGAAATTGGATGTAGGCCAAATGGTGCCTCCCGCGCCGATTAACTTACCACGAGGGGAAGAATTGTTGATTGTTGATTGTTGATTGTTGATTGTTGATTGTTGATTGTTGATTGTTGTTATTGTTGATTGTTGATTGTTGATTGTTGATTGTTGATTGATTGTTGATTGTTGATTGTTGATTGTTGTTTGTTGATTGTTGATTGTTGATTGTTGATTGTTGGCGCCGAATCACTCCTTCGGCGGTTCGATCTTGAAAACGTTGTTCCCGGTGTCGCTCTCTGGGATGCTCCCATCGTTGACCTGAATCGACTGCGGCGCTGCGGGGGTCTCGATCCGGAATGTAGCTTTGCTCTTCGCGCGCACTTCGATTCGCTTTGTCATTTCTCCGGTGGCGAACTTGATATTCACCGGGACTTCCGCTCCGGCGCTGCCAAGATTGTCGACCGTGATCGTCAGCATGTAGGAGTTCGTGGAAGTCTTTGCGGCGTAAGCTGAGCTGACTTTCAGGTCGGGCAAGCCCCGGTCGTGGTAGACCCAGTCGTCGAAGAACCATTGCAGATCGCGCGGTGACTGTGCAGCGATCAGGTGCTGCATGTAACTGGGGTCCTTGTCATCCTCGGGCTTGTAGGCGGCGAGCACCTTCTTGAGCGAGGCATCGCCGATCATGTCGCGCAGCATCCACCAGACGCACATGGCTTTGCTGCGGTAGAGTTCCTCGCTGGTTGTGTTGACGAGCGAATGAATTGTTTCGTCTCCTGAGCGGGGCGCTGTGCTAGGCTCCTCAATCACCGTCAAGGCTGAGCGGTGGAGCGCCATATAGTCGAGTGCGGCCTGGCGTCCTTTCTGCTGTTCGAGGTACAGAGCCTGCGCGAAATGAGCGAGGCCTTCTTCGATCCACGGACGCGCTGAGAGAAATGACGTGTGGGTGAGTTGATGGGCAGCGGCGAGACCGGCGGAGTTAGAGTTCGAGTTGGCGAGCGGCGTCAGAAGAAGGACGCCACTCTCGAATGGAGCGGCGTCAGTATCGGGAAGGTCGGCCACTTTCGCGCTCTCGCGCGGCGGCCCGAACCAATCCTGTACCAATGATGAGGCGCTCTCAGCTGCATCCGCAAACCTCGAGGCGGTAGCATCGTGCTTTGGTAGAAAGCGGATCTCGACGCCTCGCTTTTCCGTTAGTCCATATCGTGCAATTAGAAGCGTAGGCGAATCCCTTCGCAGCGGCTCCGTCTTGCATTCCGCATTCAGCAGTCCGTTCACCGAACTCGTTTGCTCCGACACGATGGGGTCGCAATTGATCCCACCAAACAGGACGGCTGGCCGAGGATCAGCGAAATGAAGGTCGATCTTCAAATGGATCGTCGATCCTGTTTCCCTCTTTCTCCATCTGTCTAGAACTCCAAAGATGCTGTCACCGTCTGATAGGTTCGCGACTTCAGTCGCGACCGGATACCACGTGACATATCCAGCGCCACGCACTGCCGTGAAGTCTTCGTCGATCCGGTCCCAGTCCGAGTTCTTTGCGAAATCCTCCGGTGTGCCGATCCGCGTGAGACGTGTCGCATCCAGAAGAATCACCCCTTCATAAGCGACGTCGAGGTCGATCGTGCCCTTCGGCGCGATATCCTGCGGCAACGTCACAATCGCCTCCGACAGGCTGCCTGTGTGGTCGATGTCGGAGGTGTAAGGCTGGCGGACGAACTGTACGACTTTGTCTCCCACCTTGATCGAGCGCCAATCCAGCGAGGACGAGATTTGCAGGACGGCGATCTTCTGCGGAGTGTCGGTGTCGTTGCGGAGCGTGATCTTGCCTCGCGCACCGAGACGATGCTGCTCGGGTTCGACCTGCAGGTTCAGGTCGTAGTTGGTGATGGAGAAGGCTTCCCGGTCCAGAGACAGACAAACGCTTGCACCCCAGAGCACACAGAGAAAACACAGGGCTTTGATGCCAGACTTCATTCTGTTTCCGATGAGTCCGGCTTCGCGCGGCGTTGCCTCACGATCTCATAAAGAACCACCGCCGCGGCAACGGAAACATTCAGCGACGGCACTTTGCCGAGCATCGGGATCGACACCAGGAAGTCGCACTTGCGCTTGACCAGATCGTGCAGGCCTTTGCCTTCGCCGCCTAAAACCAGCGCGCAGTCCATGTTGTAGTCAAGGGCATCGTAGGTTTGGGTGGCGCGCTCGTCGAGGCCGACGGTCCAGAGGTTTTTTCCCTTCAGGTCTTCGATAGTGCGCGCGATGTTGGTGACCTTGGCAATGGGGAGGTGCTCGCTGGCTCCAGCCGACGCTTTGGTCACCGTCCCTGAGACCGCGGCCGCACGTCTTTCGGGAATCACTACACCGTTTGCTCCAACAGCATCAGCAGTGCGAAGAATTGCACCGAGATTGTGGGGATCCTCTATTCCATCGAGAACAACGATCAGCGAGTGCTTCCCTCTTTTGGCATTGATCACATCTTCAAGGTCGTTGTATTGCTTGGCGGAAGTGACGGCGACGACTCCCTGGTGGGCAGCAGTTCCAGCCATGCGATCGAGTTCAGTGCGCTGCAGAAAGCGCACAGGAATCCCTATTTTGCGGCACTCTTCGATCAGGCGTTGCAGGCGGAGGTCGTGGCGTTCCTTGGCCATCCCGACCCACTCAAAGGCGCGCCCTCGGGCCTTAAGAGCCTCGCTCACTGAGTTAATTCCGTAGATGTAGTGCATGAAGAATTAGTGTATCGCGTTAGAACGAGCTTCTAGCTCTTAGCTCCTAGCTTTTAGCTAAACCTCGCGTCTTAGCTTTTCCACGATTTGCTGCGGTTCGGGGCGGTCGGTGTAGTCTTCGTTCGCGGAGGCGTACAGGATCGTGCCGTTGCGGTCGAGGATGTACGTCGCCGGGATCGGAAGTTCCCAGCTCTCATCACCATTCGTGAACGGCAGATTCACAAACGCGCGGCGATAAATGGCTTCCTGAGCCGCTGGCACGCGATACGTCAGCCGGAACTGGCGGGCCAGTTGGTTGCCAGGATCGGAGAGCAGCGGGAACTTCAACTTGTGCTGGTCGTGCATGAAGTACGACTGTTTGACCGTTTGCGGTGAAATTGCCGCGAACGTCGATCCAGCTCGCTCGATCTGCGGAACGATCAGGTTCATGGCCTCCATTTGTCCCACGCAGAACGGACACCAGCGCCCTCGGATGAGGCAGAGAACGAGGCGGCCTTTGGCAAGCAGATCGGAGGAGCGGATCAGCTTGCCATCATGATCTTGGAGTTGAAACTCCGGGGCTTTTGCGCCCACGGAGAGAATGTTCGCCGCTAGATTTCGCTGTTTCAGTTCAGCAACGGCTTGCGCATGTACAGTCTGGGTTTCGGCAGGGATGTATTTCGCGATCAGTTCCTTGCGCTCGGCGTAGATTTCACGCAG
>Ga0335082_10010068_pt1 | contig 10263 bp, 10 predicted proteins | sample Lox_Sample_41_FD_206718 | JGI IMG/M metagenome (GOLD analysis project Ga0335082, IMG submission 206718) | Soil microbial communities from Loxahatchee National Wildlife Refuge, Florida, United States - Lox_Sample_4.1 | ecosystem: Environmental > Terrestrial > Soil > Wetlands | place: USA...
GTGCCGCCCGAGATGTTGACGATCGGGACGCGGCCGCCGCCGACGTGCTCGGCGAGCCACAGATACGGGCCCAGGTTCCACGGCTCGCCGGTCGTCGTGATCGCCCGCAGCGAGGAGAGGTCGGCGCTGGGCTCGCCCTTCGGGATCAGCGCCCGCACGAGCGTGGGCGAGACGCCGAGCATCGTCACGCGCTCGGACTCGACGAGGGTCCAGAGACGGTCGCCGGGCCGGTCGGGCGCACCCTCCGCGTAGACGACCGTCGCCCCTGCCGCGCCCGCGCCGACCACCGTCCACGGCCCCATGATCCAGCCCATGTCGGTGGAGAAGTGGACGCGGTCGCCGGGATGGACGTCGGACTGGTAGGCGGCCTCGCGCGCGACCGAGACCAGGAAGCCGCCCTGGACGTGGAGCACCCCCTTCGGCCGGCCGGTCGTGCCGGAGGTGTAGGCGAGCAGGTACGGTGCCTCCGAGTCGACCTGGACCGGCTCGACGGCGCCTGTGCGGCCGGCCACGAGCTCGTCCCAGAAGACGTCGCGCCCCGCCGAGACCGGTACGTCCGCGCCGAGCCGCCGCCAGACCACCACGTGCTCCACGGACGCCACCGAGCTCAAGGCCTCGTCGGCGATCTCCTTCATCGGCACGACCTGGCCGCGGCGCAGCGAGCCGTCCGCGGTGATCACGGCCGTTGCGCCCGCGTCCGCCAGCCGTGCCGCGATCGCGTGCGCGGCGAACCCGGAGAAGATCGGCAACTGGACCGCGCCGAGATGCGCGAGCGCGTGCGAGGCGATCGCGACCTCGGGCGCCATCGGCAGGAACGTCCCGACGATGTCTCCCTCGCCGACTCCCAGCGCGGCGAGGCCCTCCGCGAGGAGGTAGACCTCACGCGAGAGCTCGGCCCACGAGAGCGCGCGCCGGCCGCCGTCCTCCGGCTGCCAGACGGCCGCCTCGCCCTCGCGGCCTGCCCAGCGATGGACGCAGTTCCACGCCAGGTTGAGCCGTCCTCCGACGAACCAGCGCGCCCACTCGGGCCCGCGTGAGTCGTCGAGCACGGCCTCCCACGGCTGCGAGAACTCGAGCCCGAGGTCCTCCACCACCGCCGGCCAGAAGCGGTCCGGCTCGTCGATCGAGACGTCGAGGAGGGCGTGGAAGTCGGCACAGCCGAGGCGGCGCATCAGCCGCGTCACGTTGGCGCGCTCGACGACCTCGGCGCTCGGCTCCCAGACGTAGTCCCCCAAGGCTTGCGCCAGATTACTCGACCTGCGGTGACGGCGGACCGCTAACTTAGTGGTTGCTAACTTCCGAGACGGAGAGGACAGGGACTGATGAAGGCACGCATTCTCGCGCCCGAGAACCGCAAGTGGTGGACGCTCGCAGCGCTCTCGTTCGCACTGTTCATGATCATGCTCGACAACACGGTCGTGAACGTGGCGCTCCCGTCGATCCAGCGCGACCTCGGGATCGGGATCTCCGAGCTCGAGTGGATCGTGACGGCGTACGCGCTCTCGTTCGCCGTGTTCCTGCTCACGGGCGGGAAGCTCGCCGACCGCTACGGCCGGCGCCGCATCTTCCTGATCGGGCTCGTCGTCTTCACGGTCTCCTCGCTCGCCTGCGGCCTGGCGGGCAGCGCCGGGCTCCTGATCGGCGCCCGGACCGTCCAGGGCGTCGGCGCGGCGCTGATGATGCCGGCCACGCTCTCGATCATCTCGGCCGTGTTCCCGGCCCGCGAGCGCGGCGCCGCGATCGGGATCTGGGCCGGTGTCTCGGCGATGGCGCTCGCGATCGGCCCGCTCGTCGGCGGAGTCCTGGCCGAGAAGGCGAACTGGAACTGGATCTTCTTCATCAACGTCCCCGTCGGTGTGCTCGGGATCGTCGCCGCGTTCGTCCTCGTGCCCGAGTCCCGCGACACGAGCGCGGTGCAACGGCTCGACCTCCCCGGTCTGATCACCTCGGCGGTCGCCGTCTTCGCGCTGACCTACGCGCTGATCGAGGCCAACACGTACGGCTGGACGTCGGCGCGGATCCTCTCGCTGTTCGCGCTCTTCGCGCTCTCGCTGGGTGCCTTCATCGTGCTCGAGCTACGCCAGCGGGCGCCGATGCTCGATCTCGCGCTCTTCAAGAACGGCACGTTCGCGGGCGCGAACACGGTGGCGCTGATGGTCTCGCTCGCGATGTTCGGGGTCTTCTTCTTCATCTCGCTGTTCGTGCAGAACATCCTCGGCTACTCGGCGATCAAGGCCGGAGCGACGTTCCTGCCGATGACGATCCTGATCATCCTCGTCGCGCCGCTCGCGGGAGCCCTGTCCGACCGTCTCGGCTCACGCTGGCTGATCGCCGGCGGGATGACCCTCGTCGCCGGGTCGCTCGTGCTCTTCGCGCAGCTCGACACGAGCTCGACCTTCTGGAACATCCTTCCGGCGCTCCTCGTCGGCGGCGTCGGGATGGCTCTGACCATGTCGCCGATGACGTCGGCGGCGCTCTCGGCGGTCTCGGTCGACAAGGCCGGCGTCGCCTCCGGAGTGCTGAACACGTTCCGGCAGGTCGGCGGCTCGCTGGGGATCGCGGTCCTGGGCGCGATCCTCGCGTCCTACGTCTCCGTGTCCCCGCGGAGCCCTCAGTTCGCCGACCAGTTCGTGACGGGCCTGCACCACGCGCTCTACACGAGCGCAGCGATCGCCTTCGCGGCGGCGCTCGTTGCCGCGGTGGTGATCCGCAAGCGCAGCCCGGCGCAGGCTTCCGACGGCGTCGAGGCGGTCGCAGCGGTATGAGCTCGTCGCGCCTGTCGGCGCCCGAGCGCCGGCAGGCCGTGCTCGACGCGGCCTGCCGGATCTTCTCCGAAGGCAGCTACCGGGGAACGACGACCGCGGAGATCGCGCGCGAGAGCGGCGTCTCCGAGCCGATCCTGTACCGCCACTTCGCCTCGAAGCGCGAGCTCTACCTCGCGTGCCTCGAGGCGGCGTGGACGGACACCCGGACGCGGTGGGACGAGCGCGTCGCCGCCGAGCCGGATCCGGCCCGCTGGCTCCCTGCGCTCGCCGCGGAGGCGTTCGACGTGCCCACGCGCCCGGCGGTGCTCGCCGACCTGTGGGTGCAGGCGCTCTCCGTGGCGAACGAGGACACCGTGATCGGCGCCGCGCTCTCGGCCCAGATGCGAGAGGTCCACGACTACGTGGCGGGGCTGATCCGCCGCTCGCAGGCCGCGGGCGGAGTGGTGGACGCGCGCGATGCCGACGCGGAGGCCTGGATCTTCGTCTCGGTCGGGCTGTTGCGCACCGTGGCCGGACGACTGGGAGGACTCCTCGGGCCCGACGACCTCGACCGCATCCGTGCCGCTCGCGCGGACTGGATGCTCGGCCGCACCGCGTAGTCGTCGGACCACGAAGGAGACCCCCGGCTGCGGCCCCGGGGGTCGATCCTTCTAAGAGGATCGCCACACTTTGGGTGACGATCCGGCGGTTGTGGCTCTGCGGCCCAGCCACGCCTCCGGACCTTCTGTCGCCCGACTGCGGCGCTCCCCCTGCATCCTGACCTGGCGTCCGGCCCGGCTGCAAGTGGGCTCACTATAGGCGCGCCCTCCCAGGTCCGTCAAGTACCCCAGTCAAGTGATTTTGAAAATGGCTGCTTCACTGGGTTTTCCCTGCGCAAATGCCCCTTTTGGGTGATGCCCAAAGCTTTCGGCTTGCACTTAGGTGAACTAACAGCTTCACTTCATGCAAGCCGCCGCAGTGAATCCAGAAACCCGCACCCGCATCCGCACCAGTGCCGCCCAGCCGGGCTCGATCCGGCTTGGCGAGCGACTCCGTCAGCTTCGCGTCTCGGCGGGCCTGACGCAGACCGAGCTCGCGGGCGAGCGCTTCTCGAAGGAGTACGTGAGCCAGATCGAGCGCGGGAAGACGCGCCCGACCGACGAGACCGTCGAATGGCTCGCAACACGGCTCGGCGTCGACGCCGGCTTCCTGGCGAACGGCGTCTCCACCGACGAGCGGGGCCGGGTCGAGTCGGCGCTCGCGCGCGTCGAGGCGCTGCTCGAGTCCGACTCCGTCACCGAGGCGGCCGAGGAGATCGAGAGCGTCCGCACCGCGGTTCACGCGACGGGCGTGATCGAGCTCGAAGCGCGCGTCCTTCTCAACGACGCGAAGGTGAAGGCCCGGCTCGGCGATGTCCGCGAGGCGCTCGACGTGCTCGCGCGCGTCCGCGCGATCGTCGAGGCGCCGCCGTTCTCGGACGTCGATCGCGCCGAGGTGCTCTTCATGTTCGGCGTCTGCCGCTTCAAGCTCTCGAGCATCCAGACGTCGATCGGGCTCCTCTCGCAGGCGCTCGTGCTCGCGGACGGCGCCGGGCTTCCGTGCGACCGCCTCCGTTCCGACATCCTCAGCTGGCGCTCGCGCGGCTACAGGCTCATGCGCGACTTCGAGGCCGCCCGCGAGGACGTCGAGCGCGCGCTCGAGCTCGCAGAGGCGCTCGACGACCGCCGTGCCCTCGCGAACGCGAACTTCCAGGCTTCGATCGTCGCCGAGCGCCAGGGCCACTGGGTGCTGGCGCGCACGTACGCCGAGCGCGCCAAGGCGCAGTACGAGGAGCTGTCGAGCCTCGAGAGCGTCGGCCGGCTCCTGAACAACCTCGGCGGCCTCAACCTCCTGCTCGGCAAGCCGGAGGACGCAGAGGCGCTGCTCAAGGACTCGTTCCGCGTCGCGCTCGAGGTCGGCAACGAGGCCGACGCGGCCCGTGCGGTCTCCTCGCTCGCCCAGGTGCACCTGCGCATGGGCGACAACGAGCTCGCCGAGGAGCAGGCGCGGCACGCGCTGCGTCTCCTCGACGGCCGCGAGGACTACCTCGACGAGATCGGCAACGCCCAGCTCGTCCTTGGGCGCTCGCTGCTCGAGCTCGGCCGGCTCGACGAGGCCGAGGAGGCGTTCAACCAGGCCTCGGCGAGCTTCGACCAGCTCTCGTCGGCCAGCCACAAGGCGGCCGCGTGGGTGGCGCAGGGCGATCTGGCCGCCGCACGCGGCGACGACCGCGCAGCGTCCCGGCTGTACCGGACCGCTGCCGAGGCACTCCAGGATTTCCGCTTCTAACGACTGAGACGAAAGGAGGTGTTCCAGATGTCGAAGGCTCGTCTCATCTACCTTCTCGTGATCGCATCGGTGTTTGCGTTCTACGTGGCGTCGGTGTGCAGGTTCCCGATCGCCCATGTCGCCGGTTTCGCCAGCGGCGACAGCGGCTTCGCCAGCGGCGACAGCTAGATTCGGGACGCGCGTCCCGGGCTCATGGCGTCAAGGAGGCCCGTGGACGCCCGCACTGCGGGGAACATTCGTAACGCATCGATCCTCCCTCCCGGGAGGCCAGGCCCATCTCGAGTCTCACCAGACTCCGGGCACGAGGCGTGAAGTCTCCGCGGCGTATCGACGATAGGGCTCGCCGAGCCCCCGCGTCAGCTCGGCCTCTTCCACGCGGATTCGCGGCAGATGCCCCGCGACGGGCAGGACGATCAGCACGGCGAGCGAGAGCAGGTTCACGAGCGCGAAGCCGATCCCGGCGTACATCACGAGGTTCCCGGTGTACGCCGGATGGCGGATCAGCCGGTACGGCCCGGTTTGGACGACGACGTGCTCGTCCTGGACGACGACGACCCGGCGGAAGAAGCGCCCGAGCGTCGCGATCGCCCAGATCCGCAGGCCGAACCCGGCCCAGACGAGCGCGAGGCCGAGAGCGAACCAGGCCCAGCCGCTCCCCGGGAGCTCGAGGGAGGGCGCGCGGCGCGCGGCGAGCACGCCCAGCAGGAGCGCCGCCGCGGCGGAGACGACGAGGATCCGCTTCGTCCCGCGGTCCTCCGGTGCGTCCCCGCTCGTCCGCGTCAGCGTCACCTCGGCCAGGGTGCCGAGCGCGAGCCGGGCGTGGCCCGCGGTGCCGGGCTGCGCCGTCGCCGCCCGCTCCCGCAGCGTCACGATCCACTCGAGCAGGCCGCCGGCCACGATCGAGGCGACGAGGACTGCGAGCGCGCCCGTGTGCGTACCGAGGAAGCCGGGCATCGACGAGAACCTAACGCGTGCGAAGGTTCAGGCGTGAGCGCGTCCGGCCCGGAGAGGACGGTGAGTGTTCGCGATGTCGCGGACCGCCTCGGCGTGCATCCGCAGACGGTCCGGCGCCTGATCCACGAGGGGAAGCTCGAAGGCGTTCGCATCGGCAGCGGGCTCTACGTCACGCGGGCCGCGCTCGAGGAGCTTCTCGCCCGGCAGCACCGGAAGCCGAAGCCCTAGGCCGGCATGTCGCCGGAGCCGAGGCGCTCGACGAGGATCTGCGACACGCGTGCGTACGGGCTGAGCCGGAGCACGGCGCGGACGAGCTCGGCGCAGTCGTCGGGCTGGATCATCTCCTCGGCCGGGATCCCGGTCCACGCCGCCATCGGCGTGTCGACGAAGGCGGGGCAGAGCGCGAGCGCCCGCACGCCGTCGCCGTCCAGCTCCTCGTTCAGGGAGCGGGTGAACGCGATCACCGCCGCCTTCGTCGCCCCGTACGCGGCAAGCCCGGGAGTCGGCAGCGTGCCCGCGATCGAGGCGAGGTTGACGATGTGGCCGCGGGTCTCGCGCAGGAGCGGGATCGCGCCGCGCGTGAGGAGGAAGAGGCCGCGCAGGTTGACCCCGAACTGGAGGTCCCACTGCTTCGCGGTCATGTCCTCGACACGGCCGCCGATCCCGAGCCCAGCCGAGTTCACGAGCACGTCGAGGCGGCCGTGGCGCTCGATGTGGGCGGCGAGCGCCCGCTCGCAGTCGTCCTCGAGCGAGACGTCTGCCGCGACCGCCGATGCGCCGAGCTCGGCCGCCGCCGACTCGACCTTGGCGGCCGTGCGCGAGACGAGCGTCAGCGCGTAGCCCTCGTCGCGCAGCATGCGCGCGAGCGCGAAGCCGATCCCGGACGAGCCGCCGGTGACGAGCGCCGCCTTCTGCATGGTGACTCTCTACGGGCTGCACGCCGGGAGGTCAAGTAGCGGGTGTGGCAAACTAGTCCGCGGAGGAACCCGTGAAGGCTCCTCCTCTCCCCCCGGCGGCGTCGGCGGCCTCGGCCGCCGCGCCGCCGGAAGAACCTCCCGTAGCATGGGACGGGTGGAAGCGGGTGCGGTTAGGCTCACCGATCTGACGACGGCCGGCGGCTGCGCCGCGAAGTACTCTGCCGCCCGGCTCGAGACGCTGCTCGCCGGCTTCGTCCCGGTCGAGGCGGAGAACCTGCTCGTGGGGCTCGCGCCCGCCGACGACGCCGCGGTGTACAGGCTCGACGACGAGCGCGCGCTGATCTTCACGCTCGACTTCTTCCCGCCGCTCGTCGACGACCCGTCCGACTTCGGCGCGATCGCCGCGACGAACGCGCTCAACGACGTGTTCGCGATGGGCGGCTCGCCGCTGCTCGCGCTCTCGATCGCCGCCTTCCCCGAGGAGCTCCCGGTCGAGACCCTCGCCGCCGTCTTCGCCGCCGCAGACGTCCAGGTGCGCGCGGCCGGGGCGCTCCTCGCCGGGGGCCACACGCTCCGCGACCCGGAGCCGAAGTACGGGCTCGCCGTGGTCGGCACCGTGCATCCCTCCGGGATCTGGCCGAAGAGCGGCGCCAGGCCGGGCGATGCCCTGTTCCTCACGAAGCCGCTCGGCACGGGCCTCGTCCTCCACGGCGTCAAACGCGGCCTCGGCGGCGAGAAGGAGCTCACGGGCGCGGTCGAGTGGATGCGGACGCTGAACCGCGAGGCCGCCGACGCGCTGCGTCCGTACGAGCCGAACGCGGTCACCGACGTGACCGGGTTCGGCCTGCTCGGGCACGCGCACGAGATGGCCGAGCGGAGCGGAGTCGAGCTTCGCCTCGAGCCCGCGCGCTGGCCTGCGCTCGACGGCGCGCTCGAGGTCGCCCTCGCGGGCGAGCGGACGGGAGGCGATCGCCGCAACCGCGAGTTCGCGGCGGCGCACGTCGACGCGGGCGACACGCCCGACGAGCTGCTCGTACTGGGCTACGACCCCCAGACCGCGGGCGGACTTCTCGTCTCGCTTCCGGCCGATCGTTCGCTCAGCTTCGAGTCGGCGTTCGCCTCGCGCGGGCTCTTTCTCCGGCGAATCGGCAGTGTCGGCAAGGGCTCCGGCGTGACGCTAGCCTGAGCCCGTGCACGTCGAGTCGACGCAGCTCCACCGGGTCCGCGGGCTCTCGCTCTCGCCGGCCGCGTTCAGGCGGATCGCGCTCGCGTCGGCCGTGATGCTCTGGCTGATCGTCGGCACGGGCGCGGCGGTGCGCCTCACGGGCTCGGGGCTCGGCTGCGAGCACTGGCCCGGCTGCACCGCCGGCGATCCCTTCCCGTCGAACGGCTACCACTCGTTCATCGAGTTCTCGAACCGGGTGGTCGCCTTCGTCACGATCGTGGTCACGCTCGTCGCGTGGCTCGCCGCTCGCCGGACGCCCGGCCTCGTGCGCGGCGCCCGCCTGCTCGCGCTCGGCGTTTTCCTCGGCACGCTCGCGCAGGCGCCGCTCGGCCTGATCACGGTCAAGCTCCACCTCCATCCACTGATCGTGATGACGCACCTGCTGCTCTCGGCGGTCGTGCTCGCCGGCGGGGTCGTGCTGCTCGTCGAGGCGCTGCGGCTCGAGCTCGGCGCGGTGCCGCCGTTCGTGCCGCTTCGGCTCCGGCGGATCGGGCTGGTCTTCGCCGGCGCAGGCTTCGTGCTCGTCGTCAGCGGCACCTTCGCGACCGCGGCCGGTCCGCACTCCGGCGGAGAGGACGTGAAGCGGTTCGGCACCTTCTGGACCTCGCTCCAGGTCCACGCCTACACCGTCGCCGTGTTCAGCGCCGCGTTCGTCTGGCTGCTCGCAGCGCTCTGGTCCCGGCGCGAGCGCTCGCCCCGGCTGTTCGAGCTGGCGCTGGTGCTGGCCGGGATGCTCGCGGTGCAGATCGTGGTCGGCGAGGTGCAGTACCGCACGCATCTTCCGTGGGGCCTCGTGCTCGCGCACGTCTTCCTCGCCGCTCTCGTCTGGGCCGCGATCGTGGGGCTCGTGACCCTCCTCCATCGGCCGATCGCCTGGCTGAGGCCGCACCCGTAGACTGAGAAGATGCCGGACGAGGAGCTTCGCATCTTCGAGCGGCCGTCCCTCGAACGGCCGGTGCTGATCACGGCGTTCCGGGGCTGGAACGACGGCGGCCAGGGCGCCTCGCTCGCGGGCGGCTACCTCGCGCGAGCCTGGGACGCGACGCGCTTCGCCGAGATCGATCCGGAGGAGTACTACGACTTCCAGGCGACGCGGCCGCACGTCTCGCTCGAGGAAGGGCTGACGAGGCGGATCGACTGGCCGGAGAACGCCTTCTACTACTCGCGGGTGCCCGGCACCGAACGGGACGCCGTGCTTCTGCTCGGGATCGAGCCGAACCTTCGCTGGCGCACCTTCTCGGACCTCGTCGTCGGGCTCGCGACCGACCTCCAGGTCGAGCTCGCGGTCACGATGGGGTCGCTGCTCGCCGACGTGCCGCACACCCGGCCCTCGCCCGTTACCGCGAGCGCGAGCGACCCGCACCTGATCGAGGCGCTCGACCTGCAGCCCTCTCGCTACGAGGGGCCGACGGGAATCGTCGGCACGCTGCACGACGCGTGCCGCCGCGCCGGGATCGCGTCGGTCTCGATCTGGGCGGCCGTGCCGCACTACGTCTCGCTCGCCCCCAGCCCGCGCGCGGCGCTCGCGCTCTGCGACAAGCTCGGTGAGCTGCTCGACGCGAAGATCGACACGACCGAGCTCCAGGAGGCCGCCGACCAGTACGCCGAGCAGGTGACCGAGGCGGTCTCGAGCGACGCGGAGACGCAGGCCTACGTCGACGAGCTCGAGCAGCGCACCGACGCGATCGAGGCGGCCGAGGAGCTACCCTCCGGCGAGTCGCTCGCGGCCGAGCTGACGGAGTTTCTCCGCGAGCGGGACGAGGAGGACGGCGAGGAGGACGCCGCGCGCGGCTAGCCGAACGTGAACGCGTAGGCCCGCACGCCCGGGTCGACGCGCAGCTCGAGGATCGCGTTCTCGGCCGTCTTCCCGCTGCGGATCGTGTAGAGCCGGTACCCGTTCACGTCGACCGTCCCGGCGGGCTTCCCGCCGATCAGGCTCTGGACGCGGCCCTTCCCGCCCAGCACGAGGTAGACGTAGCGAGCCTGGAATCGAAGGCGGAGGCGGGCGCCGGGCCCCGCTTCGATCGACTGCTTCCCGACCGTCCAGACGCCCCCGTAGGCGAGCTCGTCGTCGCCGAGCCCGAACGGGAAGCGG
>Ga0335082_10010069_pt1 | contig 10262 bp, 8 predicted proteins | sample Lox_Sample_41_FD_206718 | JGI IMG/M metagenome (GOLD analysis project Ga0335082, IMG submission 206718) | Soil microbial communities from Loxahatchee National Wildlife Refuge, Florida, United States - Lox_Sample_4.1 | ecosystem: Environmental > Terrestrial > Soil > Wetlands | place: USA: Florida...
GAGCGCGGGCGCGGAGAACGTGGAACTCGCCTTGTACTTGTCCACCAGCCGCAGCCAGTCCTCGGCGTCGAACTTGCGCTGGACGATGACGGTCTGGCCGAAGAGCATGCCGGCGCCCATGAACGCGCTGGGCCCGCTGTGATAGAGCGGGCCGGAGGTGATGTAGACGTCGTCGGGCCGGTAGGCGAACAGGTTCAGCAGGGCGCCGAGCAGTTCGGGATCCGGCGGGCCGGACCGGACCGCACCCTTCGGCTTGCCCGTCGTGCCGGAGGTGTAGATCATCGTCCCGCCCGTGCGCTCGGCGTCCCCGACGTCGGGCGCGCCGGCCGGGGCGGCCGCGATGTCGGCGTCGGTCAGCATCCCGGCTGGCATCTCGCCTGGATCCGTGCCGCCGACCACGATGATGTGCCGCACCTTCTCCAGCTGGTCCCGGAGCGCGGCGAACATGGGCGCGTGCTCGTGGTCCACGTAGGCGACCTCGGCGTCGCTGTGGTTGATGACGTAGAGCGCTTCCTCCGGCGTCAGCCGGTAGTTCAGCGGCACGGCGACCGCCCCGATCTTCCTCGATGCGCTCATGATGGCCACGACCTGGGGAGAGTTCGGCCCGCACCACAGGACTTTCTTCCCCGGGCTGATTCCCAGCGAGAGCAGCAGGTTCGCTACCCGGTTCGCCTGCGTCTCGAGCTCGGCGTACGTCCAGGCGACGACGGTCCCGTCCGGCTTGTCGTCGATGACGGCCGGCTTGTCCGGCTGGCTCTGCGCGTAGATCGAAAGGATGTCGTCCGCCATCGCACCTGTCCCTCGTGAACGCAGTCGGCTGGCGCCGGCGGTAACCGCATCCGCCGCCAGTAGCCAATTTACGGAACAGCTACCGATCGGTAAATGATCAAATCCGCGGAACGCCGGGAACAGCGGGCCGTCAGACTCCCTCGCGAGCTTCCAGCCGCCCGGAGCGGACCGCCTTGACGAACTCCTTTTTCGTGCCCTGTTCGATCTTGCCGGAGCCGGCTAGGGGATCACCGGTTTCGACGCTGCCGGCCCGCTCCTCATACGTAACGAGCATCACCGGCGTGCAGGCGGCGAGCAGGTTCTGTGAAGATGGGATGGAGAACCCGGCCGGCGGCGTCGATCTGATCCTGGACGGCCGGGCGGCAGCGGCCCGCCCGGCACCGGGCGATGCGGACAAATTCCAGGGCACGCGATTATGACGCTGCGCTAATGTCAGAACGCCTCAACCGGAAATAGAATGCGGCCTTATTGCCGACCGGAAGAGGAAAGCATGCATTCAGGCAAGCGAATCCTGCTGAGTGCGGCAGGGCTCATCGTCGCGATCGCCCTCGCCGGAACCGCGGTTGCGGCGCACGCCACCGCGCCACGCGCCCGCGCGCTGGGCCACCAGTCGCGTCCGGCGTCCGGGGCCTCCCACCTCAGCCTCGAGCGATTCGACCTCAACGGGTACGTGCTCGACACGAGCTACACGCTGGGCCGGAACACCGGAAACACGTTCCAGCAGACGTATGGTCACTCGATGGTCCAGGGCGTTCCCATAAAGGGTCCGCTGGTCGGCACGAAATTCCCGCCGGAAGACTATGTGGCCATTCCGATTGGTCACCACGAGCTGTACGTGACCTGGCTCGATCCGGCCACCTTCGCGATCGTGGACGCGTTCGTCATGGATTTCGCGCACCATACCGTATTCGACTACGCCCCGGGCAGCGACCATCCGGAAAGCGCCGGCACGGTAACCGTGGTGCACCGGGGGCGCAGCCCGCTCCCCTGACCTGACCCGGGCCTGACATGACACGCGTCGCGATCATCGGCGGAGGCATCGGCGGGCTGACGGCGGCCAACGCGCTGTCGCGGGCGGGCATCGAGGTGGCGGTCTACGAGGCGGCCGCCGAGCTCAGGGAGATCGGAGCCGGCGTCGCCCTGCATCCCAACGCGATGAAGGTGCTGCGGGCCATCGGCGTGGAGGACGGCGTCCGGGCCGTGGCCGGGCGGTCGCAGTGGCAGGTCATGCGCAACTGGAAGACCGGCCGGGTGATCGGCAGGACGAGCCGGCAGCAGCAGGAGGCCTCGTTCGGCATACCGGGCGCGACCGTGCACCGGGCCGACCTGCTCGACGTGCTGGCCCAGGCGCTGCCGGCCGGCCTGGTGACGCTGGGCAGACGATGCACGCGGGTCCGGCCGGACGGCGACGTCGCGATCGCGCGCTTTGCCGACGGCAGCGAGATCGAGGCCGACATCATCGTGGGCGCCGACGGCATCCACTCACCGGTGCGCGCCTGCCTGTTCGGCCCGGACGCCCCCCGGTTCACCGGGAAGATCTGCTATCGCAGCATCGTCGCGGCCCGGGCCGTTCGCGGCGAACGGCCCAGTACCGACGGCGCCCAGTGGCTGGGCCCGCACGGCACGATCGTGCTGTACCCGCTGCGGGGCGAGGAACTGATCAACGTGGTCTGCCACTACGACGACGCCAGCTACCGGCACGAGTCGTGGATCGCGGAGTGTAGCCGCGAGGAGGTGCTCGAGCGCTATGCCGGCTGGCACGAGTCCCTGCTCCGCCTGTTCGCCGCGGCCGGCACCTGGTACAAGTGGGCGCTCTACGACCGCGACCCGATCCCGCGGTGGACGCGCGGCCGGGCCACCGTCCTGGGCGACGCCGCGCATCCGATGCTCCCCTACCTCGGGCAGGGCGCCTGCCAGGCGATCGAGGACGGCGCCGTCCTGGCCACGGCGCTCACGGCGGAAGCCGCCGATCCGGTCGCGGGCCTGGCCCGCTACGAGCGCACGCGCCGGCCGAGGGCGAGCCGGGCGGTGCTCGCCGCCCGCGAGCGGGGGCTGAGCAACCACCTGACGTCCCGGTCGGCCGCCTGGCGGCGAGACCTGACGATCGCCTGGCGGCGACGGATGAGCCGACGCGACCCGGAAGGGCGCGGCGCGGCGTGGCTCGCCGACTACGATGCGAGCGCACCGGACGTGCTCGCCTGATAGTCGCCGGGCCGCGACTTACCCCGGTTACACGTGAGCGGGCCGCCGGGCGCCCGACCAGTATGATTCGGCGGCGTCGAGGATGAGGTCCCGGGAGGACACCGGGTCGAGCGCGGCGTCGGCGATCATCTGGAACGCGATCCGGTGCAGGTACGTCTCCCGCTCTCCTTCCAGGGTGAAGCTATTCTTCAGCTGCTCGGTGACCACCACGTCCTGCAGCATCGCCTCGCTGTCGTAGCCGAATCCGAAGATGACAAAGGATTCCCCGAAGACCACGTGCTGCGCGTTCAGGGGGAGGATCTGCAGCGTCAGGTTGGGCCGTTCGGCCTCCCGCGCGAGCCGCAGAAGCTGGTCGTACATGATCGCGTCGTTACCGATCCGGCGCTTCAGGACGGATTCGTCGAGCACCACCGACACCTGCAGGCCTTCGCGATTCAGCACCTCCTGGCGGCGCATGCGGACCCGGACCAGCCGCCCGATCAGGGCAGGCGGGATCGGCTCGACCCGGCTGTAGCTGCTGATGATGTGCCGCGCGTAATCCTCCGTCTGAAGCAGGCCGGTGACGACGTCGACATGCCAGATGGACATGGACGCCGTCTCGTGCTCCAGGCCGATGAATTGCTGGTAGTCCTCGGACAGGCTGTCGGCGAACTCCTCCCACCAGCCCTTCTGCGTCGCATCCTCGGCCAGGCCGAGCAGGAGTTCCCGGTGCGATCCGGTGATCTGGTAGTAGTCGAGCAGCCGCTCGACCTCCCGGGGGCGCAGGCCGGTCCTGGCCCGCTCGTAACGGCTGATCTTCGACGGCGACCACTTCAGCGCCGCGGCGACCGCGTCTCCGCTCTTGCCTTTGTCTTCCCTGATCCCGCGCAGCTCGGCGGCCAGTCGGCGCCGCCGTACCGTGGGGCTTCCAGGCGCGATCATCGGGCGTTCCTCCTCCTCGGCCCCGCGCTTCTCGGCATCGCGCGGGCGGACCAAACGTGACGGTCACGCAGATTTCAGTGAAACATGCGCTTTGGTACTTTAAGTACCCATACACTCGCCCATCGTAACCATGACTTCGGTCCGGCTTCCAGCCGGCCCGTGGGTACATAGTGGGGCATTTCACGTCAAGTTGGGTCGATCGCCGGCGGGGTACGCCGCGCGGGTGCCAACTGTGGTGCTGCTGCGTTCCTGGAAGCTGCCGTGGCTCCTGTTACTTCCTCGTCGCCAGACCTTTGGGGTGAAGGGGCCCCCGCCCCCATCTGGAGCCCTCACTCGCGGCGCAACCGCCCCGGAATAGGCGCTATCGGGCCGGGCCGAGCCAGCGGGCCAGCGGCGGGGGGGCGTCAGCGGCGGTGGCCCAGGCGATGTAACCGTCGGGCCGGATCAGCAGGGCGCGGATGCCAGCGAAATCGGGGTCATCTCGGGCAAGCACCGCGGTCACGATATCCAGGCGGTCCGCGAAGCCGGCCGACGCGGCGGAGGCGGCAGGTGAGGCTGGAGCAGTGGGAACGCCAGCTAGGGCTGGAGCGGCAGGTGTGGCGGGGGCGACGGACTCCAGGTTGAGCAGGACGAACCGGGCGGGGGGCAGGAGACCGAAGAGGGTGGCGGACGGGCCGTTGTACAGGTCGAGGTCGGGGACTCGCTGGCCGGCCAGGGGGTGGCCGGGCGGCGGTGAGTGCTGGGCGGGGGGCGGGTGCTGGGCGGGCAGCGGGAGCTGGCCGGGGGCTGGGTAGCGGATGGCCAGGCCGGAGAGGCGGGCGGCCAGCTCACGGCACAGCGACGGGTGAGTGCCGAGGATCGCGTTGAACCGGTCCCGCAGCGCGACGCCCTCCCGGGTCGGGTTGGCGATCAGCCCGCACTGCGCCAGTGAGTCGTCGATCACGTCGAGGCCGACCGGGTACCGTTCGGCGTGGTAGCTGTCCAGCAGGCCGGAAGGCGCCCAGCCGCGGATCTCGGCGGCCAGCTTCCACCCCAGGTTGGCCGCGTCCTGCAGCCCGAGGTTCAGGCCCTGCCCGCCGGCCGGGTAGTGGATGTGCGCCGCGTCCCCGGCCAGCAGCACGCGCCCAGCCCGGTAGCGGGCCGCCTGCCTGGCCGCGTTGCCCACCCGGCTCAGCCACGCGTCCGGCGTCTCGAGCATGCCGAAGTCGGTCCCGGCCAGGCGCAGCGCGCTGGCCCGCAGTTCGGCGAACGTGGCCGGCTTGTCCACCGGGTCGTGCAGGGTCGCGTGGTCGATGACGGCCAGCCGGTACCGCCCGCCGCCGATCGCCACCATGTACATCGACCCGCCCGGCTGGTTCAGGGTGAGCGCCGGGGCTGGCGGCGGATCGGTCAGCTCGATGTCGCCCAGGATCGTCCGCCAGGTGTCCGGGGTCCCTTCGAAATCGATCCCGGCCGCGGCGCGGACCACGCTCGCGGCGCCGTCGCAGCCCACCGCGTAGGCGGCGCGGACGACGGCGGGCCCGCCGGGTGAGTCCACGTCCAGGTCGACGCCGGACTCGTCCTGCCGCAGGCCGGTGACGGCGTGCTGCCGCAGGTACGGCACGCCGAGCTCGGCCAGGTGCTCCTCGAGCAGTTCCTCGGTACGCCGCTGCGGCAGGAACAACGTGAAGGGGTAGCGGGTGGGCAGGACCGAGAAATCCAGCCGGTTCGTCAGCAGCGCGAAGTGCGAGGACGGCACCGGAGTCCCCTCGGCCAGCCAGCGGTCCACCAGACCGCGCATCGCGAGCTGCTCCACGGTGCGCGGGTAGATCGTGAGCGCCTTGGAGTACGGCGGCCGCTGCGCGCGCCGTTCCAGCACGACCGGGCGCACTCCCCCGCGGTGCAGTTCGGCCGCGAGCCACATGCCGACCGGGCCGCCGCCCACGACCGCCACATCGAACTGGCGTACGCTATCGGTGCCCATCAGAGGTAGGAGTAGTCGACGGCGGTGGCGATCGGGTCGGGGGCCTCCGGCGGGATCAGGCCGCTGGACCGCAGCGCCGCGGTCACCGCGGCCAGGGCCGCCGGGCTGGACCGCAGCTCCCGCGGGATGACCCCGTCGGCGGCCAGCGCCTGGCAGGCTCGCAGCGCGTAGCGCGGCTCGATCGAGGTGCGTTCCGCCGCGATGGCGGCCGACTCCTCGACGTGACCGCGGAACCATTGCACCGCCTCGGCGAGAGCCCGGAGGAAGGGCGTGAGCTCGGCCCGTTCGGCCGGAAGCCGGGCGCAGACGGCGTTCAGGGCAAATTCCTCGGTCACCGGTCCGAGGTCGGTGAAGCCGGCCTCGACGGCCATGAAGTCGTACGGGATCATCTGCAGCGCCGCGTCGATCGTCCCGGCCTGCAGCGCCTTCCACCGTTCGACATGCGAGCCCTCGAGCGCGAAGTCATAGTCGGCCGGGTAGGTCAGGCCGTGCGCGGCGAGCATCCGCTCCGCGACGTGCCGGGTGCCTTCGGTCAGGGACGACGTCCCGATCCGCCCGCCGCGCAGGTCGCCGAACGCGTGATGCCGGGGTAGCGCGATCATCGACAGCGGCGGCCGGTCGGTCAGGCCGGCCACCACGCGGAGCGGACCGCCGGCCATCGCGTCCGCGATGCTGCCCTCCGGCGCGGTCAGCGCGATGTCCACCTCGCCATCGCGCAGCGCGCCGGTCACCCCGTGGGTGGTGCCGCAGATCCGCTCGGTGGCGGCCAGGCCGCGGCATTGGAGGAACCCGCGTTCCTGGGCTATCCACAGCGGGACATTGACGTAGGCCGGGGCGACAACGCCGACCGTTATCTCCCTCATGCCGGGATCCTAGTGGTCTGGGCGGATTCGCACGTCGACGAGCGCGCACTTCCCTGAGCGGGTGGCGGCGACCGCCGCGGCGAGCGCGGCCGGCAGCGCGGAGCGGTCGCGTACCTGGCCGGCGGCGTGGAATCCGAGCGAGCGAGCGAAGGCGGGCAGGTCGGGATCGGGGTCGGAAATGGCCTGGCCGATCCGGGTGTTCCTGGCCGGCCGCCGGCGCTGGCTGGCCATGCGCCCGGCGTGGATCACGTCGTTGTGGAAGGCGGAGTTGTTCGCCACCACGATCAGCAGCGGCAGCCGGTAGTGCGCCGCGGTCCACACCGCGGTCCCGCCCATCAGGAAGTCGCCGTCGCCGAGGACGGCCACCGGTACGCGGCCGGTACCCTCCAGGGCGAGGGCGGCGCCGACGGCCATGCCCGGCCCGGAGCCGATGCCCGCGCCGCCGTCCATCCCCAGGTAGTCCAGCGGGTGACTGGCCTGCAGGTCGGCGCCGTGCCAGCCGAGCGGGAGCCGCACCAGGCAGGCGGGCGAGCCCGCGAGCGCGGCGCGGAGCGCTGCGGCCAGGTCGTGCATGACTATGCCGTCGGCGGTGTCGCGGGTGCCGTCGGTTCCGCGGGCGGGATTCAGGGACGGGGCCGGGGCAGTGTCAGCAGCCGGCCATTCGGCTGGCTTGACCGGCTTGAAGGGTTCGGCCGCTTCCAGCAGGGCGCGCACCAGCAGGTCGGGGTCGGCGGGGACGGACAGGTCGACGGGGTCGCGTCCGAACGAATCCTTGGACCAGCCGTTGCGCAGCGCCGAATCCGACGCGCAGGAGACGATCCGCCCGGCGGGCGGATGGCCGTGGCTGGCCGCGGCGGACAGGGTCCCGGCCAGATCGGTCCAGTCCAGGCTCAGGATCAGGTCCGCGGCCCCGATCAGCCCGGCGGACGCGGCGGGCAGGAAGATGCCGGGCGGGTCCGGGTGCAGCGGGTGCGCGGTCGGGAAGACCGCGCCGTTCTTGAGGTCGGAGAGCACCAGCGCGCCGTACCGTTCGGCCAGGGCGACGCGGCGATCCCAGTCCCGCTCGTCGCGGCTGCAGCGGCCGAACAGGAAGAGCGGCCGGCGTGCCCGGCCGAGGAACTCCAGCGTGGTCCGGACCGCTTCGGCGTCCGGACCGTGCGATCGCGGCGACCGGTCCCTCCGGACGTCGGGAATGGCCGGCGGCGCAGGCAGGCGCTGTTCCTGCAGGCTCACGTCGAGGCAGACGTAGACCGGCGCGGACGGCGCCGCCCGGGTGATCGAGTACGCCTGGGCGAGCGAGTTCAGGGCCGCCTCGACCGAGGCGGGCTGGTCGTCCCATTTGACGTAGGGCCTGATCAGCGCGCCCTGGTCGGCGGAGGTGTGGATCCAGTCGATCCAGGGTCGCCGCCGGGCCGCGTCGACCGGGCCTGTCGCCCCGACGATCAGCATGGGCACGCGGTCGCACCAGGCGTTATAGATGGCCATGGTCGCGTGCATCAGGCCGACGTTGCTGTGCAGCGCGACGGCCATCGGCCGCCCGGCCACCTTGGCGTAGCCGTGCGCGATCGCGACCGCGTGCTCCTCGTGCAGGCAGACGAGCATCCGCGGATCGCGGTTGCCGGTGTAGTTCACCAGGCTGTCGTGCAGCCCGCGGTAGCTCGAGCCGGGGACCAGCGCGAGGTAGCGCAGGTCCAGGCGGCTGAGGAGTTCGGCCAGCGCGTCGCTGCCCCACTCGATCGGGATCTCGCCGTCGACGCCTTCGGGCCTTTCTGGTATTTCTGGTATTTCGGGTCTTTCGGGTCTTTCGGGTTTTTCCGCCCGCACGCCCCGAGACTATCGGCCCGCACGCCCCGGGAATAGCTGACCGGCACGTCAGGCCGAGGGCAGGCGGGCGGCTGGCACCGCGAGGGCGGCGCGGCGGGGACGGTGTTCCGAGGGAGGAGTCACGGTCCACCGTCCCCGCGCGTGAACCCGCTGCGGGCCGCGTCCGCCTGCCGCGGGAGCGTCGTCGGGCTGGCCTGCCTGGTATGCCTCGTCTGCCTTGGCTGCCTTGGCTGCCTTGGCTGCCTTGGCTGCCTTGGCTGCCTTGGCTGCCTCGAATGCGAGCGTGAAGTACGCGGCCTTGCCCGCCGGGGTGCGGTAGAAACCCCACTCGTCGGACAGCGTCTCGACCAGGAGCAGGCCGCGGCCGGTCTCCGCGAGGGCGCCGGCGTCAACCTCCGCCATCGCCGGCAGGGAGCGCGACGTGTCGTGCACATCGACGCGAAGCCGGCCGCGGGAGCAGGCGATGGCGAGCACGACTGGCTGGGCCCCTTGACCCGCCTCGTGCCGGACGGCGTTGGTCACCAGCTCGCTGGTCAGCAGGAGGGCGGCGTCCAGGTCGACCGGAACCTGCCAGGACCGGATGACGTCCCGGACCCGGCGGCGGGCCTCGCCCGCCGCGGCCGGTCCCGTGGCCAGCCGGACGCGGCACCCGTGGCGTTCGTACCGTTCCTGCCGTTCGTGCCGTTCCTGCCGTTCGTGCCGTTCCTGCCGTTCCTGCCGTTCGTGGCGTTCGTGCCGTTCGGCCGGGCGGGGCGGCGCCATCGTGGTCATCGGGTTCCTTCGTGCGCCGGTCCGGTCGGTCCGGGAGGCCTTCGGCCGGATAGCGCGCTGCTCGATGTCGGACTACGCAAGTATTGATGCAACTTGCATTGCAAGACATCGGTCAGCTGACGGATATTGGCGTGGATGCCGCTTTTCGCGCGGTCACGGCGCTGCGCCGAACCCGTGCCCGTCCTGCTGGAACGCGATGAAACCCCGGTTTTGTCAAGCACTCCGGGCAGGTGCAGCGGCAGTTCGATACTCTCCTGCCCTGATACAGTTAGAAGATCATAATTCGAACAGTTCAGCGCTAGATTCTCATGCGCGTTATGTCCGGTTTGAACGGGCTGAATCCGGTTGTAACCATGACTTTCGCATGACTGTCAGGACTGGTCAGCCTCGCGCGCGCGTGAGACCTGACTTTTATCACCGCGGCGAGGTTCGCTCGGGCGCGGAGCTGTGGCCTGCGGGTTTGCGGGCAGAAACCGGCGGATTTGCGCACTAACGGGGGCTGCCCGTCCCGGGTGAGGGGTGCCGGTCGGGCCGCCGTCGGGATGGTAGACGCGGTTAGCGGAGGGTGATCACGTTCGCGGTGATCAGGGCGGCGGCGTCGGAGGCGAGGTAGGCGATCACCTCGGCGACCTCACCGGGGGTGGCGATGTGGATGAGCGCGGGGCTGGCGGCGACGTGCTCGCGGACGGCGCCGGTGACCCAGCCGGTGTCGGTGACCGGCGGGTGGATCATGTTGGCCGTGATCCCGAACGGGGCGAGTTCGAGCGCGGCTGACATCGTGTAGTTCTCCTGGGCGGCCTTGGCGGCCCCGTAGGAGACTTCCTCGGGGAAGCCGAGACTGCCGCCGGAGGTCAGGCCGATGATCCGGCCCCAGGTCGCCTGCCGGGCGATGTGACGGCGGGCGAATTCGCTGATCATCAGGGCCGCGC
>Ga0335082_10010070_pt1 | contig 10261 bp, 11 predicted proteins | sample Lox_Sample_41_FD_206718 | JGI IMG/M metagenome (GOLD analysis project Ga0335082, IMG submission 206718) | Soil microbial communities from Loxahatchee National Wildlife Refuge, Florida, United States - Lox_Sample_4.1 | ecosystem: Environmental > Terrestrial > Soil > Wetlands | place: USA...
TCCGGAGGCGAGGGCGCGGTCGCGCGCCTCCTCCGTCGAGATCACGTGCACGGGCGTGTGCCTCACGGCGAGATCGTTCTTCAGCCGCGAGAGCACGCGCCAGCCCTCGATGTCGGGCAGGTTGATGTCGAGGATGATCGCGTCGGGCATGTATTCGCTCACGAGCGAGAGCGCCGCCGTGCCCTGGGAGGTGACGAGCCCCTTCATGCCCTGCTCGCGGGCCGCCTCGAGCAGCACGCGCGCGAAGGCGAGGTCGTTCTCCACGATGAGCACCGAGCGGTCGCCCGGGTGCGTGGTGTCGCGGTCGTCGTCGGCCTCGTTCACGAGGGCGGCGCGCGGCGCCTCCGCCTCGCTCGACCGGAAGACCTGGTTGCCGGCGCTCGCCTCCTCGGGCGCCGCGGCGCCGTGCCGCGCGGCCTCGATCGCCGCGCTCGCCACCGCGGCCGCGTCGCTCGGCTTGCGCGGCGCGCGCACCGGCGGGAAAACCTGCGGCAGGTAGAGCGAGAAGACGCTGCCTTTGCCCGGGGCGCTCACCAGCCGGATCTCGCCGCGGAGCAGCCGCGAGAGCTCGCGGCTGATCGCGAGGCCCAGGCCCGTTCCTCCGTACTTGCGGCTCGTGCTGCCGTCGGCCTGCTGGAACGCCTCGAAGATGATCTGCTGCTTGTCCTGCGCGATGCCGATCCCCGTGTCCGCCACCGAGAACTCGATCACGTCGGCGGCGCGGTTGAGCTCCTCGGCCTCCGCGCTCCAGCCCGCGCTCGCCGGGCGGACCAGCAGGTTCACCTCGCCCTTGTGGGTGAACTTGAACGCGTTGGAAAGCAGGTTGCGCAGGATCTGCTGCAGGCGCTTGGCGTCGGTGGAGATCGCCTTGGGCAGCCGCGGGTCCAGGCGCACCTCGAGCTGCAGGCCCTTGGTCTCGGCCACGTGGCGGAACGTGCGCTCGACGAAGCGCTGCAGCTCGTCCAGGCGCACCTCGCCCACGTCCACCGCGACGGTGCCCGACTCGATCTTCGACAGGTCGAGGATGTCGTTGATGAGCATGAGCAGGTCGTTGCCCGACGAGTGGATCGTGCGCGCGAACTCCACCTGCTTGCCGGTGAGGTTGCCCTCGTTGTTGTTCGAGAGCTGGTCGGAGAGGATCAGCAGGCTGTTCAGCGGCGTGCGCAGCTCGTGCGACATGTTGGCGAGGAACTCGGACTTGTACTTCGAGGTGAGGGCGAGCTGGCGGGCCTTTTCCTCCAGCGCCTGGCGCGCCTGCTCCACCTCGCGGTTCTTGTGCTCCACCTCCTGGTTCTGGTGCGCGAGCAGCCGCGCCTTCTCCTGCAGCTCCTCGTTGGTGGTCTGCAGCTCCTCCTGGCGGCTCTGCAGCTCCTGGGCGAGCGTCTGCGACTGGATGAGCAGGTCTTCCGTGCGCGTGTTCGCCTTGATCGTGTTGATCACGATGCCGATGGATTCCGTGAGCTGGTCGAGGAACGCCTGGTGGATCTCGCTGAAGCCCTCGAAGGAGGCGAGCTCGAGCACGCCGCGAACCTCGTTCTCGAACACGATCGGCAGCACGAGGATCGCGCGCGGCGCTCCGCGCCCCAGGCCCGAGGCGATGCGCAGGAAATCCGACGGCGGGTTGGTGAGCAGGATCTTGCGCTTCTCGAGCGCGCACTGGCCCACGAGCCCTTCGCCCAGGCCGATGCGCCGGCCGTGCGCCGACTCGCCGTCCGAGGCGTAGCTCGCGAGGAGCGTGAGGTGGTGCGTGGCGCCGTCGCCGCCGCCCAGCACGTAGAACTCCGCGTGCTGCGCGCTCACCACGGGGGCGAGCTCCGACAGGATGAGTCGGCCCACGGTGTTCAGCTCCTTCTGGCCCTGGAGCATGCGGCTGAACTTCGCGAGGTTGGTCTTCAGCCAGTCGGTCTCGGTGTTCTTCTGCGTGGTGTCGCGCAGGTTGCGGATCATCTCGTTGATCGTGTCCTTGAGCGCGGCCACCTCGCCCTTGGCCTGCACCGTGATGGACCGCGTGAGGTCGCCCTGCGTCACGGCCGTGGCCACCTCGGCGATCGCGCGCACCTGCGTGGTGAGGTTCTCCGCGAGCTGGTTCACGTTTTCCGTGAGCGCCTTCCACGTGCCGGAGGCGCCCGGCACCTTGGCCTGGCCGCCCAGCTGGCCCTCGACGCCCACTTCACGGGCCACGCCGGTCACCTGCTCGGCGAAGGTGGCGAGCGTGTCGATCATGCTGTTGATCGTGTCGGCGAGGGCCGCGATCTCGCCCTTGGCCTCCACGGAGAGCTTCTGCTTGAGGTCGCCGTTGGCCACCGAGGTCACGACGCGCGCGATGCCGCGCACCTGGTCGGTGAGGTTGCCCGCCATGGAGTTCACCGAGTCGGTGAGGTCCTTCCACGTTCCGGAGACGCCTTCCACCACGGCCTGGCCGCCCAGCTTTCCTTCGGTGCCCACCTCGCGCGCCACGCGCGTCACCTCCGCGGCGAAGGAGCGCAACTGGTCCACCATCGTGTTGATCGTGTCCTTCAGCTCGAGGATCTCGCCCTTCACGTCCACCGTGATCTTGCGCGAGAGGTCGCCGCGCGCCACGGCGGTGGTCACGTCGGCGATGTTGCGCACCTGGGAGGTGAGGTTTCCGGCCATGGAGTTCACCGAATCGGTGAGGTCCTTCCACGTTCCGGCCACGCCCTGCACCTCGGCCTGGCCGCCCAGCTTTCCTTCGGTGCCCACCTCGCGCGCGACACGCGTGACTTCCGCGGCGAAGGAGGAGAGCTGGTCCACCATCGTGTTGATCGTGTCCTTGAGCTCGAGGATCTCGCCCTTCACGTCCACGGTGATCTTCGTGGAGAGGTCGCCGTTCGCGACGGCCGTGGTCACCTCCGCGATGTTGCGCACCTGCGAGGTGAGGTTGCCGGCCATGGAGTTCACCGAGTCGGTGAGGTCCTTCCACGTTCCGGCCACGCCCTGCACCTCGGCCTGGCCGCCGAGCTTTCCCTCCGTGCCCACCTCGCGCGCCACGCGCGTGACTTCCGCGGCGAAGGAGGAGAGCTGGTCCACCATCGTGTTGATCGTGTTCTTGAGCTCGAGGATCTCGCCCTTCACGTCCACCGTGATCTTGCGCGAGAGGTCGCCGCGCGCCACGGCGGTGGTCACGTCGGCGATGTTGCGCACCTGGCCCGTGAGGTTCGAGGCCATGGAGTTGACCGAATCGGTGAGGTCCTTCCACGTTCCGGAGACGCCTTCCACGACGGCCTGGCCGCCCAGCTTTCCTTCGGTGCCGACCTCGCGCGCCACGCGCGTGACTTCCGCGGCGAAGGAGCGCAGCTGGTCCACCATCGTGTTGATCGTGTTCTTGAGCTCGAGGATCTCGCCCTTCACGTCCACGGTGATCTTCGTGGAGAGGTCGCCGTTCGCCACGGCGGTGGTCACCTCCGCGATGTTGCGCACCTGGGAGGTGAGGTTTCCGGCCATGGAGTTCACCGAATCGGTGAGGTCCTTCCACGTTCCGGCCACGCCCTTCACGCGCGCCTGGCCGCCGAGCTTTCCTTCGGTGCCCACCTCGCGCGCCACCCGCGTCACCTCGGAGGCGAAGGAGGAGAGCTGCTCCACCATCTTGTTCACCGTCTTGGCGGTGCGCAGGAACTCGCCTTCGAGCGGGCGATCGTCGATCTCGAGCGCCATGGTCTGCGACAGGTCGCCCTGCGCCACCGCGCCGATCACTCGCGCCGTGTCGCTCGTCGGGTGCACGAGGTCGCCGATCAGCGCGTTCACCGAGCCCACCGAATCCTTCCAGAAGCCGCGCACGTCGCCCAGCGAGGCGCGCACCTTGAGCTTGCCTTCCTTGCCGACCCGCTGGCGCAGGCGCGCGAGCTCCTCGGCCATGCGCTCGTTGAGGTCCACGACCTCGTTGAAGGTCTCGGCGATCTTGCCTTCCATGCCGGTCCAGTCGAGCGGCAGGCGCACCGAGCCGTCGCCGTGCTTGAGCGCGGTGAGCGCCGAGAGCACCTGGCGCGCCTCGCGCTGCGAGAAGACGCAGTCGGGCGGTTCCGGAATGCGGGGCCGCGGGCGTTCCGCGACGGCGGTCGATCCGTTCGATCGGGTCTTCATGGGCGGTTCAGCTCCCGGCGCTGTTCGAGACGCCGAAATGGCGCTCGATGGCGCGTACCTGGTCTTCGATGTTGCCCCTGAGCTTCTCGATGGCGCGCTTGAGCCCGGCGCCGTCCAGCGTGCCGGACTCCATGAGGTGCAGCCATCCGGCCATCGCGGACAGCGGCGTGCGCAGCTCGTGCGAGAGAGAGCGCGCGAGATCCGGCGGCATGGACGCGTGGGCCTTCCTCTGCCTCGCGAGCCCCGTGATCGCCTCGGTGAGGGCGGCCGAATCGATCTCCAGCAGCTCGCCGTCGCACACCACGAGGGCCGTCTCGCAGTCGGAGAGCGCCTTCGCGGCCTCTTCCCAGCTCTGCACCTCGATCACGCCGATGCCGGCCCTCTGCAGGTCCGCGAGGACGCCTTCGGCGTGCGGCCTTCCCTTGGAGATCTTCAATACGGTCGTGGTCATGCGGGTATCAGAGGGCCGAGGCTAGGGGGAGTATAGGCACGGGCCCGCGGCGATAACTGTAGGACGCCTCCTACATATGGACCCCTCGGGGCGTGACCTACAATGGGCGGACAACGAGACGATCGCGGCCGCACCGCGACCGAGGGAGCGCGCCGAGAACGATGAGCAGTGCCCTGCCCCTGACGGTCTTCATCGCCGAGGACTCCGCCGCCGTGGCCGAGATGCTCACGGCGCTCGTGTCCGACGCGGGGCGCATCGAGGTGGTGGGCTCGGCCGAATCGGGAGGGGCCGCGGTGCAGTCCATCCGCCGCATCCGCCCCGACGTGGTGATACTCGACCTGCAGCTGAAGAGCGGCTCGGGCACGGACGTGATCCGTGCGCTGCGCGCGGAACCGGGCCTCGCCGCGACGCGCATCATCGTGATCTCGAACCACGTCTCCCCGAACCTCAAGTCGGGCTGCCTCGAGCTGGGCGCCGACGACTACTTCGACAAGGTGAAGGAGCTGCCCGCGCTCGTCGCGAGGCTCGGGCAGCTCGCCTCCGAGAAGCGCTGATCGCTACGCGGCCTTCACCGTGAGGAGGTTGTGCACCTCCTTCACGCCCTTCACGCCGTAGGCGAGGCGCTCGGCGCGCGTCTTCGCGGCCTCGGTGCTCGCAAGGCCGTTCAGCGTGACCACGCCGTCCTTCGTGTCGACGTCGATCTTGAGCACGCTCAGGTCCGGATCCTTGAGGATGTCGGTCTTCACCGAGGCGGTGATCGCCGCATCGTCGAGCCCCTTGCCGGCTTCCGCCGTCTTCTCGCGCACGTCGCTGGCGGCGTCCTTCATCGCGTTGGCCGCCTTGTCGGCGGTCGCGTCGATCTGGTTGCCCGCCTTGGCGAGCTTGTCCTGGGCATTGGAGGACGCGTTGTCGAGCCTTTGCCCCATGGTGGGATTGGTCGAGTTGTCGGGCGAGCACGCGCCCAGGGCGAGCGCGAGCGGAATGGCGGCAAGGCAGGCGCTGCGGGAAATCGCTTTCATCGTCGGCTCCTCTGGATGGGTGACATCCTCGATCCTAGGCGGGCGCGCGGGCGCGCTCAGTCGGCGCGGCGCGCTATCGCGCGTCGGAGCGCTCTGTCGGAATCGTCCGACGGACGAAAGGGAAGTCCATCCGCCGCGTGCCTCGCGCCGGCCGACAGAAGGGCGGCGGGGCGGCGTCCTAACCTTTCAGTGTTCCACGGGAGATCCACGTACCCATCCAGGAGAGAGATCATGCGCAGCAACACGAGCACCCCGACCCCGATCGACCGCGACCTGCAGAACGTGGTCGCCGACACGCAGGAGCTGTTGAAGACGATGGAGAACGAGGGCGGTGCGCAGCTCGACGCGGCGCGCGAGCGCGCGAAATCCACGATCGAGTCGGCGCGCAGGACACTGGGCGAGCTGCAGCAAAGCGTGCAGGACAGCGCGCGCATCGCCGTGCAGACCACGGACGGATACGTGCGCAACAACCCGTGGCAGGCCGTGGGCATCAGCGCGGCGGTCGGCGCCGTGGTGGGCTTCCTCGTCGCGCGCCGCTAGGTGCGCACGATGCGCGAAGTCCCGGGGCTCGTGGGCAACGTCCGCGGGCTCGCTTCGGTCGGGCTGCGGATGGTGCGCACGCGCCTGGAGCTCATCGCCATCGAGTTCCAGGAGGAGAAGGCGCACGCGGTGCGGCAGGTCGTGATCGCCTCCGCGGTGCTCTACCTCGTGACCTTCGGCACGCTGCTCGCCATCCTCGCCGTGGGGCTCGCGATGCCCGCGGGCGCACGCGAGACGTTCTTCGCGTGCCTCGCCTTCGTGTTCCTCGCGCTGGGCGCGCTGGGCGTGGCCTGGCTCGGGGCGCTCGCGCGACGGCGTTCCTTCCTCGGCGAGACGCTCGCCGTGCTGGGACGCGACGAGCAGGCGCTCGGGAGCGGCGGTGAGTGAGGTCGAGATGCTCCGCCGGCGCCGCGAGCTCGTGGTGCTCTCGGCCGACGTGCAGCGCGCCATCGCGGTGCGCCGCCTCGATCGCATCGGGGCGAGCCCCGTGCGCCTCGCGCTCGCCTTCGCCGCCGGTGCGGCGCGGGTGATGGCGGTGCGCCGCCTGGCCCTCGCCGTGTTCGCCCTCGCGGGGCGCTTGCTGGGCCGCCGGCGCGAGCCGGCGAAATCCTAAACGACAGGAGACGAAAATGCTCTACTGGTCCGCCGTGTTCTTCATCATCGCTCTCGTGGCCGCCGTGTTCGGCTTCGGCGGCATCGCCGCCGGCGCCGTCGGCATCGCCAAGATCCTGTTCTTCATCTTCCTCGTGCTGTTCGTGGTCTCGCTGGTGGTGGGCGCGAGCCGGAGGATCTGAGGCGCTGGGCGCGACGAGACCGGGGCGGTCATGGCGTAGACTTCAATGGCTTCCATGACCGCCCCGAACCCCGCGAGCAAGCCCGCCGAGGAGGCGCCCCTGCTGCCGGCGCGCCTGTGGCTGCCCCTGGTCATCGCCGTCGCGATCTCGGTGGCCGCGTTGGTGGCCACGGAGCTGTCCGACCGGCTCTTCTCGGACACGAAGGCCGAGATCGGCATGGGCCTCACGGTGCGCGCGAAGATCCTGCAGCTCGAGAAGGCGATCATCGAGGCGGAGACCTCGCAGCGCGGCTACCTGCTCACCCGCAAGGACGCCTACCTCGAGCCGTTCCAGCGCTCGATCGATTCCATCCGCCCGCTGCAGCGCGAGATCCTCGACCTCATGCACGACGAGAAGGCCGAGCGCGACAAGCTCACCGACGTGAACGCGCTCATCGCCCTCAAGCTCTCCGAGATGGAGCGTACGGTGAAGGTCGCGAACGCCGAGGACTTCGACCGCGCCCTGGCGATCGTCGAGGGCGACGAGGGCCGGCAGCTCTCGGAGAAGCTGCACGCCGCGTTCGCGAGCCTCAACGCCATCGCCAACCAGCAGATGGAGCAGCGCTCGCAGCGCTGGGAGGAATCGATCGAGGCGAGCCGCTCGGCCATCTTCACGGCGGTGGGTCTCAACGTGGTGCTGATCGCGATGCTCGCGCTGCTGATGATCCGCGACCAGCGCCAGATGCGCGCCACGCAGCAGTCGCAGACCTCCTACGCCGAGCGGCTCGAAAGCGAGGTGGTGAAGCGCACGCGCGAGCTCTCGTCGCTCTCGGCGTTCCTGCAGACCAACTCCGAGCGCGAGAAGGCCTCGCTCGCGCGCGAGCTGCACGACGAGCTGGGCGGCATCCTCACGCCCGCGAAGATGGACCTTTCGTGGCTGCAGGGGCGCCTGGGCGGCAACCCCGAGTACGGCGAGCGCATGACGCGCGTCTCGGGCCTCGTCGACCAGGGCATCGACCTCAAGCGCCGCATCATCGAGAACCTGCGCCCGTCGCTGCTGGACCACCTGGGCCTCGCCGCCGCGATCGAGTGGCACGTCGAGGAGACGTGCAAGTCGGCGAACCTCGATTGCATGCTCAGCGTGAGCGAGCACCTGGAGCGGCTGCCGGGCGACCTCGAGATCGCGCTCTACCGTGTGGTGCAGGAGGGGATGACCAACGTGGTGCGCCATGCGCGCGCCAAGCGCGTGCACGTTTCCGTCGAGCGCACCCCGCGGGGCCTGCTGCTTTCAATCGCCGACGACGGGGTCGGCATCGCCGACATCGAGGCGGCCAAGAAGAGCTCCCATGGCCTCGCGGGCATGAGCCATCGCGTTCGCTCCGTGGACGGCACGATCGACATCCGCAGCAAGCCAGGAGCGGGGACGCGCATCGAGGTGTTCGTGCCGCTTTCCGCGGCGCAGTCCGCGCCGGCCCCGGGGTAGCCTAGTTCTTGCGGCCGTTCAGCAGCTCGTCGATGAGCTGCGGCAGCGCCCCGAAGTCCTTGCTCTTGTCCAGGAAATAATCGGCGCCGGCCTCGAACGCGGCGACGCGCAGCGCGGGGACCGCGTGATTGGTGAGCACCACGATGCACGCATGGCGGCGCCGTCCCGCGGCGCGCAGCGCCCGGATCACGCCGAAGCCGGTGCCCTCGGCGAGCTGCAGGTCCACGATGGCGAGGTCGATGTCGTACGCGTTGCACGCCTCGGTCGCCTGCGATTCGGTCTCCGCGGTGGCCACCACCTCGACCTGCCCGGGGATCGACACGAGCTCCACCAGGCGCTCGGCGATGCGCGGCGAGTCCTCGACCACGAGCGCGTTCATGAGCATCGTGGCGAAGGGACCGAGGTTCGCGTCGAAACGCTTCTCCCACGGGCGCTTCTCGCCCGGGATTTCCGCGCCCGCCGAGAGCAGGCGCGAGTAGGTGGATTCGAGATCGAGCGGCATGGTCAGGCGATGAGCTGGTTCTTGACCGCGTAGTACGTGATGTCGGCGTTGGTCTTGAAGTTCATCTTCTCGAGGATGCGCGAGCGGTAGGTGCTCACGGTCTTCACGCTGATGAACAGCTCCTTCGAGATGCTCGACACGCTCTGGCCCGCGGCCAGGCGGCAGAAGATCTGGAACTCGCGCTCGGAGAGCTGCGTGTGCGACGGCGTGGCGGCCGCGCCGGCGGCGCCCGACAGGCCCTGCGCGAGCTTGTCGGCGGTGCGCGGGCTCACGTAGCGCCGGCCCTGCGAGGCGGCGATCACCGCGGAAACGAGATGCTCCGGGGGCGCGTCCTTCGCGACGAACCCGGCCGCGCCGGCCTTGAGCAGGTTGATCGCGTACTGGTCCTCCGGATAGCCGCTCACGATGAGCACGGCCATCTCGGGGCGGATCGCCTTGGCGCGCGTGAGCACGTCCACGCCCGACATGTCGGCGAGCGAAAGGTCCACCAGCGCCACGTCGTAGGGCTCCGCGCGGATCCTGGCGATGGCTTCCTCGCCCGTGCGCGCCTCGCCCGCGATCTCCATGTCCACGCGACCCTGGAAGACCTGCCTCAGCCCGATTCTCACGACGTCGTGATCGTCGACGACCAACAACCGGATCATGTTCATGCCCCGCGGAATGGGTTTCGCTGCAACGTCCCAGAGTGGCTCTTGCATCGCGTTCGTGACCTCCATGCCGCCCATTACAGGACGGAGCCTCGGTCGTGAACGTCGGGTGGCGTCGGATTCGCGTGTAGGTCGAATCCTACAACAGCGCGTCCGCCGCCATGCTGTAGGAGCCGGCCGACCTCGCGCTCCGCGATCCGCCGATACCTTGGACGCGGCGCCGCCCCTATCGTTCGGGCATGGACCAACCCAGCGCGCGGAGGCCCGACATGTACAAGCCCTTGCAGATCATCGGCGTGGTCACCTTCCTGTCCGCGGCGGCATTCGCCGCCATCGCCTACGATGCGCCGCCCGATTCGATCGCGCAGCCCGGCGACCCGGCGCGCTGGTACAAGCCGGCCGACACGCCGGGCAAGGTGTACGCGAACGCCGTGAAGGAGGCGAACGCCGCGCTGAACGAGGCGATCAAGGACTGCCGCGAAGAGGCGAAGCCGGATCGCCGCGCCTGCATGCAGGAGGCGCTGCGCACCTATCACCAGGATGTGCGGGCCGCGAAGAACGTTCGCGACGGCCGCGAAGGCTAGCGAGTAGGAGCGCTCCGACGCAGGTCTCGGAGCATCGCCACTTCGCATCGGCCGGTCCACCGACAGATGGCCCCAGCGCCCGAACTCATGATGGCCCCACGGCAAAGATCACGGAGGAAGCCATGAGACCTATTTGCAAGATGTGGATCGCGACGGCCGCGCTCT
>Ga0335082_10010072_pt1 | contig 10260 bp, 6 predicted proteins | sample Lox_Sample_41_FD_206718 | JGI IMG/M metagenome (GOLD analysis project Ga0335082, IMG submission 206718) | Soil microbial communities from Loxahatchee National Wildlife Refuge, Florida, United States - Lox_Sample_4.1 | ecosystem: Environmental > Terrestrial > Soil > Wetlands | place: USA: Florida...
CGACGGCCACGGGCTAACGCCGCCCCTGGTATTCGCCAGTGCGTACTTCGGTGACCGCACAAAGCCACTCGTCGTGAACGGCAGGATCGTCGCGTACTACGGCATCGATCTGATGCCGTCTGCCTCGTTCCCTCTGAAAGTCGGAGGGATCCCGATGATCCGTTATCCGTACAAGATCCATATCGGAAGCCGCGACACGGCATTTGGCTACATGTACCGTGCTGTCTTTTATTCGCTGCCGCCCAGAAATCTGTATGACTGGGATGATCCCAGGCCTGATCCGACTGTACCGCTCCCGATCAAAGATTCAGTCGTGATGCCTGAGGATCTGAAGGTGCTGGCGCCTGTGGGAGGATCTGTTCTCTCCCGATCGAAGCAGGTCGACCTGCGCTGGACCGGAAATGGAAATCTCACCATCGTGATTAGCACATATAATCCGGTGACGGGAAAAACCAGGCCGGTCCTGCAGCTGCAGCCGGTCGTCAACACGGGCAAAGCGGTCATTGAGACACGCCTGCTGCAACTGTTGCCGCAGACGAAAAACTTCGTGTTCACGTTCATCATCGCCAACAGGTCTGATCGACTGCTGGGCGGGCCGTATAAGGACAGGATACTGGTACAGGCCGCGTCCGTCACTAACAGCTACGTCCAGCTGCAATAATGCGATTGTCTTTTTCTGTCATGCTCGTCTCTGTTCTCGGCATGACAGTGTCGACAGCCTGCGCTCAGGCGGTGTTCTCGCCGCGCGCATCGGCACTGGGAGCTTACAGCCCGTTGGTGGGGGATGTTCGCGGTTTCACGGCAAATCCTGCGGGGCTCGTCGGGATGAAGGACTGGGACATATACGCGGCAACTTATACATCGACGGTGACGTCCCAAGGGGGGGGTGTGTTCAGCGGGTTCGGCATAGGAAAACGGTTCTACGGCGACGCGGCGTTCGGGCTTCAGTACACTCCTGGGACCTCGCTTGACGTCGTTCAGCCCGCCTCGTTCATCATTGCCGGCGTGAGCATCGCGGCGAACCGGCAGATCGCCTACGACGAGCCGCTGGCCGCGGCATTTGCGTACCGGGTTGCGGACCGGGTCTCACTCGGTATACAGGAGAGGCTGCAGACGGAAAAGATCACCGACCCGACGTTCGCGCCGCATCAGATTACCGACTCCCTTACGGGCGTGATTCCCGGCCAGCAGGAATTCACGCAGCAGACCTGGTTCACCGATATCAGCGCTCTCTGGAAGCCGGCGGACAACGTCACGCTTTCTGCTCTCTGGAGCGGCTTCCTCCGCTTCAGCGGAACAGGCATCCCTTCCGAGTTCGATTCTTATGCCCTTCCCGGCGGACGGTACCTGGGGGTCGGCGCCGCCTGGAGCATCATGCCCGCGCTCACGTTTGCGGGAGAGCTGAGTACGGACAAGCGCGGATCGCTGGGGATCGAGTGGATCCCCGGTCTCAGTATTGCGCTGCGGGGGGGTCTTTATGCCCAGGGGGGGGACGCACCGTTCATCGATGCGTACGGCCTGGGCATCGGTTGGTCATATCTCTTCCTGGAGGCGGACGCGTCATTTCTCGGGTTCACGAACCAGGCAAACCGGTCGGGGACGGTGGGCTCCGCGTCGTTCGATCCCTCGACAATAAAGGACCTCGGCATGAATCCGTACACGGGGAACAGGGTGTCGATCGCGATACGGGCTATGCTCGGGAATGTGCGGGAGCGCCTCGTGCGGATTGAAGGAGTGGAGATGCTCGGAGGGATCTATCCATCGGCCTACCAGTCCCTGGCCTACCGCCCGATCGCAAGAGTCCGGGTGCATAACATCTCTCAGAAGCCGGTACAGGCACGGGCGTCGATATTTGTTGAGCGGCTGATGGATCAGCCCACGGAATCACAGCCCGCGCTCGTCCATCCGGGCGGGTCAGTCGATATCCCGCTGACCGCGTTGTTCAACGACAGAATAAAGGCCAACCCCGCAGTCGCGATCCGCGAATGCACCGTGAGCGTCACTGCCGATATTGCGGGAGACGACGACGAACGTACGCAGGCACGCATTCTGATACACGGCAGAAACGACTGGGACGGGAGCACCGCCTCGCTCCGCTATTTTGTGACCCCCGACGACCCGGAAGTGATCCGTACCGCGCGCATGATACTTCTGAACAACAGAGACTCACTGGAAGGATTCCCGGCGGATCTGGGGCCGTTGCGCCGGGCGAAGACGCTGTGCGACGCCTTCAGGGGGAAGCTTGTGTACGTGAGCGATCCGAAGCATCTCACGGAATTCGTGCAGTACAGCACCGAGACTCTTGCGAGCCGGAGCGGCGACTGCACGGACATGAGCGTCTGTTTCGCCTCGCTCCTGAGCAGCGTGGGGATTTCAACGGCGTTCGTGGATGTTGTTCCTCCCGAGCGTCCGCAGCGGTCGCACATATTCCTTCTGTTTGACTCCGGGGTCAGTCCGGAATTCGGCGACCGTGTCTCCTCCAACCCGAAACGCTACATACTCAGGAAATCAAAATCGGGACAGGAGACCATCTGGCTCCCCATCGAGAGCACGGCAATCACGCGCGGATTTGATGCTGCCTGGACGGAAGGTGCACAGCAATATTTTGACAATGTCGAGATCGGCCTCGGTCTGGTACAGGGCTGGGTTCATATCGTCGACATATATTGAAAATCACGCCGTTCTCTGGCGTGAGTGAAAATCACGCCGTTCTCTGGCGTGAGTGAAAATCACGCCGTTCTTCGGCGTGAGTGAAAATCACACTGTTCTCTGGCGTGAGTGAATAACAGTCCCGCCGATCTCAGGCGGGAGTAGGAGGGTACGATGAAGTCTGCACTCATGGTGGCGGTTCTCAGTCTCGGTCTCGCGGTGCGCGCGACGGCGGGGGAGATTGTCGTTCAGAAGATGCAGGGGGATGTGAGCGTCCGGCACGGCGTCACGGAGGTCTGGGTGAAAGTCGCTCCCGGCGACGTGCTTCGCCCGGATGACACGATGAAGACCGGAAAGAAAGGGTCGGCCGTTATCGTCCTCCCTGCGGCGACCGGGGCCGCCGGTTCGGCCAGGACGGTTCTCCTCCCGGGAGACGTCATCGTGGACATGTCGGACATACGCGACCTCTCGCAGGAGGAGCTGATGCTGAAGCTCACGATGGAGAAGGTGCGCGCGTCCTCCTACCAGTGGAAGAGCGACGACCTGCAGATCCCGAGCGCCGCGGTCGTCCACGGAACCGACCAGGCGTCGCAGCAGGTCATGAAGGAAAGCGATCCTGCGATGGGGGTCATGCAGCTCAACGGCGCGCATGTCCTGTTTGAGAACGGCTTCTATGCAACGTGCGCCCTCAAGGGGATGGAGGTCTTTCGTCTGTACCCGCCGCTGGGAAAACAGTTCGGCAGCCGCATGATGGTTGCAGAAGCTCTGGAGAAAGCAAACCTCCGGGGGGAGGCGGTCAACGAGTACGCAGCCATCTCAAATCTCGAAGGCATCACCTCCGGACAGCAGACACTCGTTCACACGCGCATCGAAGCGCTCCGGAAGTAACGGCGCGGGGTCGCGCCTGCGGGCGGGACCCCGGCGCCTCCTCATTCTATCCCCAGAACCATCGCCTCATTCCCGGGCACATCCAGGTCCGTTGCGGTCTTGAGATCCGTGGCCGCACCGCTCAGCAGATTCTTCAGGGCCTTTGCCCCGGCCAGGTATCCCCTGAGCTGAGAAATGCTCACCTTCTGCGCGTCATCCCTGTTGTTGACGATTACCAGCGTCTTCTCCCCCTGCAGGAGGCGCAGGTACACATAGACCTCGTTCACAGGGGGGAAGTGTATCATGCTCCCGTACGAGAGGGATTTCCGCTCCCTGCGGAGATGAATCAACTGCTTCACCGCCGTGAAGAACGCATTTTCGTTCTTTGACCGCCCTTTCGGGGTGAACGCATTGAGTGAATCGCCGGGGAACCCCCCCGGGAAGTCGGACCGGATAGTGCCGTGTTCCTTTCCCCCCATCATCCCCAGCTCCGTCCCGTAGAGAATCTCGGGGATGCCGCGCAGCGTGAAAAGCATCGTGAGCGCCAGCATCGTCCGCTTCTCGTCCCCCTGCGTGACGTACATAATGCGTCGCACGTCGTGGTTGTCCAGGAATATCAGCAGGTTCTCCGGATCGGGATAGAGAAAGTCCTTCGAAAGGCAGTCGAATATCAAGCGCAGGCTGTTCTTCGCGCCGAACACCTGCGTGAATGCGTCGTAGAGCGCAAAATCGGTCACCGAGGCCAGGCCGGTTTCCATCGACACCGGCAGCCGGGTGCCCTTCTGATATGTCGCAAGGAACACGGGATCGCCGATCCAGACCTCACCGACGATCGCAAGCGAAGGATAATCGGCGCGTATGGCATTCGCCCAGTCGGTCAGGAATTTCTGCTCGACGTACGAATAGGTATCCTCCCGTATCCCGTCCAGGCCGGTGCTCTCGATCCACCAGAGTGTATTTTCAATCAGGTACCGGCTGACGAAAGAATTGCGCTGGTTCAGATCAGGCATGTTGTCCACAAACCATCCCTGCGTGGTGTTCGCGCGGACCGAGGAGTCTCCGTGTATGTCGGCAAGCTCCATCTTCCAGTGCAACGTCCGCTGGTGATTTGCGACCGACCCGTTCAGCCAGTCCGCCGACGGGAGGTTCTTCATCCAGGGGTGGTTGATCCCGATGTGATTGCTCACATGGTCCATGATGACCTTCAGCCCCCGCCGGTGCGCCTGACGGACGAACTCCTCGTACTGTGCGTTCGAGCCGAACCTGGGGTCGATCCGGTAGAGGTCCGTCGCGGCATACCCGTGGTAGCTCAGGGCTGGCGCATTGTTTTCAACAAGAGGATTCAGCCAGAGGGCGGTGACGCCGAGGTCGGCCAGGTAGTCCAGGTGGTCGACAACTCCCTGGATGTCCCCCCCGTGCCGTCCCGAGGGGTTTTCGCGGTCCCGCTCCTCGGTCATCCCCGCGGCATCATCGTTGGTGGTGTCGCCGTTGGCAAACCGGTCCGGGGTAATGAGATACACGACGTCGGAAGCGTCAAAGCCCCGGTACCGTCCCGCCGGGGGCTTTCTTTTCAGCACGGGGTAACTCAGCGCCACGCTGTCCCTCCCGTTGTAGAGGTTGAGCAGGTGATATCCTTCCAGCGCGTCGTGTGCGATTTCGATATCGACGAACGCGTACGAGGGATTGGGTGTCCTGTACACGCGTTTCACACGTACCTGAGGCGAGCGGGACCGTGCGGTGATTCCTGAGAGATTCTCTCCCGTGATCATGAGCTGTATCTGTTTCATCCGCATCCCCGTCCACCAGTTGGGGGGCTCGACCCTGGAGACGCTCATCTGCTGGGCATGGGAGATGCCGGCAACGGCAGTCAGAAGCGCGATGACGGCGGCACGGAGGAAATTCTTCATTCTCTCATCAGCTTTTTGTACTTGATCCTGTGAGGACTGTCTGCGTCGATGCCGAGCCGGCGTTTCCGGTCCTGTTCGTATTCGGAGTAGTTCCCGTCAAACCAGATCACGCTGCTTTCCCCCTCAAACGCCAGTATATGCGTCGCGATCCTGTCCAGGAACCAGCGGTCATGGGAAATCACCACGGCGCATCCGGCGAAGTTCTGCAGGGCCTCTTCCAGCGCCCGGAGCGTGTTCACATCCAGGTCGTTCGTCGGCTCGTCAAGAAGGAGAACATTGGCCTCCTGGCGGAGCACTTTGGCAAGGTGGACCCTGTTCCTCTCCCCTCCGGAAAGTATGCCTGTCGGTTTCTGCTGGTCCGTGCCGCTGAAATTGAACCGGGCGACGTAGCTGCGGGAATTCACTTCCCGTTTTCCAAGCGTGAGCATTTCCTCCCCCCCCGATATCTCCTGCCAGATCGTTTTGGATGGATCGAGCGGCCGGCTCTGGTCGGCGTACGCAAGCTTGACGGTCTCTCCGAGCACGATCGATCCCGCATCGGGCTTCTCGCTCCCGGTGATCATTCTGAAAAGTGTCGTCTTCCCTGCCCCGTTCGGCCCGATCACGCCGATGATTCCGCCGGGGGGGAGGACGAAATTCATGTCGTCATAGAGAAGTATGTCGCCGTACGACTTTGCGACGTGTTGGGCTTCGATCACCACATTGCCGAGGCGGGGACCCGGCGGGACGTAAATCTCCATCTCCTCGTTCCGTTTCTCGGTCTCCTCCTCCAGCATCTTCTCGTATGAAGCGATCCTGGCCTTACTCTTGGCGTGGCGCCCTTTCGGGTTCATCCTGATCCATTCGAGCTCCCTGGCGAGCGTCCTCTGGCGCCTGGATTCCTGTTTCTCCTCGACGGCGAGCCGCTGCCGCTTCTGCTCAAGCCAGGAGGAGTAATTCCCCTGGAACGGGATCCCCTCCCCGCGGTCCAGTTCCAGTATCCATCCTGCAACGTTGTCCAGGAAGTACCTGTCATGCGTGACGGCGAGGACAGTCCCCGGGTACTGCGCCAGGTGTGCCTCCAGCCATCCCACCGATTCGGCGTCGAGGTGGTTCGTCGGTTCATCAAGGAGGAGCACGTCCGGTTCCTGGAGAAGGAGGCGGCAAAGGGCGACCCGGCGCCTCTCCCCTCCCGAAAGGACGCCGACGCCGGTGTCTCCCGGGGGACAGCGGAGAGCGTCCATGGCCTGCTCCAGTCTGCTGTCCAGGTCCCATGCGTTCTGGTGATCGATTTGCTCCTGGAGCGACGCCTGCTCGGCGAGGAGCGTGTCGAAATCCGCATCCGGCTCGGAGAGCTTGTTGCTCACATCCTCGAACGCCTTGAGCAGGTTCACCGTCCTCTCCACCCCCTCCTGCACGATCTCCTTCACCGTCCTGGACTGGTCGAGCTCAGGTTCCTGCGGCAGGTATCCGAACGTGATCCCTTTCTGGGCGGAGATCTCTCCGAGGTAATCGGTATCAATGCCGGCGATGATCTTCAGCAATGTGCTCTTCCCGGCGCCGTTCAGGCCCAGGACGCCGATCTTTGCCCCGTAGAAGAACGAGAGATAGATGTCCTTCAGTATCTGGCGGTTCGGCTTGACAACCTTGCCGACGCCGACCATGGAGAATATGATCTTGTTATCGCTCATGCGCAACAGAAAGCACTGGTTTCAGTTCGGTGCGCGGTCGTTGACCGCCGTAATACACTCTCTCCAGAAAGAGTCCTGATGGAGGGGCGGTAAGCTTTGCCGGGATGTCCGTCCCCGTGGAAAAGAGCCGGGGGATCTCATCCACGGAGAGTCGACCCTTCCCGGCTTCCACAATAACGCCGACAAGTCGGCGGACGAGTTTCCACAGGAAATGCGAGCCGCACACGCGGAAGAGGATCAAATCACCCGCCTCTTCAATCCGGACCTCGTCGATGAACACAAGCGTGGACTTCTCTTCGGGATCGTCGTCAGTGAACGACCGGAAATCCTTCATTCCGTCAAACGCACCGGCGGCCGATCGCATCAGCTTGGTGTCAAGTCTGTCCTTCACCCACCAGACATAGCGCTTGCCGAACGCGGTCCGGCGGCGTGATACCTGGTACAGGTAACTCCGCGCCGAGGCATCGTGCCGGGCATGAAAGGAGGGGGATGCCTTCTCGACCTCTATAATATTGATGTCCGGAGGGAGCACGTCGTTCGCCTTCATGCGTATGATTTCCGGGCCGAGAACCGTCAGGGCGTCCAGGTGCGCAACCTGCCCCAGAGCGTGCACGCCGGCGTCAGTTCTGCCGGAACCGTAGATCTCGAAATCAGTGGAACCGAAAACTGCCCGGAGTGCGCGCTGCAGCTCCCCCTGCACCGTCCGGGCGTTCTTCTGGACCTGCCATCCGCTGTAGCGGGTCCCTTCATATTCCAGCGTCACTTTGAACCGGGGCACGGGGAATCTCGGAAAGAAAAAGGGGACCGCCTCCACCTGCGATCCCCCGAAAGGATTCACGGCATTGGCTACTTCTTCATGCCTTTCTTCATCCCCATCGCAAGCTTCGCAGTCATGTCTTCTGCAAACGCTTTGTGCTTCTCAAGTGCGGCGGTGGCGGATGTGATTGCATCCTGGAAATCAGTTTTCACCTTCGTGATGGAGTCTTTCTCCTTGGTCAGTTGCGCCATCACCTCGGTGTGGTCCATCGACGGGTCGTACGGCTTCATCCCCGCCATCCAGTCTTTCATCGATGTCGTCGCATTGGCGAGCTTTTCCTTGGCCGCTTTCAGATCATCGCTTGATTGGCCTTCAAACTGCTTCGGATACTTTGCTGCCAGCGAGTCGTACATGGCAATCGCGCGATCGAGCTGTGCGGATAGATCGGCGCCCTTGTTCATCATCGCCATCCCCTCATCGTGCAAGGACGCCACCGAGGCGTAGAGGGTTGACTCCAGCTTCTTGAACTCCTCCGACTTTCCGCATCCGGCGACAAGCACGGCGACGGCAATCGCTAGGACCGGGAGAATTCCGAACTTCTTCATGGGGGACTCCGGGGTTGATGTTGAATATGGGGTTGGATAGGACATTAAATATACGAGATATCGCAAGACCAATCAACGGGCCCCCGTCACCGGGCCGATGGGGGGCGCAGGGGGCGTATTAAAAATCAGCAAATCTGGATCGGAACCGATGAGTGTAAATCAGAAAAAAATTGCGAACTCTTGACAAATATCTATTAATTAACGAAATTCTTCACAAGGATCCTCAGTGGAAAACAGCAAACTTTGGGGGGCACAATGAGACGACGCGACTCGCTTGCGAGAATTGCGACCGCTGTTCTCGGCGCGGACGGGGAAGAGGGGGTACAGGAGGGACAGAAGCAAGAAGTCGGCGCAAGTCCGTTTGCCAACCGATCCACACCTGTTGTCACCCGCACGACCGCAGGACTGGAGCCGTACTCCGGTCCATGGACGCCAGCCCAGATGTATCACCTCCTCCGGCGAACGACGTTTGGACCCTCCAAGGCGCACATGGACACGCTCAAGGGGATAGCCTCTGCAAGCGACGCGGTCGACCTGCTTCTTACGAACCAGCCTGACGAACCCACACAGCCTCTTGCCACGGACACGCGTGAGCTCGTCCCCGTGGGGACGACATGGGTGGACGCCCTCTACTCGAACAGCACGTTTACCCCCACCGGGGTCAGGATCAACTCTCTCAAGGCCTGGTGGATCGGGTTGATACTCAACCAGGGGCTCTCCGTACGGGAGAAACTGACTCTCTTCTGGACAGATCATTTCGTTACGCAGATGAGCACGGTCAACGATCCAAGGTACTCCTACAGGTACAACGCACTCCTCCGCCATAACGTCCTCGGCAACTTCAAGGATATGGCAAATGCCATCACGCAGGACGGCGCGATGCTGATCTACCTGAACGGGACGAACAACGTAAAGACAGGTCCAGATGAGAACTACGGCCGCGAGCTCCAGGAGCTCTTCACGATCGGCAAGGGGCCGCTCGTCGCACCGGGGGACTACACAAACTACACGGAGGCCGATGTCAAGGCGGCGGCTCACGTGCTGACCGGCTGGCGCAAGTATCAGAACGCAGATACCACGATCGGCGTGCAGACCGGATACTTCGACAGCACGCGGCACGACACGACGGACAAGGTCTTCTCCGCTGACTACAAGAACACCGTCATCAAGGGGGGCACCGACGGTCAGGCCGAGCTCACCGCGATGCTCAACATGATATTCTCGCAGAACGACCCGGACGGCGTCAACAAGGTGGCCCGGTTCATAAGCCGGAAATTCTACCGCTGGTTCGTGTACTATGTGATCGATGCGAACGCCGAAGCAAACGTGATCACGCCCATGGCGAACCTGATCTCCGGCAACAACTTCAACGTTGCTCCCGCGCTGAGCGCGCTTCTCAAGAGCGCCCATTTCTTCGATCCCGTCAACATGGGATGCTTCATCAAAAGCCCCATCGACTTCGTGGCCGGCATCGTCCGCCAGTTCAGCATGCCGATCATTTCGACGGATGTCACAAAACAGTATGCAGCCTGGTACGCTCTGGCGGCTCTCTGCGCAACCATTGAGCAGGACATCGGCGAACCGCCCAACGTCGCGGGCTGGCAGGCGTACTACCAGAACCCGGAGTATTACGAGCTCTGGATCAACTCGGACACGCTCACGAGAAGGCGGAACTTTTCGGACGCACTGATTGGCAGCGGCTACAGCACATCCGGCGGGAAGCTTCAGATCGATCCGATCGCGTTCGTCAATACCCTTTCGAACCCTTCAGATCCAAACGTTATCGTCAATGAAGCCGCCCAGTT
>Ga0335082_10010073_pt1 | contig 10259 bp, 5 predicted proteins | sample Lox_Sample_41_FD_206718 | JGI IMG/M metagenome (GOLD analysis project Ga0335082, IMG submission 206718) | Soil microbial communities from Loxahatchee National Wildlife Refuge, Florida, United States - Lox_Sample_4.1 | ecosystem: Environmental > Terrestrial > Soil > Wetlands | place: USA: Florida...
AGTTTCACCCCGAGAGCGTTCTGACCGAGCACGGGAAGCAGATTGTGCGGAACTTCGTAGGGCTGTAAGGAAGATCCGCATGTTAACTACCTCGATAATCTCAGTGCCTATTCCTCTAATTTTGCGTAACCTGTGATTGAACTACTATTCGCTGTGAAACCCTCCCTAGTGCTCTCATTTGGAATCAACGACTTAGAGAAATATTATCTGCACGTGACAGATTCCAAACGGTTTATTTTTCCATAACAGAAAAATAAGGACTTACGTCCCAAGCCGAACCAAGTCGAGGTACCTCCACAACTGTCATCTGTTACCGAACTAGTAATACCTGCCGGCATTGCCCCGACCGCAAATTTGTCAAAGAACACGCCCTTCTGCATGACCTTTTCGTTGCAACCGAGGGGAGAGACACTAAGCCTCTGGCCGCCAGTCTACGCATTGGCCCGCCGTTGTCAGTGAACCGGGTCACAGCCAGCGGTGATGATGAACTTTGTAACCGAATATTCATGCGGTGCCAGTGGCCACGGTTGCGGCAACTTGCGTAACATGGGTGGGATCCTTGTCCGTCAACGTGTTGCTCTGCCTCAAACTCGGAACAGGCTTGCTCGGCGCTTTGACCATGCTGGTCACCTCGAGCATTCCGGCCGGCACGGCGTTGCCGGTCGCAATGGATTCAACGCTCGACGCCAGGAAGGCCAAACCCGGCCAGAAGATCGAAGGGCGGCTGATGCAGGACATCCCGCTGTCTGCGGGAGAGAAGATCAAGGCGGGTGCGCATGTCATCGGCCATGTCCTGGAGCTCAGCAAACCGGCCGGTGCCGGCTCGCGCATGGTGTTGAAGTTCGACCAACTCATCACCGGTGGGAAAACGATTCCGCTCACCATGAGCGTGCGGGCCATCGCCTCCAGCCAAAGCGTGTATCAGGCGCAAATTCCCATCGACGCCGAATCGAATTACGAGACCCAGAACCAATGGGTCATGCGGCTGGTGGGCGGAGACATCGAGAACCGCGGCCGTGGCCTTGTTGCATCAAACTATGCCGTAGTGGGACGCTGGGACGGGGTGCCGTGGGGCAAGCTCACATCGTCAGACAGCGGCGACTGTACCGCGTCCGACGGCAATGACATCGAGCAGGCGCTGTGGGTATTCTCCACCTCCGCTTGCGGCCTTTATGGTCTCGAGGACATGAGGCTGGTCCATGACGGCAGGACGGCTCCTCTAGGCCAAATCGTCCTGGAGTCAAGCAAGGACGTGCACATCGGCGGCGGCAGCGGATGGTTCCTGCTGGTAACCGGGACTCCCTCGGCCGTGCAGTGAGCTTGACCTACCTACTGATTCCATTTGGTTTCCCAGTAACGCCCGACGTTCGCTGATCCGGCCTACGAGTCGCTCCACCTGTCAGAAACTTGTCGAGGGCATCGCGGGGTAACGCACTCGGCATCCTAGTTGGGTTGCGTGTGGCCCCGTTGGGCCAGACTTTCGGGGTCACAGGCAATTCAGCGACTGAGCAGGCGCGATGGCATCGACGATCCAGCCACCACGGGTCCCAACCACGACAATGCCACCGTCCCGGATGTAAATGGGGAGAACGGTGACCAATCTGTTGATAACCTGTTGGCGAACCGCAGCGATAGCCACTCTTCTTGTGGCCACGGGTTTCGCCCAAGAGACGAAGCCCGCGCCGGCGACTCCGATCGATGTGAAGAAAGCCGATCTCGGCGGGAAGGTATGGAATCCCAAGTGGGACGACATCATCGAGAAAGCAATCCCGCAGGAGATGCTGTCACCGGCAGTCGCCCACGATGTAACGCGGTTCTGCCCACGTTTCGCATCGATGGACGACACCGACAAGCGCGTCTTCTGGGCTTATTTCTTTCAAGCACTGGCCGGAGCCGAGGCGGGACTGAACCCACGCACCCGAGTGCGCCACACGCAGCCGGAGGTGGCAAAGATCGACAAAGTGACGGGAAGGCCCGTCCGCAGCGAAGGCTTGCTGCAGCTTTCGTATGAGGACGGAAAGCGATATGGCTGTGACTTCGACTGGCAAGCTGACAGCAAGTTGCCGCCCAACAGTCCGGAGAGAAGTATTCTCCAGCCCAGGAAGAATCTGGCTTGCGGTGTAAAGATTCTTTACAATCAGCTTATCGACCGGCACGAGCCGCTATTCACGCGCACCTCTTTCTGGTCCACACTTCATCCCGGGCGACATAGCTATCGCGTCTTCGCCAAGGAGATGACCAACCCGCCCGTCACCTGCGGATTGCACGTCTCAACGCCAGTCAACAGGGCGGCCACAACTGAGACCGTGCAGGAGGCAGTGAAAAGCACACAAGTGTCACGCTAGATATCCATCGCTAAGATGGCGCCATGCCGGCCTGCATTAATCGGCTTCCCAAGTCAGAATGCGGTGATGCGGACCGTGAATTGCACTTGGCGCGCGCTGCCGAAGTGGTTCGTGTCAGGAGCGAAAAGGGCCTGCCCAGCGGTGAAGATGGGCGCCGACGGCGAACCGAAGAGGCTGATCGCTGCCGGCCCAAAGTTGCGGTTGCCGGCGCCAGTGATGTTGAAGATGTCCATGAATAAATCGAGGTGCCGGCCTTCGCCGCGCAGCGTGATGTCCTTCACAAAGCGAATATCGAGGTCGAAGAAGGACGGCTGGCGATAGATGTTGCGCGGCACGACTTTTCCATTCACGATGGCACGGTCATTCCAGTCGTTACCGTCGTTCTGGGTGTCGAAGCCGATGAGCGGGGTGTAAGGCAGGCCCGAACGGGCGAAGAGAATCGGATTGAACTTGAAGCCATAGGGCAGGTTGGTGATTGCGCTCAGGTTGAAGCTGTTGCGCACATCGAATGAGGAATAGGCTCCGTCGGCAGAAAGATCGAAGGGATTGAGCGCGGAAACGCGGGTGAACGGGCCGAGGTTGGAATTGTTGTCGCGCGTGCGCGAGAGCGTGTAGTTGGCCGACAACTGTGAGCGATGTGGAAGCTGAAAGTTAGCTGTGACCAGTAAGCCATCGTAGGACGAATGGGCTGACGACTCATTCACCAGCAACTGGCCGATGCTGGGGTTGGGCCGGTTTGCGGGAAAGATGGGCGTCCCGCTGGCGTTGTAGCCTGCTGGAAACAGGTTCTGGTCAACCATCTGCTGCAGGTCCCAGGTGCTGTTCATCACATAGCCGGCGATAAGACTGATTTTCGGAGTGATCTGCTGCTCGAGGCTTCCGGCGGCCTGGAAAGAACGCGGATTGCGGAAGTTCGGCGTAATGCCTACCACCAGGGCTGCGGGAGTTGTCAGCCCGGCAGGCGGGGCGGGAAGAGCGCGTCCGTCGGAGACCAGCGCGAGAATTTGCGGGTCATAGTAGCTGTCGGCAACTACGGTGTTCACAGCGTTGTCGGTGAAGACGCGTTGGAAGTACGTGGCCGGCGTCGGCGCGTCGTATAGTCCGGCGGAGAAGCGCACCACCGTGTTGGTTGCGGGATTCCATGCCAAGCCCAGGCGCGGCTGCCACTGACTCAGATCGTTTGGAATAAATGTCGTCTGGGGAATAGCGGGGTTGGGATGTGTGGGTTGTGGATTCCATTGACCATCCCAACGCAGTCCGGCAGTCATCGTAAGTTTCCTGCCGAGCGGCAACTTCGCATTGACATAAAGGCCAAGCTCTCGCACCGAGCCGCTGTAGGCTGCGTCGCCGGCAATGAACGTCTGCTGGTAGCGGCGGGGCGAGTTGTCGAGAAAGTCGGTCAACGAATCGAAATCGAACCGGCCGTTGAGGTTGGCCTCGTGCCGCTGAGTTGCCGGATTGTAGGAAAAACCGCCACCGAAATGTACGATCGCGACGCCTTTGGTGATGGCGAAATCGTCGTTGATGCGGTTAATGTTCGAGGTGTAGGACAGGTTGGTCAGGCTGTTTCCGCCCAGCACGCCGAAGCCATTGATGACCGCCTCGGACGTGTTGGTGGCGGGAGCGTGGTGGCGCTGGTCCTGCGCCCACTGCGCCAGCAGTTGGTTGACTTTGCTTGAGCCGATGAGCGTCGTCAGGCTGCCGCGCAGCCAGTAACTCTCGCCATTGAGCGAGGCGCTGTTGGCCAGCGGCGCGATGCTGCGCGTCGAGCCGTCGTCGATGCCAGTTGCGTTGACGCGATTGAAGTCAAACTGCACATTCAGCGTGTTGGCCGCATTCAGCAGAAAGTCCGCTCGTGCGAACACCGTTGTCGGATCGCTGTTGCCGACAATCTGCTGCTGCAGGGCGGCGAGAGACGGCGGAACAACCACGCCCGGAGGCTGCGCCTCGAACTCGGTCCAATAGGGAATGTTGAGGTAGTCCTGCTCGACGCCAACATAGAAGAATGACCGATTGCGCTTGAGGGGGCCGCCAATCGAGCCACCGAACTCGTTCTGCGCGTTGTCGAGCGAATGACCGAAGGTGTCGGCAGAGCTGAGCGGCGATGGCCGCCCTATGTAGAAGGCCTCACCGCGATACTTGTTGCTGCCCTCCTTGGTCGCAATGTTGACGAAGCCCGCGTTGGTGCCTCCCACCTCCGCGCTTGCACCGGCATGAACCACTTGAAACTCGCGTACTACAGTCTGGGGGAAGAAAAACGACCCATCCTCAGCCCCGCGCGCCCCGCCTTGCAGCGGATCGGTAAAATCTGCGCCGTCCACCGCCACGGCCAGAGTGTCGGGACGCTGACCATCTACAACCAGCCCGGCAGAGGTTGGAGCGGCCTGGACGCCTGCTGCCAACTGTCCAAATTGGCTGAAGTCGCGGTCGCGATTCGGAAGATAGGTGACCGTCAAGCCAGCCAGCGTGTTGTTGACCTCCGGTGCTTGCTTGTTCACAACCGGCGGCAGGGTATTGCCCTCGACTGTAGGTCCATGCGCGGTCACCGTGACATCCTGCGAGACCGGCGGCAGTCCCAGCCGGATTTCCAGCTGAACGCTGCTGCCTACGCCAACCATAACGCGGGCCGGCTTCTTCAGGGTAAATCCTGGGGACTTGACCTCTACCGTATACGCGCCGGGAGTGAGCATGGTGGCGGCGAAGGAGCCGCTGCTGTCCGTCACCAGGCTACGGGCGGAGGTGAAGTCTGTATTGCGGAGAGTGACCTGTGCTCCGGGCACGGCGTTTCCCTGCGGGTCGGTAACCGTTCCGCTGATGGTGCCTTTGGATGCGGCCGATTGCGCGCGCAACGACGGTACGGCCATGCCGATTACGACGAGCAATGCGACGACCACCTGCACAACGCTATGACGTCGGCTCGTACACAAGTTCTGCTCGGAGGAAAGCCACATGGTAAGAAATCCCGGATCTCTGCTCGCGGGAGTGAGCACAGATCCGGGATGGAGGCAGCGCATCAGAACTGGATGCGCGCCGAGAACTGCCATTCGCGCGGCGGTCCGACGTTGGCAAGACCGCCCACCGGCTGGCCGAAGGTAGAAACCGGCGTCACGCCGTTCCCATAGACGCCATTCCGGCTATAGGTGTTCAAGTGGTTGAAGGTGTTGAAAGACTCCGCACGCAACGCAAGGCTGGTCCGTTCTTTAATCTGGAAAGACTTCTGCAATGCGAAATCGAAGTCATAGATCGCCGGCGCTTGGCCCCAGTCGCGCGACACGACCGCACCATTGACTACTGGACGATCGGAAGTGTTGCCATCACCGTTGTTGTCAACGCCGGTGGTCACGTTGTAGGGGAAGCCCGATCCCATCTGCGCCCAAGCTGAGAACATGAAGCCCCATGGCAACAGATAGGTGCCACTCAAGGAGGCGCGGTTGGTCTGGTTGAGCAAGCTGGTGGCCTTCTCGCAAACGACCAGGCAACTATAGTCATTCGGATTCTGGCCGGTGCCATCCCACTCCACAGTATTGATGTCGTGGGACCAGGTGTAGGTCAACAGCAGCGACAACTTGTTCGTGAGCTGCCTGGTGAAACGGGCCTGCAGGCCGTCGTAGAAGGCAGACCCGAAGTTCGCGTAAGCCAGTACCTGCCGGTAGCCGCCGGCGACCGGAATGATTGGCCGCGTGTTGTTAGCAGCCGCCACAGACCGCGTCTGTCCCGGCAAGTTGCGCGTGAATCCTGCGGGTGAGTTCAAATCAACCGGCTGCTCGATGTGAATGGTGTGCGAGCCGATGTAGTCGATCGCCAGGAACCATCCCTTGCCGAACTCGTGCTCGATGCCCAGGTTCCACTGTTGGGTGTAAGGGTTGTAGAACGTGTTAGGACAGAAACGCAGTTGGTTCACCGGCAGGAACTGGTTCAGATAGTTACACTGGCCGGCGAGAATGGTGACGTCGCGCGCCGGCAACTGGGCGCCGGGCGGAAATCCAGAAATAGGAGCGAACGAAGTCGGAAACCCGAGGCCACCGGGAGCGACCGTATAGGTAAATACTCCCTGCGGGCCGTTCAGCGCTGCGCTGGCATAGAGGTCGGCGCGCTCTTCCGAGTAATAGATACCGTATCCGCCGCGCAGCACGGTGTCAGGCGAGTTGGGCAAGCGCCACGCAAAGCCGATACGGGGAGAGAACAATGCATACTGGTTGGTAAAGGTCTGGCCTTCGTAGCGCAGTCCCAGGTTTAACGTAAAGTTAGGACTCATCGTCCAGTTGTCCTGCGCGAAGATGCCGTAAAGGGTCTCGCGGATGTTGTAGTTGGCGTTCCCGAAAGATTGCGTGAAGCTGCTGGCAATGGGCGGGGCGCCCTTCGGCGATCCCGGAGGGGCCTGCGAGGGATCGTAGGTCAGCAGGGTGGGAATCGGGATGGTCTCGTACCTGGCGTTGATCTGGAAACGGCCGTCGATATAGCCGCTGCCGAACTCCTGACCGTAGCCACCGGAGGAGGAGTAGATCACATTGAAGCCGGCCCTGAGCTGATGATGGCCGTGAGACCAGCTCACGGTGTCGGCCCATTCGTACTGGTGATTTAACAACTGCGCCCAACGCGATTCGCCGTTGGTGTAGTAACCGGAAACGAACTCCTGGGGAGCAAAGGTCACGGGCAGGAACTGGGTAATCGGTGACCCGACCAGCAATTGGAACCGAAACTCATTCAGCAGGCTGGGGCTGATGGTCGCTGTGTCGGTGAGCGCCGCCTGGTAGGTTCGTCGTGCAAAAACGCGCGCCGCCGTGGGGAGGTTGACACCACTGACTGCGTCCTGCGGATTGGTGTCGGAGAAGCGGTCAAAGTTCCCGCGAATAGTGAGCCGGTTGTTTTCTCCGAGCATCTGGTCGAGGCGGGCCAGCATAAGAGTCTGACCGAAGTCACCGGTGTAGATGGTGCCGGGCTGGACCGGAGAAGTGATGACCGCATCACGATTCTGGTTGGTGTACTCCAGCGAAGCCAGGAAGTAGGTCTTGTCCTTGACGATGGGCCCGGAAACGGTGCCGCTGCCTTGCGCCAGCGTGTTGACGGCGCGCTTGGCGGCGAGCGGTATGCTGGCATCGGAAAATGCCGGACGCCCCATGCCTAGAAAGTCGCCATGCCAAATGTTGGTACCTGACTTGGTCACCACGTTCACCGCGCTGCCGGCATTGCGTCCCCATTCTGCCGATGAGGCATTGGTGTAAACGGTGAATTCCTGCACCACCGAGAACGGCACAGCCGCGAACATTGTCTGCCGCCCCCAGCTATCGTCAGCGTCCGTGTTGTCGAGCTGGTAAGTGGTCTGCCTCCGGCCATTGCCGTTGATGACGAACAGCGTCTCGTTCAGGAACAGATCACCCGTCGTCTGCGCCGGCCGCACCGAGGAGTTCAGCAGCGGCAGAGACGTGACCTTATTGTTAAGGACCGGCGTGTCCTCGATCTTCTGCAGGCTGAAGCGGGTAGAAACCTGGTTGGACTCCGTAGGCAAGGTCTCGGCCGTGCTGTAAACGTAAACCTCGGTCTTTTCGCCCGACACATCCAGAACAAAGTCTACCGTTGCGATGGTTCCGGCCCGTAGCTGGACGTCCTGCTTGTCTACCCCCTTGAATTGTGGGGCGGACGCGCTAACCACATATTGTCCAGTCAACGGCACCCCGGAGAACGAGAAGTTTCCGCTGGAGTCGGTTTGTACAGTACGGTCGAAGGAGGTTGCGGGATTGCGAAGCGTTATCGTTGCATTGTTGATGGCATCGCCCCGCTGGTCCCGAACGTGGCCTCTGACCGCGCCTAAGTCAGTTTGAGCAAGAAGTTGAATCGACATGCAGCAGACTATCGCAAGGAAAGAGGACAGGATGGTTTGACGTAGAGTGGCCATAAGGGGCTTAGGCTACTCTTTGAAGGGCTTTACTACCATCGGTAGTACTAATGATCTAGTACAAAGTGCCTTGTCTGCCGGCCCGACGTATTACCTGACATTGCAGCCCCTATTCATCGCATCCGTTTCGGCTGTTCCGGACTATTCCACCTCGTGCTTGGCGGTATAGCCGTCGCGGGCAATCACCTGGTATTTGATGTCGTGGTTCTTCCGGTCCTTGATTTCCAGCGGCTTGTCGTTGGGACCGACCAGTTCCACTTTTAGCTTGCGATAGGTACCGTCCTGCTTGGTGTTGGTGGGCTTGTAAGTGATGGTGTACTGGTCGCGTATGGAGCTTCCGATCTGGCGGAAGATATCGGGCAGCTCGCCCTCAAACCTGGGAATATAGCTCTGCCCGCCGGTCATCCGGGCGAAGGCCTTCATTTGATTATCGGCCTGATTGTAGTCCATCATGGCCATCGAAACGTCGGGATTATTGCCATAATGTGACTCGATCCACTCTCGCAGCATCCAGCCGGTACTGATGGTGTAAATCGTGATATTGGAGGTGTTCTTCACCTTTTTCAGGATCTGGTCCAGCGTGAGCTTACTGAAGGTGTCCCTGCCGCTTGCCACGATGACCAACTCCTTACGACCGGGGATACGGTCCAGGCGGTCGATGGTGTCGTACATCGCATCGAAGATGTTGGTCTCACGGAAGCCGGGGATTCGTAGCATGTTGAGCGCACCAAAGATCGCCTGCTTATCCTGGGTGAAGTCCACCAGGATGTGCTCCTTCATGTCGAACGCCACCACGGCCACCCAGTCCTGGGGTTCCAGGCTGGAGGCGAACGCGTACGATGCATTCAATGCGTCGTACATGAACCGGTAGCTGGTCGAGGCAAACTCTACGAGCAGGACTGCGGTGATCGGCGCTTTACTCAAGGTCACGGACTGGATCTGCTGGGGAACGCCATCTTCCCAGATCTTGAAGTGCTCTTTGGCGACGTCCACCGACAATGGAATCGGACGTCCGTCCTTCTGCACCACGCGGGCGTTAACCGTCACCACAGGCACGTTAACGTGCAGCGAATACTCCGGAATGTCAGCCGGCTTGGGTTTCGGCGGTGGAGGAGGCTCCTCCGTGTCTTTCTTCCTGGGGACCGCGATCGGGCTGGAGTCGCTCTCCGGCCCCCCGGCTTCAGCGGGAGCCTGGCTTTGGTTGGGCTGCGATTGCGACGCGGATGGATTGCTGCTGGATGACTGCGCCTGCGCGGGGACACTGACCAGGAGGATGCTTGTTCCCATCGCAATCGCCATGGCAAGCGCGAGGGTCAGCGCTGGGATGCTGGGGAACTTAGGACGTTTCTCGGAAAACATTGGTATGCCTTTGCGGCCCGGCTTTCTGCTAGTATAAATGCAATTCCTGCTCGTTTGACTCGCTGCGGCCAATGCAAACTGCCTGGTGTTAGACGCTTGAGGGGCCGCAATCGTTACTGGGGCGCGCCGGCGCGTACCGCGTTGGATGCGGGGGCCTCGGCAAGCCGTTTTGTGGCTCAAGTATTGGGATGGGGAGCATGTTCCGCCGCGCGATTTCGTCACTACTTTTTGTTTGTCTCGCGTCATTCGCTGTCCAATCTGCTGAAAAGCCGTCTGCCACTATTTTGCCCGTAAGCCAGGTCCATGCCGGCATGCACGGCATCGCTTACACGGTGTTTGAAGGCACCACGCCGGAGCCGATGGAGGTAGACATCCTTGGCGTCTTGCACAACATGGTGGGGCCCAAATCCGACGTGATACTTGCCCGGCTGCATGGCAAAAGGGTTGAATACACAGGCATCGTTGCCGGCATGAGCGGCAGCCCGGTTTACATTGACGGCAAGCTGGTTGGCGCCATTGCGTATCGTATCGGCGAATTTTCCAAGGAACCCATCGCCGGAATTACACCCGCCAGCACCATGCTCGAAATCAACGACCTGGACAAGGCTCCCGAGACTGATCTCGCGCGGGACCGGGAACGTGACAAACACGCAGCCAGCCGC
>Ga0335082_10010074_pt1 | contig 10259 bp, 11 predicted proteins | sample Lox_Sample_41_FD_206718 | JGI IMG/M metagenome (GOLD analysis project Ga0335082, IMG submission 206718) | Soil microbial communities from Loxahatchee National Wildlife Refuge, Florida, United States - Lox_Sample_4.1 | ecosystem: Environmental > Terrestrial > Soil > Wetlands | place: USA...
CCAGCCAAACTGTATCTCTCACTACTACATTTGAATGATTTTCAGACTTTTACGCAGAAATGCCTAACAACTGCCAGGGAGGTGTTCTATGATAAGTCTTGAGATCAACGGCAAGTCTTACAAGGTCGATGTTGCTCCCGATGTTCCCCTGCTTTGGGTGATCCGCGAATGGCTCAAACTCACGGGAACAAAGTACGGCTGCGGCATCGGCATGTGCGGGTCGTGCACGATACACATTGACGGCAAGGCGCAGCGCTCCTGTCAGATTGCGGTAGCCGATGCGCAAGGCAAGAAGATCACGACCATCGAAGGGCTTCCGGAAAGCCACCCCATAAAGAAAGCATGGATCCAGGAACAGGTCCCGCAGTGCGGCTACTGCCAGACGGGTCAGATTATGCAGGCCGCAGCATTGCTTGCCGAAGACCCCCATCCTTCGGAAGAGAAGATCCTGCAGGCCATGGACGGCAACCTCTGCAGGTGCGGTACCTATTCGAAGATCAAGAGCGCAATCCGGCTCGCTTCGAAGGGAGGGAGCAGATCATGAAGACGAAAATCACGAGAAGACAGTTCCTGAAAATCACCGCGGGTACGGGCCTCAGCATAGCCGTTGCCGCAACGCCCCTCGGATATCGGTTGCTGTCCGCGGCAGAGATGGAGAAAGAACCCCTTAGCTTTCGGCCGAGCGTGTGGCTGAAAATAATGCCCGATAATACGGTGATCGTCGTGGTTAACAAGTCGGAGATGGGCCAGGGAGTGTATACCTCGCTGCCCATGATCGTTGCAGACGAACTCGATGCTGACTGGAAGAACGTCCGTATGGAAGTTGCGCCTGCGGCCGATGCTTATAAGGACCCGGAATGGGGCACCCAGGCCACGGGTGGTAGTTCAAGCATTCGGCATATGCATGAGCCCCTCAGGAAGGCCGGTGCTGCGGCACGCGAAATGCTCCTGATCGCAGCGGCCCGCGAATGGGAAGTAGCGGTCAAGGAGTGCGCTGTCGATCTTGGCAAGGTACGTCACCTCACGAGCAACCGCATGCTGACCTACGGTCAGCTCACAAAGGAGGCGGCGAAGCTTGAAGTGCCGCAAAACCCCTCGCTCAAGACGGAAAAACAGCTCCGGTACATCGGCAAGGAGATGCCGCGGTTCGACATGCATGACAAGGTGAACGGCACTGCCCAGTTCGGTATCGATTCCTTCGTGCCCGGTATGCTTTACGCAGCCATTGTCCGGCCACCGGCCTACGAGGCTGACCTTGTTTCCTTTGATAAAGAGGCCGCGCATGGAGTGGCCGGCGTTCGTGCCGTGGTGCCGATCCACAGCGGTATGGCCGTCTGCGCCGATACGATCGATGCTGCATGGAAAGGCCGGGACGCCTTAAAGCCGGTTTGGAAGAATGCTCGGCATGCCGACCTGAACACAAAGTCGCTTGAGAAGGATTTCATCGGCCACTTGGAGACCAAGGGCATCATTGCGCGGAATGACGGCGATGTGACGAGCGCATTAAAGGCAGCCGCAACGAGGATCGATTCGGTGTACCGGCTGCCCTTCCTTTCCCATGCGACCATGGAGCCGATGAACTGCACGGCCCATGTGCGCACAGACGGGTGCGATATCTGGGTACCGACACAGAACCAATCAGGCGTGCTCAAGGCTGCAATGCAGATTACGGGCTTAAAGCCGGAGCAGATAAACGTGCACACCACCTTCCTAGGAGGCGGTTTCGGCAGGCGCTTCGAAAGGGATTTTGTTGAAGAGGCGCTGCTTCTTTCCCTGTCCATGGCCAAACCGGTGAAGCTCGTATGGACGCGGGAAGAGGATATGCAAAATGATCTTTACCGGCCCATGAACGTGAGCAGGATACAGGCGTCGCTTGACAATGATGGCCGCCTCACCGGCTGGTCGCACAAGATCGTCTGCCCCTCCATCTTCGCCAGGGTGTTCCCGCAATATATGAAGAATGGCATTGACAATGCGGCCGTGGAGGGGCTGGAGAACATGGAATATGAGGTCCCGAACATCATGGTAGAGTACGTGAGGCTTGACACGCCTGTGCCTGTGGGGTTCTGGCGGTCAGTAGGAAGCTCGCATAATGCCTTTACCGTGGAGAGCTTCGTGGACGAACTTGCCCATGCCGCCGGAAAAGACCCGCTCGAATTCAGGCTCGGGCTCCTCACGAAGCATCCGCGTGCGCAGCGCGTGCTTCAAGTGGCTGCTGAGAAGGCAGGATGGGGCAAACCTCTGGCCAAAGGACAGGCCCGCGGCATCGCGTACCATATGTCATTCGGCAGTTATGTGGCCGAGGTCGCCGAGGTGTCTGCAAGCAAAAAAGATGGTACGATCAAGGTGCATAAGGTCACCTGCGCCGTTGACTGCGGTTCAACCGTGAACCCTGGGATCGTGTGGGCGCAGATGATGAGCGGTCTCACGATGGGCCTGAGCGCGGCATTGAAAGAAAAAATTGAACTTGCTGACGGCGGCGTCAAGTCGGCGAACTTCGGCGACTACGAACTTCTGCGGATGAGCGAAGCTCCAGAAGTTGACGTGTATATCGTGAAGAGTGGTGAAAAGCTCGGGGGGATTGGAGAACCCGGCGTACCGCCCGTTGCACCGGCAGTCGCAAACGCAGTATTCACCGCCACCGGCGCCCGAATACGGCAATTACCGATGAAGCCGGAAACAGTGCTCGAGGCCTTGAAACAGACGTGAATAACTGGTAGAAAATTTGCCGCGAAAGGCGCCAAGAACACGAAGAGAGTATAAACTTCGTGCTTTTAGATTTAAAAAACTCACGATTTATAGCGACTTCATGGTTCAAAGGGTTTTAGTTCTCCTTTGTTCTGATAGGGAGGAGGCACATGCACATCTTCGAAGAAGTCCTGAGGCTCAAGCATCAGGGCCGGATATCCGCCATCGCCACCATCGTCGAATGCCGAGGCTCGTCTCCGCAGAAGCAGGGCGCCAAAATGCTCGTGCGGGATGACGGCTCGATCATGGGGACCCTGGGGGGAGGCTGTCTCGAGGCCGATGTCGTCCAGGCGGCGCTCATGGCCATGAAGGACGGGGAACCTCTCACGCTCCCTTTCGAGCTAACGGAACGCGAGGGCGGACTGGTGTGCGGCGGCGCGGTTCTCGTCTATATCGAACCCGTCATGCTCGAACCGCACCTCGTGATTCTCGGCGCCGGCCACGTGGGCAAGATGCTGTCGAAGCTCGCGCGGTTTGCCGGATTCCGGGTGACCGTCGTCGATGACCGCGAGCAGTTCGCGAACAGAGAGAACATCCCCGACGCGAATGACCTCCTGGTAAAAGATTTTGTACGGGCCTTCGAGCAAGTACCCGTTGAAAAAGAAACCTTCATCGTGGTCGCGACGCGCGGTCATAACCATGACCTCGATGCAGTCAAGGCTGCGCTCGGTACCGCAGCGGGATATATCGGCCTCCTCGGCAGCAAACGGAAAAAAGCGCTCCTGCATAAAGCCCTCCGTGAGGTCGGGTTATCGGCAAACGATATCGACAGGGTCATTATCCCCGTGGGCATCGACATTGGTTCGGTGACGCCCGAAGAGATCGCTGTAAGTATCATGGCGCAAATCATTCAGCGAAGGAGAAACCATGGAGTTTCGAGTGTCAGCCGTGCTTCTTGCGGCAGGTTCTTCGAAGAGGATGGGATGTCCAAAACAGCTCCTGGCCCTCGGCCATAAACCGGTCATTCGGCATTGCCTTGACAACATCATCGCTGCGGGGATTCAACAGATCGTCGTCGTCCTCGGAGCCGAGAGCAACGGTACGGCAGCGGCTCTTCAGGGCCTCTCAGTAACTATCGTGGTGAACGAAAAAACTGGCAGCGAAATGGCCGAATCGGTGAGAATCGGCCTGCGTGCTCTTGAAGGTCCCTCATCAGGCGTTCTCATCTGCCTCGGCGATCATCCTCTTGCATCGGCAGAGACCATGAGAGCGGTTGCGCTCGCGCACCGGGAATCTCCCAATGACATCATCATCCCAGCCTATAACGGCAGACGGGGCCATCCAAGTCTCTTTCCCAGCGCGCTCCTGGACGAGATTTTCTCCGGCGGAACCTTGCGTAATATAATAGACAAGCATAGTCGCAAGGTCCGGATCATCGAGGTACCTGACGAAGGGGTGATCCTCGATATGGATACTCGTGAGGATTACGAGAATATGGTGAAACGGGCGGGATTTCGAGGAGAGCAATAGGACGCACGATCATTGCCCCGGCGACCTGCCTTCATGACATGATGGTTATTCCTCGACCTGTTCTTCCTCACTTGCATCCGGCGCAGGACGAGGATGAACAGCCGCCGCAACCCGAGCTGCTCGAAGAGCTTGAGGATGGCGCACTCGAAGCTTTCCCCATGCCGAAGCGTGATATAAGCTTGCCAGTTTTTTTCGAGCCGCATTTTTCGCAGGCGACCTCCGAATTTGATCCGAAGACCAGTTTTTCGAAATCTGTGCCGCAGGTGTTACAGTGATATTCGTAGATTGGCATAGCGCTCCTTTTCGTTTCAGCCGAAAAGAGAAATCCCCCGTCATAAGGACCAAATTCTGAATAAAATAGAGGTTCCAATGATACGCTTGTAAACGGTTTAAACCATGAAACCCGGAATTTGGAAATTGTTTGGGATTTGCAGCTTCGAATTTAAATTTATATTTTCTCCAGTTTCTTCCAGTCCGCCAGGAACTTTTCGATCCCGATATCCGTGAGCGGATGTTTCACGATCTGGTCTATGACGCTGAACGGAATCGTGGCGATGTGCGCGCCGGCCAAGGCAGCGTCCACTACGTGGAGCGGATGCCGCACGCTTGCAACGATCACCTCCGTTGGATAACCGTAGTTGTCAAAGATCGTGACCACCTGGCGCACGAGGTCCATGCCGTCATGGCTTATGTCATCGAGCCGACCGACGAAGGGGCTCACATACGCCGCGCCCACCTTGGCGGCGAGCAGAGCCTGCGCCGGTGAGAACACCAGCGTCATATTGACCCTGATGCCCTTCCCCGCGAGGATCTTCGTGGCCTTGAGGCCCTCTTTGGTCATGGGCAGCTTCACGACGATGTTCTTGTGGATCTTTGCGAGATCCGTGCCCTCGACCACCATCTTGTCCGCTTCGAAGCTCACGGCTTCGGCGCTGATCGGGCCGTCCACGATGGAACAGATTTCAGTAATCACCTGTTTGAAATCCCTTCCCTCCTTGGAAACAAGGGACGGGTTGGTGGTGACGCCGTCGACAACCCCGAGACTCGCCGCCTCGCGAATTTCTTTCACATTTGCCGTGTCGATAAAAAATTTCATGCTTCATCCTCTCTCATCCTAGTCTTGTACAACTTCTGTTCACACCATGACGGTCTATGCCGCACTGAAATCCGCCACTATACCTTACTTCCGTCTTCCTTTTTTATTTCCCATTTACAAGTGCTTCTTCCAATAACTGCACCGTATGGACGACGTCGATATCAGAGCCTGCCCGCCGCAAGGCTTCCCTTATCTGCAGCCGGCAGCTCGGACAGCCCGTAACGACCACAGACGCACCCGTTGCTATGATCATCGCAGCCTTGTCCCCACCGATTGCATTCGAGAGATCTCCGTGCGTTATCCGCATCATACCACCGAACCCGCAGCACCGGTCCGCGTTCTTCATCTCCACAAGCATGAGGCCGGGAACGGAGCGGAGCACGGCCCGTGCCGTCCCTGACAGGCCCTGTCCCCTGCCAAGATGGCAGGGATCGTGGAAGGTGACGGTCTTCTGCACGGTGCGGAGAGCCTTCTCCGAAAGCTCATGAGACAAGAACTCATGGATGTCGAGTACGCGGGGCATCCCCGCTCCGGGCGGAAGCAGTTTAGGGTATTCCCTCTTAAATGTCAAGCCGCAGGAGGCGCAGGCAGTGATAACAGCATCGACCTGCAGCCCTGCAAGGATGGCGCTATTATTCAGGGCAAGATCTTCTGCGCTTTTCCGGTCGCCCAAGGACAGGTGCGGCCGTCCGCAGCACTGCAGGCCTTTCGGCACGATCACTTCGTGTCCGATCGCGCTCAGGACGCTGGTAGCCGCCTGTCCGATGTCCTGCTGGAAGTGATTGATTGCGCATCCTGGGAACAGGGCAATCCTGCCCTGGGCCTTTTTTCCCGTGACAAATCCAGCCCCGAGCCGGCGACCACTGGCACTCGTACCATTCAGGGCTCCTCCCGGGTAGTGCAGAACGAACGGCGCGAGCCATGCGAGAAAATGCATGGCCACACTGCTCTTGAGTGAGGAGGAAAGGATACGGTTGATGAGCCCGAGGCCCGATTCTCTGACCGCTTCTTGCTTTGCCTCCGCGATGATCTCTGTTACCGGAACATTGCTCGGGCATGATGCCTCGCAGGCCAGACAGCCTGTGCACGTTGCCAGTCGATCCCTGAATATCGCAGAGACTGTGAGCTTCTTGTCGAGCACTGCCTTGATGAGCGCCATACGCCCGCGCGCGGAAAGCGATTCCGAACGTTCCAGAATAGCGGGCGGACATACCGCACCGCACGCTCCGCACTTTACGCAGCGGGAAATCTCCTGCCGGTACTGCTCCAGGAGCGCGAGTGAGGCCGTCTCGGGTCGGATTGTCTTCATGGCAGGATCGTCACGGGCGTGCCGAGGGATACGACGCTGTAGATTTCATCCACATCTGTATTGTTCAAGGCGATACATCCGTCAGTCCAATTTTGCCGGGAGAGCGCCTGAGGGGAAACCGAATCGTCAAGCATCCTCCCGTGTATCCCCACGGCCCCTCCGAGCTCGGTGTCCCACGGAGGTTGCTGCCGTTCATCAATCGCTTTTTTGATCATCGCATACTGATTCGGCGTTATGATGTTAAAACGGAGGCCATATGCCGCATGCTTTATGCCTGGATAACTCAGCCCCAGGAACTTATAGAATCGTTTACTGTTGTTCATGCTGCAGATATAGAATTCTCCCTCGGGAGTCCTCTTATCACCCGTCATCTGTTTATCTCCGTCCCGGTAGCCTTTACCGAACACCGCGTGGTATGTCTTGACTGGCGTATTCCCCATGTAGAGAGTAAGGGTGTAACGAGATTTCCAAATCACGATCCTGGGCTGTCCATCCTGCGATGAACGAGTGAAGGAAGATGTCGGGTTTTTATTGGCAGGAACCTCGGGAGCGGGGGAGATACCGCTCAGCAGCAGCAGCGACGTCACGAGCCTCAAGGAGAAAAAAATTTTTCTGCGAATCTGCGCCATTCCTTGCATCTGGATTAGTTCCGGCTCTTCTCTTCATACCGTTTCGCGCAAGTCTCGCTGCAGAAGTACAATAGCTTGCCGCCGATACGCAAGGCCGTGGAGCGGGCCTTGACCACATAGGTTTGGCACTCTGGGTCGAGCACCATCTCCTCGCCTCGGAGCTGGTTCCTCTTTTCCCCTGCGTGGTAAGCCTCGCGAGCGGAACGGAAAACCGTTCTAAGGGCATAATAGATGACGAGGATGAAGATAAGAGTCAGGACATTGCGGATCATTTTGTGTCCTTCTGATTGATTGCTTTTATGAATATCACGATATTCGACCTCATGGAATCCACCTGGGGATGGTTCGGTACAGCCACCGACGCTCTTCCCACACGCTGATTACGCTTTGATAATCCTTCTTGTCAAAGGCGCAGGCAGCCCTCAAGTTGTAGCGCGCGGTCACCTGCCCCGACCCGCATGCTAACGCCTGATGGTATCCGGCGAGCGCCTTGGCGGACATCCCGGTGTAGCGGTAGGCCTCACCCATGTCCGTACGCGCATCCGCGTTATGCGGTTCAATCAGGAGAGCGTGTTCATACATGGTTAATGTTTTTTCCCATTGTTCGTTGTCGTGGAGCAGGCCGTTAGTCCGTACTTCGACGGTCATGCACCGACATTCTCTGCTAATGCCTGAAATGCCTCATCCCCGTCATCACCATGGCGATGTCGTGCTCGTTCGCGGCTTTGATCACCTCTTCGTCTTTAAGGGATCCGCCTGGCTGGATTACGGCGGTGACACCCGCCTTGGCCGCCTCGTCTAGACCATCACGGAACGGGAAGAAGGCATCCGATGCGAGCACCGTCCCCTTGAGCGTGAACTGCGCCTTCATCACGGCGATGCGTACGGAATCGAGGCGGCTCATCTGGCCCGCGCCGATGCCGATGGTCTGGTCCCTGGTCGTAAAGATGATCGCATTCGACTTCACGTGCTTACACACCTTCCAGGCGAAGGCGAGAGCCCCGTACTCGTCGTCCGTGGGCATTCGTTTCGTCGACACCCGCAGGGACCTGATATCAGCAATCTTTCCGAGATCGCGGTCCTGGTAAATAAGCCCGCCTACAATCTTCTTCATGTCCATACCCTCAGGCGTCCCCGCTACCTTGGGACCGACATCGAGGAGCCGGACGTCCTTCTTCCGCTTGAGCTCTTCGAGAGCATCGGGCGCAAACTCTGGTGCCACCACCACTTCCACGAAGGTGGCGGTAATCTCCTTCGCGGTCTCAAGGTCCACCATCCGGTTGAACGCAATGACGCCGCCGAACGCCGAGACAGGGTCGCAGTCACGGGCCTTGCGATAAGCCTCGGCGAGCGCATTCGCCGTGGCCACGCCGCAGGGGTTATTGTGCTTCACGATCACCGCAGCGGTCTGGTCATACTCTTTCACGAGCTCGAGGGCGCTGTTAGCATCGAGGAAGTTGTTGAAGGACATCTCCTTGCCCTGGAGCTGCGTTGCATTGGATACGGACGGCTCCTTGCGGCCGAACTCGCGGTAGAACGCGCCCTGCTGGTGCGGGTTCTCGCCATACCGCAGATTCTGCACCTTCTCGAACTGGAGCGTAAGGATGTTCGGAAAACGGGTCTTCTCTTCGGCTGGTACCTGGCCGTCAAGGTACGCCGATATCGCGCTGTCGTACCGTGCGGTATGGAGGAAGACGGTACGGCAGAGCTCGAATCGGGTTTTTGCGGAGACCTCGCCTGTCTTCTGAATCTCTTCGAGTACGCGGCCGTAATCGCGGGGCGATACCACCACAGCCACGTCCGTGTAGTTCTTTGCCGCGGAGCGCAGCATGGTCGGGCCGCCAATATCGATGTTCTCGATAGCCTCTTCAAGCGTGCAACCCGGTTTGGCCACGGTCTGCTCAAAGGGATAGAGATTCACGACCACGAGATCGATGGGCTCGATGCCGTGCGCTTTCATCTGTTTCACGTGTTCGGGGTTGCTCCGCCTGCCGAGAAGTCCGCCGTGGATCTTGGGGTGGAGGGTCTTCACCCTGCCGTCGAGCATCTCGGGGAAGCCCGTGAACTCGGACACGTCCTTCACCTTGACACCGCCGTCGCGCAAGAGTTTTGCCGTCCCGCCGGTTGAAAGAATTTCAATGCCGAGCTTCGACAACCCTTTGGCAAAATCGAGGATGCCTTCTTTGCTTGATACACTGATAAGTGCGCGCGTCACCTTGCCCACGGTATGCCTCCTAGATGAGTTTTTTGCGAATAATGACGTAAAATTTTAACCGAAACGGAAGGTAATGTCAACGGTTTATACCCGCGGAAGATGCTGTTTTTGTTGAATGATCCTGTTATGATGGATAGATACAGTCAATCATCCAACGACATTATACTCCCGTACGCGGAACGCAGCACCGAGCTCGTCTGCAATCTTCCGACACGAATCAATATCCACCTCGGGGAGCGATACCACGGTAACCGTAACATCAGGAATGTGCTTCTTCGCCTCTTGAATGAACGCCTTGACCGCCTCGTACGTTTCGATACCGAACTGAGACTGGGTGATCTTATGGTAGAGATCTGCATTCTGGGCGTTCAGGCTCACGCTCACGGCGTCTACGAGTCCCGCGAGCTCGGGCAAGACGTTCCGCCTGTAGATAAGATTGGCGTGGCCATTTGTGTCGATCCGTACCCTACCGCCCCGCTTCTTCACCTCCGCGGCTACGGTCTTGACCACATCGAGCCGCAGGAGCGGCTCACCGTATCCGCAGAACACGATTTCGGCATACCGCTTCGGATCGCCAATCTGGGTGATCACCTGCTCTGCCGTGGGCTCCTCTCGAAGCCGGAGGTTATGCCCTTTGACGAAGTCGGTGTGATAGCGCACGCAGAAAGTGCAGGCCGCCGTGCAGCGGTTCGTAATATTGAGGTACAGCGAATTCCTAATGGGATAAGTTATCTGACCACGCTCCGGGATCTTCCCGATACCGAAGAGCTGCATGGCGTTGAAGCTCGTGAT
>Ga0335082_10010076_pt1 | contig 10259 bp, 9 predicted proteins | sample Lox_Sample_41_FD_206718 | JGI IMG/M metagenome (GOLD analysis project Ga0335082, IMG submission 206718) | Soil microbial communities from Loxahatchee National Wildlife Refuge, Florida, United States - Lox_Sample_4.1 | ecosystem: Environmental > Terrestrial > Soil > Wetlands | place: USA: Florida...
CACGTAAGGTTTTTCGTCTCGCTGTTCGCGCATGTGTTGCAGCATGGTGAAGCCGTCCATGCGCGGCAGCATCAAATCCAGTAGGACGAGATGAACCGGTTCATTAGCGAGAATCCCTAGCCCGCTTTGTCCGTCGTTTGCGGTCCGCACGTGATAACCATACCGCATGAAATAAAGACTCAACATGTCACAAAGCGAGCCGTGGTCTTCTACCACAAGGATGGTCAATTTTTTGTCGTGGCTCTTCTGCGTTGTGCCTCCGGTGTTCTCACTCCGCGAAGGAAAGGGAATCACTCGGCCCTTGGCGCGGCTGCGGTTTGCTTTTGGCCCGGAACTTTCGATGGCGCCATCGGACTTAAATATGCGACGGACCCGCGGAAATTGTTTTGGCTCTTTCTGCCGGAAACCGAAGGCTTCTCTGATGCCTGCGATCTCTTGCTTGATAACTTGAATCTCTTCACGGTGCTCGACCTCTCGCAGGTCTAACATTCCCCATAGTCCATCAGGAACGATGCCCGGGTCACCTCCTTTGCCAATCTCATAAGCTTCACAAAGCAAGTCGGCTAGTTGGACGATAGTTGCTAGCCTTCCCTGTTCCCTACCGAGATCAGAAAGGGCCGAGGAGCTGCGATGATGGTACCGGATGGCGCATTGCAGCATCGGATCTAGGTCTGCCGTACGGCTCCACAGCACTCCAACTTCCATATGATCCCGTCCCAACGCCAGAGTTTCAGCTTCTGAAGGGGGAATGTTCTTGTCCTGAGCCACCGTTAGTGCTTCGAACAAACTTTCCCTCCAATAACGGTAGAGCAGCACCCTGCCTATGTCGTGGAGAAAACCAGCGGCAAAAGCCTGGTGCCGCGCGCCATGATCAACGCGGGCGCCGAAGCGTCCCGCGATAATGGCGCAGCCTAAAGTGTGCTCCCACAATTCCCGCAGCGTTATTGGAGATTCGCGGTCCGTAAGGGGGGTATCGCGGTCGGGAGCCGATGGCTCAAAAGGAAACACCGTGAGCCCTAAAGCTAGAGATTTGAGAGTGTCCAGGCCCAAGGCGGTGATAGCTTGAGAAACTGTGGTAAGTCGCTGTGTCAAACCCGGCGCGAAATTAGCTACGCTCAACAGCCGCAAAGCCAGTGCAGAGTCGGTGGCGATAACTTCCGAAAGGCTATGAACAGGCGCCTTCTCATTTTTTGCGACTTCGAGAATGCGCAGACCGATGGATGACATGGGAAGACGAGAGAGCCGTTCGAGGGCCTCCGGTTCCAAGTATGGCTCCTGACTCATGCACTATGTTGATTCGGCCATCTCCCTTGATTCTTTAATGTTCGCTAAAGTTTTCGCCTATTTTGGCGATTGAAGGTCCATGGGAATGCGCACCAAAGGGCAACTTTTCCTGCTTAGCCTAAAGGTAGAAAATACTCCGTGTTTACCATCATCGGCTATGTAGTTGTCATGGGCGCGGTTATCGGCGGTTTCGTGCTGGAGGGTGGGCCCGTCGCCGTCCTCAATCAGACCGTTGAATTCCTGATAATCGGCGGTGCCGCTATTGGCAGTCTATTGGCAGGCACACCGACAAAAGTTTTGGCTGGCTTGGTCAAGGGACTGAAAGAAGCCATCGGCGGCAGCGGTTACAGTAAAGCGGACTATATGGAGCTTTTCAACATGCTCTACGAAGTTTTCTCCGTTATGCGGAAGAGCGGTGAGATGGCCCTGGAAAAAGATGTTGATGATCCAGCCAATAGCGAGATCTTCAAGAAATACCCTAAGTTTCTCGCCAATCACGCCGCGAGAGGTCTCATGTTAGACTCCCTGCGATTGGTGGTTAGTGGTTCGGCTAACGCTGACGAGCTTTCCCACTTGATGGATGAAGAAATTGCCACCCACGAAGAAGAAGGCCGGCGCCCCGCCGGCGTACTGGGCAAAACCGCCGATGCGCTGCCCGGACTTGGCATCGTCGCGGCGGTGCTCGGGGTTATCATCGCCATGGGCGCCATGGACCAAGGACCGGAAGTGATCGGTCATAAGATTGCGGCAGCACTGGTGGGAACATTTCTCGGCATTCTTTGCTGTTACGGTATCTTGCAGCCGCTTGTGCAAAAGATGGAACTCCTTCTCTTGGAAGAAGCCAAATATCTCGAATGCATCAAGACCGGCATTCTAGCTTACCTCCACGGCGCAGCACCGATTATAGCGGTGGAATACGCGCGCCGAGTCGTCTTCAGCACCGAGCGTCCTTCGGCTCTAGAGCTCGAAGAGGCATGCCGAGGAAAGAAAGAATAAGTGACCATGGCAACTAAAGCTGGCAAAGAGCAACAGCACAACAAAAACGATAAACCTAGGATCATCGTCAAGAAAGCCAAGGGGCACCACGGCGGCGGCCATCACGGCGGGGCATGGAAGGTCGCCTATGCAGACTTTGTGACAGCGATGATGGCGCTTTTTATTGTTTTATGGGTTCTTGGCGCTTCGGATAAGAAATTCAAGTCGGGGCTCGCGCACTATTTTCGGGAGCCGGGCGTTTTTAGTGGTTCGCGGGGTATCATTCCCGACGGCGGTCAGGACAAACTCGGGACCGGCATCATTCAAGCTCCTTCTTTGGAAGTTTTGGAATCCTATATCAAACAACAACTCGAGGGATTGAAGGACTTGATCAATATCAAAGAACAGGTTCCGATAACAATCACACCCGAAGGTCTCCTCGTCGAGATCATCGACAAGGAGAAGCAGGCTTTCTTCGAGGTTAGCAGCGCAACGATAAAACCGATTATGCGCAAGGTGCTCGAGGTCATAGTAAAAGAGATCAAAAATACACCTCATAAGCTTATCATCGGCGGTCACACCGACGCTCGCGCCTATCATGACGACTCTTACTATTCGAATTGGGAGTTGTCTTCGGCTCGGGCGCTCAATACCCGCCGCGCCTTGGAAGAACTGGGGCTGGCGCCTGATCGAATCGAGCAGGTCGTCGGTTACGCGGATCGAAAATTGCGCGTTCCCAAGGATCCCTTGAGTTCCGAGAACCGCCGCATAAGTATCCTAATCTTAAAACTCGAAGGGAAAGCGGAGAAAGAATCACCGTAGATTTTCAATGCGTCGCTCAGGACTAACCACATCGACAATTCGGATCGCAAACTTATCTCTCACGACCACAGCTTCACCCCGCGCCATGAGTTTGTTGTTGACCAGTATGTCGAGGGGTTCGCCGATGACCTGGTTCAGCTCAACCACCGAACCCTGATTTAGTTTCAGCAGACTCTCTATCGTCATGCGCGCCCGTCCTAGTTCCACAGTTACCTGAAGCGGAACATCCATCAGGAGGGACAAATCAACTTGCTCTGGCCGCCTATTGCTATTGACACTTTCTTTGGCTACTTCTTCCATTTTCTGTCCTTTTCGCTAAATAACCTCAGGCGCAGGTTTGAGAAGTGACAAAAACCTTGTTGCCGTTTCGTTGCGCGCCCTTACCCTGGAACTTCCGCTTTCCCTCGATTCTAAGCTCGACTTGATCGAGCCCCGGAGTATTGAGCTGAATGATGTCGCCACATCGAATCCCCATGATTTCGCCCACGCTCATATTCACTACGTCGACGACAGCTTGTACTTCGAGCTCGAGGTCCAACAGAGGCCGTTGTAGGCGTCTGAATATCCCGACGTTCTCTGGATCGTCACCCGACGACACACCGGACTTCAGTTGCTCGCGGACTTCTTCGATGGCCGCCAGCGGCAAGGAAAAAAGGATCGTCCCGCTGATGGGCGACATGTTTACCGTGTAAGTCGCCGAAATCATGGCGTCACCCATTCCTGCCGCATTTAACAGATACGGATTCATCTCCGACCGAAGATAGCGCCCCTTCAACTCAATCACGGCTTGCCAGGACTCTTCCATACCTCTCAGCATTCTCTCGACAAATTTCCCCAAAAATCTGGTCTCGATGGGAGTGAAGTCGCGGCCTTCCACCTTCATCGCCTTTTGACCGCTGCCACCAAAGAAAAGTTCGATCATCGCAAAAGCCAGGCGCGCCTCGACGACTAGAATGCCTACGCCCCGAAGAGGTTCAAGGCGAACCACGTGGATGCTAGCGGGCAGCGGAAAACTTTGAATCAGCGCCTCGTAGGAGAGAACTTCCATTCCTTCGAAGTTCGCATCAACCGATTTACCCAATTCTGAGGCAAACATGCTCTGCAAACGACGGGAGAAATTGCTAAAAATCGCCTCAAGGCCAGGCAGTCGTCCGATAAATGAGATCTCAGCCCGAGTAAAATCGTAGGGGACAATGTCGCTGGATGCCGAAGCTTCGCCCTTTGCAGGGACTACGACGGCTTCGCCGGGATTGGGACCCTCCCCAGTTGGAACCTGATCCCTGGCGATGCCTTGCAACAAGGCGTCGACTTCATCCTGCGAAAGAACCTGTGCCACTTGCCTTCCCGATCCCCACGTTTACATCCCAACGCCAATAGTTTGACTTCGATTCGTCAAGTTCACATCGGTAGGTTACTGAAAAACTTGGGTCTTCCCCTCGGCGGGGACGGAGGAGCAAGTCCGGTGCCAGGGCTATAGAATGCAGCAATGTCAAACTCTATCCAAGCCGGTTAGATTGTGAGCGTCTCTAAAACTAACGGAACTCGTATTCCCCGCCGACCTGGAGAAGGCTGCTTTCAAAGACGCCCAGCCGTCGGGCAATTTCTTAGATAGTCACAGGTGTTATTCTATCACCTCCAACGCAAGCAACGCCTGGTCATCGTTCTGGATCTCGCCGTTTGAGAACGCGTCGAGCTCCTCAAACACGCTCTCTACCATTGTTTTGAGCGGCACGGCGGCATAACGGGCGCAGGCGTCGGCCAAGCGCTCCTCACCGAAAATCTGTTGCTCGCGGTTGATCCCCTCGGTGATACCGTCGGTGTAGCAGATGAGCCGCTGGCCACACTTCAATTCGAGATTGCGCTGTGGGAAATTGCCGTCGGGCATGATCCCGACAATTCCTTGACTTACATGTAGACGCTCTACTTGCTTACCATCGGGCGCGACGACCAAGGCGGGAGGATGACCGGCGCCAGTGTAGGAAAAGATATGAGTTTTTGCATTCCAACTGCCGACGAACACGGTTAGAAATTCGCCTGTGGCGAGATAACTAGAAATCTGTCTATTGAGCCAACGAAGAAACTTTGCTGGTTCAGAGCATTGCTCCACTCCCGTGCGGAAGAGCACTTTCGTAACGCTAGTGAGGAGCGCCGCCGGTACGCCATGGCCTGAAATGTCGGCCATCAGCAACGCCAACTCGCAGGAATCTACGGGTACGACATCAAACAAGTCGCCGCCGACCTGTCTGCTGGGACGGTAGCGATCGGCAAATTCAAGCCCCCTCCCCTGAGGGAAAACGCTGGTTACAAAACGCTGTTGAACGAGGCGCGCCTGTTCCAGTTCATATTGCGTGGCCGCGTCACGCTGGCGTTCTACTTCTAGAAGGCGGCTCTGTTCTTGGACGACACTGCGCAGTTGACCTAGCGGGCGAGAGGCACGGACTCGCGCTTTGATACGAGCGACGAGTTCACTGGGGTTTACTGGCCAACTTATAAAGTCTTCGCCGCCGAGTTCTAAACCTTCGACGCGGGTTTCGTTGTGGTTTAAGACCGTCACGAACAGCACGGGGATTGAGGCGATCTTGGGATCAGCCTTCATGCGCCGGCAAACCTCGAAACCGTCGAGTCCCGGCATAAGGACATCCAACAGAACGACATCCGGTTGGTTCTCCTCGATCATGGCCAATGCCTTGCGGCCATTCTCGGCTTGAATGACGTGAAAGTTTCCCTCTAGAATACGGGAAAGCAAGTAACGCTTGTCGGGGTTATCATCGACGACAAGTACCTTAGAGGCAGCGCTGAGGTTATCACAACCTGAATCAACTACAGGTTCCACGCGTTGCCTCAAATCCACCGAAGCTATCGCTGAACTTGGAAGAGTTGATCGAAGTGGCAGAGCTTGAGCACCTTGTCCACGTAATCCTTTGGCTGGTTAAGTATGACGCCGCCGCCGGCCTTTTCGCAGCTTTCGCGTGCCAAAAGCAGCAGGCCCAGGGCAGAGCTATCGATGAAATTGACCTGGGAAAGATCTACCGTAAGAGTGGCTTTGCCCGACCTGAGGAGACCATCCACGGTGCGACGAAACTCTTGGTGCGTTTGGAAGTCGAACCGCCCCTTGAGCGCGATCGTCGTGTTGTTGTCAGCCTGCATAACGTTGATTTCCATGACTTGACTCCTTAGTTAAAGACATGACGATATGATTACCCGTTCTGTTGATCGCGACGGAATCCATGAGCTGGTGAATGAGAAATAGCCCTCGCCCCCCGGGACTCGTCCCCCTAACGCCAGAGAAGTCACGGTTTGACTCATAACCCGTCCCATCATCTTCTACGTGCAATTCAACCTTCACGGCCGAGAAAATGCATCGGACATGGATTTCTCGGCTGGGATCGCGGCGATTGCCGTGACAAAGGGCGTTCAGCAGGGCTTCTTGCAGACAGAGCTCAGACCGAGAAATCCAGTCATTGTCTAGCGCCAGCATTTCCATGGTGCGTCTAACTGTCGCTACCGCCGCGGCCAACGCAAGTTCTTTGGATGCGATCGCGAAACCGAGTTCGGCAAACGGGCGGCGAAGTGAGTGCTCCGATGCTGGAGTAGAGACGGTGAACCCGTTTGGCACTCCACTCACTTCAGCCCTCCATACTCTCCCAGAGCTTTTAGGGAGACTTGGATGCGCAACGGTCGCCGGCAAAGCTGCGTTCCTAAAAGGAGGGCTAAAGTCAGTTGAGCGATAACGACGGTCAACCAGATCATGAGTTTCTGTCTACCAACTCCATTCCCATCGAAAAAGGGTTTTTGCGTAGGTCATGAACAAATCACGCTCTACGATATAACTTATCGGACTGTTGGAGGATTTCTTTAGTGTGGGATTGCCGCGAGAAACGCTCTGGCGACAGCATGACGGACTAAAATTTTCGCTACACCGTAGCTTAGGTTGGAAGCTCTCTGAACTAAAAGGTCGGGCCGGGCGGTTCCTCAAGGCGTTCCGCCCGGCGCCACGAAGGCGGACTAACAATCAGAAAGGGCGCTTATCTCTTAAGATTGGCCACTTCCTCCAAAAGGGTATCTGTTACGGTGATAGTTCTCGAAGAAGCCTGGAAACCTCTTTGGGTAGTCACCATCTTCACAAATTCGGTTGCCAGATCAACTGTGGACAGTTCCAACGAGCCCGACAACACGGTTCCGAAACTCCCATCCCCCGGGCTGCCAATTAAAACCGGCCCGGAATCCGGCGACTGCAAAAAGAGGGAATTGCCCAGATGTTGAAGTCCCTGCGGATTGGCGAAGGAACCCAAGGCAATCCGGAAGAGAGGTTGAGTACCGCCTGAGGTAAACTGTCCGGTAATCACCCCGTCGGTTCCGATGCTAGTCCCCTTAAGGATTCCGGATTGGGTGCCGTTTTGATTAATTTGACTCACCGATGAAGGAAGCGCGAATTGACTGGTACCCGCGAAAACGAAGTTGGCTCCCGCGATCGTCTGATCGATAGCTCCGTCGGACCAAGTAATGGGCCCGATGCCGGTGACCGTAGTATTCGCGCCCGATGAGGAAACCGTAGTGTCAAGTGTCCCGTCCGGGTTGAACACCAGCTCTCCACCGGCGGCGTTAACTTGTTGCAAGTCCCCCGCGGTGCCGCCGCTGATTTCGCCCGAGTTAGCGACCACACGGTAATCCCATTGATTGGCCGTGCCGGTCTTACGAAAGAGAATAGTTAAATCATGGCCTTGTCCGAGAGAATCATAGACGGTGACCACCGTCGAAAAATTGCTCGCGGCGAACCAGTTGCCTGGGGTGTCCTTAGTCCCCGCAGCGTCCGCGGGAATCGCCGAAGCCGGAGCGGTGGCGGTGGCGTCGAGGTTGGCGGCAAGATTAACTGTGTCGGTCGCCGCTGGCGCAACCACAAGTTGGCTGATAACGATATTGGTCAAACCGCTTACGGGATTACCGCTGCTGTCAAGTTGTACTCCTTGCACGGCAAGCCCAGCGGGGTTCGAGAGATTGCCATCTTTGTCGAGGCTAAATTCGCCCGCGCGGCTGTAAAAAGTGCCCCCCTGGGCATCCTTGAGGATAAAAAGACCCTGCCCTTGTATGGCCAGGTCCGTGGCGCTGTTGGTCGTTTCGACACCGCCTTGAACGAACAAGCGATCCGAGCTCGCCAAGCGTGAACCCAAACCGATTTTAGTGCCGCCAATTTCCGCGCTGAGCAAATCGGAAAATTCCGCGCGGCTTGATTTAAACCCGACGGTGTTTACGTTGGCGATGTTGTCACCGATAATATTCATTGCATTGCCGTTTGCGGTCAAACCGCTGACGCCGCTAAATAATGCTCCTGTAAGTGCCATAAGACTCCTTTCTCCCTATTTTTGATTTCCGCTCCTGACTATTGATCTCCGACCCGTCTGACATCTGATTACCGGTTACTGATCACTGATTACTCACTTCCGCCTTCCAACTTGTACCCTACGCTTTCAAATTGGCCGCATCGGCATACATCTGATCCGCCGTCGTGATAATTCGTGAATTGACTTGAAACGCTCGTTGAGAACTTATGAGCGCCACGAACTGCTGGGCGAGATCTACGGTAGACAGCTCCAGAGCTCCAGAAACAAGGCTTCCCAGACCGCCTTGATTGGGCGCGCCTGTTTGCGCGACCCCCGATTCGGCGCTCGGCAAGAAAAGAGTATCGCCTTGCGGGTCGAGGTCATCAACGTTGGCAAAATTTGCCAAAGCGATCGTTCCCAACACTGAGCTTGTTCCGTTCGAAAGTTGCCCCGTAATAACGCCTTGGGCGTCGATCGCGAGTCCCGTAAACGAGCCTTGCGCGTAACCATCCTGACTTGCCGAGAAAAGTGTGGACGGCTGATCGTACTGCACGGTGCCGGCGAAGTTTACACTGCCAGCCGGAATGTTCTGGCTCCCGCCACCCACCCAATTGAGGCCGCTAATGTCCGTCATGGTGCTGAGATTGGTATCAAGCTGACCATCAGCGGTGAAGACTAAAGATCCCGGCGCCGCGACTTGACGCAACTCGGAACTGTTTGGCGCCAGCGGATCGATCTCGCTACGCTTAGCGACAACACGATATTCCCAAGTATTGGGCGCGGTCTTACGAAACAAGAAATCGAGATCATGTGCATTACCTTGGGCATCATAGATCGTCGTGACCGATGAAAAATTACTCGCGGACGTCCACGCGCTTGGACTCGCATCCGCAGTCGAGGGAAATGCCGCCGCGGGAGATGCGGACGAAGCATCGAGATTGAATTGCAAGGCAAGATTGGTTGTGGCTTGGGCTGGAACCGTGGTTGTATTTCCCACCGTGATGTCGCCCGCGGATCCCTGCAGCGCCAGTCCTGACCCGTTGACCAGTTTGCCAGCAGCGTCAAGATGAAACTGACCCGCCCGCGTATAGTATGAGGTTCCAGTCGTCGCGTTCTTTACAACAAAAAAACCGTTGCCCTCTACCGCAAGATCCGTTACGTTGGAGGTGGTTTCCATCGCGCCCTGCTGAAAGGGCTTGCTCACGTTGTTCAATAAAACCCCGTTGCCAGTTTCAATATCACCCGTCACTGTAGGTAGGAGATCGGCAAATTGTAATTGCGAAGTTTTAAACCCTGCGGTGTTGAGATTGGCAATATTGTTGCCCGTAACGTTTATGGAATTGCCAAAGGCATCCAGAGCGGTGCTTGCTGTGAAGAGGGAGCCAATGATCGACATCGTCGTCTCCTAACGATCAGCTCGGCGTGCGCACGTTTGTGACACTGCTCAAAGGAACTTGCACGTCACCGATATCCAACAAAGGCTCGCTGCCATTCAAACTAACTCCAGTGACGACGCCTTGAACTTGGCCCGACGCGGAAACTTGCTTGCCGTTGATATCGAAGGCATTAATCTCAAAGGCGTAAACGCCCGCAGGAACCGCATTCCCTGCGTCATTTTTTCCATCCCAAGCTACCGTTTGACTTCCGGCGTTTCGCGGGCCGAGTGTGAGCTGTCGCACGAGTCCACCGCCGCTGTCCTGAATATTGACAACAACTTTGGAAGCATTACCTCCAAGCTGGTAACCGATCGTGGCCGGGGTCCCGGACTGCAAGCTCAACGTATTTCCATTAGTGGTGATTTCCTTTCCGATCAAGGACGCAGCATTGAACTGATTGGTTGTTCCCTGCACAGTTTGGAGA
>Ga0335082_10010077_pt1 | contig 10258 bp, 8 predicted proteins | sample Lox_Sample_41_FD_206718 | JGI IMG/M metagenome (GOLD analysis project Ga0335082, IMG submission 206718) | Soil microbial communities from Loxahatchee National Wildlife Refuge, Florida, United States - Lox_Sample_4.1 | ecosystem: Environmental > Terrestrial > Soil > Wetlands | place: USA: Florida...
TCCTTCTCGCCGACTTCGCCTGCGTTCTCGAGCACAAACACCGTGCCCGGTTCCATTTGTTCGGGGATCCACTCGTTGATGATGCTGAGTTCGCCGATCATCATGCCTCCAGGTCTCCGATTAGGCTCTGCGGGCGCGGCTTACGGACCGTACCCGTTCTGACGCTGAACTTTTTTTAAAATTCTGCGGCTGCTCTTTAGGCGATGTCGCGTTGCCGGCTAAAAGCTGGGTCCGCACACGGCGTACTTCGTCACTCAGGCAGATATCGAACATCGGCTGCGAAGAATTCTTGAGCAGGTCGACCACCTGGCGAGCCGATGTGCGCAGGAAAAGATGCGTGCCGTCAGTAAGCAGGTGATATTCGGATGCGGCGCGAACCGTGGCCGCGAGGCTCGTCCCGAACTCGCGTTCAAGAAACGCGATCACCTTGCGCATGCGCTGGAGCGAGAAGCCGCGGCGCCGAAGCTGGTTGATGACAGCGGCCGTTACAAGCTGGTCCCAGGAATAAATGCGGCGATGACCTTGCCGGTTGGGCGTCACCAGGCGGCGCTCATCCCACCATTGCAGCTGGCGTCCCGTGATGCCGGTGAGTTTGACGACCTCGCTGGTTGTGAATTGCCGCTTCATGCTGGGCCGATTCTGTTTCAAACAGAAAACTGCAAATATGTTTGCAACATTTTAGGCTGAGGGTGGTGTGAATCTGTCAGGCTTTCTTTGGGGGAGATGTTGACTAAACGGGTGCGGAGAACAAGGGCCTGAGCCGCAGATGCAGTCCGGGAAGAACGCTTTGCGGCGACTGGGCCTGCGGTTTGGTTCGTGGGGGCCTTCGACTTGTTCGGCTCGCTTCGCTCACCTCACTTCCCTCAGGATGACACCCTCAAGAAAATCGCACACTCCCCGATCACGGGCCACGCCGGGGGTTTTACGTTTTGACGCTGTGGCAGTAACATTGTGTGAACATCGAATCATTCTCGGGACACTACAGGCCATGAAACAGCGACTCTTCCTCTGCGGCGCTTTGCTGGCGCTGCTCGTCTTAATTTCAGCTCCCTTCTCCTTCGCTCAGCAAAAAGAACGAAGCCGTCCCGCAAAGGCGGAAAAGCAGGTTCCGGTGACGGACCAACCTGAGGCGAAGAGTGAGATAGACGAAAAAGAGAAAGATCAGGGTGATCCGCAGTTCCGCGGAATGAAATATCGCAACATCGGACCGTTCCGTGGCGGCCGCTCGCTGACCGCCGCGGGCATTGCCGGCGATCCCACGACCTACTATTTTGGCGCGACTGGCGGCGGCGTGTGGAAGTCGACCGATGGGGCAAACACCTGGTCTCCAGTCTTCGATCATGACGGCGCCCCGGCCATCGGCAGCTTGGCCGTGGCGGCGTCCGATCCGAATACCGTTTACGTCGGCACCGGCGAGGCCTGTCTTCGCGGGAATATCTCGCAGGGCGATGGCGTCTGGAAGTCGCTGGACGGAGGCAAGACGTGGAAGAACGTAGGCCTCAAAGACTCAAGGGCGATCGGGAAAGTGATTATCAACCCACGCAATCCGGATATCGCCTTTGTGGCGGCCCTCGGTCATCCGTTCGGTCCAAATGTTGAACGTGGTGTCTTCCGTACGGTCGATGGAGGCAAGACCTGGGAGAAGGTCCTTTATAAGGACGAGAAGACAGGCGCGGTGGATGTTGCTTTCGATCCCCACAATCCGAACATTTTGTTTGCGTCGCTATGGCAGGTGCAGCGGATGCCGTGGTCGCTGCAAAGCGGAGGTACCGGCAGCGGGCTTTATCGGTCGAACGATGGCGGCACTACATGGAAACATCTTGAGGAACATGGGCTGCCCAAGGGGCCGTATGGACGAATCGGCGTGGCGGTCGCGGCCAATTCGGATCGGGTGTACGCGATCATCGAGGCGAAGGAAGATGGCGGCCTGTACCGCTCAGATGATGGCGGCGATTCGTGGCGACAAGTCAATGGGAGCCACAGCCTGACGCAGCGTCCCTGGTACTACATGCACGTGATCGCCGACCCGCAGGATGCGGACACTGTATATGTGGCGGACGTGGAGTTCTTCAAATCGACCGATGGCGGGCGGAACTTCAACAAGGTTCATGTGCCACACGGCGACAATCACGGGCTCTGGATCGATCCAAAGAACAACCAGCGCATGATTGCGTCGAATGACGGTGGGGCAACGGTCAGCCTCAACGGCGGGAAATCGTGGACGCGCGAGGATAACCAGCCGACGGGGCAGTTCTATCACGTCATCACGGATACGCGCACGCCGTATTACGTTTACGGCTCGCAGCAGGACAACTCGAGCGTGGCGATCGCCAGCCGGAGTGACGATGGCGCAATCGGGCGTGACGACTGGTATGCGGTAGGCGGCGGAGAAGCGGGCTACATCGCGCCGTATCCAATGGATCCGAATATTGTTTATGCCGGCGATTATCAAGGAAACCTGACGCGCTTCGACCGTCGGACTAATCAGATCCAGAACATCGCGGTGTCGCCTGAGTTGGGCGATGGCGGCGGCGCGGCCAGGCTAACGCATCGTTTCCAGTGGACCGCGCCGATGGTGATCTCTCCGCAGGACCCGAACACGATCTATTACGGCGGCGAGCGAGTCTTCAAGACCACTGACGGCGGCGTGCACTGGGAGGCAATCAGTCCGGACCTGACGCGCAATGACAAGTCGAAGCAGCAGGCTTCGGGTGGTCCGATTACGATTGACGACACCGGCACGGAATATTACGACACGGTATTTGCGATTGCGCCGTCGCCCGTGACGAAGGGCGTCATCTGGGCGGGCACAGATGATGGCCTGATTCAACTGACGCGCGACGAAGGCAAGAGCTGGGCGAACGTCACGCCGAAAGACATGCCGGAGTGGAGTCGCGTGAGTTTGATCGAGGCTTCGCCGTTAGAAGCGGGGAAGGCTTATGTCGCGATCGATCGCCATCAAAACGACGATGTCGGCGTATACATCTTCAAGACCACTGACTTTGGCGCGACCTGGAAGAAGCTAGGCACGGGCATTCCCGACGGCGCGTTCGTGCGCGCGGTGCGCGAGGATCCGAAGCGCAAAGGCTTGCTCTATGCGGGAACGGAGCGCGGGATTTTTGTCTCATTCGACGATGGAGACCACTGGCGCAGCCTGCAATTGAACCTGCCGAATGCGCCTGTTCACGATCTTGCCGTCAAGAACGACGACCTGGTCGTGGCGACCCACGGGCGCGCGTTCTGGATTCTCGATGATGTCACGCCGCTACGGCAGTATGCCGACTCACTCACGAACGCGGACATGCATTTGTATCAGCCGGCGGTCGCCTACCGGTTGCACTCGCCCGGAGGCGAGGATGGGCCCCCAGCGCGGGTTACCTTCGCGGGGAAGAATCCGCCGAGCGGAGCGGTCATTTATTACTACGTCAAGAAAGCTCCGAAGGATAAAGATGAGGTCAAGATCGACATCCTCGACGCCGGCGGCAGCGTGATCCGCACCTACTCCAGCAAGCGGAGAGAGCCGCTTGACGAGCCGCTCGATCCTGACAGCAAGAAGCCCGAGAAGCAGATCAAGGTCGAGGATGGTCTAAACCGCTTTGTATGGGATCTGCATTATGAAGACGCGCACCGCGTGCCGGAATACTACCTGTGGGAATACGGCGACGGAGCGCGTGGACCGATGGCAGTTCCGGGTAAGTACCAAGTGAGGCTGACCGTTGCAGGGAAGAGCGAGACCCAGCCCTTCGAACTGAAGGTCGATCCGCGCGTGACGGTTTCGCAAGCGGACATGGAGAAGCAGTTCAAGCTGCAGATGGATATTCGCGAACAGCTCAACAATGTCTACGACGCAGTCAACGAAATCCAGGACGTGCGGGAACAGCTTGATGGGCTCAAGCGGCGTGTAGGGCCGGACGCAGCTAAAACCCTGTTAGACGGCGTGACGGAGCTCGACGCGAAGCTCATCTCAGTCCGCGATCCGCTGATCAATTTCAAGATCAGCGCGAGCGAAGATTCGCTTGCTTATGCGCCAGGGATTGACGGCAAGCTGGCGTTTCTCTCAATGGCCGTAGCCGGAGCGGCCGACGCCGCGCCGACTGCAGCCGAGTATGAGCAGTTCGACAAATTGAAGAAGCAGACCGATGAACTGCTGGCGCACTGGAATGAGGTGCGGGAAGTGGAAATCGGCAGATTTCAGAAGCTGGCGGCCGAGCAGAGAGTGCCGTCGATCTTCGTGCCGGATCCGCGAAGTGAGCGAGTGGCGGGTGGAGAAGAGAACGGAGACGAGAAGTAAATGCGGCCGAGGCATGCATTCGATGTGCTCGCGAGCAACTGCAGATCCCTCGCTGCGCTCGGGATGACAATGCTTCTTCTGCTGGTATTGAGGAAATAGGGGAAATATGTTAAGAAGCGCGGGCGAGTGCGCCCGCGCTACAAGAACTATTTAGATAAACATCTCGTCCTGCGGTACGCCCATGCCGTTCTTGCCGCCGCGGCGCTTGTTCCCGAGGAAGACTTCGACTCCTGTATAAATCGCATTCATTACGCCGCTAACCTGGCGTAGTGGCGACACAACCGTCTTGTGCACGATCTCGCTCGTCTCTTCGACCTTATCCATGGTGCGGTTCAGGAGCTCGTCGGCGCGAATCACTTGCAGGCGTGTGCGGTCGAGGACATCGGTCAGCGTGGCGTCGAGCCGCTGCAACTGATTCTTAATTGTTGTGGTCGATTCGGAGACATTGGCCGTGATGGTCTCGATCTTCGGGCGCACTTCGGTGATGAAGCTCTGAACGGTCTCGATGGTCGGAATCGCTTTCTCTTTGAGCTCGGTCGAGAGCGCATCCATCTTCGCGGTGCTCTTGCGGACGGAAAGATAGAGGGCGACCAGGATGCCGGCCTGGATCAGGACGGCGCCCGCGGTCACGGCGATAAAGACTGTGAGAAGGTTCTCGTTCATCGGCTGCTCCTCGAAGCTCAGGTTACATGTTCTTGGGTGGCTCGGCGGTCGCGGCCGGCGTTGTCGTCTCGTTGTAAGCCTGGCGACCGGCCTCGTACGCGTTGCGGAACTGCTCTTTCTGCTGATTGATTACATCGCGGCCACGATCCATCCAGTCCGAAGCCTGTTCGCGCGCGCGGCGTGCCTGCGTACGGGCGCGGTCGGCGCTTTCCTGCGCCCTGCTGCGAATGGTTTCGCGCATGTCGTCGCCGGCCTTCGGGGCGTACAGAACACCCACTACCGCGCCCACACCCAACCCCGCAAGAAACCACAGGAAACTGCTGCTATCACGATCCGACATAAATGCCTCCTATCAGTTCCGATCCTCTTCGGATGGTAGCACCCGGAAATATGAAAGACAATCAAGCCGCCCGCTTGCGCGGAGGATAGATGGCGGAGCCGCGGGGCGGGTTGCCGACGATGGATAGAGCAGTGCGGGAAAGATCCACTTGAGAAAGGCGGGGCAAAAGCGCAGAATGGGGCGTTTTGGGAGGGATTTTTGTCCGATCGCAAATACCGGCAGCGGGGATACCAGGACTCGGGCGGCGAGTCACAGAAGAGAACGGAGAAGCCCGCACCGGCAACACGCCGCGACAATACTTTCGGGCCACGTCCGCTGAACATGCCCGGTACGCGAACGGTCTCACGCTGCGCCGAGTGCGGCGCAATTCTGGAAAATTTGAGCGAGACGTTCGGGCAATGCCCGAAATGCGGGTTTGAGTTGCACTCCTGCAAGCAGTGCGAGCACTTCGATCCATCGAGCCGGTTCGAGTGCAACCAGCCCATTCCGGAGCGGATCTCTCCCAAAGACAAACGCAATAGCTGTACGTTTTTCTCGATTCGTGTGCGGCTGGAAAAGGAAACGTCCAGCAAACAGGCACAGAAACCCAGCGATGCGCGGCAGGCGTTTGAGAATTTGTTTAAGAAATAAAGTTCCGAGCTTCGAAGCGCGAGCTTCGAGCGGTCTAGCTCTGAGCCATGAGCTTTGAGCTTCTTTCACTTTGTGCAGGAGCGCACGGCTCTTGTCTTTCAGATGCGGTTGCTCGTAGCTCACAGCCCATAGCTCAAAGCTTCTATGGTTTCTGCGTTGGCCGCAGCAGAATCTCACTCGCAAACGATTGCGGCGCCTGAGTCACGATCATCGCGACCGCATGGGCTACGTCACTCGGCTGCAGCATCCTGTCCGCGCTCTTTCCGGCGTGCGGACTGAAATCGGTGTGGACCGATCCGGGGCAGATCACTGAGACGCGGATGTTGTGAGCGCGCAGTTCCTCGGCGAGCGAATAGGTCAAGCCATTCAGTCCCCACTTTGACGCGGAATACGCGGCCCCGTTGGGCAAGGCATTCTTGCCGGCCAGCGACGAGATGTTGATGATGTGCCCACTGCGGGCGCGGATCATGAGGGGTGCGAGACTGCGGACCATGTAGAAGACGCCGCGCAGATTCGTATTAAAGATGCCATCCCATGCCGCGGGTGCAAGCTGGTGGAGAGGCCCTCCCGGTCCGCCGACTCCGGCGTTGTTGATCAGAATGTCGAGGCGGCGAAAGTCGCGAGCGACATGCTCTGCCAGGGATTCCACGGATCGCAGATCCGTGACATCGCACTCGATGACGGCGCTGTCTCCATCGTTGTTGCGAATCATCTCTTCGGTGCGTTCAAGCGACGCGCGCGTACGTCCACAAAGCACGACCCGGGCTCCAATGGCGGCGAGTTGAATAGCTATCGCTGCGCCAATGCCGCGTCCCGCGCCGGTCACGATTGCGACTTGTTCTTCGAGAGGTTTGGGCTGGTTCTGATGCATGGCTGGCTTCCCGCCGGGATTTTCCTTAGTCATTGTCAAGATTTATTGTAGGCGGTTTACCTGTCCTGCGTTTAGCGGGCAGATGGCCGGACTGACGCTCGGCAAATTTTGCGCATCCAACCAAGGAGGGCGAGCATCGGCACCGTGCAAGTTGCTTGCCTAAGCGGAGGGTACATCCTTATAATCCGCTCACCGGACTAATTCTTATGCCGCTCTCTGATTCTTGCATGCGGCCGGAGGATTTACGGGGGTCTTCATGGGGCAAGCGCCCATGAGAACCCGGTGTAGAGCTCGATTGCCGGGCTGTACGTGAATCCAGCTTCCTAAAAATAAAGGAGCCACAGGAATGAAACGAATCGTTCTTGCGATGTTGCTGGTAGCCGCCGTTACCGCCGTCGCGCAAACCGCTCAGGCACCCGCGCAAGGGGCCGCTACGCCACCGACTCAGAAGAAAGAGATCAAAGACCCGGCCGAGTACAACGCCTACGTTGGCGCCATCCAACAAACGGATCCCGCCGCGAAAGTCAGTGGGCTTGAAGCTTTTCTCACACAATATCCAAACAGCGTAATGAAAGAAGATGCGCTCGAACTTCTGATGGGCGCCTATCAGCAGACCGGCAATGCTGCCAAAATGCAGGACACGGCAACGAAGGTCCTGGCGGCGAATCCGTGCAATCTGAGGGCGCTGGCGTTGCTGTCCTTCACCAAGCGCGCGATGGCAGAAGCCGGACAGAATGCCGCGCAAAACCTGACCGAAGCGGGCCAGTACGGGGAAAAGGGCTTGCAATGCGTGCAGACCGCTCCGAAGCCAGAGGGAACGACTGCTGAGGAATTTGAAAAGTTAAAGAAAGAGACTTCGGGGATCTTCAATGGGGCCGCTGGAATGGCTGCGTATAGCGCAAAAGACTACGCGAAGGCGCAGCAATACCTGGGAGCCGCCGTACAGGCCGATCCTCCGGATGCAAGCAGCCTGCGCGATGTCTATCCGCTGGCGCTTTCCTATTTGACGCCTCCATTCTGTCCTCCGCCAACTCCGGCCGGTGCAGATGCCGCGCCGGCAACTCCGGCGACGCCGCCTCCTGCCGGTTGCTCCGATGTTGCGAAGGCAGCTGCGGGTCTCTTCTATATTGCGCGCGCAACCGCCTTAGCGCAGGGAGCTGGCAAGACTCAAATCGGAAAGTTCGGACAAAGCAAGTACAACAAATTCCACGGAGGAACCGACGGCTGGGACGACCTTGTGGCGAAGGCCGGGACAGCTACGACTCCCGCAGGAATCACCATCACGCAGTATGTCCCACCGACTCCTGCGCAGCAGTGTGCGGATCTTCTGAAGACGAAGAAAGTCGAGGAAATGGCTTTTGCGGAATGGCAGCTCTGCCTGGCAGAAGGCAATGCGCCTGATGCCGAGAAAGTGTGGACCACCTTGAAGGGCAAACCGCTCGTCATGCAGGCTCACATCATCAGCATCGACGCGGCTGCCAAAGCTACCAAACTGATGCTCGCGGGCAGCGAGGACGATATCGAGGCTAAGAAAGCGGATATCGATCTCACTATGGCTGCGGCGATTCCAAAGAAAGACATGCCGAAAGAAGATGCGGACTTTCAGTTCCAGGGAATGCCGACCTCCTACACCCCGAAGCCCTTTGTCATGACCATGAACGAGGGTGCGATGATCGTGAAGTCGGCGCCGAAGAAAGCGACCCCTATTCACAAGAAGCCTGCGCACTAATCAACCCTTAGCGATTTTTCGATCAAAAATTTGGGCGACCCATCGGGTCGCCCATTTTGTTGTCCGTCGAATTCGCGGTCGGCTAGCGAAGCTGCTTTCGGTCCAACAGTGCCACTGGACGCGCACTGCGTGGCGGCCGCTTGGCTCCGGCCCGGAGCGGCCGGACGTCGATCTTAAGCTCTTGCATGGTACGACTGAGGGTATTGCGGTGCATGCCGAGTTCACGCGCGGCCTTGCACTGGTTGCCGCGGTTTTCTTCGAGCACGGTTACAATGAAACGTTTCTTAAATTCTCGGACTGCTTCGGAATAAAGAATATTGCTTTTGTACATTTGCAGGATGAGTGCTTCCAACTGGTCCTTCACTGACGCCTCGTTTCCGCACCATCGAACGTAAGAATAACTTTCTGTCTGCTGGCTACTTTGCCGGCGCGGCCGGATTCGGCTTGCTCTCCGAAGGCGGCTCGGCGTGCCGCAAATAATCCAGTCCCTGGTAGAAGCGCTGGCGCAATTCCGACGGTGCGAGCCAGATTGCTGCCCTGCCGCCTACCAGGAAATACGGAGCGAGCTGCGACTGTGCCAGCCAGCGTGCAGCGGGCGCAAAGGCGGTCATGGCGGTGAGTACAATCGCCACCACCAGCACGCCCTTCACCAGTCCCAACAGTGCCCCAAGAAACCTGTCGATCGAACTCAGCCCGGCTTTCTTCATCGCCCAGCGCGCGACTCGTCCGGCCAATCCCGCCAGGATCAGAACCGCGAAAAAGATGATGAAAAAACCGGCAACTTCACCAACCCACGGAGTCTTCAAATAGGGCGCGAACCAGTTCGCCACCCGCTGGTATTGCCACGCGGCCAGCAGATAGCCCACGATCAGACCAGCGAGATGAAAGGCTTCATGAAAGAAACCCTCCATGGCCGCTCCGACCACGGAAAACACCAGGAATGCCAGGATGACCCAGTCCGCAACGCTCATAGCGATGACCAAGAAGCGAGCGCGACGGCTAGATCTCCAACTCGCGTCCCGTCAACTGCTGATACGCCCCGAGATACTTTTCGCTGGTCCGGCGCGCGACCTCTTGGGGGAGGGCAGGAGCAGGCGGTTGCTTGTTCCAGCGAATTTCTTCGAGGTAGTCCCTTACATACTGCTTGTCGTACGAATTTTGCGCCTTGCCCGGTGAATACGTGTCGGCCGGCCAGAAGCGCGACGAATCCGGTGTTAGAACTTCATCCGCCAGGGTAATGCCCTGAGCGGTCATGCCAAACTCAAACTTGGTGTCGGCGATCAGAATGCCGCGTTCACGCGCGTAATCGGAGGCTTTGCTGTAGACGCGCAAAGTCAGGTCGCGGAGCTGCGCGCTGAGCTTGGGATCGACCAGTTTGCACATCTCTTCGAACGAGATGTTGATGTCGTGGCCGGTCGACTCCTTGGTGGCCGGAGTGAAGATCGGCTCGGGCAGCTTGTCAGATTCTTTGAGTCCGGCCGGCAGCTTGATGCCGCAGACGGTGCCGCTGGCTTTGTACTCCTTCCAGCCGGAGCCGGAAAGGTAGCCGCGCGCCACGCACTCGACGGGGAACATTTCCGCGCGCTGCACCATCATGGAGCGGCCGCGGAGTTCGTCAGCATGGGCGCGAACGGCCTGCGGAAATCGGCTTACATCGGCTGTGACGAGATGGTTGGGAACGATGTCCTGGAGGAAGTCGAACCAGAACAGCGACAGCTGCGTGAGGACGCGGCC
>Ga0335082_10010079_pt1 | contig 10256 bp, 9 predicted proteins | sample Lox_Sample_41_FD_206718 | JGI IMG/M metagenome (GOLD analysis project Ga0335082, IMG submission 206718) | Soil microbial communities from Loxahatchee National Wildlife Refuge, Florida, United States - Lox_Sample_4.1 | ecosystem: Environmental > Terrestrial > Soil > Wetlands | place: USA: Florida...
GCTGCATCGGGCGACGCTTCGTGCGATCGATCATCGCCTTAGCTCCCGCCGACCGACGGTGAGGACTCCTGGGGCGTTCCACGTGGAACCTCACCTGAGGCGGCGGGGCTCGAGCGACCGTCGTCCTTTCCCGTCGCCGGATGGCGGATCGGGGTTTCGCGCGGGGACTAAAGACGCATCGGCATCACGACGTACTTGGTATGCGTGGTCCCCGGCGCGTGGATGAGGCAACTGCTGTTTGAGTCGGTGAGCCCGATCTCGACCTTGTCGCTCTCGATCGCATTCAGGGCATCCAGGAGGTAGTTCACGTTGAAGCCGATCTCGACCTCCTCGCCCTGGTAGTTGACCTCCACCTGATCCTCCGCTTCCTCCTGCTCAGGATTGTGGGCCTGGAGCGTCAGCAGCCCTGGCCGGGCCATCAGGCGGATTCCGCGGTACTTCTCGTTCGACAGGATCGCGGTGCGCTGCAGGGCGAGCTTGAGCGGCTCGCGGTCGGCCTCCACCATTCGGGGCGGGTTGGACGGAATCACTCGCCCGTACTCCGGGAAACGGCCATCGATCAGCTTCGAAGTGAAGCGAATGTCGCCGATCTGGGCGCGAACATGATTAGTTCCTACCGCCAGTTCGATGTCCCCCTCCGTGCCGAGGATCCGCTGCAGCTCGAGCACGCCCTTGCGCGGCACGATCACCTGCTGGTTGGTCTTCGCCTTGCCGCTCAACTCGGTCTCACAGAGTGCGAGGCGGTGGCCGTCGGTCGCTACCGCACGCAGCGTCTTTCCATCGGTCTCGAGCAGCAAGCCGTTCAGGTAATAGCGCACGTCCTGCTGTGCCATCGAGAAGTGCGTCTTGTCGATCAGGCGACGGAACTCGCCCTGCGCGACGCTGAGCGTCTGCTGCGCGTTGATCTCATCGACGAGCGGGAATTCGGACGCCGGCAGGCTCGAGAGCGTGAAGCGGCTGCGCCCCGCTCGCAGCGACACGCGCTCGCCCTCGGTGCTGAGCGCCACGCTGGTCTTCTCCGGCAGCGAACGAAAAATATCGAGCAGCTTGCGCCCGGGCACGGTGATCTCGCCCGCCTGCTGCACGCTCACCGAGCTCGCGGCGACGAGCTCGACCTCGAGATCCGTTCCGGTGCAGCTGAGGCGATTGTCGCGCGCGGACAGCAGCACGTTCGCCAGTACCGGCATGGTCTGCCGCCGCTCGACGACTCCGATGACGCTCTGCAGAGGAGCGAGAAGGTCTTCACGCGTGGCGGTCAGCTTCATGGTCGGTTCTCTCTTCTTCGATCGAAATCTTATTTAATCAGATGTCTTTAGTTATTGAGGCTATAGAGCCTGGGGATATCGGGTATAAGAATATTTTTACCGGCAGATCAACACCTTGCGTGCCAAAACCGCATCCTCAACTCTCAGCAACAGCTGCGCGGGATCTGTGTGCGGGCTGTGTATAACTTTATCCCCAGACTCATGCACAACAAATCCACCGGCCTGCGCCCTCAGCCAGCCAGGGTTCTCAACAGGTTTGAGTAGTCTTCCTTGACGCGCTGCTCGCTGTCGCGCAGATCCTTGATGCGCTTGCATGCGTGCAGCACGGTGGTGTGATCGCGCCCACCGAAGGCGTCGCCGATCTCCGGCAGGCTGTGGCTGGTGAGCTCCTTGGCGAGCGCCATCGCCACCTGGCGCGGCCGCGCCACCGAGCGGCTGCGGCGCTTGGAGAGCAGATCCGCCATGCGCACCTTGTAGTAGTCGGCGACCGTCTTCTGAATGTTGTCTATGGTGACCAGCTTCGCCTGCAGCGACAGCAGGTCCTTGAGCGCTTCCTTGGTGAATTCCAGCGTGATGGCATGTCCCGTGAAGCGCGAATTCGCCATCACGCGCCGCAGCGCCCCCTCGAGCTCACGCACGTTCGAGCGGATGCGCTTGGCGATGAAGAAGGCTACTTCCTCCGGCAGTTGCACGCCCGCGGCGCGCGCCTTGGTCATGAGGATCGCGACGCAGGTCTCGAGCTCGGGCGGCTCGATGGCGACCGTGAGTCCCCAGCCGAAGCGCGACTTGAGGCGCTCTTCGAGCCCCTCCACCTCCTTCGGGTAACGGTCGCACGTGAGGATCACCTGGTGCTGCCCCTCGAGCAGCTCGTTGAAGGTGTGGAAGAACTCCTCCTGCGAGCGCTCCTTGCCGGCGAAGAACTGGATGTCATCGATCAGCAGCGCATTGAGCGAGCGGTAGGCCAGCTTGAACTCGTTCATCGAGTTGTGCTGCAGCGCCCGCACCATGTCGCCGACGAAACGCTCGGAATGCACGTAGGCAATGCGCGCTTCCGGGTCGTTTTCCTTGATGAGATGCGCGATCGCGTGCATCAGGTGCGTCTTGCCGAGGCCCACCCCGCCGTAGAGGAACAGCGGGTTGTAGGCGCGGCCGGGATTCTCGGCCACCTGGAGCGCCGCCGCCTTGGCGAGCTGGTTGCTCTTGCCTTCGACGAAGCTGCCGAAGGTGAAGTCCGAGTTGAGCCGCGCGCCCACCACCAGACCCTCGGCCGGGCGGGCGCGGGTCGCGACGGCCGCGGGCGCGCCGCGCAGACTCTGGGCGCGCGAGCCGACCTCGACCGTGAGGATGGGCGCATCGCCCGAGGACTCGTCGCGCAGCAGCTCGCCGATGCGCGGCAGCAGGTTGGCGTTTACCCAGTCGACGACGAAGCGGTTCGGCGCGAGCAGCTTGAGGGCGCCGTTGCCTTCCATCGCCTGCAGCGGCCGTACCCAGGTATTGAATTGCTGCTCCGGAAGCTCCGCCTCCAACGCGCCCATGCAGCGAGTCCAAAGCGACGCTTCCACGCGCGATTGCCTCCGCGTCTTGATGTGAAGATTTTTGAAGAGGAAAAGGTCGCGAAGTCTATACCGATCGGCGTGCGTGCTGAAGGCTCCGGACGGCGACACGCACGCGTGCCGAGCCACGCCCGATGTATTGACACCTTGGCGCTCAACGGCTTAGCCTTGCCGCCCTTTTTTTCTGAGCCCGTCGACGGAGCCGCGGCAATGGCAACCAAGCGTACCTATCAGCCGAGCAAAGTGCGCCGCAAGCGCACCCACGGGTTCCGTGCGCGCATGGCCACCAAGAACGGCCGCAAGGTGCTGGCGCGGCGCCGCGCCAAGGGCCGCCACAAGCTGATACCCTGAAGCCTCAGGGCTGGCTGCGCCGCGCGCGGGAACTCCGGGCACACGCCAACCATCCTACTGAGGTTTCATCAGGGGCCGATGCAAGGGCGGCTGACTCTGCCGGCGCGACTGCGCCTGCGGCGCAAGGGCGATTTCGATGCTGCCTATGCGCGCGGACGGCGCCTCGGTGACGGGTATTTCACGGTGATTGCGACAGCGAACGATTTGGGTGCTCCGCGCCTCGGGCTCGCGGTGGCGGTACGCGCCGCCGGCGGCGCGGTCGCGCGCAACCGCCTGCGGCGCATCATTCGCGAATCGTTCCGTCTGCACCAGCGCGCGCTCCCGGCGCTCGATCTGGTGGTGAGCGCGCGCCCCGCAGCGCGCGCCGCTGCGGCGCCGGCGCTGCGCGCGAGCCTCGCTGCGCTCTGGCACCGGGTCGCGGGTCTCGCGGGCGGATGAGGACTCTCATCGCCAGCGCGATCCGCTTCTACCAGCTGGCGTTCAGCCCCCTGGTGGGTCCGGCGTGCCGTTTCCATCCGTCGTGCTCGCAGTACGCGCTCGAGGCGGTGACCCGCTTCGGGGTGCTGCGCGGCGGCTGGCTCAGCCTCCGGCGCCTCGGGCGTTGCCACCCCTGGCACGAAGGCGGTTTCGACCCGGTTCCGCCGGCCCGTCCCTGCACTCGTCATGTCCGCGCTCAATAATCCCCGCATCTTCCTCTGGGGCGCGCTCGCGCTGCTCCTGTTCGCCGACTACGACGCGTGGATGCGCGACTACGCCGCGCCGTCTCCGGCCGCCGTGAGCGCGCCGCAGAGCTCGGGCCCCGCGGCGCCGACGAGCGAGCTCGGGAACCGCGTGCCGGAGGCCGCGTCCCCGGCTGCCGCCGCGAGCGCGGGCCACCCGGGGGCTAGCGGCGCGACCCCGGCCGAGACACCCGCCGCGACGACCGCGATCGCAGGCGCCGCCGCGGCGGGTGAGCCGGCACCGCGGGTGCGCGTACGGACCGACGTGCTCGACGTTGAGATCAGTACCCGCGGCGGCACGATCGAGCAGGCGGAGCTCCTCGCCTATCCCAAGGTCAAGGGCGAGCCCGCGCCGGTGCGGCTCGAGAGCAGCGACGATCCGCAGACGCGCTACCTGCTCCAGTCGGGCCTCACCGGAGCCGCAGGCGGCTCCTACCCGACGCATCTCGCCACCTTCGCGAGCGCCCAGGACCGCTACACGCTCGAGGGGGGGAGCGAGCTGCGCGTGCCGCTCACCTGGGCGGGCGACGACGGCGTCAGCGTCACCAAGACCTACGTGTTCCGCCGCGGCAGCTATCGCATCGACCTCGAGTACCAGGTGCACAACGGCGGCAGCCGTGCCTTCGAGGCGCGCTCCTACGCGCAGATCCTGCGCAACGATCCGCCCACCAAGCGCTCCTATTTCAACACCGAGAGCTACGCCTTCCATGGGCCGGCGATCTGGGACGGCAAGTACCGCAAGCTCGACGTCACCGATCCGAAGGACGCGAGACTCTCGGTCGACGTGGCCGACGGCTGGATCGCCGCGCTCCAGCATCACTTCGTGAGCGCCATCGTGCCGCCGCGCGATGCCACCTACCACATGACGCTCAACGTGGCCGGGGACCAGTACCTGATCGCCGCCGAGGGCCCGCCGCGCATGGTGGCGCCGGGCGCCGAGGGTGAGTTCAGCGAGACGCTCTACGTCGGGCCGAAGCTTCAGGATCAGCTCGAGGCCACCGCGCCCGGGCTCGATCGCGTCGCCGACTACGGGCGGCTGTGGTTCCTCGCGCGGCCGCTGTTCGTGGCGCTCAGCTGGGTGCACAACCTGACCGGCAACTGGGGCGTCGCCATCATCCTCGTGACCTTTCTCCTCAAGCTCCTGTTCTATCCGCTCTCCGAGGCGAGCGGCCGCTCCATGGCCAAGATGAAAACCCTGCAGCCGCGCATCAAGCAGCTGCAGGAGACCTACGCCGACGACCGCGAGAAGCTCGGGCGCGCGATGATGGACCTCTACAAGCGCGAGAAGATCAACCCGGTCGCAGGCTGTCTGCCGATCGTCATCCAGATTCCGGTGTTCATCGCCTTCTACTGGGTGCTGCTCGAGAGCGTCGAGATGCGCCAGGCGCCCTTTGCGCTGTGGATCCACGACCTGTCCTCGCACGACCCGCTGTTCATCCTGCCGGCGATCATGGCGGTCGCGATGTTCGTGCAGTACAAGCTGAACCCCGCGCCTCCCGACCCGCTGCAGGCCAAGGTCTTCATGATCATGCCGATCGTGATGTCGGCGACCTTCGCGGCGTTTCCGGCGGGACTGGTGCTCTACTGGGTGACCAACACCGTGCTGTCGATCGCGCAGCAGTGGAACATCAACCGGCGCATCGCAGCGCTCGCGGCGGCCCGCAACTGAGGCCTGCGGGCCGCGGCCGGCGCGCGCCGTCAGGTCGCAGGGCAGGTGTCCTCGAAGCCTGCGGTACACGAAGCGCCGCAGCGCATCCGCATCGCTCCATGGTGGCTATCTCCACGCCGAGGATACCGAAGTCGCCCCGCGGGGCGACACCGCCGGAACGGTGCGCTAGCCTTGGCGGTGCGAGCTAGGGCGCACATGACGCGCACGGAAACCATCGTGGCCGCCGCGACGCCTCCGGGACGAGGCGGTGTCGGCATCGTGCGCCTCTCGGGCCCGAAGGTGCCGGAGATCGCCGCGGTCATGCTCGGGGAGGTGCCGGCGCCGCGCCACGCGACCTTCGCGCGCTTCCTGGATGCGGGCCAGGAGGCGATCGATGCGGGCCTCGCGCTGTTCTTCCCGGCGCCGGCCTCGTACACGGGCGAGCATGTGCTCGAGCTGCACGGCCACGGCGGGCCGGTCGTGATGGAGGCGCTCATCGCTCGCTCGCTCGAGCTCGGCGCGCGCCGCGCCCTGGCCGGGGAATTCACCCAGCGCGCCTTCCTCAACGACAAGCTGGACCTGGCGCAGGCCGAGGCGATCGCCGACCTGATCGACGCCGGCTCGCGCGAGGCGCTGCGTGCGGCGATGCGCTCGCTCCAGGGGGAGTTCTCGGCCATGGTGCGCGGGCTCACCGAGGCGGTGATCGAGCTGCGCACCTATGTCGAGGCGGCGATCGACTTCCCGGAGGAGGAGATCGATTTCCTCGACGACCGCGAGCTCGGCGAGCGCTTTCAGGCGGTGCGCGAGCACTTCGACGGCGTGTTCGAGAGCGCGCGCCACGGCAGGCTCCTGCGCGAGGGGATGACGGTGGTGATTGCCGGCCGGCCGAACGCCGGCAAGTCGAGCCTCCTCAATCGGCTCGCCGGCTACGACGCGGCCATCGTCACGGCGATCCCCGGCACGACGCGCGACGTGGTGCGCGTGCCGCTGGCGCTCGACGGCATGCCGCTGCACGTGCTCGATACGGCGGGGCTGCGCCACGCCGGGGACCCGGTCGAGGAGGAAGGCATGCGGCGCGCGCGCGCCGAGATCGAGCGCGCCGATCGGCTGCTGTTCGTCATCGATGCCGCCGCCGACCCGGCGGCTGAGGCTTATCGCGACGAGCGGCCCCGGCTTCCGGAGGGCCTCCCGGTCACGCTGGTGCTCAACAAGTGCGACCTCGCGGCCGGGCTGCCGCTCGCCGACACCCAGAGTGGTCCTGCCCGGTTGCACATCTCGGCCCTGACCGGAGCGGGGATCGGGGAGCTGCGGGAGCACCTGAAGGGCTGCATGGGCTTCCAGACGGCCGAGGGCGGCGCGATCAGCGCGCGGGCGCGGCACCTCGAGTCCCTCGCGCGTGCCCGCGAGCACGTCGAGGAGGCCCGCCAGCTCATCGAGCGCCGCGCCGGCGAGCTGGTGGCGGAGGAGCTGCGCGGCGCGCAGCGCGCCCTGAGTGAGATCACCGGCGAGTTCACCAGCGACGATCTCCTGGGGAGGATCTTCTCGAGCTTCTGTATCGGTAAATGACCGGGTGCGGCTATGCCGGCCGCCGCGCCAGCGACAGCCACAGTCCCCCGCCGATCAGCGTCAATCCCGAGGCGCGTCCGAGGAGCCGCACCCGCGCGGGCGCCATGAACCAGGCGCGCCCGAGACCCGCAGCGATCGCCCAGCACGAGTCGCTCACCGCCGCGAGCAGTACCGAGACGACGCACATGAGCGTGAGCTGCCGCGCCGCCGGGAGCGACGGATCCACGAACTGCGGCAGGAACGCCGTGAAGAACGCGATCGTCTTCGGGTTCGAGAGCGCCACCAGCACGCCGCGCCGGAAATGCACCTGGTGGCCGGGCCGCGGCGGCGCGCGGGCGCCGGCGCCGCGCCAGACCTGCACGCCGAGCCATACGAGGTAGGCGGCCCCGAGCCAGCGCAGCGCCAGGAACAGCAGCGCCGCGTGGCCGAGCACCCAGTCGAGGCCGAGGGCGATGGCCGCGATGAGCAGCGCGTTGCCGGTGGAGGTGCCGGCGACCGTGACGAGGCCGGCGCGCAGGCCGCCGGTCGCGGCGGTGGAGATGACGAGCGTCACGATCGGGCCCGGCACGAGCAGCAGCACGATCGTGATGGCGAGAAAGCCCGCGAACAGATGCCAGTTCATGCCGGTGAGCTTAGCTGACCGCGGGTGCACGCGCGGCGTCAGTGTCGGGTGAGCTCGAGTCCCAGGTCCCGGCTGTAGGTGACGTTCATCACGTTGTCGTACCAGCCGAGGACTTGCGGCTTCACCAGGTGCTTGTTGACGTAAAAGTACAGCGGCAGCAGCGGATGGTCGGCCAGCATGGTGCGCTCGGCCTCCTCGAGCAGCGCGCGGCGCCTCCCCTGATCGACCTCGGCCGCCGCGCGCGCGAGCAGCGCGTCGTAGGCGGCGCTGCGATAGCGCGGCAGGTTCAAGCCGAAGTCGCTCTTCAGGTACTGCGCGAAGGTATAGGCGTCGTTGTAGTCGCCCGCCCAGCTCGAGCGGAACAGCTCGACCTCGCCGCGGTCGATCTGCGCGAGCAGCGACTTGAACTCGACCTGCGTGAGGGTGACCTCGGCCCCGAGCGCCTCCTTCCACATGGAGGCGACCGCGACTGCGACCTTGGTGTGCACCTCGCCGGCGTTGTAGCGCAGCTCGAAGGCGAGCGGGTGCGCGCTGGAATAGCCCGCCTCGCGGTACAGGCGCTGCGCTTCGGCGATGCGCGCCGGCATCGGCTTGCCGGCGTAGTCGAAGGACTGCGGTGTGTAGTCGTCGATCCCCGGCGGCACCCACCCGTAGGCCGGCAGCTCACCGACCCGCAGCACGAGGGTCGCGAGTTTCTCGCGGTCGATGACGAGCGAGAGCGCACGGCGCAGCTTCGGCTGCCCGGCGAACGGTGCGCGGCCGAGGTTGAAGCCGTAGTAGTAGGTCGTCAGCTGCGGGGAGATGTGGAGCTCGGCGCCGAGGTGTTCCTTGAGCCAGTCGAACTGGCCGCGCGGCACCACCGCGGTGACCTCGAGCTCCCCGCCGCGGTAGCGGGCGAGCTCGGCGTTCTCATCCGGAACGATCAGGTACTTCACGGCCGCGAGCCTCGTGGCGGCATCGTTCCAGTAGTAGCGGTTGCGGGTCGCGAGCACGTAGGAGCCCTGCACCCACTCCTTGAGCACGAAGGCGCCGTTCGCGACCATGACTCCGGCGCGCGCGTAAGCGTCCGGGTGGCTCGCGAGCGTCGGCCGGTGCACCGGGCAGGTGCTCGGGTGGGAGAGCAGCGCCGGCAGGTACGGCGCCGGTGCCGCGAGCGTCACGACCACGGTCGAGTCGTCGGGGGCGCTGACACCGAGAGTCTCGGGCGGCTTCCTCCCGGCGACGATGTCGTCGGTGTTGACGATCACGTCGGCGTACTGGGCGTAGCCTGAGCCGGTGGCGGGGTCGACCAGGCGGCGCATCCCCGCCACGAAATCCGCGCCCACCACGCGCTCGCCGTTCGACCAGCGCGCCTCGGGCCGCAGCGTGAACGTATAGACCTTGCCGTCGGCGCTCACGCTCCAGCGGCTCGCCACGCCCGGAGCCACCGCGGCCTTGCGATCGAGCGTCGTCAGCCCCTCGCACAGGTCGCGCACGATGCTCTGCGCCTCGAAGCCGCGCACCTTCTGGGGATCGAGCGAGTCGGGATCGGGGCCCCCGCCGCGCACCAGCACCGGGGCCGCGGGTGCGGCGGTCCCCGGGGTCCCATCGGCTCCGCTGCCGCTGCGCGTGCAGGCAGCCACCAGCGCCAGCGCGGCGAGCCCGGCGGGCCACGCGGCCGGCGTCCACCTCATGCGGAGCGGCGCCGCTGGCGGCTCGAGTTGATCGCGGCGCGCAGCGCGGCGGCGGCAGCGCGTGCGGTGGCGGCGAAGTCCTCACCGGGCGCCTGCGCCGAGCCGTAGAGAATGGCGCGTGAGGAGCTCACCAGGAGGCCGGCGCCGGAGGCGGTCTGGCCGGCCGTGACGGCCTGCGCCACGTCGGCCCCCTGCGCGCCGACCCCCGGCAGCAGCAGCGGCATGTCGCCCACGATGCGGCGTACCTCGGCGAGCTCGCGCGGGTAGGTGGCGCCGACCACGAGCGCGCAGTTGCCGCGGGCGTTCCAGCGCTGCGCCGCGAGCTCCGCCACCACGTGATAGAGCCGCCGCGCGCCGACCTCGAGGTCCTGGAGATCCCGCGCGCCGGGGTTGGAGGTGCGGCACAGGATGAAGACACCCTTGTCCGCGTGCTTCAGGAACGGCTCGAGGGAGTCGCCGCCGAGGTAGGGGTTCACGGTGAGGGCATCCGCACCGTAGCGCTCGAAGGCCTCGATGGCGTAGCGCTCGGCGGTGTGGCCGACATCGCCCCGCTTGCCGTCGAGGATCACAGGAATGCCGGGGTACGTGCGGTGCACGTACTCGATGGTGCGCTCGAGCTGGTCTTCGGCCTCGTAGGCGGCATAGTGCGCGAACTGCGGCTTGTAGGCGCACACCAGGTCGTGGGTGGCGTCGATGATCGCCTTGTTGAACTGGAAGATCGGCGAGGCGGCGGCGGCGACCTGGCGCGGAAAGCGCTCGATCTCCGGGTCGAGCCCGACGCACAGGAGCGAGTCGTTTTTCTCCCAGGCGCTCGCCAGATCGAGCGTGAAGGCGCTCATGCGACCCGGGGGGCGCGGCC
>Ga0335082_10010080_pt1 | contig 10256 bp, 5 predicted proteins | sample Lox_Sample_41_FD_206718 | JGI IMG/M metagenome (GOLD analysis project Ga0335082, IMG submission 206718) | Soil microbial communities from Loxahatchee National Wildlife Refuge, Florida, United States - Lox_Sample_4.1 | ecosystem: Environmental > Terrestrial > Soil > Wetlands | place: USA: Florida...
CCCTACAAGAGCATGGGACAAGGTGAGGCCCGCGACTCGTCCTCCGACATCCAACACGCGCTACTCCACTCGCCGGTCGCCGGTCATCAGCTGCCGCACGCGCGCGGCGACGCGCTGCCGGTCGTCAATCGGCTCGCGCTTCCCTTGCGCCGGCCGCTCGCCGAGCCGATGCACCAGCCCGCGCGCCAGCAACTCGCGATGGCATTCGCGCAGGTCGCGCAGCGGCATGAACAGCCCGCGCTCCGCCAGCCGGTCGAAGCTCCGCGCCAGCCAGTCCTGCTGCTTCGGCATGCCCCGGTAATTCTTGCGCGCCCCATGGCCGGTCGCCAGCCGCTCGATCGCCGCCAGCAGCCGCCCCGTGAAGCCCGGACGCCGCGGCACCTCGAACATCGCCACCGGCTTCCCGGTCGCGCAGGCCTCCGCCAGCATCGACGCGCTGTCCGAGGTCACGATGAAGCCGTCGGCGAGCGCGAGATAGGCGAGGTACGGATTGTCGGTCCCGCCGGCCTGCCAGCGATGCCGGTAGCAGTTGCCGCTCAGCGCATCGAACAGCGCCGCCGCCGCATCGGGCCGCGTGCGCGCGCTGGTCGTCACCAGCAGCGAGCCGCCGGCGGCGCCCGCCTCCGCGCTGGCGGCGTGGCCCAGCCGTCGCGCCGCCGCCGCGTCGAGCACATAGGGCGCGGAATGCCCGCCGGCGAGCAGCGCGATCCACGGCCTTGGCAGATGCCGCAGCCGCTCCTCCCACGCCGTGGCCGCCTCGGCGAGCCGCTCGGCCGTGACCCGGTGCAGCGGCCCCGCCAGCGCCACCACGTTGGGCCGCGGCGGCAGCCGGTACTGCGGCGCCGCCACCACCAGGTCGAACTCGGCCATCGGCGCCCAGGGCCGCCCGACATGCACCCAGCGCGGCTGCCCGCCGCTCTGCGCCCGGATCCAGCGTGCCACCGGCACGCTGCGCTTGCCGCCGTCGATGATCAGGTCCGGCCAGGGCGGCGCGAGCGGGCTGGAGCGTGCGCGATCGAGGCTGACGAGCGACCCGCCCATAAGCCAGTTGGGCAGGTTGTGCAGACCGTTGTACGCCAGCTCCTTCACCTCGAAGGGCCAGCCGAGCGACTCGGCCAGGGCAAGCAGCTGCGAACGGTCGCCGGCGCGCGAGCCGACGAGCACCCAGATGCGCGGCGCTGCCGCCTTGGCGCCCGCCAGATTGGACTGATACGCGACCGTCGCCGGCTGCCCGCCCCGCGTGCGATCGATGGCGTCCAGCCGCCACACCACCTCCGGATGCCGCGCCGCAGCCGCCGCGACCTGCGCCCGCCACCAGCCGGCCTCGCGCACGCACAGGCTCGCCGCCGCCTCCTGGCAATCCACCGACAGGTAGACGAGCTTGCCCGCCTGCGCGAACATCTCCTCCAGCACCCACGGCACATCCTCGCCGGGCAGCCGCTGCAGCAGATCGACGGCAACCACCGCGTCCGATGACTGCACCTGCTGACCATTTTCTGTTGTCACCCCCGCCAAAGCGGGGGTCCAGGGCAGCTGCTCCGTCGCTCGTTCTGGACCCCCGCTTTCGCGGGGGTGACAGTCCGGTCTGGAGACACGCTGAAGCGTCTGCATATCGACGCGCAGCACTGACTGCACTCCCAACGCTGCCGCCAGCTTCTCGCAGGCCGGCGGAACCACCGCCGGTCCAGCCTCGCTGCCCTGCGCAACCAGCCCCCGAAACATCGGGCTCGGCCGCTCGCGCGTGAACACCTGATAGCCCTCCGCGTCGGCCGCGCGCTCCAGGCGGTACCAGACCTCGCCCAGCGGATGCCGACGGTAGGCATAGTCGCGCGGGAAGGGATGCCAGGGCTGGGTGTGCATCGCCGTGTAGTGGAGCAGCATGGACCGCCCCTCTGCGAATTCGAGGTCGCGGGCGTTCCAGCCGCCGTCGAGCGGCCCCCACAGCCCGCGCTGCCCTTTGACCTTGCCCAGAAGCTGGTCCTTGCTCCCGCGCGTCGCCGTCTCGAGGTTCCACCACGCCGCCATGCGCGCGCAGTCCAGCAGCATCACCGAGGTGTCGCTCGCGGACACCGCGAGATAGCCATGCTCCCCCAGCTCCAGGTCGAACAGCAGCGCCGGATCGGCGGTGTAGATCTGGTCGACGTCGTTGTAGATCGCCTTGCCCGTCCGCCCGGCATAGTCCGGGATGGCGAAGCGGTAGTTGGTGAACCCGGTGCGCCAGCCCTTGCGGACATAGCCGGCCAGATCCTTCATCACGTGGATCTCGTAGACCCGGCCGGGGTCGCGCACCTGCTCGATCGAGTAGAAGAAGACCCGCTCGGCCCGCCACTGCGCGTCCTGCGTGCCCAGGAAAATCCGCACCGGCGGCTTGGCGCTCGCCGGCGCGCCCGGCCGCACCCCCAGGGTGACGACGTAGGGACGGGGCCGCTCCCGCGCCGCCCCCTCGGCCGCGCGCTGCGGCGTCGATCGCGTGGTCATGGTCATGATCGGTGCCGAATCTAGTCGCCATCGCCCCAAACGCAAGGAATTCGGTCGCCATCGCTCTCGAACGGACCGAAACTGGTCAGGGTCATCTCCTTGAAAAACAACCCCGATTTTTTGATCCATAGGGTCGTTTTGCAGAATCGCATGATTCCGGGTCTGCGGCCCGGATTTACGCAAAAATGTTTCACGTGAAACATCGTGGTCCCGAATCCCGCCTCGTTGACGCCGCCGCCGGAGTTATCCAACATCGGCCGACGGGTTGGGTCGGGTTTCCATGTCGCAATATCCCAAGGCTTGCATCATCGGCGCCGGCATCAGCGGGCTGTCGATGGCGAAGGCGCTCAAGGACAAGGGCGTGCCGTTCGACTGCTTCGAGATGAGCGATCAGGTCGGCGGCAACTGGGTGTTCAAGAACAAGAACGGCCGCTCCTCCGCCTACCGCTCGCTCCACATCGACACCTCCAAGGAGCGCCTGCAGCTCGACGACTTCCCGGTCGCGCTCAGCGATCCCAACCTGCCGGACTACCCGCACCACACCCACGTCGCGAAGTACATGTCCGACTACTGCGACCATTTCGGCCTGCGCCCCCTCATCACCTTCAACACCGAGGTCACCCATGCCGAGCGGCTGCCGGACGGCGTCTGGCGGGTGAGCCTCTCGACCGGCGATATCAGGCACTACGACGCGCTCTTCGTCTGCAACGGCCACCACTGGGACCCGCGCTGGCCGGAGCCCCGCTTCCCCGGCAGGTTCGCCGGCATCGAGATGCACTCGCACGACTATGTGGACCCCTTCGACCCCGTGGACATGCGCGGCAAGAAGGTGATCGTCGTCGGCATCGGCAACAGCGGCATCGACATCAGCTCCGACCTCGGCCAGCGCGGCCTCGCCGAAAAGGTCTACATCTCCACGCGCCGCGGCGCCCACGTCATGCCGCTCTATCTCTTCGGCAAGCCGGCCGACAAGGGCAAGACGGTGAGCTGGCTGCCGCTCCCCCTGCAGCGCCGCATCCTCGAGCTCGTCGTGTGGATGAATGTCGGCCGGATGGAGAACTATGGCTTGCCGAAGCCCGACCACCGGCTGCTGGAGACGCACCCCTCCTGTTCCGGCACCTTCCTCACCCGCGTCGGCAGCGGCGACGTCATTCCCAAGCCCAACATCGCGGAGCTCATGGGCAAGGAAGTGCTGTTCACCGACGGCAGTCTCGTCGAGGCCGACGTCATCATCTACGCCACCGGCTACAAGATCAGCTTCCCGTTCTTCGACGAGAGCTTCCTGTCGGCGCCCGGCAACAAGCTCCCGCTCTTCCACCGCGCCATCAAGCCGGGCATCGACAACCTGTTCTTCATCGGCTTGGCGCAGCCGCTGCCGACCCTCATCAACTTCGGCGAGCTGCAGGCCAAGTGGCTGGCCGAGCTGATGGTCGGCGAGTACCTGCCGCCCTCGACCGTCGAGATGGAGGCTTCGATCGCCCACGACGAGAAGCGCTTCCTCGGCCACGTCGTCAAGACGCCGCGCCACACCATGCAATGCGACTACGACCTCTTCCGCGTCGAGATCGCCCGCGAGCGCAAGCGCGGCCGCCGGCGGGCGCAGGAGTCCGGCCGCCCGCTCATCGAGCCGCGCGCCCATCGCTACGAGTCGTCGCGCCAGGCGGCGGAGTAGGGATCTCAGATCAGCGCGTCCTCGAAGTTGTAGTAGAGCCCCGCCTGCACCGGCCGCAGCGGATTGCCGCCATGGCGTTCGCGCACGATCGGCTCGGCCGCCGCGTAGTCGGCGAACGTCCAGACCGCCAGACCGCCGGGATCAGGACCCAGCAGCCCCACCCGCCGCAGCACGAACTCCAGCTTGCCCGCCGGATACTGCTTTGCCCGTTTCGAGAAGTTATCGCGTGCCTGCTCGTCGGCGATGTCCTCCCCCGCGACGAAGAACTCGACGTAGTGAAGCCCCTTGCCGAGGGGCGGGCCGCCGATGATCTCGTCATAGAGCGCGCCGCGCCGGAAGTGGATCGCCAGCCGCGTCGCCTGAAAGGCGGCGCTGCGCTGTGCTTCGTCGGTACGGAACGACGCCTCCCACTGGTCCATACGGGCCATGCCCGGATGGCGCCAAAGACAGATGACGCTGGGCTCCGGCGCGATGCGTTCCGCCCGCCCGAGATTGCCGACCTTCACATCCACGTCGGAGACCCAGCCGCTCTGGCGGCCGACATGCTGGAAGATCTCGATCGGCAGCGTGCGATCGTGTTCGATGTACTCTGCGTAGATCACGGCCATCCCCCTTTCGCGCGGTGTCACCGATCCGTGACCGGCGTCGGCTATTCTTAGCACTCTAGAATCGGAGTATGCTCCACGACACCGAATTGAGCGTCGTCCGCCATAGATCGGCCATCAAGCCGTGCGACGTTGATGCGAACAAGGGCCCGGCTCGACGCCCGTCGACGCCGGGCTCATCCACAGGGACGAGGATGGGGAGTCCGCAACCGTGTTACGCCTGATCGCCGTTTGCTTTGTGCTCATTGCCACGACGCTGCCGCTGCGCGCCCAGGACCAGCCCGACTACGCGTCCGCCGCCGACACCTACGTCTCGGACATCCAGGCCCGCTTCCCCGAGAAGGCGGACACGCTGGAGGCCCGCGCCATGCGCCTCGACGGCGATGCGGCGGCCGAGCGCGGCGCCTGGAACAAGGCGGTCGCCGCCTACGAGCGCGCCGTCGCCTTCGGCGCCGACGACTTCGAGACTTGGATGGGATTGACGCGGGCGCTGCGCGAGCTGGGCGATACCCAGAACGCCATCGCCGCCGCCTTCTCCGCCCGCCAAGTCGCCGACCGGCCGACCGACCGGGCGAAGGCGCTCTACGCCCTCGGCGGCATCCTCGACAGCGCCAATCGCGCCCGCGAGGCCGTGAAGGTCTATCAGGCCGCCCTCAACCTCGAATACGACAGCCAGATCGCCGACCGCGTCCAGGCGCTCTCCGAGGCCACGGCGTTCCGCCTCATCAACTCGCGCACGGAGCTCACCGGCGATCGCGCCCGCATCTGCCTGCAGTTCCGCGAGAACCTGAAGCCGACCAAGGACTTCCACTACGAGGACTACATCAAGATCGAGCCGGCCTCGACGCCGGCCTTCGTCGTCACCGACGACACCCTCTGCATCGACGGCCTCGACTTCGGCGCCCGCTACACCCTCACGGCGCTCAAGGGCCTGCCGAGCATCAGCGACGAGCAGCTCGCCGACACCGACTCCGTCACCGTCGAGATCGGCGACCGCGAGCCCTCGCTCGGCTTCCCCGGCTCGGCCTACGTGCTGCCGAAGGTCGGCAGCAGCGGCCTGCCGCTGGTGAGCGTGAACACGGAGAAGGCGAAGCTCCAGCTGCTGCGCATCACCGACCGCAATCTGGTCGAGCAGATCCGCCAGGGCCGCTGGCTGCGCGCCATCGACGGCTACGAGCGCGACCAGATTCCCGAGGAGTCCGGCGAGCTCATCTGGAAGGGCGAGATCGACCTCCAGAACGAGCGCAACAAGCGCGTGACCACGCTGGTCCCGATCTCCGACATCCTGCCCAAGACGGTGCCGGGCATCTACGTGCTGACTGCCGAGCCGGCCGGCGGCGAGGTCGAGACCTGGAATACCCGGGCGACGCAGTGGTTCGTGATCAGCGATCTCGGCCTGGCCACGATGTCCGGCGGCGACGGCCTGCACGTCTTCGTCCGCTCGCTCTCGACCGGACAACCCGTCCCGAGTGTCGACCTCCGCCTCTACGCCCGCAACAACGAGGAGCTCGGCAAGTCTGTCAGCGACACCGCCGGCGCCGCCACCTTCGATCCCGGCCTGATCCGCGGCGAGAGCGGCCGTGCCGCCACGGCGGTCATGGCGCTCGGCAGCGACGGCGACTTCGTGTTCCTCGACCTGTCGCGCGCCGCTTTCGACCTCAGCGACCGTGGCGTCGGCGGCCGCCTCGCGCCTGGCCCGACCGACGCCTTCATGTACACCGACCGCGGCGTCTACCGCCCCGGCGAGCCCGTCCAGCTCGTTACGCTGCTGCGCGACAGCGCCGGCCACGCCATCAGGAACGTGCCGCTCACCCTCAAGGTGCAGCGCCCGGACGGTGCCGTCCCGCTCGAGCGCACGCTGACCGACGGGCAGGTCGGCGGTTTCCATCTGACGGTTCCGATCTCGCCCGCGGCGCGTACGGGTACCTGGACCGCCTACGCCTATCTCGATCCGGCCGGAAAGCCCGTCGGCTCGATCACCTTCCTGGTCGAAGAGGTCGTGCCAGCGCGCATCGAGGTCTCGCTCAAGCCCGACAACAGCTTCGTCACCGCGGAGCAGCCAGTGACCGTGGCGGTCGATGCCAAGTATCTCTATGGCGCGCCCGCCAGCGACCTGCTGGTGAAGGCCAGCATCGCCATCGCGCGCCAGGACCAACCGCCCGCCAACTACCCCGGCTACAGCTTCATCCTGGCCGACGAGGATGTCAGCGTCGTGCAGGTGCCGCTCGACGACGCCCGCACCGATGGCGACGGCAAGGTCAGCCTGCCCATCCAGCTCGCCAACCTTCCGGATACGCCGCAGCCGCTGAAGGCGACGCTGACCGTCGAAGTGTACGAGGTCGGCGGCCGTCCGGTGATCGAGAGGGTCGAGCTGCCGATCCGCAATCGCCCGCTCCAGCTCGGCATCAAGCCGCTCTTCGGCGACGACAGCGTGCCCGATGGCGGCGAGGCCGCCTTCGAGGTCGCGGCCGTGAATGCCGACGGTACGCCGGCCGCGGCCAACCAGCTGCACTATCAGCTCGTGGCCGAGGACTGGGACTATCAGTGGTACTACAGCAACGGCAGCTGGGACTATCAGGTGGTCGTGCGTGACCTGCCGCGCGAGAGCGGCGAGCTCTCGGTGGCCGCCGACAAGCCCGGCCGCATCGCGCACACCGTGCAGTGGGGTCGCTACCGCCTTGAGGTCTACGATCCCGCCACGGGTGCCGCTGCCAGCTACCGCTTCTTCTCCGGCTGGTGGTCAACGCCGGGCAGCGCGAGCACGCCGGACAAGCTGCAGGTCGTCGCCGACAAGGAGCTCTACAAGGCCGGCGACACCGCCAAGATCTCGATCAAGCCGCCCTTCGCGGGGCCAGTGTTGATCGCCGTCGCGACCGATCGCATCCTCGAGACCCGCACGGTCGACGCCACGCCCGACGGCACCGTCGTCGACATCCCCGTGAATGCGGATTGGGGTGCCGGCGCCTATCTGCTGGCCACGGCCTACCGCCCGTCGCCGGCCGAAGAGACGCACGCGCCCGGCCGCGCTATCGGCGTCGCCTGGATGGGTCTCGACCCAGCAGCACGCAGCCTGCAAGTCGCGCTGGACGTGCCGTCGGAAACGCTGCCGCGGCACGGCATCGAGATCCCGGTCACCGTCACGGGCGCAAGCAACGCCGGCGAGGCCTATGTCACGCTCGCCGCCGTCGACGAGGGCATCCTGCAGCTCACGGATTTCGTGACCCCGGATCCGGTCGGCTACCTCTTCGGCAAGCGCCGGCTCGGGCTCGACATCCGCGACGTCTACGGCAACCTCATCAACGGCAAGGACGGCCGCCGCGGCACCATCCGCACCGGCGGCGACACTGAAGCCATGGCGCATCGCGGCGCGCCGCCGCCGACTATCCAGATGGTCGCGTTGTTCTCCGGCATCGTGAAGCTCGACGCGCAGGGCAAGGCCCGCATCCCGCTGGCGCTGCCGGATTTCAACGGCCGCCTGCGGCTGATGGCCGTGGCCTATGACGGCGACAAGGTGGGCGCGGCCGAGGCCGGGCTGATCGTGCGCGATCCCGTGGTCGTGCTCTCCTCGCTGCCGCGTTTCCTCGCGACCGACGATCAAAGCGAGCTGACGCTCACGATCCAGAACGTCGGCGGCGCCGCCGGCAAGTACAACGTCGAGCTGAAAGCCGACGGCGCGGTCGCGCTCGCGGAGACTCCGGCCATCAGTCCCGATCTCGCGGTCGGCAAGTCGGCGGCGGCGCATGTGAAGATCAAGGCCGTCGGGTCCGGCGAGGGCACGATCGCCATGGCGATAAACGGCCCCGGCGATTTCCATCTGGAGCGCACGCTGAGGATCGGCGTGCGCCCCCCGCAATTGCCGATCGTCGAGCGTACGGCGAAGCGGCTGGCGCCGGGCGAGAGCCTCACGCTCGGCAGCGCCGCCCTCGAGCGCTTCGTCCCCGGCAGCGGCGAGCTCTATGCCAGCTTCAGCCCGATCCCCAACCTCGATGTGCCCGGTTTGCTGCGCTCGCTCGACCGCTATCCCTACGGCTGCCTGGAGCAGACGACCAGCCGCGCCCTGCCGCTGCTCTACGTGGGCGATGTCGCTACGCTCTGGCGGGTGAAGGACGAGCAGGCCGGCGGCGATGTGAAGGCGCGTGTGCAGAACGCCGTCTATAGCGTCATCGAGCGCCAGCGCTTCGACGGCGGCTTCGGTCTCTGGACCTCGGACTCGCCGGCCGAGAACTGGCTGTCGAGCTACGCGATGGAGTTCCTGCTGCGCGCCAAGCAGCAGGGCTACGCGGTCTCCGACTATGCGCTGCAGCAGGGCCTCAAGTGGCTCGACGCCTACAGCCGCAACTACAAGCTCGACGACAGCGAGGCGATCGGCGCCCGCGCCTACGCCTACTACGTGCTGGCGTCGGCCAAGGCCGGCGACATCAGCGGCCTGCGCTATCTCAGCGACAATTACCTGAAGCGCGCGCCCTCGGCGCTCGCCGCTGCGCAGATGGGCGCGGCGCTTGCTCTGCTGGGCGATCAGCAGCGGGCGGCCGCGGCCTTCAAGGCGGCGCTCGATCGCGTCGATCGCGAGCGGCGCTGGATGCGCGACTACGGCTCGTCGCTGCGCGATCTCGCGGCGATCGTCACGCTCATGGTCGAGAGCAAGATGACGGGCGAGGATCCGGCGCCGCTGCTGGATCGCCTCGCCAACCTGCAGCTCGGCCAGACCTACCTCACGACGCAGGAGCAGGCTTGGCTCATCATGGCGGCTTACACCGTCGCCGGCGCCAAGCCCGGCAACATGGTCCTCAGTGTCGACGGCACGGCGCAGGAGCCGCGCAAGACGGCCCTTAGCGTGCGGCCGACGCCGGACGAGCTGGCCAAGGGCGTCAAGGTGGCCAACGCCGGCACCGACACCGTCTGGACCGTGGCCACCGTGATGGGGGCACCGGTCCAGGACTTGCCGCCGGAGTCGCAGGGCTTCAGCATTGAGCGCCACTACTACACGATGGCCGGCGAGGAGGTGTCGCCGGATACGATCAGGCAGAGCGACATGCTGGTGGTCGTGCTGTCGGGCAAGGCCGTCGCCGACACCTACAACCAGGCGCTGATGATCGACCTGCTGCCGGCCGGCTTCGAGGTCGAGAACGCGCGCCTAGCCGACACCCACGCGACCGACGAGCTGTCCTGGCTGCCGGAGCTGACGCCGACGCTCTACACCGAGTATCTCGACGACCGCTTCGTCGCCGCCTTCGACCTGGACTGGGAGCGCCGCTCCTTCACCGTCGCCTACCTCGTGCGCGCGGTGACGCCCGGCACCTATCGCCTGCCGGCAGCGCAGGTCGAGGACATGTATCAGCCGCAATACCGGGCCCGCACGGCAACCGGCATGGTGACGGTGATCCCGGTGCAGTGAGGATGCTCATGAGGCTGCGCCTCGCCGGCCCGACTTCACCTCTTCCCCTCCCCTTGCGGGAGGGGGACGGGGGAGGGGTCTGCGCGCGGCAGCCTACTGCAAGTCA
>Ga0335082_10010081_pt1 | contig 10255 bp, 9 predicted proteins | sample Lox_Sample_41_FD_206718 | JGI IMG/M metagenome (GOLD analysis project Ga0335082, IMG submission 206718) | Soil microbial communities from Loxahatchee National Wildlife Refuge, Florida, United States - Lox_Sample_4.1 | ecosystem: Environmental > Terrestrial > Soil > Wetlands | place: USA: Florida...
AAGAAGTGGCGACAGGGTGAGCTTCCCCACGCCCGGTACCGGACCTGCAGCAAGGCCGAGTGCCGGCAGAAGGCGGTGCGCCACGGGCTCTGCGAGAAGCACGAGGCCGAGGCGCACGGAGGGGGGACCGCGGCCGGCTCCGCTGGCGGCGAGACCGCCGCCTGACCACCGCGCCGATGCGCCCCCTCCCCGAGCTGCAGACGCCGCGCGCCCGGCTGCGCGAGGTTCGTCTCGAGGACGCCGAGGCGCTGCTCGACATCTACGGGGATCCGGAGGCGGTTCGCTACCTCGGACGCCCCCCGCAGACGCTCCAGGACGTCCAGCAGCGGTTGACCCGCATGCGCGAGGAGATCGACCGGGGCGAGGCCGCTTTCTGGGTGCTGACCGACCGCGGGGTGGACCGGGCCGTGGCCTATCTCGGCTTCTTCCGCTGGGACGTGCCGCACCAGTCGGCGGAGCTGGGCTACGTGCTGCAGCGCGCCCGCTGGGGGCAGGGGCTGATGCGCGAGGTGCTGCCGGTGCTGGTGCGCCATGGATTCGACGCCCTCGGGCTGCACCGCATCGAGGCACGGATCGACCCCGGCAACGTCGCCTCGATCCGGCTGGTCGAGCGGCTGGGATTCCAGCCCGAGGGGCGCCTGCGAGACCGCACCCTCCTCGAGGACGGGAGCAGGGAGGATCTGCTGGTCTTCGGGCTGCTGCGCCCCGAGTTCGCCGGGGAACCCGGTGCCACCGGCCGCCGGCGCTCCGGCGCGCGTCAGAAGTAGTAGCGCGCGTCGAAGTGCAACCGCAGGTAGATGTTCCAGGACGTGCCGAGGTCCGGGGTCGGGCCGGTGGCCGCGGGCAGCTGGAGCCGGGAGCTGTAGCGGACCTGGTTGGGGAACTCCACGCCCCAGCCGAAGATCACCCCGAAGGTCAGCGCCTGGTTGGTGGAGAAGTTCCGCAGCGGCCGGTACTCGAAGCTCGGGAAGTCGAGCATCAGCGAGCGGTAGTTCACGAAGGCCAGGTTCCCGCCGGTCGGCGTCGTCGCTCCGGCGGGGACGACGGCCACCGACTCCATCCTGTCCCCGACGTACCCGAAGAGGATCCATCCCACCTCGCGGCCGAGCAGGAACTGGAACGCGCCCACCGGCGTGTTGAACGCTCGATGCCAGGGGAGGAGCCCACCGCTCGCGGCGACGATCCCCATGTTGGTCAGTGTCTCCGGCGAGGCCCAGACCAGGACCAGCGCCGCGGGGATGAGGTCGAAGGGGATGATGTAGAACGGCACGCGGAGCCGAAGCGCGAGGCCACGGCGCGCGGGGACGCGAGGGAACCCCGCCTTGCTGAACTCGGTGTCCGCCGAATCGGGCTGCGACGTCTGGTAGTGGTAGCCGAAGCTGAGGAACGCCTGCCCGGCTCCGGTGGACCCGGTCAGCGCCTCGAGCCCCACCCCGACGCGGAAGGCCACCTCGGCGGATCCGAACGGCCGGGGGGCCAGGTCGGGTGACTGGAATCCGCCGAACGCTCCACCCCCGTTGAGATCGCCGGAGAACCCGACGAAGGGACCGATCTCCTGGCGGAAGTGCGGGACGTGGACGTCGCTCTCGGCGCGGCCGGGCATCGGGGTCTGCGCCAGGATGCCAAGCGCAGGCTCGATGCGCGTCTTGTCGACGGTGTCGGAGGCCTGCTTCGTCGCAGTGCAGGAGTCGTAGCGCGTGGCGGCGTCGGCGGCCGCGATCTGGGCGGGCGTGTCGGCGGTCTTCTCCCCCAGGGCGGCGAGCACCTGGGACACGCTCTGCGCGATGGCCGCCGAGGACTGGGCCAGATCGGCCGGGCGCATGTGCGCGTCCCCGAGCACGATGATCGGCTCCCTCTTCCAGGACATCGTGTCCAGCCCGAACTCGCTGTAGTAATCGTGGGTCCCCTTTCGCTCGGCGACGCTTCCCCAGGAGCCGGCGACGTGGCCCGCGGCGAACATGTCCTCGAGGAAATGGAGGCCGAACGCCTCGGTGGCGAGGATGCGCGCGGCCAGGGCCGGGCGGGCTGCGACCTCGGCGGACGGCCAGCGATGCGCGAGATCGACCGCGGCCAGGTGGTAGTAGAGGTAGAGCCCGAGCGCGTTGGGCTCGGCATCGGGGCCGAGGGTCCGGAGCAAGTACTCGCTCGGATCGTCCGAGCTCCGGGTGAGCAGGAAGTGCCCGTTGTTGGCCCCGGCCCGCGAGGCGTACTCCGGATCCACCGACTGCAGGGCGAGGTTCGACCACGCCCAGTCGTTGAGCTTGTCCTCGCGGTTCTTGGCGGCATCGAGTCGAACCTGGATCTGGGCCCCGATGTCGGCGACCTTGACGATCCAGTCGCTGGTGAGGGTCTTGTCCAGGAACTGCTCCGGGGAGCAGGAGTGATCCCCCGCGATCGCCGGCCAGGCGCCGAGGTCGATGCAGGTGAGCGCCGTCCCGGGCTTCGGCTCGTCCTCGATCTCGCCGCAGAGCCGGCTCTCGCGGCCGGTCCGGGCCGAGGCCCACAGCTCGGACAGGAGCTGGCGGTCGGACGGGGAGAGCTTGCGCATCGCCTCGATGAGGATTCGCCGGTGCTCGGGGTAGATCCATGCCGAGGCCGGACGGGCGACGAGGACGCCCGCCAGCACCAGCGCACCGCTCGCGAGCCGGGTCCTCCGACGCCAGTGCCGCCCCATCGTCGCCCTCCCACCCTGGACGATACAGGGAACCGCCGCCCGTCCGAGCGGTTCTCGACACCGGAGGGCCTGCTCGGAGCGGGGCCGCTCTCCGGGCACCCGTCCCCCCACCAGGGGGACGCTCGTCGAAGCGCGCAGGGGCGCGCCGCCGTCTCAATCCCCGGGTGCGCCGGCGGCCCGGGCGAGCTGCTTCCACGCCGCGGCCCACAGCTCCGCCTCCCGCCGCGACAGCTGCGCCCGGTCGAGGGCCCGGAGCATCTCGTCCAGCACCGGGAGCGGCGACTGCGGGTTGAGCCCGTCGGCCGCGCGCAGGGCGCGCTCCATCCGGCGCCTCAGGACCTCTCGGAGCGCCTGCGGAGCCCCCGGGTCGGGCGCGACCGCCTCGCCGGTCGGCTCCGGCTCCCGCGCGGCGAGGTAGAGGAAGACCGCCGCGGCCTGGGCGACGTTCAGCGAGGGTTGGCTCCCCGGCGCGGGGATGCAGGCCACGTCCTGGCACAGCGCCAGCTCGGCGTCGGACAGCCCACGGCGCTCGCCGCCCAGCACCAGCGCGACGGGGCCGCGGGCGGCGGCTGCCCGGAGTCGCTCCACGCCCTCCTCCGGACCGACCGCCGTCCTCCCCCGGAGCGCCTCGCGGCCGCTGGTGCCGAGCACGTAGACGGCGTCGGACACCGCCTCCCCCAGGCTGGGCATGCGCTCCACGGCGTCCAGCACGTGAGCGGCATGCACCGCCGTGCGGTACGCCGCAGCCAGGTCCTCCACCAGAGGTGCGGACAGCCGGAGGGTCGGAAGATCGAAGTTGGCGAGGAGCCGGGCGATCGCGCCCAGGTTCTCGGCCGACTGGATCTGGTGCAGCACGACGCGAAGCTGCCGGCGGAGCAACATGCTGGTGGCGCCCTCCACAGCTGACTTTCCCCCCCAATCCGCCCGTTGGTAAGGTGGTCGCCCGCTTCCCCGATGAGACGCTCGGTGCTCCCGGCCTTCCTGCTGCTGCTCGCCGCCTGTGGCGAGGTGGGCATGGGTGCGCCCTCTCCGAGCCAGCCCTCGGTCCGGCAGGTGCTGCTCGAGCCGCCGGAGCAGGTCGAGGTCCTCTCCGGCCCGGTGCGCTCCGATCTCTTCCGGTCGCTGCTCCGGGCCAGCGGCTCCGACGCCTCGGACGGGCTCCTGGCCCTCTTCCCCCTCGTCCAGAACGGGACGGTCCGTGCCGCGCCGCCCCTCGACGGCCGGCTCGACCTGCTGGACGTCCTCGACGGGGGCGAGCCGCTGGTCCTCAACCTGGATGCCTCGCTGGCGGACCCCTGGCCGCTGGAGCGCCGGGACGCCCTGCAGGGGCTGAGCGAGCACGAGGCCGCCGAGCTGGTCGCCCGCTCGCTGGCCGCCCGCTGGGGTCTCCATCCCCGCGGCGCCCTCCGGGTGGAGCGGGCCGCGGGCGCCCCGTATGCCGCCGCGTATGCCGAGGGGGTGCTGCGCCTGAACCCCGCCCTCCTCTACCTCGCCGCCGCGCCGGCCGACGGCCGCTGAGAGCGCCTTGCCGGACCCGGTCCTCGTCGATCAGCTCGGACACACCCTCGCCGAGACTCGCCTGGACGAGCTGGGAGAACGCTACCGGGGCAAGGTGCGGGACGTGTACCACCAGCGCGACCGGCTGTTCCTGGTCGCGACCGACCGGCTGAGCGCCTTCGACCGCGTGCTCACCACCATTCCCTTCAAGGGGGAGGTGCTGAACCGGATCGCCCAGTTCTGGTTCGACCGGACCCGGGACCTCGTGCCGAACCACGTGCTCGACACCCCGGACCCGAACGTCACCGTCGCGCGGGCCACCCGCCCCTACCCGGTGGAGGTCGTCGTCCGCGGCTACCTCACCGGAAGCCTGTGGCGCGACGTGCAGAAGGGTGCGCACACCGTGTACGGTCTGGACATTCCGCCGGACATGCGGAAGGACGCCGCGTTCCCCGAGCCCATCGTCACCCCCTCGACCAAGGCGGCGGTCGGGGAGCATGACGAGCCGCTCTCGGAGGCGCAGGTCGTCCAGCGAGGCATCGTCGGCGCACGCGACTGGGGGCGGATCCGGGAAGCGGCGCTCGCCCTCTTCCGGGCCGGTCAGGCGTGGTGCAGCAGCCGCGGGCTGCTGCTCGTGGACACCAAGTACGAGTTCGGCACCGTGGGGGACACGCTCTACGTCATCGACGAGATGCACACTCCCGACAGCTCCCGGTTCTGGCGGGCAGCGACGTACGAGGAGCGGCTCGCCTCGGGTGCCGACCAGGAGATGCTCGACAAGGAGACCGTCCGGCAGTGGCTGATCCGGGAGAAGGGCTTCAGCGGCCATGGGCCCATCCCGGTCATCCCCGAGCCGGTCCGGATCCGGACTGCCGAGCTGTACCTGAACGCCTACGCCGAGATCACCGGAACGCCGCTCCTCCCCGTCGCCGGAGAGGTCGAGCCGCGCATCCGGAAGAATCTACAGACGCACGGCTACTTGTGAACGATCCTGCAGACCCGCGATCCCCGGGTCATCGGCAGGGGCTGGCGGGCGAAACGGACCCGCCGATCCGGACACCTTCCGTCAGGACGTCGCGCCCTACGAAGGCAAGCCCCCGGAACTCCAGGAAGTGAATTCTGGCCCGTCGATTGCTTCGAAAGAGGGCGAGTCGTTCCTGGAGGTGCCGCAGTCATGCGCGGGGTCATCACCAATCGAGACGTGGTCCGGCACCTGGGGCTCATCTACCGGGAGTTCGGCGCCGGCTGCGTGCTCCGTTGCCTGTGGGTCCTCGCCACGCGGCGCACCACGACCTTCCTCGAGGTGGTGACGCACCACGGCTAGCGCCCGCGGGGCGTCCGCCCGAAGACACGCTCGAAGACCTCGTCCACGTGAGCGAGGTGCTCGTCCAGGGAGAAGCAGGCGGCGATCTCCTGGGGGGTGAGCAGCCGGGTGAGCTCGGCATCCTGGGAGAGCGCGGTGCGAAAATCGACTCCCTCCTCGTACATCCGCATCGCGGCGCGCTGCACGATCACGTAGGCCGCCTGGCGGTCGACGCCCCGGCGGGCGAGCTCGAGCAGCACCCGCTGGCTGTGCACCACTCCGCCCAGCAGGTCGAGGTTCTTGCGCATCTGCTCCGGGGACACCCGGAGCTGCTCCACCAGTCCGGCGAACCGGTGGAGCATGAAGTCCAGGGTCACGGTGGCGTCCGGGCCGATGATCCGCTCGACGCTGCTGTGGGAGATGTCGCGCTCGTGCCATAGCGGCACGTCCTCCAGCGCAGCCAGCGCGTACCCGCGCATCACCCGGGCCAGCCCGGTGAGGTTCTCGGAGAGCACCGGGTTGCGCTTGTGGGGCATCGCCGAGCTGCCCTTCTGCCCGGCGCCGAAGGGCTCCTCCACCTCGCGCACCTCGGTCCGCTGCAGGTGGCGGATCTCGGTTGCGAACTTCTCGATGCTCGAGGCGAGGAGAGCCAGCGCGCCGAAGTACTCGGCGTGCCGGTCACGCTGGATGATCTGGCTGGACGCCGGGGCCGGAGCGAGGCCCAGCACGCGGCAGGCGTGCTCCTCGACCGCGGGAGGCAGGTGGGCGAAGGTCCCCACCGCACCGGAGATCTTTCCCACGGCGATGGTCTGCCGGGCGCGCACCAGCCGTTCCCGGCCGCGCCGCAGCTCGTCGTACCAGATGGCGAGCTTGTGGCCGAAGGAGATCGGCTCGGCGTGGATGCCGTGGCTGCGGCCGATCATCACCGTGCGCCGGTGCTCGAAGGCCCGGGTCTTCACCGCGGCCATCGTCCGGTCGACCCCGGAGAGGAGGAGGTCGGCCGCGTCGCGGAGGAGCATCCCCAGCGAGGTGTCGAGCACGTCGGAGGAGGTCATCCCGAAGTGCAGCCAGCGAGCGGCCGGGCCGATCCGTTCCTCCATGAAGGTGAGGAAGGCGATCACGTCGTGGCGGGTGGTGCGCTCGATCTCCTCGATGCGATCGGCGTCGCGATCGTCGAAGTCGCCCGCCCGCGAGCGGCACTGGGCCAGGGCATCGGCGGGGGCGATGCCGGCCTGGACCATCCCCTCCAGGGCCGCCAGCTCCACGTCGCGCCAGCGGCGCAGCCGGGCCGGGGCGGTCCACAGCGCGACCATCTCCGGGCGGGAGTAGCGAGGAATCATCGTCTCGTCCTGGCTTAGCCGAGGGCGACCGATCGTGCCAGCGCCGCTCGACGTGCCGCCCTCGCCGTGCTGCCGCTCAGTCCCGAGGCGGCGGAGGCTGCTCGGCGGCCGGTGCCTGGGTGAGGCGCTGGACCTCGGGCCGCGGCGGCCGGACGAGCACCCGGAGCGCGGTCCAGCCTCCGAGCATGCCGACGATGAGACCGGCGGCGACGAAGAGCGCCATCCGCATCCCTGCCCGGCCGGCCTGGTGACGGAGCGCGGGAAGATCGTCGACGTCCACCTCCGGGGTGGAGAGCGGCGTGGCGGTCGAGGCAGGCCGCGGCGACTCGATGGCCGCGACGCGGGCGGCCACCTCGTCGGAGGAGATCGGCTGGGTCGCGTCGAGCGGCACCGGCTCCCAGGCGGTCGGCTGGATCCCTCCGGAGCCGCGCTCGTCGGCCTGGATCTCCGCGATGACCTGGGCCAGCAGCTCCGCCGGGCTCCAGCTCCCGGCGCCACGGCCTGCGCCCGTCCCCTGGCCGGGGTCGGGAGCGCCGGGCCGGACCACCACCGGCTCCTGCCGCGTGGGGGACGGCTCGGGCACCAGCGTCAGCGGGGTGGGCGCGGCGACCGGGACGACCGGCCCCGGCGCCTCGGCGACCGGCTCGGCCCTGGGCACGGCGCTGAGCAGTGGCGGGATGGCCGGAGGCGGGGGGAGCGTCGCGCGGGAGGGCGCGGCGGGGGCCTCGGCCAGCGCGGCGGCGGGAGCGACCGGCGACGAGGGGCGCGGGTGCAGCACGGCGCCCTCCCGGAGGCGCGGCGGCTCGGGCGGATCCCGGCGGAAGGGCGCGGGGCGGGGGCCGGTGGCCCAGGGCCGCGAAGGCTCCGCGACGGGCGGCGGCTCGCGGCGGACGGTGTCGGCGAGTGCGGCGATGCGCGGCGCCTCCCGGGCCGGAGGCTCGGGCGGTGGAGGGGCGGCAAGGCCAGCCTCCGCGGGCGGGGCGGACACCGGCTCGTCGCCCTCGACCATCAGGTCCACTCCGAGCGCCTCGGCCAGGAGCGGCTCGTCGGTGGCACCGTCGGGTCCGCCGGACTCGACGAGCCCGGCGACCGCATGGTCCGCCTCCTCGTCCGACGGCTGCAGCGGCCCGGGGTGCGCGAGGGCGTCGGCCTCTGGCGGCGATGCGGGCGCGAGCGCCTCCGGAGCCGCCGCGGACGCCGGGTCCTCCTCGCTGCCCTCCCCCGCGTCCCAGAGCCGCAGCGAGCGCCAGCGGGGGACCTCCTCGGCCGGGTGCGCGCTCTCCGCAGCCGGGGAAGCGGCGGTCCACTGCGGAGGCTCGAGCGCCACCACCTCGCGGCTGGCATGCCGGGCCTGCGGTGCGTCCTCGAACCGGGGCAGGGCCGCGGCCGCGATCGGAGGCGCGCTCCCGGTGGGCTCGGGTGAACCCGCCACCCGCTCCGCAGGGGCGGTGGGGTCGGAGGCCAGCGCCGGACCGGGCTCCCCTGCCGCCGGAGCAGCCTCCGCCTCCTCGTCGGCAAGAGGCTCGACCTCCTCGATGATCTCCGCCTCCGCGACGGCGGCCGGCGCCCCGGCTGGAACGGCGGCGGGCTGGGGCGAGAGCAGGGCGAGGAACTCCTCGTACAGCTCGCGGGCGCTGCGAAAGCGGGCCTCGGGGCGTTCGTTGAGCGCCCGGCGGTAGAAGCCTTCCACCGCCTCCGGAAGCTCGGGGGCGGTGAGCCGGAGCTCGGGGATGTCGTCGTCCGGGGTGAGCCCGGTGAGCATCTCTCCCACCAGCACCCCCAGGGCGTAGAGATCGGCCCGGGGGTCGGCGTCGGCGCCGGCGACGAGCTCCGGCGCCAGGTAGCGGTGGGTCCCCGTCCGTCGCTGGGCCTGCACGAACGGCAGCCGCGGCAGCCCGCGGGCCAGCCCCCAGTCCACCACCCGCAGCATGTCGGGGAGGATGATCACGTTCTCCGGCTTGAGGTCCGCGTGCCCTCCCAGCGGATGCGCGGCCTCGAGCGCGGCAGCGAGCTGGCCGAGGAAGGGCTCCACCTCCTCGAGGGTGAAGGTCTGTCCCTTCGCCAGTCGGGAGTCGATCATCCGCCGCAGGGTGAGCCCGTCGAGGAAGCTGTAGGTGACGTAGGGCCAGCCCTGCTCCACCCCGACGTCGTGGAGCCTGGCGAGCGAGGGCTGATGGAACCTCCGCGCCGGCTCGACCGCCCGGGCGAAGGCCTCCCGCTCCTCGGCCGTCTGCACGAAGCGCGGGTGGATCATCTTCACCGCGACGTCGATGCCCTGCTGCTCGTCGGTGGCGCGGAAGACGTAACCGAGCGGACCGACGCCGACCGCGTCCTTCACCTGGTAGCGCTCGGCCATGCGGTCGCCGATGCGGTACGGCGCGCCGGCGAGCAGCGCAGGGGACAGACGGCGGCGGATCCCGGTGGTGCTCGGCATGCGCGCCGTTCCGACCTGGCGCTGACCACAGGCGCCGCAACGTTCGGCCGAGTCGGGGACGTGGCTGCCGCAGCGATAGCAGAGCAAGTGCGGGGGCTCCCTGGAACTCTCGGGGGAAGAGGCCCCCGAGTCTACCAGGCGTCCCAGCGCTCCCGAAGCGGAGGTCCGGCTAGCGACCGGTCGACCCGAAGCCGCCCTCGCCGCGGGAGGTGGTGGGCAATGTGTCCACCTCCTCCAGCTCGGCGCGGGCGACCGGGGCCACCACCAGCTGGGCGATGCGCTCCCCGCGACGCAGGGTGTAGGGCTCGCCGGAGAGGTTCACCAGCAGCACCTGGATCTCTCCGCGGTAGTCCGAGTCGATCGTCCCCGGGGCGTTGATGCAGGTGATCCCATGTCGGAGAGACAGCCCCGACCGCGGGCGGACCTGCCCCTCGTGACCCTCGGGGAGGGCCACCGCCACGCCGGTGGGCACCGCGCGGCGCGCGAGCGGGGCCAGTGTCCAGTCGGCGTCGATGTCGGCGCAGAGGTCGAGCCCCGCCGAGCCCTCGGTCTGGTACCGGGGCAGGGGCAGCGGCGAGGGGTGGCTGCGCACGCGGCGGATGGGGATGCGAGGGCCGCCGCCCATCAGGCCTTCGCCTTGGGCGCCTCGGCGGCGGTTCCGGCGCGCTCGGCCAGCGCTTCCTTGCGGGAGAGGCGGATCTTCCCGGTGCGGTCGATGCTGATCACCTTGACCATCACCTCGTCGCCCTCCTTCAGGACGTCGGACACGCTCTTCACCCGCTTGTCGGAGAGCTCGGAGATGTGGATGAGACCATCGGTACCGGGGAAGAGCTCCACGAAGGCGCCGAACTCGGCGATCTTCCGGACCGTGCCCAGGTAGATCTTCCCCACCTCGGCCTCGCGGGTGAGCGCCTGGATCATGGTGATCGCCTGCTGCACCGCCTCGGAGTTGTTGGAGGCGATGTCCACCCGGCCCGAGTCCTCGATGTTGATGGAGGCGCCAGTGC
>Ga0335082_10010083_pt1 | contig 10254 bp, 8 predicted proteins | sample Lox_Sample_41_FD_206718 | JGI IMG/M metagenome (GOLD analysis project Ga0335082, IMG submission 206718) | Soil microbial communities from Loxahatchee National Wildlife Refuge, Florida, United States - Lox_Sample_4.1 | ecosystem: Environmental > Terrestrial > Soil > Wetlands | place: USA: Florida...
GCTTCTTCGCACCGGCCGGAACGCCGCCGGAGATCGTCAAGCGGATGAACGCGGAGATCAATCGCGCGTTCGAGCTGCCCGATGTCAAGGAGCGGCTCGCCCAGCTTGGCTTCGACTTCCGCCGGAACACGCCGGCGGAGTTCGCGGTCTTCCTCAGGGAGGAAGTCGCGAAGTGGGCGCAGGCGGTGAAGGACTCCGGGGCGAAGGCCGACTGAAGGTGCAGAAAGCGGCAGGAGCGGTGCGCAGCTTCGTCTACAACCAGCTTCCCGGACGCGTCGTGTTCGGCGCCGGCAGCATCGAGGAACTGCCGCACGAGATCGAGCGGCTCGGCGCGAAGCGCGCGCTCGTGCTCGCGACGCCGGAGCAGGCAGGCCAGGCCGAGGATGTCGCGAGGCGGCTCGGTGAGCGCTGCGCGGGCGTCTTCGCCCGGGCGGTGATGCACGTTCCCATCGAGATTGCGCGCGCCGCGCGCGACGAGGCGGCCCGCGTTGGCGCCGACTGCGCGGTCGCGATCGGCGGGGGCTCGACCACCGGCCTCGGAAAAGCGATCGCGCTCGAGTCGCCGCTGCCGATCCTCGCGATCCCCACCACGTATGCCGGTTCCGAGATGACACCGATCTGGGGCATCACCGAGGGCGGCATCAAGAAGACCGGCCGCGACGCGCGCGTGCTGCCGAAGACAGTGATCTACGACCCGACGCTCACCGTCGGACTCCCGGTCGGCCTGTCCGCAACGAGCGGCATGAACGCGATCGCCCATGCGGTCGAAGGCCTCTACGCACAGGACGCGAATCCGATCAACTCGATGATGGCCGAGGAGGGAATCCGCGCGCTTGCCCAAGGCCTGCCGCGCGCCAGGGCGAACCCGGGCGATCTCGACGCGCGGTCGGACTGTCTGTACGGCGCATGGCTCTGCGGCGCGGTGCTCGGCGCGGTGGGCATGGCGCTTCATCACAAGCTCTGCCACACGCTCGGCGGCACCTGGAACCTGCCGCACGCGGAGACGCACACGGTGGTCCTGCCGCACGCGGCGGCGTACAACACGCCCGCCGTCGCGGACGCCATGGCGCGCGTCGCACGAGCGCTGGGACTCGCCGACCGGGCGGCGGCGCGCACCGACGGCGCGGCGCAGGGGCTGTACGACCTCGCGCGCTCGCTCGGTGCGCCGGTCGCGCTGAAAGCGATCGGCATGCCTGAAGGCGACCTCGATCGCGCAGCGGACCTCGCGACGACTTCGCCCTACTGGAACCCGCGGCCGGTTGAGCGCGCCGCGATCCGCAGGCTGCTCGACGACGCCTGGCACGGACGACGGCCCGCATGAGCGGTGAGGTCGCAATGGCGAAGGACCCGCGGGTCGCCTCGGCGATCGCGCACTGGGCGCCGAGGTTCGTAGCGAACGGCGTGCTTCTCGCCGATTTCCAGGAGGTCACCGCCGGCATCGCGCGTTGGGAGGATTGGTGCCGTGCGTGGTGCGACCGCGCTTCGCTCCACGAGCGGCTCGGCCGTGAATCGCTAGAGCAGGGCTGGAACCTGACTGCAGGCGAGCATCTGGCGCGCGCGGCTGTTTACTACCACTTCGCCAAGTTCGTGTTCGTGATCGATCCCGATCAGCTGCGCGCCGCGCACGCCAAGGCGCTCGAGTGCAAGAGGCTCGCACTACCGCATCTGCGGCCACCCGGGGAGCGCGTCGCGATTCCGTTCGCGGGGAAGGCGCTCGTCGGCGTGCTGCGCAAGCCCGCGGGCGACGCGCACCCGCCGGTAGTGATCATGATCTCCGGCCTCGACTCGACGAAGGAGGAGATGGACGCCTACGAAGCACCGTTCCACGCCCGCGGCATGGCGACGCTAGCGTTCGACGGTCCGGGGCAGGGCGAAGCGGAGTACGACCTGCCGATCCGTGGGGACTTCGAGGCGCCGGTGAAGGCGGTCGTCGACTGGCTCGGGACACGGGCCGACGTCGACCCCGCACGCATCGGCTGCTGGGGCGTGAGCCTCGGCGGCTACTACGCGCCGCGCGCGGCGGCATACGAGCCCCGCATCAAGGCGTGCATCTCGATCTCCGGGCCGTACGACTGGGCGGAGATCTGGGACGAGCTGCCGCTGCTGACACGCGAGGCGTTCCGCTTTCGCAGCCACAAGGGGACGGAGGCAGAGGCGCGCGAGCACGGGCGGAGCCTCACGCTGAAGGAGGCCGCACGGCGCATCGCCTGCCCGCTCTTCCTCGTCGGCGCGAAGCTCGACCGGCTGATCCCGTGGCAGCACGCCGAGCGGATCGCGCGGGAGGCCGCCGGGCCGGTGGAGCTGCTAATGGTCGAAGACGGCGGGCACAACGCGAACAACCGCCCGTACCGCTACCGCAGCCGCAGCGCCGACTGGATGGCCGAGCGGCTGGGGTTGCCGCGGAAGTAGCGACGGGAGGAGGACCCGGCGTGAACGGCGTCGCGCGCATCACCACGGCATTGCTTGCATGCGTGGCCGCGGCGACCGCCCAGGCGCAAACCCAGACGTTCCCCTGGAAAACGGTCCGCCTCGTCTCCGGCGTCACGCCGGGGAGCGCATCGGACACGATGGCGCGCGTGATCTCGGAGAGGCTGCAGGCCAATCTCGGGCAGCCGGTGATCGTCGAGAACCGGATCGGCGGCGGCGGGATCGTCGGCGCGGCCTCGGTGGCGAAAGCCGAGCCCGACGGGCACACGATCAGCGTCTACACCTCCTCGTTCACGATGGTGCCGTTCCGGCCCAACCCCCCGTTCGACGCGCCCCGCGACCTCGCGCCGGTGGCGACGATCGCCACCATCCCGAACGTGCTGATCGTCTCGCCCGCGAAAGGCTGGAACACGCTGCAGGATCTGGTCGCCGCCGCCAAGGCAGGGCCGGGGCAGCTCACCTACGGCTCGGCCGGCGTCGGCACCTCGACGCATATGGGCGCCGAGAAGTTCCGCTTCGCCGCCGGGATCGAAGTCGTCCACGTGCCGTACAAGGGCGCGCCCGAGGCGGTCGCCGACATCATCGGCGGGCGGATCGACTTCAATTTCGCGCCGATCGTGGCGACGATGGGGCAGATCCGGGACGGCAAGGTGAAGGCGCTCGCGGTCGGGTCGGCCCGGCGGGCACGCGCGTTGCCCGACGTCCCCACCACCGTGGAGGCGGGCTACCCCGGTTCGGAGTACAACTTCTGGGTGGGCCTGCTGGTCGCGTCGAAGACCCCGCGCGAGACGGTCAATCGCCTGAACCAAGAGGTGAATAAGGTGCTCCAGGCGCCCGAGGTGCGGGACCGCATCGAACGGCTCGGCGCCGACGTCCTGATCATGCCGCTCTCCGAGTTCGAGGCGATGATCCGGCAGGAGTTCGAGGACAATGCGAAACTAGTGAAAGCGGCGGACATCAAGCTCGAGTGACGCCAAGAACGGAGGACTCACCATGCGCCAGCTCAATCAGGACACCCTCACCGATGCCGTCCTCGCACGGCTGAAGGACGTCAAGGACCCGCGGTTCAAGCAGATCATGACGAGCCTCATCCGGCACATCCACGCGTTCGCCGACGAGGTGAAACTGACCGAGGAGGAGTGGTTCGAGGGCATCAAGTTCCTCACCGCCGTCGGCAAGAAGTGCGACGACAAGCGCCAGGAGTTCATCCTGCTCTCCGACGTGCTCGGCCTCTCGATGCGCGTGGTCGAGATCAACCACCCGATGCCCGAGGGCGCGACCGAGTCGACGGTCCTCGGGCCGTTCTTCGTGCACGGCGCGCCGGAGTTCCCGTTCGGCGCGGACATGACGAAGAGTGCGACGGTGCAAGGCGAGCCGACCTGGGTGAGCGGCACGGTGAAATCCGTCGACGGCAAGCCGATCGCGGGCGCGACGATCGACGTCTGGCAGGCGAAGGCGGACGGCATCTACGACATCCAGAACCCGAGCGGGGAGTTCGAACTGCGCGGGCGCGTGAGATCCGACCCCGAGGGCAGGTACGCGTTCCGTACCTTCAAGCCCAAGTTCTACGGCGTGCCGACCGACGGCCCGGTCGGCGACCTGCTGCGGCAGATGGGGCGGCACCCGATGCGGCCGGCGCACATGCACGCGATCGTCTCGGCACCCGGTTACCGCCAGGTGATCACCCACGTCTTCGTCGACGGCGATCCGTATCTCGATTCGGACGCGGTGTTCGCGGTGAAGGACTCGCTGATCGCGAAGTACCGTGAAGTCAAGTCGCCTGAGGAAGCGAAGAAGCTCGGCATGCCGACGCCGTTCCTGCGGCTCGACTGGGATTTCCGGCTCGCGCCGGAGGCCGGCATCAGGGCGCGCGCGACGATCTCGGCCGCCGACGCCACCGTGCGCTAGACCCGGAGACCGCGATGTCAGCAAACCTGAAATCCCTCCCCACCGCTTCCGCCCGCGATCGCGTCAGCAAGGAGGAGTGGGATGTCCGCGTCGACCTCGCGGCCGCCTACCAGCTGGCGGCGGTGTTCCGCTGGACCGATCTGATCTATACGCACTTCTCGGCGCGCGTTCCGGGCACGGACGACATCCTGATCAACCCGTACGGGCTGATGTTCGACGAGATCACTGCTTCCAATCTCGTGAAGATCGACATGGAGGGGAACCTCCTCGACGATCCCACCGGGATGGGCGTGAACCATGCGGGCTTCGTGATTCACGGCTGCGTTCACCAGGCACGCCCCGAGATCAACTGCGTGATCCACACCCACACCCGCGCGGGGGTCGGCGTCTCGGCACAGAAGTGCGGTCTGCTGCCGCTCAGCCAGCACGCGATGCGCGTGCATGCGACGGTCACCTACCACGACTACGAGGGGATCGCGCTCGACCTGGACGAGCGCGAGCGCATGGCGCGCGACCTCGGGCCAACGTCGAAGGCGATGATCCTGCGCAACCACGGCCTGCTCACGCTCGCCGAGACCGTGCGCGAGGCGTTCGAGCTGATGTACTACCTCGACTGCGCGTGCCAGATCCAGGTCGACGCGCTCGCCGGCGGCATCGACAACGCGCTCCTCATGCCGGAAGCGGCGGCGCGCAACGCGGCGACCCAGTTCGCGCGTCCTGACCGGCCCTCGCAGGTGAAGGACTGGCCGGCACTGCTGCGGATGCTCGACCGGAAGGGGATCGACTACCGCAACTGAAGGCCCGCCCCGCGGCTCGCCGGGACGGGTAACGGCTCGGCCCACGCCCGCTCCCCTCGGGGAGCGAGGCGCCTCACCACTCCATCTGCTGCCGCTGATCGGCGGCGTCGACGACCGCGAGCGCGGTCATGTTCACCAGACGCCGCACCGTGGCGCTCGGGGTGACGATGTGCACTGCCTTCGCCGCGCCGAGCAGGATCGGGCCGACGGTGATTCCCTCGCCGCCGGTGACCTTGAGCAGGTTGAACGCGATGTTCGCCGCGTCGAGATTCGGCATGATCAGCAGGTTCGCCTCGCCCTTCAGCCGCGACTCCGGCAGCGCCCGCAGGCGGATCTCCTCGGACAGCGCGGCGTCGCCCTGCATCTCGCCCTCGACTTCGAGGTCGGGCGCCATCTTGGCGAGGATCTGAGCCGCCTCCGCCATCTTGCGGGCCGCCGGCGAGTCGTTGCTGCCGAAGTTCGAGTGCGAGAGCAGCGCGACCCTCGGCGCGATCCCGAAGCGCTTCATCTCTTCGGTCGCCATCATCGTCATCTCGGCGAGCTGCTCGGCGGTCGGGTTCTCGTTCACGTAGGTGTCGCAGATGAACACGGTGCGGTTCGGCAGCATGAGCCCGTTCATTGCCGCGAACATCTTCGCGCCGGCTTCGCGACCGAGCACGTTCGCGACGTGCCGCAGGTGGTCGTGGTAGCGGCCGATCACGCCGCACAGCATGGCGTCCGCGTCGCCCCGCCGGATCAGCATCGCGCCGATCAGCGTCGGAAACTGGCGCACGTGCTCCTTGGCGATGTCGGGCGTGATGCCGTGACGGCCCATCAGCTTGTGGTACTCGGTCCACACGTCGCGGTAGCGCGGGTCGTTCTCGGGATTGACGACCTCGAACTGCTTGCCGGCGACGAGCCGCAGCCCGAAGCGCTTGAGCCGCGTGTCGATCACTTCCGGCCGGCCGATGAGGATCGGCCGGGCCAGCCCCTCGTCGACCGCGATCTGCGTCGCGCGGAGCACGCGCTCCTCCTCGCCCTCGGCGAAGATCACCCGCTTCGGCGCACGCTTTGCCGCATGCAGGACCGGGCTCATGATCACCGCCGAGTGATACACAAACGAGTTGAGCCGCTCGCGGTAGGCGTCGAAGTCCTTGACCGGCCGCGTCGCCACGCCCGAGTCCATCGCCGCTTTCGCGACCGCCGGCGCGATGCGCAGGATCAGCCGCGGATCGAACGGCCGCGGAATGATGTAATCGGGGCCGAACGAGAGGTCCTGGCCGCCGTAGGCCATCGCGACGATGTCCGACTGCTCGGCCTGCGCGAGCTCGGCGAGCGCGCGCACGCACGCGAGCTTCATCTGGTCGGTGATCTTGGTCGCGCCGACGTCGAGCGCGCCGCGGAAGATGAACGGGAAGCAGAGGACGTTGTTCACCTGGTTCGGGTAGTCGGACCGGCCGGTGGCGATGATGCAGTCGGGCCGCGCGGCCTTCGCATCCTCGGGCAGGATCTCCGGGTCGGGATTCGCGAGCGCCAGGATCAGCGGCTTGGGCGCCATCTTCTTCACCATGTCCTTGGTGAGTACGCCCTTGGTCGAGCAACCGAGGAACACGTCCGCACCCTCGATGATGTCGGCGAGCCTGCGCGCTTTGGTGTTCTGCGCGTAGCGCGCCTTGTTCGGCTCCATGTTCGGCTCGCGGCCCTCGTAGATCACGCCCTTGGAGTCCGTGACGTAAATGTTCTGCTTCTTCACGCCGAGGCCGACGAACACGTCGAGGCAGGCGATCGCCGCTGCGCCGGCACCCGAACAGACCAGCTTTATGTCGCCGAGCTGCTTGCCGACGATCTTCATGCCGTTCAGCACCGCCGCGGCCGAGATGATCGCGGTGCCATGCTGGTCGTCGTGAAATACCGGGATGTTGAGGCGCTCGCGCAGCTTCGCCTCGATGTAGAAGCACTCCGGCGCCTTGATGTCCTCGAGGTTAACGCCCCCGAGCGTCGGCTCGAGCGCGGCGACGTGCGAGACGAGCGCGTCCGGATCGAGCTCGGCGAGCTCGATGTCGAAGACGTCGATGCCGGCGAACTTCTTGAACAGGCAGGCTTTGCCCTCCATCACCGGCTTCGCTGCGAGCGGGCCGATGTGGCCGAGCCCGAGCACCGCAGTGCCGTTGGTGACGACGCCGACGAGATTCGAGCGCGAGGTGAGGCTGGCGGCCTCCTTCGGGTCGTCCTTGATCGCGAGGCACGCGTAGGCGACGCCCGGCGAGTAGGCGAGCGCGAGGTCGCGCTGGTTGGTGAGGCCCTTCGTCGGGGCGATCGAGATCTTGCCCGGCGTCGGGAGGCGGTGATATTCGAGCGCGGCCTTGAGCAGTTCCTCGTCGCGCGTGGGCTCGTTCATGACCTTCTCCTTCGGTGAAGGCGGCTCTCGCGGCCGCTCTAGCTTCGGTTGCCGCGTCAGATGATCTTGCAGACCTCGTCGAACTCGAGGCGCGGGTTGCGGTTGAACACCTTCGACCAGTCGCCCTGGCCGAGATTGCAGAGGAAGTTCGACTTCCAGGTGGTGCCGCTGAAGAACTCCTTGTCGACGCCGGCGTTGTTGAAGCCCGACATCGGTCCGGTGTCGATGCCGAGCGCGCGCGCGACGATGATGAAGTAGGCGCCCTGCAGCGCGCTGTTGCGCAGCGCCGTCGTCTCGACGTGCTGCTTCTTGTCCTCGCCGATATACGCGTTCTTCATCGCCGGGTTGTGCGGAAAGGTGCGCGGCAGCAGCTCGTAGAACATCGTGTCGTACGCGATGATCGCGGTGACCGGCGCGGACATCGTCTTCTCCTGGTTGCCGGGGCTCAGGTGCGGCTTCAGGCGCTCCTTCGCCTCCTTGCTGCGCACGAACAGGATGCGCGCCGGCTGCGAGTTTCCGGTCGTGGGGCCGAGCTTCACCACGTCCCAGATCTGCCGGAGCTGTGCGTCGGTGACTTCGCCCGACAGGGCGTTGTGGGTGCGCGCATTGCGGAAGAGGGTGTCGAGGCACTCGTCGCTGACCATTGCGGGCGTCCTTGCCGGATGGTTGAGAGGGGCGGCTATTTTGGCAGGCTTGCGCTATGCTGGCACGCGATGCTCCGCCGGGGGAAGGCGACCGAAGGCAACGCGTGACCTGACTTCGGGGAGCACGAGGGGGCTTCGCCCCCTCGTATCGTTCGACTCAGGAGGACCCTGCCATGGCCGACGCCTACATTTGCGACGCGATCCGCACGCCCTTCGGCCGCTACGGCGGCACGCTCTCCACCATGCGCGCCGATGATCTCGCAGCCCTGCCGCTCAGGGCGCTAATCGAACGCAACAAGGAAGTCGACTGGGCTGCGGTCGACGATGTCACCTACGGCTGCGCCAACCAGGCGGGCGAGGACAACCGCAACGTCGGGCGCATGGCCCTGCTGCTGGCAGGGTTGCCGAAGGAAGTCCCGGGCAACACCGTGAACCGTCTGTGCGGATCGAGCCTTGACGCGGTCGGCATTGCCGCGCGTGCGATCAAGTCCGGCGAGGCCGAGCTGATGATCGCGGGCGGGGTCGAGAGCATGACGCGCGCGCCGTTCGTCATGGGCAAGGCGGACAGTGCGTTCTCCCGGGTGGCGAAGGTCGAGGACACGACGATCGGCTGGCGCTTCGTGAACCCGTCGATGAAGGAGAAGTACGGCATCGACTCGATGCCCGAGACCGCGGAGAACGTAGCGGTCGATTTCAAGGTGGCCCGCGCCGACCAGGACGCATTCGCGTTCCGCAGCCAGAGCCGCTGGGCGACGGCGAACAGGAGCGGCTTCTTCAAGGCGGAGCTCGTGCCGGTGACGCTGCCGCAGCGGAAAGGCGACCCGAAGATCTTCGACACCGACGAGCACCCGCGGCCCGACACGACGCTCGAGGCGCTCGCGAAGCTGAAGGGCGTGGTGAAGCCGGACGGCACCGTGACCGCCGGCAACGCTTCGGGGGTGAACGATGGCGCGTGCGCCCTGATCCTCGCATCGGAAGCGGCCGCGAAGAAGCACGGGCTGAAGATCCGCGCGCGCGTGCTCGGCGTCGCGACGGCCGGGGTTGCGCCGCGCATCATGGGCTTCGGTCCGGCGCCGGCGAGCAAGAAGTTGCTCGCGCGGCTCGCACTCAAGATCGGGCAGATGGAAGTGATCGAGCTCAACGAAGCGTTCGCCGCGCAGGGGCTTGCGGTCACGCGCGATCTGGGTCTGCCCGACGACGCGGCGCACGTGAACCCGAACGGCGGCGCGATCGCGATCGGTCATCCGCTGGGGGCCTCCGGGGCGCGGCTCGTTACCACCGCGCTCAACCAGCTCGAGCGCATCAGGGGCCGCTATGCCCTGTGCACGATGTGCATCGGAGTAGGGCAGGGCATTGCGTTGGTGATCGAGCGCGTCTGACGCAGCGACCGGCCCGCGGCAGCGGCGCCGCCGCTGCCCTTGGAGGCGGCAGTGCCCGTTCGCCTGGGCTCAGCCCGGGCGCGCTAGGGTCGTCGAGGCCCAACCGGGGCTCAGTTGTCGCACTTCCGTCAAAAAGCTGAGGAATTACTTGTAATTCATCAGCTATCTATCTGATTTTCTGATAAGTCTTGACCTTAGGGCCGGTTCTTACGAACCGCGCCTAAGTCTTTGTCGCGGTTAAAAAAATCACGCGATCCGCCTTGACCCCCTTGGGTTCTTTCACTACAGTGGCAAAGAGTGTAGTTTTGTGGGGAAAAGGGGCGGAATTGACCGCTTTTCGCCGCAGCCACCACCTCGAGGGGGATAGGTGTTCCAGGGAGCGACCGAGCTCAGTCTCGACGCGAAGGGGCGGTTCGCAGTGCCGACGCGCCATAGGGAAGCGCTCACTCCGGGTGGGAGCGGCGTCGTCCTCACCGCGCACCCCGATCGCTGTCTGCTGCTCTATCCGCGCGACGCCTTCACCCCGATCAGCGCGAAGGTGTCCACGCTCTCGAGCTTCAACGAACAGGCGCGCTGGTGGCAGCGCCTCGTGGTCGGCTTCGCCGAGGAGCTCGAGCTGGACGGCTCGGGGCGCATCCTCGTCTCGCCGGCGCTCCGCAAGTTCGCCGACCTGAAGAAGACCGTGGTGCTCGTGGGGCAGGGGAGCCACTTCGAAGTCTGGG
>Ga0335082_10010084_pt1 | contig 10254 bp, 11 predicted proteins | sample Lox_Sample_41_FD_206718 | JGI IMG/M metagenome (GOLD analysis project Ga0335082, IMG submission 206718) | Soil microbial communities from Loxahatchee National Wildlife Refuge, Florida, United States - Lox_Sample_4.1 | ecosystem: Environmental > Terrestrial > Soil > Wetlands | place: USA...
GCCTCCGCCGGCGACGGCCTTCACGATGAGCGGGTAGCCGAGCTCCTCGCCGAGGCGGACGACGTCCGCCGCGGAGCCCACCGGGTCGGTGGTGCCGGGGACGATCGGCACCCCCGCCGCCCGCATAGTCTCGCGCGCGACCGTCTTCGTCCCCATCAGCTCGATCGCGTCCGCGGGCGGTCCGACCCAGACGAGCCCCGCCGCCTCGCACGCGCGCGCGAAGCCGGCGTTCTCGGCCAGGAAGCCGTACCCCGGATGCACGGCCTCGGCCGACGCGCGGACGGCGACCGCCACGAGCTCCTCCGCGTCGAGGTAGCCGCCCACCGAATAGGCCTCGTCCGCATAGGACGGGTGCCGTGCAGAGCGGTCGGCGTCGGAGTAGACCGCGACCGAGCCGATCCCCAGCTCGCGCAGGGTCCGGAAGACGCGGATCGCGATCTCGCCGCGGTTTGCGACCAGCACTTTCGAGAAGAGGGCCACCGGCGCATATTCTCTATCGCCGTGGGCCTCGCAGATCAGCTGACCATCGCCCGCATGCTCGCCGTGCCGGTCGTGATCGTCCTCTACGCCTGGGACTTCCCGAACCACGACTACTGGGCGACCGTCATCTTCGGCGTGGCCATGGCGACCGACTGGTTCGACGGCCGGATCGCGCGCAGGAGCGGGCAGACCTCCGCGCTCGGCTCGCTGCTCGACCCGATCGCCGACAAGATCCTCGTGATGTCGGTCCTCGTCGTGCTCGTCGGCGAGGGCGTCTTCCCCGGCTGGATGGTGGCGCTGATCATCGCGCGCGAGTTCTTCGTCTCCGGCCTCAGGCTCGCCGCGATGGAGCGGGGCGTCACGCTCGAGGTGCGGGACCTCGGCAAGCTGAAGACCTGGGCACAGGCGATCGCCGCGGGTGTCGGCGGCTTCGCGGCCGCCGGAGCCTGGGGCAACAGGGTCGCGTGGTGGGCGCTGCTCGTCGCCCTCGTGCTGACGTGGGTCTCAGGGCTCGACTACGCGCGGCTCGCGCCCGGGCTGCTCCGCGGCAGGACCGCCGTCTAGCGACGCGGCCCACGCGCTCTGCACGTCGTCACCGCCCGCGAGCGCGAGCTCGATCGCGCGGCGCTCCTCCGGAGTGGGCTCGGGCGTGATCTCCAGCTCCATGCCGCAAAGCCTAAGGACCCGTCGGTGCTCGGCCGATGGGAACCGCGATGCGCCGCCGACCCGTGATCCTCGCGCTCTGCACGCTCGCCGCCGTGCCCGCCGCTCTCCACGCCGCCGCCGCTCCTGCCTCGTGGGCGCAGCCGCAGATCGTCACGGTCGTCCGCCACGGGCTGCTCGCACCCGACGTCGCCTCGTTCCGTCCGGACGACCCGCTCACCGCACGGGATCTCGACACGCTCGTCGGCGGGCTCACGGGGCAGCCCGTGCTTGCGACGTCGAGCACCTCGCCCGTCACGATCACGACGCTCGACGCGCGCCTCGTCCGCGCGGCGGGGCTGACCGATGTCGCCTCGCGCTTCCAGGCCGGCGCGCGCGCCGCCGGGCTCGCGCCGCCGAGCCGGCTCGGCACCGAGGCGGTCGCCCGGCTCCTCGGCCTCCGGACGAACCATCCGACGGCGCTGGACTACCTCGAGCCTCTGCCGGGCGGTCCCGCGTCACGCGCCGAGGCGGCGTACTCGGCGGCCCGCATGCTCGCCTGGACGGGTGCGGAACAGACGTATGCCCGCGACGCCGCCGCGACCTTCTCCGTGCCGCCGCTCACCGCCGCCCAGCGCGAGATCCTTCACACCGCGCTCTCGTTCGTCGGCTTCCCGTACGTGTGGGCCGGCACGAGCGAGAAGGCCGGCTTCGACTGCTCGGGCCTCGTCTGGCGCGTCTACAAGCTGCAGGCCTACCCCGACCTGCCCGGCCTCCCCGACGCGGTGACGGGGCGCACGACGGCACAGATGGCGGCGGAAGCGGCGCCGGAGCAGCGGATCGTCCTCGCCGACCTGGAACCGGCCGACATCGTGTTCTTCGGCACAAAGGGGCCGCAGTCGAGGCCCGCCCAGGTCGACCACCTCGGGATCTACCTCGGAAACGGCTGGTTCGTGCAGGCCGGAAGCACCGGAGTGGCGCTCGCAAGCCTCTCCGGCTGGTACGAAAGCCGCTTCGCGTGGGGCCGGAGGCCCCTCGAAGAGGCCATACCCGCCTCCTGAGCCGAAATCCCTCCATCGGGGGATTACATCGACTGGGCAACAGTTGAGAATCGACTCGACTGGCGTCCAAGGGAGGAAGAAGCATGTTGCAGTGGCACCCAAAGCTCGTTGCGCTCGTTGTTGTTCTCGCTCTGATCGCAGCCTTCGCGGCGTTCGGCGTGATCAGCCTGGACAGCTTCGACAGCTCGAGCTTCACCTGGTAAGCCCGGCCGAGTGAGCGCTCGGGCGGGCATCCCGCCGCGGCTCCTCGCAGTGATCGCCCCCGTGTGCTTTGGGGGCTTTGCTGTGGTCCTCGCGGCGGCCGTCTCCCTCGCGAGGACGCCCGAGAGCCTCACGACGTGGGTCGGAATCGCGGCCTTCCTGGTCGCGTCGACGATCGCCGAGCGCTTTCCGGTGCCGCTCGACGGCGTCGAGGCCAACGGCGTCTCGCTCACGTTCGTGTTCGCCGTTGCCGGGATCGTCCTCTTCGGCTGGGCGGCCGGCGCGCTCATCATTTCCACGTCGCTGCTCGTGATGCAGCTGCTGGAGCACCGGCCCCGGATCCGCGTCATCTTCAACGCGTCGGTGCTGGCGATCTCCGCGGCCGCCGCCGGGCTCGCGATCCTGCCGTGGCGCGGCGACACGGACCCGCGCGTCCTCGTCCTGCAGGTCGCGCTGTGCTCGCTCGTCTACTACGCGGTGAACATGCTGCTCGTGAGCAGCGTCCTCGCCGCGAGCGGCGGCCAGCCCCTCGTGCCCACGATCCGCAAGAACGTGCGCTGGACGATCGTGCCGTTCACGCTGATGGCCTCCGGCTCGCTCACCCTCGTCGTCCTCTGGAACCGCTCGCCGGCCCTCTCGATCGCCCTCGTAGGCCCGCTGCTCGCGATCGCGCTCTACCAGCGCTCGACCTTCCACGCCCTGAAGGCGATGCGGCTCGCCCTCACCGACCCGCTGACGGGCCTCGGCAACCACCGCCACTTCCACGAGCGGCTGCAGCAGACCCTCGTCGAGGCCGAGGAGCAGAAGCTCCCCGTCACGGTCTGCCTGGTCGACATCGACGACTTCAAGCGGATCAACGACCGCTTCGGCCACCCCTCCGGCGACCGGGTGCTCGCGCAGGTCTCGAGCCGCCTGCGCCAGGGAGGCGAGGCCTTCCGCCTCGGCGGCGACGAGTTCGCCGTCCTCCTGCCCGGCCACGGTGAGGAGGCAGCGCTCACGGCGGGCAACTCGATCGTCGACCGCATCGCGGGCATGAAGCTCGAGCACGTCGGCTCGGTCACCGTGAGCGCAGGGATCGCCACGTATCCGGCGCACGGGGTCGGCCGCGACGAGCTGATCCGCCTAGCCGACTCGGCGCTCTACTGGGCGAAGGAGCGGGGCAAGAACCGCGTGCGTCTCTACCGGCCGGACGTGGTCGAGCTGGCCGAGCTCAAGCGCCTGGCGGCAGGGCCCGACCGCGCCGCCCGCTACCGCGCGGCCGCGAGCCTCGCCAAGGCGGTCGACGCCCGCGACGCCTACACGGGCAGCCACTCACAGCGCGTCAGCGAGCTCGCGGCGCGGATCGCGCTCCAGCTGGGCGCGGACGCGGAGCTCGTCGAGCTGACGAGGCTCGCCGCTAGCCTCCACGACCTCGGCAAGCTCGCCGTCCCCGAGGAGATCCTGCGCAAGCCCGGGCCGCTCACCGATCCCGAGCGGATGGTGCTCGAGCGCCACCCGCAGATCGGCTTCCGGATGCTCGAGAGCCTCGGCGTCGACCCGGTCGCCGAGTGGGTGCTCCACCACCACGAGCGCTGGGACGGGACGGGCTACCCCGACGGCCTCCACGGCGACTCGATCCCGCTCGGCGCGCGCATCATCTTCGTCGCCGACGCCTACGACGCGATGACCTCGGAGCGCGTCTACCAGCGGCGCCTCACTGACGAGGAGGCGCTCCAGGAGCTCACGCGCTGCGCCGGCACGCAGTTCGACCCGGAGGTCGTCGCGGCGTTCGCGGCCGACCTCGGCGCCGAGCTGGACGTCTCCATCTCCGTCGCCTAGCGGACGTACCTGGTCCACACGGCGACCTCGCGGAAGCCGAGGCTCTCGTTGAGCGCCCGTATCGGCTCGTTCGTGCCGTCGTTCGCGGTCGCGACCGTGTGGATCCCGAGCCCGCGCAGCCGGCGCAGGGAGTCGGACTTTGCCAGGCGTGCGAGGCCGCGGCCGCGGTGGTCGGCGAGCGTGCCGGTGAGATCGGTGTCGGCGCGCCCGTTCTCGCGATCGGTCATCGAGAACGAGAGCGCAACCGGCTCGTCGCCGTCCAGTACGACGACGCTCGCGTCGGCGTCGAACAGCCCGCCCTCGATCTCCGAGACGAACTCCGCGTACGGCACGGGCGCGATCGGATGCTCCCTCGGGATGTCGCCGCGGACGGCCGCATAGAGCCGGTGGACGTCCGGGAGACGATCGAGGAGCTCCGTGAGCGAGACCGCGCGAAAGCCCGGGATCGCCGCGTCGGCGGGCTCGGCCGCGGCCAGCTCGAGCTTCGCGAGATGGATCTGCCCGGCCGGGGCGTAGCCCCGGGTCGCGAGGAACCGGGCCCCTTCCTCACCGTCCGCGTATCCACGCGAGCGGACGCCTTCGAGCTGCGGCGACAGCGCCGCGAAGAGCTCGCCGCCGAGCCCGCGGCGCCGGAGCTCCGGCAGGATGCCGATCCAGAACGACACCGCTCCGTCGGCGCGATGGAATGCGGGCGCCCAGCCGACGATCTCGCCCTCGACCTCCGCCACGAAGCGGTCGCCCGGAAGCGAGGAGAGCTCGGCGGACAGCGAGGCGACGGTCATCGCCGCGATCGGGTCGATCTCGCAGACGAGCGCGACGATCGCCTCGAGGTCGGAGTCGCGGACCGGCCTGATCGTCAAAGCGGGATGTTGCCGTGCTTTCGCGCCGGACGCGGCTCGCGCTTCGTGCCCGCGGTCTCGAGCGCGCCGATCAGCACGGGGCGCGTGCGGCGCGGCTCGATCACGTCGTCGACGTAGCCTCGCTCCGCTGCGGTGTACGGGTTCGCGAACTGCTCCGTGTACTCCTCGATCAGCTCAGCGCGGCGCGCGGCCGGGTCGGCAGCCTCGTCGAGCTCCTTGCGGAAGATGATGTTGACCGCGCCCTCCGGCCCCATCACCGCGATCTCGGCCGTCGGCCACGCGAAGTTGAAGTCGGCACGGATGTGCTTGGAGCTCATCACGTCGTAGGCGCCGCCGTAGGCCTTGCGCGTGATCACGGTCAGCTTCGGCACCGTCGCCTCCGAGTAGGCGTAGAGGAGCTTCGCGCCGTGCCGGATGATCCCGCCCCACTCCTGGTCGGTGCCGGGCAGGAAGCCGGGTACGTCGACGAACGTGACGAGCGGGATGTTGAACGCGTCGCAGGTGCGCACGAACCGCGCCGCCTTCGTCGAGGAGTCGATGTCGAGCACGCCCGCGAGCGCCTTCGGCTGGTTGCCGACGATGCCGACGGGGTGGCCGCCGAGCCGCGCGAACCCGCAGAGGATGTTCTCCGCGAAGCGCTCGTGCACCTCGAGGAACTCGCCGTCGTCGACCACGCGGCCGATCACGTGGTGCATGTCGTAGGGCTTGTGCGGGCTGTCGGGGATCAGCGAGTCGAGCTCGGCGTCCTCCCGGTCGACCGGGTCGGTCGGCGTCGAGAAGGGCGGTGGATCGACGTTGTTCTGCGGCAGGAACGAGAGCAGGTAGCGCGCGTCCTCGAGGCACGCCTCCTCGTCGGGCGAGACGAAGTGCGCGACCCCCGATTTCGCCGCGTGCGCGGCGGCGCCGCCGAGCTCCTCGAACGAGACCTCCTCGCCCGTGACGGTCTTCACCACGTCGGGACCCGTGATGAACATGTACGACGAGCCCTCGACCATGAACACGAAGTCGGTCATCGCCGGCGAGTAGACGGCGCCGCCCGCGCAGGGGCCGACCACGAGCGACAGCTGCGGGATCACTCCGGAGGCCTGGACGTTGCGCCAGAAGATCTCCGCGTAGCCGGCGAGCGAGACGACGCCCTCCTGGATCCGCGCGCCGCCCGAGTCGTTGATCCCGATCAGCGGGCAGCCGAAGCGCACGGCCATATCCATCACCTTGCAGATCTTCTCGGCGAAGACCTCCGAGAGGCTGCCCCCGAAGACGGTGAAGTCCTGCGAGAAGACGAAGACCTTGCGCCCGAACACCGTTCCGTGGCCGGTCACGACGGCGTCCCCGTAGGGACGCCGAGCCATCATTCCGAAGTTCGACTCACGGTGGCGGACGTAACGGTCGAGCTCGACGAACGAGCCCGGGTCGCAGAGCCGCTCGGCCCGCTCGCGCGCGAGCAGGCGGCCCTCGGCGCGATGCCTGGCGACCGCCTTCTCGCTGCCCGCGTGAAGCGCCTGCCGGCGCAGCTCCTCGAGCTGCGCCAGCTTGGCTTCGGTGCTATCGCCCTGCGCAGCCATCCGCCGGCAGAGCGTATCTCGTCTCTAGCCGGGGTACTCGCCCAGCGTCGCGGAGACCGTGACGTGCGTGCCGTTCTGACGGACGAGCTCGATCGACACCTTCTGCCCGGGCTTGAGGCCGGCCAGGAGGTCGCCGAGGTCGGAGGTCGTCGCGGTCTTCCGGCCGTCGACGCTGACGATCGTCTCACCGGCGACGATGCCCGCCGCCGCGGCGGGGCCGCCGGCGGTGACGGAGCCCACGAGGGCACCCTTGCCCCCGGTGGTGTCGCCGACGCGGACGCCGAGGTACGCGCGGCGCGAGTTGGTGACCTTGCCCTTGCTCACGAGCTGGCCGGCGATGTCGCTGACCGTGCTGCTCGGGATCGCGAAGCCGATCCCCGCCGCGGCGCCGCCCATCTGCGGGTCGCTGACGCCGAGCGTCGGGATCCCGATCACGGCGCCGTCGAGGTCGACGAGCGCGCCGCCGCTGTTGCCGGGGTTGATCGCCGCGCTCGTCTGGATCACGTTCGGAAGCGTGGCGCCGCCCGGCTCCGAGACGGTGCGGCCGAGCGCGCTGACGATGCCGTCGGTGACGCTCGAGCGGAAGCCGAGCGGGTTGCCGACCGCGAGCGCGATCTGGCCGACCTGGAGCTTGGAGGAGTCGGCGAACCTGGCGGCCTTGAGGCCGGGCGCGTCGACGCGGATCACGGCGAGGTCGTCCGGCGCGAAGGTGCCGACGAGAGTGCCGCTCACCTGCTTGCCGCTGGCGAGGGTGACCTTGAAGGTCTTCGCGGTGCCGACGACGTGGTTGTTCGTGACGATGTCGCCCTTGGAATCGAAGACGATGCCGGAGCCCAGCCCCTCGGAGGTCTGGATCTGGACGACGGAGGGCTCGACGGCGTTGACGACCGCCTCGTACTCCTGCTGGAGCTGCTCGGCGACCGACGACGCCTTCTGCGCCTTCGGTGCCGCCTTGTGCTTGGTGGCTGCGTACGCGGCGCCGAGCACGAGCAGTGCCAGGGCGCCCACGACGAGCAAACTGAGGAAACGCGATGTCTTGTTCATGCCCGAACTTGTATCCGGGCGGGATTAAGCGGCCGTGGCGCGTTCGTTAAGCCCCCGCTCCGCGTGTTAAATGGCCTTCATGACTCTCGACCGCTCGACGATCTGGCCGTACGAGGACGGCGAGCCCGGCGCGTTCTACTACCAGCGCTACGGGCACCCGACCGGTGCGGAGGCGGAGCGGGCGCTCGGCGAGCTCGAGAACGGCACGGCGCTGCTCTTCCCCTCGGGCGCGGGCGCGACGACCGCGCTCGTGCTCTCGCAGCTCGCGCCCGGTGACACGATCGCGCTGGCCGAAGGCTGCTACTTCGGCACGAGCGTCCTCTTCCGCACGCTCGAGCGCTGGGGGCTCCATTTCGTCGAGTTCGACCAGACCGGGCCGCCGCCGGACGGCGTCCAGATGGTCTGGCTCGAGGCGCCGTCGAACCCGTTCCTGACCATGCCGGACCTCGAGGCGGCGGAGGCGCACCCGGCCCCCGTCGTCGTCGACTCGACCGCCGCGACCCCGATCCACCTCCGCCCGCTCGAGCACGGCGCGGACTTCGCGCTCCACTCCGCGACGAAGTACCTCTCGGGTCACGACGACGCGCTGCTCGGCGCCGTCGTCTGCCGCGACCCGCAGGCGGCGACGCGCCTCCACGGCTTCCGCACCGTGACCGGGATCGTCGCGGCGCCCGACCCGGCCTGGCTGCTCCTGCGCGGGCTCGAGACCCTGCGCCTCCGCGTCGAGCGCCAGACCGCGACCGCGCGCGAGCTGGTGCCGCGCCTCGAGGCCAACCCGGCCGTGAGCGTCGTCCGTTACCCGGGGTTCGGCGGCCTCCTCTCGTTCGACGTCGCCGACGCCGCGGCTGCGCTGCGGGTGGAGACCGGCGTCCGCGTGATCACGAACGCGACGAGCCTCGGCGGCACGCGCTCCCTGATCGAGGCGCGCGCCCGCTGGGAGGGCGACCGCGTCCCCGAAGGCCTACTGCGGCTCAGCGTCGGCCTCGAGGATCCCGAAGCCCTCTGGGCCGACCTCGGGCCGCTCCTCTAGTCCCGCCAGTAGACAGCGCGGTCGTCGTAGGTGATCTCGACGCGGCGCCCGTCCGGGTCCTCGACGTAGAACCCTCTCGACCACACCGTGTGCTCGACGGGGCCGCGGACGGCCAGGCCCATGCCCTCGGCACGATGGAGTGATTCCTCGAAGCCGCTCGCGTCGACGTCGAAGGCGAGCTCGTCCCGTCCGGCCGGACCGTCCGCCTCGAAGAACACGAGCAACGTCCCTCCCACGCGCAGCGGATCGTGCGCGCCCTCGATCGCCTCGGCCCCGAGCAGCCGCTCGTAGAAGTCCCGCAACCGAGCCGGATCCGAGCTCCGGAAGGCGATGTGGTTGATACCCAGCACACCCACGGGTCTCCTCTACCGGCGCGAGACGCCCGCGTCGGAGGTCAGCCGCTGGGCGATGAACACCGGGATGACGGTCACCAGAATCACCACGAGCGCGATCGCGTTGACGACCGGGAGCCGCTGGCCCTCGCGGATGTAGCCGTAGATCAGGAGCGGCAGCGTGTTCTGCGCTCCGGCGGTGAAGTACGTGACGACGACCTCGTCGAACGAGAGCGCGAACGCGAGCAGGCCGCCGGCGATAAGCGCCGTCCGCACGACGGGGAACGTCACGTAGCGAAACGTCTGCCAGCCGTCCGCGCCGAGATCGGCCGACGCCTCGAAGAACGAGCCGGACGTCCGCCGCAGCCGCGCGAGCATGTTGTTGAAGACGATGATCACGCAGAACGTCGCGTGCCCGATCACGATCGTCCAGATCGAGAGCCCGATCCCCCAGTACAGGAAGAACGAGTTCAGCGCCATGCCGGTGATGATCCCGGGCAGCGCGATCGGCAGCACGAAGATGAAAGAGATCGCATTCCGCCCGAAGAACCGCGCCCGCGAGAGCCCGAACGCCGCGAGCGAGCCGAGCACGAGCGCGGCCGCCGTCGCGGCCAGCCCGCACCTGATCGAGAGTCCGAGCGCGCTGCGCACGTCCGGGTCGTGCCAGGCGACCGAGAACCACCTCGTCGAGAAGCCGGCGATCGGCCAGCTCTGCACGTTCGAGGAGTTGAACGCGTACAGGCCCATGATCACGATCGGGATCCAGAGGAACAGGAAGACGGCGATCGCCCAGATCCAGAGGCCGATCCTCGATGCCCGCGTCTCGATCACAGGCTCTCGAACGCTCCGAGACGCTTCATCACGAGCAGGTAGACCCCCATGATCATGAGGGGCACGGTCGCGAACGCCGCGGCGAACGGGACGTTGTTCGCGATCCCGACGTTCGCAAACACGACGTTGCCGATCAGCTGCGAGTTCGGTCCGCCCACCAGCGACGGCGCGATGTAGTCGCCGAGCGTGAGCGAGAAGGTAAAGATCGAGCCGGCCGCGATTCCGGGAATCGCGAGCGGGACGATCACGCGACGGAGCGTCATCCAGCCCCGCGCGCCGAGGTCGGCCGACGCCTCGAGCGTCGAGCGCGGGATCCGCTCGAGCGCCGCGTAGACCGGGATGATCATGAACGGCAGCCAGATGTAGGTGAACACGAGCCAGACCGCGACGTTC
>Ga0335082_10010085_pt1 | contig 10253 bp, 11 predicted proteins | sample Lox_Sample_41_FD_206718 | JGI IMG/M metagenome (GOLD analysis project Ga0335082, IMG submission 206718) | Soil microbial communities from Loxahatchee National Wildlife Refuge, Florida, United States - Lox_Sample_4.1 | ecosystem: Environmental > Terrestrial > Soil > Wetlands | place: USA...
CCCCCCTCCCCCTCCCCCTTAAATAAACTCTTTAGAATCAATGCCAGTTTCAAACCCGTGGGCGCCTTTCTGCCAATGCGCATGAGATCATGTTACTTTCTCAGTAACACGTAAAGTCGCGCCCATTCAGAAAGCAGTGGGGCCGGCCGAGCCGAACCAATCGAAAGGTGGATGTGCCGGCATCAGGCGTGGATGATATAGTTCACCCACTTCCCTGTTCCGGGCGGAGCATGCCAGAAAACGAACTGAAAATTCCAGTCATTGAGGACCGCGACGCGGCCGGCGAAGTGGCCGAGGTCTACGACATCTGGCGCGCCAAGTCGGGGCGGCAGAATATGCCGGGCATCCTCAAGTGCTTCAGCCACCGGCCCGATTTTCTTCGTGACGTGATGAAGTTCGGCGATACCGTCCACTTCTCCGAAGGGCACCTCGACCGCAAGACCAAGGAAGCCATCGCGAGCTGGGTCTCGTATCTGAACCGCTGTCCGTATTGACTGGACTCGCATGCCTACTTCCTGCGTGTTCAGGGAGCCGACGAGAAGAAGGTGCAGGGGATCGCGAAGGGCGATCTGGACGCGGCGGGATTGACCCCGGCGGAGCGGTCGCTGCTCGACTACGTGAAGAAAGTGACCGAGGCTGCCTACAAGACCACGCACGAGGATGTGCAGGCGCTGCGCGACCACGGCTGGACCGATGAGCAGATCGCCGAGGCGGTCTACATCACGGCGCTGTTCGCGTTCTTCAATCGCGTGGCCGACGCATTCGGGATTGCGCCGATGGGCTACCTCGAGATGGATACAGTGACGAAGTGACGAAAAGCGAGTTCACAGTTCGTAGTTCATCGTTCGCAGTTTCACCCGGGGTCCCACTAAACGGGCACTGACCTCTAAAGACTGACGACTGACGACTGACGACTGACGACTGACAACTGACAACTGCGAACTGTGAACTGTGAACTGCTTCAACAGGTGAGTCATGGAACCGACGGCGGTCAAAAGTCCGGAGATGAAGAAGCCGCCGCGGCGCTGGCGCTGGGTGGGCGCGACGGCTGCGGTCTGCTTCGTTGGCTGGCTGGGCCTGGTCGGCTACGTGAACTGGGCCATGCGCCAGTCGCCGGAGGTCTTTGGCGGCGTGATGGCGAAGATGCCCATGCCGGCGTTCTTTGTGCTCCCGTTCGAAACGCTCTGGAACCGGGCGCGCGCCGGGCATCTGAACGTGGGCGGCCAGGCGCCTGATTTCACGGTGAAGCAACTGCAGGGCGCGGAGGCGCCAGTGGAACTGGCCGGCCTGTGGAAGGACAGGCCGGTGGTGCTGGTCTTCGGCAGCTATACCTGACCGCCTTTTCGGCGGGAGGTTCCCGCCCTGAATAAGCTGGCGGACGCGTATCGCGGCAAGGTCGACTTCTACGCGATCTACATTCTCGAAGCTCATCCCACGGATGTGTGGCAGATGCAGTCGAATGTGCGGGACGGGGTGCTGTTCCGCAGTCCGGCCACGGACGCCGAGCGCTCCAACGTGGCAACAGCCTGCTGGAGGAAGCTGGGGATCAAGTTTCCGGCGCTTGTGGACGGCATGGATAACCGCGTGGAAGCGGCCTACACCGGCTGGCCCGACCGGCTCTACCTGATCGATCGCGGCGGCCGGGTGGTGTATAAGAGCCGGCCGGGGCCATTCGGGTTCCATCCCGAAGAGCTGGCGCAGGCGATGCAAGAGCTGCCGCACCAGGGCGCTCTGCCGGCCGCGCCGTGAGATCAGCGGTGAAGACGAGGCCGGCGGAGCTACAGCGGTTTCACAGTTGCTGTGTCCCGGAGCCACAACGCCAAGTGGCTTTTTCATCAAGGGAAAGCCACCTTGAATCGCGGCCAGAAACGGCTACAAGTGCTGTGGAACCGCTCAAGTGCGTCCTAATTAAGGTTTCTTGAAGGTGGCAACGGTCCGCTTCCCGATGCGGATCTTCTGGAAGCCGTCGGATGTCTCGAATTGCTGCGTTCCATCCCAGGTTGAATCGGTCAATGGTCCCGACATCCAGCGCACCTTGCCGGAGGCTGTGTCGAAGGCGTAGGCGCCGGAGCCGCCGCTTTTGCCTCCGGGGAGAAACAGCTCGTAGGACGTTGCCGAATGGAGGACCAGATATCCGTCCGCAGCCCCTGCCCCTACCGTGATGTCGTAGCGGCCCAGCTGGGGCGTGGTGGGAGCCGGCTGTGAGGAGCTCGGGCTGCTGGCGGACGGCTTGATGTTGAAGTTGTAAGTCCAGCCGTCAGCGTAGGCATTGTCTTCGTAATGCACATTGCAGGATCCGCCGGAGGCGGAAAGAACTGTGGCGGGATGGCCCCCGGGGTCGACGAGCACATGAGTGCCAACAACGCACGGGGATTTGTCGCCGCGCGGCTTGGCCAGAATGTTGAAGTTGTAAGTCCAGCCGTCGGGATACGCGCGGTCCTCGTAATGTACCCGGCAGGAAGCGCCCGAGGCGGACAGGACGGTGGCGGGATGATCTCCCGGGGCCACGAAAACACGCGTGCCGGGAGTGCAGGGGGCAGACTGCCCGAAAATCCTGCCGGCTGCAAGCAGCAGGAGGGATGCAGCGGCCAGATCGAGGGAGACGGCGGGAAATCCGCGCACCCGCAGGAAAGCCTGTGGTGTCATGCGATTGTTCTCTTTCCGGAGGAGGTGGAGTCCTGCCAGCATACATCCGCATAAGGGGTTGATCAAGCAGATAAGGTGCCCGGAGACTGGCGGGGGCTCCCGGAATCCCCGCAAAGGGGTGCGCCAAAGGACGGGCAAAACCGATCCGATACCTCGCCCTTTATTGTTGGGCATGGTAGGTTGGAAGGCACGGAGGAGAGGATGGGAGCGATCGTTCCAGCGCCGGATCATGACCAGACGATCGACCTGCAGCAGCAGGTATTCCGGCTGCAGGCTCTGCTGGAGGCCTCGCGGCAGGTGCACGCGACCATCCGGGAGGAGGAGGTTCTGGAATCGGTGCTGCGGATCGTGGTGCGCGAGCTGGAGATGGCGGGCGCGACGTTTCCGGGCACCGGGCTGTCACACGGGTCAGGCGTGGAGGACGGGCAGGAACCGGAGATCTCGCCCGGGAATGGCAACGGCGCAGCGCGGACGAGTCTGTTCCGGTTTCCGCTGAACGACCGCGACGGCCGCCGCATGGCCGAGCTGGTGGTGGCGCCACCCGGCGACCGGGAACTGACCATCTATGAGACAGACTTTCTGGAGGGGCTGGCGCTGCAGGCCGCCGTGGCGCTGGAGAACGCGCGCAACCACAAGCGCAACGTGGAGTATGCGCGGGTGCAGCAGGACCTGGACTCGGCCCGTGCCATTCAGCGCTCGCTGTTGCCGCAGCATCTGCCCGACATTCCGGGATACACGGTGGGATTCCGATCGGCCACCTGCTACGAGGTGGGCGGCGACTACCTCGACATCCTGGAGTTGCCTGACCGCAGCGTTGTGATGGCGGTGGCGGACGTGGCCGGCAAGGGTCTGGCCTCCGCCATGATGTCCACCAGCTTCCGGTCGGCGTTCCGGGCGATGGCGGTGGGTGCGACTCCGCTGGACGAACTGGCCACGCGCATGAATCAGCACCAGTGGCTGGAAGGCGAAGAGGCGCGGCGGCGGTATGTGACGGCCATCTTCCTTCGGCTCTATCCCGAGAGAGGCGAGATGGAATTTGTGAACGCCGGGCACAATCCGGGGTTCGTGATCCATGCCGATGGCAGCCGCTGGGAGATCGAGTCGAGCGGCACGCCCCTGGGGCTGCTGCCCGGCATGCAGTACACCATGGAGCACGGCGCGTTTCCGCCGGGGTCGCGGCTGCTGTTCTACACCGACGGCCTGACTGAAGCCTTCTGCGGGGATGAAGAGTTTGGTCCAGAACGACTTTGGGACAATTTTTCCCGGTGCGAGGCGTTGAAAGCCGATGGTATTCTCGATGCATTGTGGACAGCCATACAATCTTTTGTTAAGGGCGGCCCGCAGGGGGACGACATGACAGCACTGGTGTTGTGCCGCAAGGCGGGCAAACCGGTGATGGAGCCGGCGGCATGACCACCACCCACAAATCAGCCAACGTGGAGGTACGGCTTCCCTCGCGCCTGGGCTACGAAAAAGTTGCCATGAGCACGGCGGCCTCGGTGGCCAAACTGATGGGCTTCCGCGAAGACCGCATCGAGGATCTCAAGACGGCGGTGGCGGAGGCCTGCATCAACGCCATCGAACACGGCAACCGGCTGAATGAAGGATTGAGCGTGGGCGTGGTGCTTTCGGCGGGAGAAGATGCGCTGGAAGTGAAGGTCATTGACGACGGCAAAGGATTGAAAACACTGCCTCCCCGGCCGGATATTGAAAAGAAGATGCACGGCGAGGAAGACCCCCGCGGGATGGGAATGTTCCTGATCCAGGCGCTGGTGGATGAGGCCGAGTGGGTGGCTGGCCGCAATGGCAAGAGCAGTTATGTCCGGCTGGTGATACGGCTGGATCCCCCAATTGAATAACGCTATCTTTGGAGACTTGATCGTGCAGACCGAAACCAAAACGCGTGTCGACCAGCAAACTTCCCCCGCCGGCCACCCGGTGAGCATTCTCCGCTTCGAAGGCGACATTGCCAGCACATCAAAGGACGCGGTGCTGGGCTCGTATCAATCGCTGCCCAAGGCGACGAACAAGATCATCCTGCTGGATTTCACCAAGGTGGACTACATCAACTCGAGCGGCATCGCGCTGGTCATCCAGATGCTGATCGAAGCCGCGAACTCGGGGCAGAAGGTGTACGCCTACGGCCTGTCGGCGCACTTCACCAAGGTGTTCACCATGGTGGGAATCACCAAGTACGCGGGCCTGTTCCCCGACCAGACCGCGGCGCTGGCGGCGCTCTGAATTCGAATTCCTGTTTGGGGATGATGAGGCGCGAATAGCCGCGCCCCTCATTGTCTCGCTGCGCTATACTGCTGCGTGCCCTGTCCAGCTCTACCGGGGGGATCGATGAAAGCCATCATCTACGAGCAGTACGGCCCGCCTGAAGTTCTTTCGCTCAAGGAAATCGACAAGCCGGCGCCTGCACAGGGCCAGGTGCTGATCCGGGTGCAGGCGGCCTCGGTGAATCCTTACGACTGGCATTTCCTGCGCGGCACACCGGGTTTCCTCCGCCTGTTTACCGGGCTGGGCAAGCCGAAGTCGCCGCGGCTGGGAGCGGATGTGGCCGGGATCGTCGAAGCCGCTGGACCGGGTGTTACGCTCTTCAAGCCGGGGGACGCGGTCTTCGGCATGTGCGAAGGGTCGTTCGCGGAGTATGCCTGCGGCAAGGAGAAGGAGCTTGCGCTCAAACCTGAGAGCGTCCCCTTCCCGCAGGCCGCTTCCCTCCCCATCGCCGCCATCACCGCCCTGCAGGCCCTTCGCGATATTGGCAAGCTGCAGCCGGGCCAGTCCGTGCTCATCAACGGCGCCTCCGGCGGCGTTGGCACCTTCGCCGTGCAGATCGCGCGGTGGATGGGAGCGGAGGTGACCGGCGTCTGCAGCACGAGGAACGTGGAGCTGGTTCGATCTCTCGGCGCCGGCCGCGTTATCGATTACACCCGCGAGGTCTTCACGACCGGCGCCCATCGCTACGACGTAATCTTCGACACGGTGGGAAACCACTCCCTTGGCGCCATTCGCCGCGTCCTTCAACCCGCGGGGATATTTGTGGCCTGCGGGGGCGGCGGGCCTGACAAAAGCTCCATCGATTTGCTGATGGGGATGTTCCAGATGGCGGCGGCGGCGCCCTTCACAAAGCAGAAACTGGCCGGGGTCTTCGCGAAGATCAACACCGCGGACCTGGGCGTTCTGGGCGTGATGGTGGCGACTGGGAAGTTGACGCCGGTTCTCGACCGAAGCTACCCGCTGGCGGAGATTGCGGATGCGACCCGGTACGTGGAGACTGGCCATGCGCGCGGCAAGGTCATCGTTGCGGTGGCATAAAGTTGCGAGCCCGCGCCACCGCGTAAAATGCCGCTATGAACCTTGAAGCGATGCAGGCTGCGCTTGCCGCGGCGGGCTACGACGGCTGGCTGTTCTACGATCACCATCACCGCGATCCTATCGGCGAACACATCCTCGGCCTCGACCCTGGGGCGCACATCACGCGCCGCTACTACTACTTCATTCCCGCCAGCGGCGAGCCGCGCAAGCTGGTGCACCGCATCGAGCAGGGGCGGCTGGACATGCTGCCGGGCTCGAAGGGGATGTATTCGAGCTGGCAGGAGCTGCACCTCGGCCTCGAGACCATGCTCAAGGATGCGCGGCGCATCGCCATGCAGTACTCGCCCAACAACGACATCATGTATGTGGCGATGGCGGACGCCGGGACGGTGGAGTTTCTGCGCTCGCTGGGCAAGGAGATCGTGAGCTCGGCCGACCTCGTCAGCCGGTTCGAGGCTGTGCTGACCGATGCGCAGATCGCAAGCCATTCCGCGGCGCAGAAGGCCATCGACGCGATTCTCGAAGAGGGCTGGCGCAAGATGGGACGCGCGGTGCGTCCCGCCGGCGGGCAGGCAACCCGCTTTACCGAGTTCGACATGGTCGAGTGGCTTTCGACCGCCATGCGCAGCGAGGGCCTGGTGTGGGAGAACGGGCCCAACGTGAGCGTGAATGCCAACGCTTCAGATTCGCACTACGAGCCGACCAGCGACAATTGCGCCGAGATCAAGCAGGGCGACTTCGTGCTCATCGATATCTGGGGCAAGGTCGACAAGCCCGGCAGCATCTTCTACGACATCACCTGGACGGGCGTGGTGGGCCGTGAGCCGAGCGAGCGCGAGCAGCACGTCTTCGAGACGGTGCGCGATGCGCGCGATGCGGCGATCGCGAAAGTGACCGCCGCGTTCGAGGAGGGACGGCCGATCCGGGGCTACGAAGCCGACGACGCGGCGCGGGCGGTGATTTGCGAGGCGGGGTTCGGCGAATACTTCACCCATCGCACGGGCCACAACATTGCCGAGGAGATTCACGGCCCGGGCGCGCATCTTGACAACCTCGAGACGCATGACGAGCGGCTGCTTCTGCCCAACACCTGCTTCTCCGTGGAGCCGGGGATCTATCTGCCGGAGTTCGGGGTTCGCAGCGAGATCGACATGCTGACCGCGCCGGGCAAGGCATGGGTGACGGGGAAGATGCAGCTCGAGCTGGTGAGGATCTAGAGAGGCTCCGGACAAGTCCGTTTTTGGCGATCCAGGGGGCTGAAAGCTGGGGTTGGCATGCGCCTGTTCATCGGCATTCCCATGTCGCACGAAGTAACCGAACAGCTGGCGGCAGTGCGCGCCCGGCTGGAGCGGCCTGCCGACGGGCTGCGCTGGTCGGCGCCGGAGTCGTGGCATATTACGCTGCAGTTTCTCGGGGCGACCTCGCCGGGGCAGTACGATTGCGTGCTGTCGCATCTGCGCGCGGTGAACGCGAAGCCGGTTCCGGTGCAGCTGGAGGGGCTCGGGTTCTTCGAGCGGACCGGGGTGTTCTTTGCCGGAGTGCGGGTTTCGCCGGAGTTGGCGGCGCTGCAGAAGATCATTGCAACCGCGATGAGCGGGTGCGGATTCGAGCCGGAGGAGCGGCCGTATCATCCGCACATCACGCTGGCGCGCAACCGCGGCCGCGAGGATGGCGTGCGCGGCCTGAAGGCAAGGGCGGGTGCGGCGCCGCAGTTTGCAGCCTTCGTGGCGCATGAGTTTCTGCTGTATGAGAGTTTTCCGGGGCCGCAGGGATCGCGCTACGAGGTGCGGGCGCGTTTTGCGCCCGGTGGCGACTGAATCGCCGCGGCAGATCGGAGTCGCGCTGGCATGCGAAGGGAACCGGCCGTCTGAAATCAACTTCGGCAGGCAGCGCAGGCCGTCTTCATCGCGCGGGAAGTTTTCTGAAAGTAACTTCGCGTCCCGTCCGTGCATCTCTAATCGACATGGCTCGGTCCAATGCCCGACGTTGCGCGGGTTCCCTGCGTATGCTGGTCTTGTACGGTGTCTCGGGTGCGTTTTTCGCGAGGGAAGAATCAGAGAGTCCACCACCCGGAATCTGACTGCGTCTGAGCGGGCCGGACATGCATATCGCACGGGCATGCCTCGATCCCCGAGGGTTTGACTGCCGCGGCAAGGGCCAAACCGGCCTCCTCAAGAGAAAACGACCTTGCCGCCCGGAGAGCTTGAGAACGTGAAAAAGATCGCCAGCGCAACCGATCCCCTCTGGTACAAAGATGCGATCATCTACGAGCTGCATGTGCGCGCCTTTGCCGATTCAAATAATGACGGCATCGGCGATCTTCCGGGCTTGATGTCGCGGCTCGATTATCTGCAGGAGCTCGGGGTGACGTGCCTCTGGCTGTTGCCGTTCTTTCCCTCGCCGCTGCGCGACGACGGCTACGACATCGCCAATTATGTGGATGTGAATCCGTCGTACGGAACGCTGGCGGATTTCCGGGCGTTCCTGGACGCGGCGCACAAGCGGGGGATGCAGGTGATGATCGAGCTGGTCATCAATCACACCAGCGATCAGCACCCGTGGTTCAAATCCGCCCGCCTGGCGCCACCGGGATCTCCCGAGCGCGACATGTATGTGTGGTCAGACACGGACCAGAAGTTCCGCGACGCGCGCATCATCTTCACCGATACGGAGAAGTCGAACTGGACCTGGGACGAGGTGGCGAAGGCTTACTACTGGCACCGGTTCTTCTCGCACCAGCCGGATTTGAATTACGACAACCCCAAGGTGCTCGAAGAAGTGCTGAGGGCGATGCGCTTCTGGCTCGACATGGGCGTGGATGCGCTGCGCCTGGACGCGATTCCCTACCTTGTGGAGCGCGACGGCACCAACTGCGAAAACCTGCCCGAGACGCACGTGGCGATCAAGAAGCTCCGTGCCGCCATCGACGAGAGTTATGGGAACCGGCTGATTCTGGCGGAGGCAAACCAGTGGCCGGCGGACGTGCGGCCGTACTTCGGCGACGGCGACGAGTGCCACATGGCGTTCCATTTTCCGCTGATGCCGCGCATCTACATGGCGCTGCGGCAGGAGGACCGGCTGCCCATCACGGACATCATGGCGCAGACTCCGCCGATTCCGGACAACTGCCAGTGGGGACTGTTTCTGCGCAACCACGACGAGCTCACGCTCGAAATGGTTACCGACGACGAGCGCGACTACATGTATTTTGCGTACTCGGCCGATCCGCGCATGCGCGTCAATGTCGGAATTCGGCGGCGGCTGGCGCCGCTGGTGGACAACAACCGGAGGCGCATCGAACTGCTGAACTCGCTGCTGTTCAGCTTTCCCGGGACGCCGATTCTCTACTACGGCGACGAGATCGGAATGGGCGACAACATCTATCTCGGCGACCGCAACGGCGTGCGCACGCCCATGCAGTGGACCAGCGACCGCAACGCGGGGTTTTCAAAGTGCGACCCGGCGCGGCTCTACTTTCCCGTGATCATGGACCCCATCTACGGTTACCAGGTGGTGAACGTCGAGGCGCAGCTCAGCGACCAGTCGAGCCTGCTGCACTGGACGCGCAACATGATCGCGCTGCGCAAGCTGTTCCAGGTGTTCGGGCGGGGCACGCTGACGTTCCTCAATCCCGAGAACCGGCGGATTCTCGCCTACCTGCGCGATCTGGAGCGCCCCGACGGCACGCACGAGACGGTGCTGTGCGTGGCCAACCTGAGCCGTTTCGCGCAGCCGGTGACGCTTGACCTGTCAGCCTTTGCCGGCATGGAGCCGGTGGAGATGATCGGGTACGTGCAGTTCCCCACCATTGCCACGGAGCCCTACGCTCTCTCGCTGGCGCCGTATTCGTTTCTCTGGCTCGAACTGCAGCCGGCCAGCCCGAAACCGGAGGAGTTCGTCGAACCTGAGACCCTGCAGGAGGCCGACGAGCCTGCGGCGCTCGACCTGCTGGCCAGGGGCTGGCCGGGGTTCATCGCCGGGCCCGGACTTGCGCTTCTGGAGTCCGCGCTCCCCGGCTGGCTTCCCCGCCAGCGCTGGTTCGGCGCCAAGGCACGCAGGATTCGGAACGTAAAGGTGCTCGACTGGGTGGAGCTGCCCGCCCCCGTTACGGCCGCCCCCGAGCGGCGGCCGGCGCCCGACCCGGCCGCCGACAGCTCCATTCCACCGGCACTGGTCTACCTGGAGGTGAACTACGGCGAGAATTCCAGCGACGTGTATCAGTTGCCGCTCGCGTTCAGCGTCGGCGCGGCAGCGGAGCAGATTCCGGCGGAGCGGCCGATAAGCGT
>Ga0335082_10010086_pt1 | contig 10253 bp, 9 predicted proteins | sample Lox_Sample_41_FD_206718 | JGI IMG/M metagenome (GOLD analysis project Ga0335082, IMG submission 206718) | Soil microbial communities from Loxahatchee National Wildlife Refuge, Florida, United States - Lox_Sample_4.1 | ecosystem: Environmental > Terrestrial > Soil > Wetlands | place: USA: Florida...
GTGATGTTGCTGACCGTGGTGCTGGTGCGGGGCATTCGCGAATCGGCGGAGACTAATAACGTCATGGTCATCCTGAAGATTGCGGCCATTCTAGCTTTTGTTTTCGCCGGAATGCACTTCATTCACCGCCCGAATTACCATCCGTTCGCGCCGGAAGGCTGGTCGGGCATTCTCACCGGCGGCTCGATCATTTTCTTCACTTATATCGGCTTCGACTCAGTTTCGACGGCCGCCGAGGAGGCGAAGAACCCCCAGCGCGATCTGCCCATCGGCATCATCGCAACGCTGATTATCTGCACCCTGCTGTATATTTGCGTGGCGGTGGTGCTTACCGGCATCGTGCCCTGGCAGAGGCTGATCGATGACGCGGCTCCGGTAGTGAACAGCCTCAAGCAGCTTGGCCTGACCACCCATTCGGTGACGTTGCACTGGATACGCCTGGCGGTGCTGTTTGGAGCCATGATGGGGATGATCTCGTCGCTGCTGGTATTTCAACTGGGACAGGCACGCGTGTGGTTCGCCATGTCGCGCGACCGACTGCTGCCGAACATGTTCAGCCACGTGCATCCGCGGTTTCGTACGCCGTCGACGGCGACGTGGATCGCCGGTTTCCTGGTCGGCATTCCGGGCGGTATTCTTGACATTGGGACGCTGGCCGATCTGTCGAACATTGGGACGTTGTTCGCGTTTGTGCTGGTGTCGCTGGGCGTGATCATCCTGCGTTATAAGCAGCCGGAGCGGCGCCGCGGCTTCCGCGCGCCGGGCGGGCTGACTGCGCCCGTACTCAGCGTGATGTTTTGCGTGTTGCTGATGGCGGGACTGCCGATTCTGACGTGGATTCGCTTTTTCGTGTGGCTGACGATTGGCCTGACGGTGTACATGCTCTACAGCCGCCGCCGCAGCGAGTTCTGCCCGGAAGAACGGCGCCGCTAGGTACTCCGTGTCCACCGACGCACCCAGCGAATTCATCCGCACGCTGCCCAAGGCCGAGCTCCACCTGCACCTGGAAGGCACGGTCGATCCCGCGACGCTGGCCGAGCTAAGCCTTCGGCATCCCACACCGCTTTCCACGACCAACAACCGCTACACCAACATCGCCGACAGCGGACGCGTCTTCACCGAAGAGGAAGCGCTTGAACTTTACCGTTACAAGAACTTCACCGGGTTCCTGCTGGCCTTTAAGGCCGTGACGGAGCGCCTGCGCACAGCAGAAGACTATGAGCTGGTCGCCTACCGCATGATGCAGAAGCTGCACGCGCAAAACGTGCTGCACGCTGAGGTGTACGTCTCGGTCGGGGTCATTCACTGGCGAGGTGGCGAATTCGCGCCGCTGTTTGAAGGGTTGGAGCGGGGACGCCAGCGGGGCGAGCGCGACTTTGGCATGTCGCTGTACTGGATCTTCGACGCCGTCCGCCACTTCGGACCGCGGCGGGCCGGACTCGTACTCGACGAAGCCATTACGCTGCGCAAGACGAGCGATAGCGTTATCGGCTTCGGCCTGGGCGGCGACGAGCGGCGCGCTCCGCCGGAGCTTTTTCGCAAGGTCTATGCCCGCGCCGCAAGCAGAGGATTACGCACTACGATCCACGCCGGTGAAACGGTCGGGCCGGAATCGGTATGGTCGGCGCTGCGTGGGCTGAAGGCCAATCGCATCGGACACGGCCTGCGCGCCATCGACGATCCGGACCTGGTTGCGTATCTGGCTGAAAAGCAAGTGCCGGTGGAAGCCTGTATCTCGAGTAACGTGCTAACCGGCTGTTGTGCTTCGGTTGAGCAGCATCCGCTTCGCAAGCTTTTCGACGCCGGAGTGCTGGTCACGTTGAATACCGACGATCCCGACATGTTCCGCACGAGCCTGGTGCGCGAGTATCAGATCGCCCAAGACGTGTTCGGATTCAATGAGGCTGAGTTGCGGCGGTTGGCAATGAACTCGTTTCAGGCATCGTTCCTTCCGGAAGCGAAGAAGCACGAGATTTTCGTCAAATTCTAAAGGCGAAAATCGACCGCTGATTTCGCGGATAATGCGGATCAATCAGGACCAACTTCCGGCCGTCTCCGGCTCAACCTGTGTACTCTCGGAACCTGATGAATACCCGGTCTTATACTTTGAACATCGGCGACATCTGCACAATCCGCGGTTGCTTTTTTCTTAAGTTCGTCTTATCCGTGTCATCCGTGAAAATCCGTGGTCAAATTGTTTTTGGCTTCTACCCAGAGGAGACATGCCTAAGCACATCGGAATCGTGGCCTGCAGCGCCGAAGGCGCGGCACTCTGCTATCGCACCATCTGCGACGAAGCGCCCGCGCTCATGGGGCGGCACATGCATCCCGAGATCACGATGCATACACATTGTCTTGGCGAATACATGGGGCCCATCAGCCGCGGCGAGTGGCAGGGCGTGGCCGACCTCATGCTGTCCTCGGCTGACAAGCTGGCAAAGGCTGGAGCGGATTTCCTGATCTCGCCCGACAATACGATTCATCATGCATTTGCATTGGTGGCTCCGCACTCGCCGCTGCCCTGGCTGCATATCGTGGACGAGGTGGCCGCCGTGGCCAAGGCGCGCGGCTTCCGCCAACTGGCAATTACGGGAACGAAGTACACCATGGAGGGCACGGTCTATCAGACGAAGCTGCCGGCCGCGGGCTTCGAGTATCTCGTGCCCAACGCAGATGAGCGCGGCGAAATCGACAGGATCATCATGGATGAGCTGGTCAACGGCATCTTCACCGCCGAATCGCGCGTGTATTTCCAGCAGGTGATTGGCAGGATGAGCCACGAGGGCTGCGACGCCGTAGTGCTGGGTTGCACGGAAATTCCGCTGTTGATCGACGACATCACGTCGCCGCTGCCGACGCTGGATTCGACGCGCATCCTGGCGCGGGCGGCGCTTCAGCACGCGTTGGCGTAATCAGCGGACCATCGCCCGCGCAGCCGTGAGCGCCGCCAGCCGTTCGTACGTGTTCATCACGTGTACGGGCGAAGATAGCTGTGAGCCCGCTTCAAGCATTGGGACGAGCTTGTCGAACTCGGGCCCGGAGTGGGAGCCGGTGGACACGATGCCCAGCGGTTGCCGGAAGCCTTCCAGGAGGGGATGATCAAAAGCAAGCAGTCGCTGGAGCCGGGTTCGGAGCTGAGCACCCTGCCCTGAGGCTTTCGTCGAGAAAGCCGGCGCAGCGAGCGCCTGCGGAGTCTCGTCTTCATTGACATAGGCGGCGCTGGTCGTTTATCCTTAAGACTTTGGTAGTCCTGCGTTTGCCCGCCTAGAGGTTTCCTGCGCGTTCCAGCGCGACGAACTCAGCGGCTCTTTCGCGGTCTTTCTTAAATTCTGGGAGAGTTCACGATGTCAACGTATTTCCCCAAAGGGGAAATTGCGCGTAAATGGTTTGTTGTCGATGCGTCGGGCCAGACCCTGGGCCGGCTGGCGTCACGCGTGGCGCGCATCCTCGCGGGTAAGGACAATCCGCAATACACGCCGTTTCTCGACACCGGCGATCACGTAATCGTGATCAATGCCGGGCAGGTGAAGATTACCGGGCTGAAGGCGGACAAAAAGACGTATTACAGCTATTCGGGGTATCCCGGCGGAATCAAGGCCGAGGAGTACAAGAAGCGCTTTGAGCGCAGGCCGGAGCAGGTGGTGGAAGAGGCGATCAAGGGCATGTTGCCGCACACCAAGCTGGGACGGGCCATGGCGTCGAAATTGAAGGTTTATAAGGGCGACAAGCATCCGCACGCGGCGCAGAAGCCGACGGTGGTGGAAGCGGTCGCGAAGTAGATTTGACCCGCCCTACCGCCAAAGAAGGGCGGTAGAACGGGGCACCCGGAGTGTGAGTTGGGTGAGAAACCCCCGCTCAAGCGAAGGACGCTGGAACGGGGCACCCGAGGACAGTGAGACTGATTCGGAAGGTAGGGGTCCTTCGACTCCAGCGGCGCAAACGAAGCGCCGCTTCCGCTCAGGATGACAACAGAAGGGTTGAGAATGGCAGAACTGGTTCAGTATTACGGTACGGGACGGCGCAAATCGAGCGTGGCCCGCGTGTTTCTTCGGCCGGGCAGTGGCGACTTTACAGTCAACGGCAAGCCGTTCGACGGGTACTTCGTGACCGAAGCGCAGCGCATCATGGCAAAGTCGGCGCTGGTGTTGACGGAGACCCTGGGCAGCTTCAATGCGGTGGTCACCGTGGCGGGCGGCGGCGTGAACGGGCAGGCGGGCGCGGTGCGTATGGGCGTAGCCCGTGCGCTGCAGGAGTTCAATCCCGAGCTGCGCGCCAAGCTGAAGTCGGAAGGCTTCCTGCGGCGCGATGCGCGTGGCAAGGAGCGCAAGAAGTACGGACAGAAGGGCGCGCGCAAGCGCTTCCAGTTCAGCAAGCGATAGTCTCTGGCCCCGCCCTACCGGCCAAAAGACGGCCGGTAGAACGGGGCACCCGAGTTTGATTCCCACATTTCCCGAAAGAGGGGAAATGTGGGCCACCCAACTGCCTTGTGGTTCCGGGGGCGGGAGGGAGAAAGCAAGCCGGAACGAATCTTTCCGCACCCGCTGATTCAACGGGGCGGGTGTGACGGGAATGTAATCCCGGACGATCCGGGCGTTACGGATTGGGTCGAGGTGGCCGCGCGGACTAAAGTCCGCTCGGCCTTCCAAAATAGAGAGCTCGATCGGCACGACTGAAGTCGTGCCCTGATACAAAAAGAAACAAGTCGTATCAGCGAATCTGTACGTCCGCCGCGAGGGATGCAAGCTAGGAGGTAGCTTGGCGAACATCACGATGAAGGAGTTGCTCGAAGCCGGCGTTCACTTCGGGCACCAGACCAAACGTTGGAACCCGAAGATGAAGGAGTTTATCTTCGGCGAGCGCAATGGGATTTACATCATTGACCTGCAGAAGACGCTGAAGATGTTCAAGGAAGCGTCGAAGTTCGTGACCGACCAGGCGGCGGAAGGCAAGCTGGTGCTGTTCGTCGGGACGAAGCGGCAGGCGCAGGACGCCATCGCGGAAGAAGCGAACCGCTGTGGCATGTTCTACGTGAACCAGCGCTGGCTGGGCGGACTGCTCACCAACTGGATCACGGTACAGAAGTCGGTGAAGCGGCTCAAAGAGCTTGACGACATGGCCACCGATGGCCGTTATGAGCTGCTGCCGAAAAAGGAAGTCGTCAAGCTGGAGCGGGAGCGCAAACATCTGCAAGCCAACCTAGCCGGCATCAAGAACCTGAACCGGCTGCCGGACGTGGTCTTCGTGATCGACTCGAACAAGGAGCAGATCGCGGTGAAGGAAGCGCGTAAGCTGGGCATTCCTGTGGTCGCGGTGGTTGATACGAACTGCGACCCGAGCGAAGTGGATTACGTGATCCCGGGCAACGACGACGCGCTGCGGGCCATCCGGTTGTTCGCTTCCAAGATCTCGGATTCGGTGATCGAGGGAGCGCAGGCGGTGACCGACAAGCAGTTGGCCGACATTGCCGCGGGAGTGCAGTACAGCGAAGGCGCAGAAGCCGCGGCTGCCACGGCCAGCGACACTGGCGGCGCACCGGGCCTGGAGGCTGCCGAACTGGAAGAGGTCAGTATGGAGGAGGTCCTGGGCAAGGGGGCACGGCGTACGGCTCCGGCCGAGGAAACCATCGAGACTCCAAGCGCGTAATCGCAGCCGCGAGGCTGCATGGTTTCGAGACCCGCGCTGCCCCGGTGGCGCGGGTCGTTGTGTAAGGGCCGCTTTTTTGCTCTCCGCTCTTCGCGCTCCACTGAGGCGGGATGCCGCGCGAGTGAGACGTTGGCGCCTTTGCATCATCAAATGCTTATACAGGGTTGTTACAACAAGCGCTGAGTGGTTCTGGCGAAAAGCGAAGAGCCAAGAGCGAAAAGCGACGATCAGCCGAAGGGAATATCTACGAAATGAGCACTACAACCGTGAACATTACTGCCGCACAAGTAAAAGAGCTACGGGACAAGACGAACGCACCCATGATGGACTGCAAGAATGCCCTGACCGAAACCAAGGGCGACGTTGAGGCCGCCATTGTATGGCTGCGCAAGAAGGGCGTGGCCACGGCCGCCAAGAAGGCAACGCGTGCCACCAGCGAGGGCTCGGTGGCCAGCTATATCCACGCTGGAGGCAAGATCGGCGTGCTGGTTGAGGTCAACTGCGAGAGCGACTTCGTGGCCCGCACCGACGACTTCAAGACGCTGGTACACGACATTGCCATGCACATCGCGGCGACGGATCCGCGGTTCATCCGCAAGGAAGATGTGACGGCGGAGGACTTCGAAAAGGAGAAGGACATTTATCGCGCCCAGGCGGCTGCCACCGGCAAGCCGGCACCGGTAGTGGAGAAAATCGTCGAGGGCAAGATGACGAAGTTCTATGAGGAGGTCTGCCTGTACGAGCAGCCCTTCATCAAGGACCAGACCATCACGGTGCACCAGTTGATTGCCAGCGTGATCGGCAAGCTGGGCGAGAACATCTCGGTGAAGCGCTACGCCCGCTTCAAGGTGGGCGACGTGGGCGAGACCATCGCCGTCAGCAAGGCGGCGGAGTAAGACAGACAATCGACACACGATTCGAGGAGGGGCGGGAGCGATTCCCGCCCTTTCTATTTGCGCGGGCGCGAGGCGCGGATTGCGGCGAGGAAGGCTTCGCCGTACTTGGCGGCGGTACGCGAACCAATTCCAGCAATCTGCAGAAGAGCATCACTAGTGGAGGGAGCCTGACGCGCAACTTCCATCAGCACGCGATCGTGCATCACGCAGAACGGGGGAATGCGGTCCTTTTCTGCCAGTCTTCGCCGGATCTCGCGCAGATGTTGGAACCGCACCTCGGCCGCAGCATCCAGCGGTTGGGTCTCGTCAGTCTTCAGCTTTCGCGATTTGCGGCCCGCAGTTGACCGCGAAGCAGCGCGCTTGTCCACCTTAGCGCGCCGGTCGGGCGGCTGTTTGACTTTGCCGCGGCACACATCGCAGCGGCATCCCTCGATGTAGGACTTCTGCCCAAAATAGTTCAGGATGTTCCAGCGGCGGCAGTATTTGGACGAAGCGTACAGCCTCATGGCGTCGAGCTTGCGGGTCGCGCTGAACTTCAGCCGCTCAATTTCTGCCGGTTTGAGCTGCTCGTTGTTTTCGCCGATCTTCTCAATGAAAAACTCCTGGATGGCGTAGTCGCGCGGAGAGTGATAGAGGACACAATCGGCGGCGCGGCCGTCGCGCCCGGCGCGGCCTGCCTCCTGGTAATAGGCCTCGACGCTGCCCGGAAGGTTGTAGTGCAGCACGAAACGAATGTCAGGCTTGTTGATGCCCATGCCGAAGGCGTTGGTGGCGACGATGACCGCGCCCTGGTCCTGCATAAAGCGGTCCTGGCTGGTCTTGCGCGCGAGCTGGGTCATGCCAGCGTGATAGGGGCAGATGGTGCGGCCGGGGACTTCGTGGGTGAGAACGTTGGTGAGCTCTTCGACAGTCTTGCGGGTGGCGCAATAGATGATGCCGGTGCCTGGCGACGCCGCCAGACCTTGCAGGAGCGCGGTGTTCTTGTCGTAATCGTAGGTAAAGTAGCGTGAAGCGTAGCGCAGATTGGGCCGGTCGAAGCCGGTGACGTGCATCCTGGGCGAGCGTAGCTGGAGGAAGTGGGAGATGTCGTCGCGTACCTGCGGCGTGGCGGTGGCGGTCAGCGCGGCGGTGACGGGCGAGCCCAGGGTTGTGCGGATCGCGGCGAGGCGCATGTAATCGGGGCGAAAGTCGTGTCCCCAAAAGCTGACGCAGTGGGCCTCGTCCACCACGAACAGACGGGGCTTCAGTTGTGGGAGCAGGTCGCTGAACGAAGGTGCGGCAAAGCGCTCGGGCGCGACGTAAAGAACTCCCTCGAAGCCGTCGCGCAATTTCTGCAGGGTCCGCCGCTGTTGCGGGTTGTCTTGCGAGCTATTCAGCAGCAACGATGGAATGGCCAGTTCGGTGAGCTGGCGCACCTGGTCGGCCATGAGAGCGATGAGCGGCGAGACCACGACGGTCAGGCCGCCGAGCGCGACCGCGGGCAGCTGATAGCAAAGGCTCTTGCCGGCGCCGGTGGGCATGACGCAGACGATGTCGTGACCGTCCAGCAGGTCGCGAATGACCTCGCGCTGGCTGGGACGGAAGTGCGCCAGGCGGAAGGTCCCGGTGAGTAGGTCTTCGATCGACCTGGTGGCCGGATTGGCGGCAGAGTCAGTGACCACAGGCAGGTAGTGTACCGCCAGTGCAGTCGGTCAGCGCGTTGGCGGCGTGAAGTTGTCCTCCTGCTAAACTGAATTGGCACGTTTGCCTGGGGTTGCTGGAACGAATGACCACACCTGCGTACAAGCGCATCCTGCTCAAACTGTCTGGTGAGGCGCTGGCTGCCGGCCAGGGCTTCGGAGTAGACAATACCCGCGTGCACGAGATTGCGGCGGAAATTGCCGACGTGCACAAGCTGGGTGTGCAGATCGCCATCGTGGTGGGGGGAGGGAACTTCTTCCGCGGGGTGGCGGAGCAGGCCAAGGAGATGGACCGCGTGTCGGCCGATTACATGGGCATGCTGGCGACGGTGATCAATGCGCTGGCGCTGCAGGACGCGGTGGAGAAGTTGGGCGTGCCGACGCGGGTGATGAGCGCGATTGAGATGCACGAAGTGGCCGAACCGTTCATCCGGCGGCGGGCCATCCGGCACATGGAGAAAGGGCGCGTGGTGGTGTTCGCGGCGGGCACGGGGAATCCGTACTTCTCGACGGATACGGCGGCGTCGCTACGGGCGATGGAGATCAAGGCCGACGCCATCCTGAAGGCGACCAAGGTGGATGGCATTTATACGGACGATCCGATGATAGTGAAGGAAGCTACCAAGTACGAGAAGATCACCTACCTGGACATTCTGAAGCGCGGCCTGAAGGTGATGGACGCGACGGCCATCGCCATGTGCCAGGAGAACCAACTGCCGATTGTGGTGTTCGACCTTAACAAGCACGGGAACATCCGGCGGGTAGTGATGGGCGAGAAGGTGGGATCACTGGTGTACGAGGGCAAGAAGCCCAAGAAGCGCGATGCAGCGCAGCGGAAGTCCGCGCGGGGTTGAAGCGGGTCCTGCGACTTCGCTGATGGCGGGGCTCCTTCGACTCGGCCGTGGCCTCGCTCAGGATTTCGCCCGCTGGCTCCCGCTCCGCTCACGCCAGCGAAACGGCTCAACTTCGACTCATCGGTCGCCGCAGCGGCCTCCTCGCTCAGGATAAAGTTTATAATCGTGCGTTTGCGACATCATCTCAACGCTCGTAAGGTGGACTAGACATGGCACAAGTTTCCATGGCGGCGATTCCCGCACTCAAAGATAGCTTTGCTCAACTTAAGGCCCGAATGGACAAGGCGGTGGAGGACTTCCGCCGCGAAATGACGTCGACCCGCACCGGCCGCGCCTCGGTACATATGCTGGACGGAGTGGTGGTCGAGGCCTACGGCTCCGAGATGCCGCTCAACCAGTTGGCGAATGTGAGTGCTCCCGAGCCGCAGTTGATTACGGTGCAGCCGTGGGACGTGAGCCAGATCGGCGCCATTGAGAAGGCCATTCGCAGCAGTGACCTCGGCCTGAATCCGATGAACGACGGTAAGTTGGTGCGTGTGCCGGTGCCGGCGCTCACGGAAGAGCGCCGTAAAGAGATGGTCAAGCACCTGCACAAAGTGCTGGAGGAGCACCGTACCGCGATACGCAACATCCGGCGCGACGGCAACGATGCCATTAAGAAGGCCATGAAGGACAGAAAGATCACCGAGGACGAAGAGCACGGCGCCATGGAGCAGTTGCAGAAGCTCACCGACGACGAGATCAAGAAGATGGAAGAGATGGCCAAAGGCAAAGAGAAGGAAGTGATGTCGGTGTAGCATTCGTTTTTGGTTTTGTCACGGAACGGAGCGGCTGCGGCTGCTCCGTTTCGTCTTATGGAGGGCTAACATGGAGCCATGTTGCTCGATCTCGGGGATGTGAAGGTGCGCTCGTGGCGCAAGGCCGACCTGACGGCGCTGGTGCGGCACGCGAACAATCCCAAGATCGCCGCCAATTTGCGGGACCAGTTTCCTGATCCCTACACGCGGCGCGACGCCATCGACTTTCTGGACTACGCCCATTCCCAGGAGCCGGAATGCTCGTTCGCCATTGAATACGATGGCGAAGCGGCCGGAGGGGTGGGGTTTCTGCTGGGACGTGACATCGCCCGGATGAGCGCCGAGATGGGATATTGGCTGAGCGAGGAATACTGGGGCCGCGGA
>Ga0335082_10010087_pt1 | contig 10253 bp, 8 predicted proteins | sample Lox_Sample_41_FD_206718 | JGI IMG/M metagenome (GOLD analysis project Ga0335082, IMG submission 206718) | Soil microbial communities from Loxahatchee National Wildlife Refuge, Florida, United States - Lox_Sample_4.1 | ecosystem: Environmental > Terrestrial > Soil > Wetlands | place: USA: Florida...
ACCGGCGGCCGTGCGCCCCGGGCGACGGCAACCAGGCCCGCAATCACCCCCGCGCAGCCCAGCACCATCGCGGCCCACAGCGACACCGTCACGAACGTGGCCGTGAGGTGCAGCGCATGCCACCACGGGGGACCGTCGCCCGCCCGGCGCACGGCGGGCACCGAGACGTTCGGGCCCGCGGCCGAGATCAGGATCATGATCAGCGTCGAGGCCGCGATGGCGACCGCGGCGAGCCAGCCGGCCAGCCGGGTGAGCTCGGCCGGGGCCGGACGGCTCACCTGGGCCGCGCTGGTCGCTCCGAACCCTTCGACCCCGTCCTTGTCACTCACCCAATCGCCCGTCTGCCGGTCATCGTCGTGGTCGCCGGACTGGCGGTCCGTGACTAGACGGTACCGGATCGGCAGGCAACCGCGGCAGGAACGGAAACGCCCGCGGCGGCCGCCGCGGGCGTTTCTCCGTCGGCTCCCCGGACGCTGGTGACCCGCGTCCCGTTACGTGCCGGGCGTCGTGACCTTGCCGTTCACCTCCGAGCGCATGGCGGTGCCGCTCGCGGACTCGCCGTCCTGCGCGGCCCGCTCGTCCTCGGGCAGCTCGCTGGCGTTCTTGGCCTCCTCGGTGGCGCTGGCGTAGCGACGCCGCATGGCGATCGCGGCGCCCGCGCCGGCGGCGGCGGCGGCCACGCCGATACCGAGCAGCAAGCGCCAGTCCAGCAACCTCCCGAGACCGGTCTTCTTCGCGCTGTCCGGCCTGACCCGGCTGGCGGTTGACCGCAGGGCCGAGGACACCTTGGGGGCGACGGTGGTGGTGACCGCGTCCGCGGCGTCCTCCAGGCGCGGCGCGGCCCATTCCCTGGCGCCCAGAACGGCATCCTCGAGCCGCGGCGCGGCCCAGTCGCGGGCTTCCTCGAGCCGCGGCGACGCCCACTCCCTGGCGCCCTGAACGCCTTGCCGGACTCCCTGGACCGCTGTCGTTCCCGCCCTCTGCGCCGCCGGGATGACGTGCGCGGCGGCGTCCTTGGCACGCGTGCCGATCGTCACGGTCTCGTCGGCGGTGCGGTTGGTCGTGATAAGGGACACAGTAAACCTCCCGAGCGTGATCCCGTTATCACAGGCTTCCCGGCTGTGCTGGGTTCAATCATCGCGGACTGCCGGTACGGTGATGACTGGAGGAAATTTACAACGGCGAAATGTCCGGCCAGTTAGCTGGCTGGATGAGGAGTCAACCGCATGACAGACACGCTGACCGCGACGCTGCGCACCAGTCAGGGGCCGGTTGTCATCCGCCTTTTCCCTGATCACGCGCCGAAGACGGTGCGCAACTTCGTGGAACTGGCCGAGGGCGGCAAGCAGTGGACCGACCCCCGCACCGGGCGGGCGACCACCGCCAGGCTGTACGACGGGACCGTGTTCCACCGGGTGATCCCCGACTTCATGATCCAGGGCGGGGACCCGCTCGGATCCGGCCGGGGCGGCCCCGGCTACAAGTTCGCCGACGAAATCCACCCGGACCTCAGGTTCGACCGGCCGTACCTGCTGGCCATGGCGAACGCCGGGCCCGGCACCAACGGTTCGCAGTTCTTTATCACGGTCGTCCCGACGCCCTGGCTGAACGGCAAGCACACCATCTTCGGCGAGGTCGTCGAGGGGGCCGACGTGGTCGACCTGATCAGCCGGGTCAAGACTGGCAGCCAGGACAGGCCGGTGGAAGACGTGACCATCGAGTCGGTCACCGTACAACGCGGCGACAGCGCTTCCTAGCTGATTGGATCAAGCCGTGAGCACGCCCAGCGATTCCGGGCCGGGTGGACTGAGCCGGCCGGACGGGGTCGCGCCGGGGCCCGGCGGGGACCAGGACGTTCCGGCCTGTTACCGCCACCCCGGCCGGGAAACGTACGTCTCCTGCGTCCGGTGCGGGCGCTACGCGTGCCCCGACTGCATGCGCTCGGCCTCGGTGGGCCAGCAGTGCGTGGACTGCGTGGGCGCGGGCGCGCGGAGCACCCGCCAGGCCAGGACCACCTTCGGGGGCCGGCCGGCCGCGGGCGCCATCGTCACCTGGACGCTGGTCGCGATCAACGTAGCGGTGTTCCTGGTCGCCTGGGTCCGCCCGGGCATCGTCAACGACCTGGCGATGCTCGGCCACGCCTCGTACTCGCCGGGCGGCCCGATGCACGGGGTGGCCGCGGGCGAGTGGTACCGCCTGATCACGTCCGCGTTCGTGGCCCCGGGCGCCGGCCTGAGCGGCCTGGGGTTCGTGGACATCCTGTTCAACATGTGGGCCCTGATCTTCGTGGGGCCCGCGCTCGAGGGGCTCCTCGGCCGGGCCCGCTTCCTCGCGGTGTACCTGCTCAGCGCCGTCGGCGGCGCGGTCATGTTCTACTTCCTCGCGCCGCAGAACACTCTCGCGGCAGGCGCCTCGGGCGCCGTCTACGGGCTGTTCGGAGCGTGGTTCGTGGTGTCCAGGCGGCTGCGCGTCGACACCCGCGGGATCGTCGTGCTGATCGCCATCAACCTGGCGATCAGCTTCTTCTTCCGTAGCTCCATCGCCTGGCAGGACCACATCGGCGGGCTGCTGACCGGCGCGCTGCTCACCGCCGCCTATGCGTACGCGCCCCGCAAGAACCGTGCCGCCTTCCAGGTGGCCGCGACGGTCCTGGTCGTGGCGGTAATCGCGGTCGCGGTCGCGGTCAGGACCGCCCAGCTCACCAGCGGCGGGCTCTGAGGGCAGTCCGGGTCAGCGCCACCGGGTGGACAAGGTGACGCCCGCGATGATGAACGCGAAGCCCACCACGAGGTTCCACGCGCCCAGGGCGGACAGGCCGGGTATCGACCCCTGCGAGAGGTAGTACACCACGATCCAGGCGAGGCCGACGACCAGGCAGATCACGATGGCCGGACCGACCCACGGCGCACTGACCTTCTTCCGCGCCGTCTTCGGCGGCGGAGGCGTGTAGACCGTCCTCTTCCGGACGCGCGACTTGGGCACGACAGCCTCCTGCGTAGCGAACCTGGCGAAGCAAACCCTGCGACGCCGACCTAAGCGTAGCCGCTCCTCGCCGTGGCCGGCGCGATCCGCGTTTCGAGGTGGCGGCTCTGAGCGTTATGGGCCCTGATCCACCTGCCCATCGGCTCCTCCGGCATCACCGGCCAGGATCTCAGAATCCGCCCCCGCCGCCGTTGCCGCCGCCATTACCGTTGCCGCCCGTACCGCCCGTACCGCCCGTACCGCCCGTACCGCCCGTGCCGCTGCTGGGAGGGGCGCTGGGAGAGCCCGAGCCGGACGACGGAGACGTGGACGGAGACGCGTTGGTCTGCACGTAGATGGTCACCGTGGAGCCCTTGGCCGCGGTGCCGTTACCGTTCGGAACCTGGTTGAAGACCGTCCCGTTGGCGTACTGGGCCGGGCCCGAGCCCTGCTGGACGTTGACCTGGAAGCCGGCTGTCTGCAGGATCTGGGTGGCGGTCTGCTGGGAATCGCCGATGACCGACGGCACAGTGACCAGGCCGCCGGACACGGTGATGGTCACGGTCGAGCCCGGTGGGGCCGTGCCGCCGCTCGGGCTCTGGGTGATCACCTGGCCGGTCGGCGCGGACGAGGTGGGGTCGGACTTGACGCTGACGACGAAGCCCTTGGCCTGCAGAGTGGACTCAGCCGCGGCCTCCTGCTGGCCGACCACGTTCGGCACGGCGACCGGCGCTGCCCCCTTGGAGACGAACAGCGTCACCAGGGTGTTCGCCGGGACATTGTTCCCCTCCTGGGGATTGGAGCTGATCACCAGGCCCTGCTTGACGGTGGAGGAAGTCTGGTAGACCACGGTGGAGCGCAGGTGGTTGGCCTGGATCTGCGCCTGCGCCTGCGCGACGGGCTCGCCGTTCACCAGCGGTACCGCGTAGGTCTTGCCTCCCCCGGCCAGCAGGTAGTAGGCCACGCCGCCCACGACGGCGATCACCAGCACCAGGCCGAGAACCCAGGGGATCCAGCGGCGGCCGGCCCCGCCGCCGCCCCCGCGCCTGCCCGCATAGTCATACTCACGGCCCGCGTAGTCGTACTCCTCGACCGGCGGGATCTGCGACGTCCCCCCCGCCATCATGGTCCCGGTGCCCATCCGCTGGGTCTGCGGGTACATGTCGAGCCTGGTCGGCGGGGCGGCCGCGACCGGCATGCCGGAGGCGGCGCGTTGCAGGTCGGCGCGCATGTCGGCGGCGGTCTGGTACCGGTCCGCCGGCGCCTTGGCCATCGCCTTCAGCACGATCGCGTCCGCCCACGGCGGCACGTCGGGGTCCACCCGGGACGGGGGCACCGGGTTCTCCCGCACGTGCTGGTAGGCGATCGCGACCGGGGAGTCGCCGGTGAACGGGGGCCGTCCGGTCAGCAGCTCGTACAGCAGGCAGCCCGTCGAGTACAGGTCGCTGCGGGAATCGACCCGCTCCCCGCGGGCCTGCTCCGGCGAGAGGTACTGCGCGGTGCCGATCACCTGGGCCGTCTGGGTCATCGTGGCCTGCGCGTCGCTCATGGCCCGGGCGATGCCGAAGTCCATGACCTTCACGTCGCCGTTCCGGGTCACCATCACGTTGCCGGGCTTGATGTCGCGGTGCACGATGCCGGCCTGGTGGCTGTAGTCCAGCGCGCGCAGCACCCCGTCGATGATCTCCAGGGACCGCTCGGGCAGCAGCCGGTGGCCTTCCTGCAGCAGGTCCCGCACCGTGCGGCCGTCCACGTACTCCATCACGATGTACGGCACGGGGACACCCGTGGCCATGTCCTCGCCGGTGTCGTAGACCGCCACGATGGACGGGTGGTTGAGTGAGGCCGCCGACTGCGCCTCGCGGCGGAACCTGGCCTGGAAGATCTGGTCCCGGGCGAGGTCGGCGCGCAGCGTCTTGATCGCGACGATCCGGTCGAGCCGGATATCACGCGCCCGGTACACCTCGGCCATGCCGCCGCGGCCCACCACGCCATCGAGCTCGTAGCGGCCGCCGAGTAGACGGGGCTGTGTCATATCTCGCACTGTGCCAAACCACCCTGCGTTTTTTCTAGTGTCTAGGTCGACGTAGAAGACGGTGACGGGCTCGCTGACGGCGAGCTCGTCGGACTCGGTGAGCTGCTCGCCGACGGTGACGGGCTCGCCGAAGGGGACCTCGTCGGTGTCGGTGCCGGTTTAACGGTCTTCGTCGGCTGAGGGTTGCCGGCGGGGCTGCTGGGCGGTGTGGACGGCTGCTCCCTCACCAGGCTGGGGTGCGGCGCCGGCCGGGGATGCTGGCTGGCGCTGTGCGTCGGCGTGACCGCGGGCGAGCTCAGGTGCTGCGCCGTGTTGCTGCCCACGTCCCCGGTGTTCCGGCCGGAGACATGGCCGCTCAGGTACAGGCCGACCGCGACCGCGGCCGCGCACAGGACCGCGGTCGAGCCGACCGCCACCAGCGGCCGGCGCCGGCGGGAACGGCGCGAGCCCAGGCCGTGCCGTCCGGGGCCGTAACCTTCCTCGCCGGGCAGCGGGCCCGTCGCCGCGGCCGGCAGGTCCGTCCTGGTCGCCCCGGGGTATCCGGCGGACTCCGGCGACTCGCCCAGGGCCAGCGCGTCCCGCAGCACGTCGGCACGGTCGGCGACCACCCGGACGCTGGCCGGACGTTCCTCCGGGGTCTTGGCCAGCATATGGTAGACCAGATCGCTGACCGGCTGGGGCACGTCCGGCGGCAGCGCGGGCACCGGCTCGTGCTTGTGCGCGAAGGCGATCGCCAGCGGCTCGCTGGCCGTGAACGGCGGATGTCCGGCCAGGCACTCGTACGCGACCACGCCCAGCGAGTAGGTGTCCGAGGAATCGGTCACCGGGGCGCCGGTGGCCTGCTCGGGCGATACGTACATCGCCGTGCCCATCACCATGCCGGTCTCGGTCAGGTGCGACGCCTGCGCCGCGGCCATCGCGGTGGCGATGCCGAAGTCGGTGATCTTCGTGGTGCCGCCCGCGGCGACCAGCAGGTTGCCCGGCTTGATGTCCCGGTGCACGATGCCGGCCTGGTGCGCGGCGTCGAGCGCGCGGGCGGCCTGGCCGACGATGTCCAGCGTGGCGTCCGGGGAAAGCCGGCCCGCCCGGGCCAGGATCGCGGACAGCGGCTCGCCGTTGACCAGCTCCATGACCAGGTACGCGCCGCCGAACTCCGCGGACTCACCGTAGTCGTAGACCCGCGCGATGCCCGGATGGGACAAGCTGGCCGCGTACCGCGCCTCGGCCCGGAACCTGGCCAGGAACGACTCGTCGCCGGCCCGTCCGGTGGGCAGCAGCTTGACCGCGACCGCCCGGTTGAGCAGGTTATCCTCGCCGCGCCACACCTCGCCCATGCCGCCGGCCGCGATGCGGTCGGTCAGCCGGTAACGGCCGGCCAGCAGATAATCGCTCACTGATTCCCCAGGGCTGACTGGTATGCCTTGATGACCTGCACAGCGATGGGTGCGGCCGCGGAGGCGCCGTAACCGCCGCCCTGAATTATGACGCCGACGGCGATGTCCGGGTTGCCGTACGGGGCAAAGCAGGTGAAGGCGGCGTCGTTCAGGCTGACCTGACCGGTCTCGGCGGTACCGGTCTTGCCGGCGATCTCGACGCCGGTGACGCCCTGCCGGAAGGCGAAAGCCGTGCCTTCGGACTGCTGCACCACGGCCAGCATCATCTGTCCGACGCTGCTGGCCACGGACGAGGAAACCGGCTGCCTCAGCACCGACTGCGACGTCGTCTGCACCGTGCTCAGGTCGCTGGCGGTCACCTGCTGCACCAGGTAGGGCTTCATCAGCGTGCCGCCGTTGGCGATGGCCGCGGCGAACATGGCTTCCTGCAGCGGGGTGACGGTGTCGCTGAACTGGCCGATCGCCGAGAAGGCGGTGAGCGCCTGGCTGGGCGGTATCACGTAGTTGCTCTTGGCCACGGGCAGCGGGACGGTCAGGTTCGCGTCGTTCATGCCGAACTTCCCGGCCATGTCGTTGAGCGCCGGCGCGCCGAGCTGCATGCCGATCTTGGCGAAGGTGGTGTCGCAGGACTGGGCGAACGCGACGACCAGCGGCGCCTGGCCGCTCCCGTTCCCGCAGGCCTCACCGAGGTCGTTGTGCAGCACGTGGGTGGTCTGCGGCAGCGTGAGCTGGGTCGGCGAGTCGACGTTGGTGTTGATCGTGGTGTTCGGGCTCTGCGTGAGCAGGGCAGAACTCGTGACGATCTTGAAGGTCGAGCCGGGCGGGTACGTGCCCTCCAGCGCCCGGTTGAGCAGCGGCTGGGCCTTGTCCGCGAGCAGCTGCTCGTCGGCCTGGTTGAGCTGCTTGCCGTCGTGGGTGGCCAGCACGTTCGGGTTGTAGCTCGGATAGGAGGCCATGGCCAGGATCGCCCCGGTCTTGGGGTTCAGCGCCACCACCCCGCCCGGCTTGCCCAGCGCGGCCAGCGCGCTGTAGGCGGCGGCCTGGGCCTTGGAGTTGATCGTGAGGGTGACGTTGGCGCCCTTGCGCTGCTTGCCGGTGAGCAGGTCGATGACGTTGCGCACGGTCAGGGCCGAGTCGCTGCCGGACAGCAGCGAATCCTCCGCCTCCTCGATGCCGGTCTGGCTGTACAGCGTGTCGTAGCCGGTCACCGGAGCGTACATGGGGCCGTACGGATAAGAGCGCTTGTACTTGAACTCGTCGTTGCTCGGCTTGGACTCGGCGACCGTCACGCCGTCGGCCGTCACGATGTTGCCGCGCTGGTACTGGAATTGCGCCTCGAACGCGCGGGCGTTGTTCGGCTTGCTGGCCAGGCTGGCGGGCGCGAAGCCCTGCAGGTAGTTGACGTTGATCAGGAGCAGTATGAACATCGCGAGGACCGCGATCGATATCCGGCGCAGCGCCCGGTTCAATTGAGCGTCACCACCTGCGTCAGTCCCTCTTCCTGTATCGGTCGCGGCGGCGGCCGCCGGGCGGTATCGCTGATCCGGGCCAGCACGGCTATCAGCATCCAGCTCGCCACCAGCGAAGACCCGCCCTGGGACAGGAACGGGGTGGTGATGCCGGTCAGCGGGATGAGCCTGGTGACGCCGCCGACGATGACGAATACCTGGAGGGCGAGCATGAAGGACAGGCCGCCGGCCAGCAGCTTGGAGTACGGGTCCTTGACCGACATCGCGGCCCGCAGCCCGCGCTGCACGATCAGCCCGTAGATCAGCAAGATGGCCATCACCCCGGCGAGTCCCAGTTCCTCGCCGAACCCGCTGATCACCAGGTCGCTCTGCACGAGCGGGGTGATGTACGGCTGGCCGCCGCCCAGGCCCCGGCCGAGCAGGCCGCCGCTGGCCATCCCGTACAGGCCCTGAATCAGCTGGTAGGCGTTTCCCTGCGCGTTGGCGGGAGTGAACGGGTGCAGCCAGATGTCGAACCGCTCGCCGACATGGCCGACGAGCTTGCTCGCGGTGAGCGCGCCCGCCACGAACATGAGGAAGCCGAGCATCAGCCAGGACGTCCTGGAGGTCGCGATGTACAGCATCGCGACGAACAGGCCCATGAACACCGCGCTCGTGCCGATGTCGCTCTCGAAGACGAGCAGCAGCAGGCTGGCCGCCCAGGCCAGCAGGATCGGGCCGAGATCGCGGGCCCTCGGCAGGTCGATGCCGAGCACCCGGCGCCCGGCCAGCGCCAGCACGTCCCGCTTGGCCACCAGGTAGCCGGCGAACGAGGCGGCCAGCGCCAGCTTGGCGAACTCCTCCGGCTGGACGGTGGTGAACGAGCCGAACCGGATCTGGATCTTGGCGCCGTACACCTCGCTGATGGACGCCGGGAGCAGCGCGGGCAGCGCGATCAGCAAGATCCCGGCGGCACCGAGCGTGTAGGTGTAACGCTGCAGCACGCGCGGCTCGCGGATCAGGGCCAGCACCGCGATGAAGCATCCGACGCCGACGGCCGTGAAGGCAATCTGCAGGGTGGCCTGCGAGGTGCTGATCACGGGCCTTCCGGTAGCCGGATTGGCCTGTTGCGCCAGCCGGTACATCATCACGATGCTCAGGCCGTTCAGCAGGGCCGCGAGCGGGAGCAGCAGCGGGTCCGCCCACGGGGCGAACCTCCGCATGGCCAGGTGAGCCAGCAGGATGACGGCCACGTAGGCGACCATGTATTCGGCCAGCCCCGAGGGCAGCTTGCCCTTGAGGCTGAAGCCCACGTTCGCGAACGCGAAGGCGACCAGGGCGAAGGCGAAGATGAGCATGATCAGCTCGGTGCGCCGCCTGCTGCGGGCCGCCGGGACCAGCGGACCCGTCGGGTCAACCGCCGGCGACGGAGCGGTGATGCTACTCACGAGGCTCCTGCGGGCGGGACGATATCGGCCGCCGCGATGCCGAACGCCGTGGACGGCGCGCACATCGCGCCGGCCGGGGACGGCCTCGGGCCGGGCGGCTTGATGTTCTTCGTCGACTGCTTGTGCAGCCTGGCCTGCGCCAGTTCCTCCTGGTACGTCCTCACCTGGCTCACCCAGTCCTGCAGCCTGGCGTACTGCTGGTGGCACTGGGTGACGGCAGCCTGGATGTTGCTGACGGTCTTCTGGACCTGAGTCAGGCTGCCCGACGCGTAATCGGTCTTCACCGTCTGCTCGTCGTTCGACGGCACCTGGTTCAGCTGGATCCCGGTCAGCTCATAGGGCTTGGACAGGTTCCACCCGGCGATTCTCTCGTTGATGCCGCGGAAGATCACGACCTCGCCCTTGTCGGCCCCGACGTAGTACTGCTCCTGGGTCCACCGCCAGCCTACGTACCCGCCGACGACGACCACGGCCAGCAGCACCACCAGCGAGGTGGTCACGATCGGCCAGCGGCGCCGGCCGGGTCTCCTGGTGCGTCTCGGCTGGGCCCGGTGGCCGCCCCGGGACCGGACCGCGGCCGGGCCGGTACCGTTCCCGCTCGCCACGGCGAGCGGCATGGCGGCCGGGTCCAGGTCGTCCACGGCGACCATCGGCTGCGGTGCGGTCATCGACGGCTGCCCGTGATCGTCGTAGGAGCCCCCGAAGTGATTATCCAGGTGGTCGTCGATGACGCCGAACGGGCTTCCCGGGGATCCCGGCCCGGCGCCGTCGGTGCTCAGCCTCGGGTCGCTCACGTTCGCCGCGGCGCCGGCCATGACCGGAGTCCCGGTCGGCGGCACCCGGGACATGGCCGTATCCACGACATCCGCCACGATGCAGGTGATGTTGTCCGGCCCGCCGCCGTGCAGGGCGAGGTCGATCAGCTGCCGCGTGACCGTCTCGGGGTCCTCGATGCTGGCCAGCGTGT
>Ga0335082_10010088_pt1 | contig 10253 bp, 10 predicted proteins | sample Lox_Sample_41_FD_206718 | JGI IMG/M metagenome (GOLD analysis project Ga0335082, IMG submission 206718) | Soil microbial communities from Loxahatchee National Wildlife Refuge, Florida, United States - Lox_Sample_4.1 | ecosystem: Environmental > Terrestrial > Soil > Wetlands | place: USA...
ACGCGCGCTCCTGGTCGGCGGGCAGCACGCGCTCCAGGGCGAGGTGGGCAAAGAAGACGAACTCGCGCTCGTCCTCGACGGCCAATCGCTCGGCAAGGTTCAAGGCGAGGGCGGGTGACGTTTCGCGCAAGGTTTGGCGCAGCTGGCGCATCACGGCCGCCAGCAGCGGCGCACGGACACCGAACACCGCACTCGAGCCGGGCGCCACACGCTCCTGCTCGGCGGCATAGATCGGATCGGCCAGTGCGCGCAGGCCGTCGCGCAGCGCGTCGACGAACTCCTCGGGGTAGTCGACCAGCTCGGCAAGAGACTGGCCCAGGCCGCGAGCCTGTGGCAGGCGCTCGGCCACGAACGCCTGCGCGCGGACCGTGACGTCAGACGGCAAGGTCGCGTGCCCCATGCACGGGCTCAGACATCCAGGTTCTGGACCTGGCGCGCGCGCGCCTTGATGAAGTCGCGACGTGGCTCGACCTTCTCGCCCATGAGGGTGCTGAAGATGCGGTCCGCTTCAGCCGCGTCCTCGATGTTTGCCTGAAGGAGCGTGCGCGTCTGCGGGTTCATCGTCGTTTCCCACAGCTGCTCGGCGTTCATCTCGCCCAGGCCCTTGAAGCGCTGGATGGTCAGGTTCTTGACCTTGAACTCCTTCACCACCCTGTCGCGATCGGCGTCGTCGTGGGCGTAGCGAGTGACCTTGCCGGTGCTGACGCGGTATAGCGGTGGCTGGGCGATGTACAGGTGGCCGCCTTCGACGATGTCGGGCATGTGGCGGTAGAAGAACGTCATGAGCAGCGTTCGGATGTGCGCGCCGTCCACGTCCGCGTCGGCGAGCAGGATGATCTTGTGGTAGCGCAGCTTGGCGATATCGAACGTCTCGCCAATGCCCGCACCGAGGGCGATGATCAGCGGCCGGATCTTCTCACTCGACAGGACCTTGTCGATGCGGGCCTTCTCGACGTTGAGCATCTTGCCGAACATGGGCAGCACGGCCTGGAAGTGCCGATCGCGGCCCTGCTTGGCCGAGCCACCGGCCGAGTCGCCCTCGACGATGAACAGCTCGCTCCGTGACGGATCGCGTTCCTGGCAGTCGGCAAGCTTGCCCGGGAGAGCGCTGCCCTCGAGCGCGCTCTTGCGGATGACGAGGTCGCGCGCCTTGCGCGCGGCTTCGCGCGCTCGAGCCGCGGTGAGTGACTTCTCGATGATCCGCCGCGCGTCCTGGGGGTTCTCCTCGAGGTACTGATTGATGCCTTCGGACAGGGCGGCCTGGACCTGACCCTTGACCTCGGCATTGCCCAGCTTGGCCTTGGTCTGGCCCTCGAACTGAGGCTCGGTCAGCTTGACGGATATGACCGCAGTCAATCCCTCGCGCACGTCTTCGCCGGACAGGTTCGCGTCGTTGTCCTTGAGGATCGAGTTCTTCCGCGCGTAGTCGTTGAGCGAGCTCGTCAATGCGGCCCTGAAGCCGGTCACGTGCGTACCGCCGTCAACGGTGTTGATGTTGTTGGCGAAGGCGAAGACGCTCTCGCTGTAGCCGTCGTTGTACTGGAGCGCGACTTCGATCTGCGTCGACCCGTCGCGTCGCTCTACGTAGATGGGCAGAGGATGGAGGACATCGCGACCCTTGTTCAGGTGTCGGACGAAGCTGATCAGCCCGCCCTCGAAGTAGAACGACTTCTCGCGGGCGGGCGTCTCGCGGGCGTCGACGAACTTGATCCAGACGCCCTTGTTGAGATAGGCCGACTCCCGCAGACGCTGGCTGATCGTCTCGAAGCTCCACTCGGTCGTCTCGAAAACCTGCGCGTCCGGCATGAAATGGGTCGTAGTCCCGGTCCGGCCGTCTGACGACCCCAACGGGTGGACGGGCGTCGTCGGCTTGCCGCGTTCATAGTCCTGGCGCCAGACCTTGCCGTTGAACGCCGACTCGACCCATAGGTTCTCCGAAAGCGCGTTGACGACGCTCACGCCGACGCCGTGGAGGCCACCCGACACCTTGTAGCCGCCGCCGCCGAACTTGCCTCCGGCATGCAGCACCGTGTGCACGACCTCGAGCGCGTCGCGGCCGGTCTGCTTCTGCTTGCCGACGGGCACGCCGCGGCCGTTGTCGCTGTTGGTGACGCTCCCGTCGTCGTTGATCGTGAGCTCGATGTGGGTGGCGAAGCCGGCCATGGCCTCGTCGATCGAGTTATCGACGACCTCCCAGATCAGGTGGTGCAGGCCACGAGCATCGGTCGAGCCGATGTACATGCCCGGTCGGCGGCGAACTGCTTCCAGGCCTTCGAGGACCTGGATGCTTTCTGCCGTGTACGAACCGGCGCCGGACTGGGCTGTTCCGCGGCCGCGCCGGCCGTTCGTCGTCGTCGCATCCTGCTTCTGCGCAACCGAGTCGGTCATGGCCTGACCCCCGTCAAGCGCTCGTAGAGCCGCTCGAGATCGTCTTCGTCGTAATACTCGATCGTTATTCGGCCGCCTTTGCGGGCGGTGCTTATGGTCACCTTCGTGGCCAGCGAATCGCGCATGGCCGCTTCCAGCCGATCGACGTCCGGCGCGCGCTGCCGAGCAGCGCGGCGCGGCTTGGCCGCGCGCATGCGGCGCACCAGCTCCTCGGCTTGGCGCACGGAAAGACCTTTCGATTCGATTGCCGTCGAAGCGGCAATCTGCTGGGCCGGATCATCCAGACCGCAAATGGCACGCGCATGACCTTCGCTGATTGCGCCTCGCCGGAGGGCGTCTCTGACCTCGGGCGCGAGCTCGAGGAGCCGCAGCGTATTCGCCACCGTGGAGCGCGATCTGCCGACTCGCGTCGCGACGTCGTCGTGGCTCAAGCCGAAGTCATCGACGAGCTGTCGGAATGCTGCGGCCGCCTCTAGTGCATTCAGGTCGGACCGCTGCAGGTTCTCGATCAGCGCCCATGCAAGCTGGGCCGTCTCATCGGCGGAGCGGACGAGCGCCGGGATCCGTTCGAGACCCGCCATCTGCGCTGCGCGCAGGCGGCGCTCGCCAGCGATCAGCCGGTAACCGCCCGGTATCTCCGTGACCAGGATCGGCTGCAGTACGCCGTGCTCGGCGATGCTTGCCGAGAGCTCCTGCAACTGTTCCTGTTCGAACGCCTGTCGCGGTTGGTAGGGATTGCCGCTGATGGCCGAGATCGGGACATCGACCGATCCGGCCCCCTCATCGCGTTGAGGAATGAGTGCCGCCAGTCCACGGCCCAGGCCACTCGACGTGCGCCGTGTGTCCGTCGTCATGCGCTCATGGCCGTCTGCGGGATCTGGCCCCGACCGTGCGCGCCCGCCTCCCGCGCGATGACTTCGTCTGCGAGCGCGCGGTAAGCGTGCGCGCCACGCGATTCGGGGCTGTAGCGGGCAATCGGGCGTCCGTAGCTGGGCGCTTCGGCCAGACGAACACTGCGGGGCACGACCGTCTGGAACACGGTCTGGCCCAGATGGCGGCGTACCTCGGTCGCAACGTCAGCGGAGAGCGTCGTCCGCGCGTCGTACATGGTCAGCAGAACGCCAGCCAGGCGCAGTCGCGGATTGAGGTTGTCGCGGACCATGTCAATCGTCGACAGGAGCTGGCTGAGGCCCTCGAGCGCGTAGTACTCGCACTGGATGGGAACGAGCACTGCGTCTGCCGCGGTCAGCGCATTCACCGTGAGCAGTCCGACTGCTGGCGGGCAATCGAGAAGCACGAAGTCGAATGAGCCACGCAGATCAGCGAGTGCGGCGCGCAACTTGAGCTCGCGGTCGGCCACTTCGACCAGCTCGACCTCGGCGCCGGCGAGGTCGCGCCCGGACGGTATGAGCCATAGCCCATCGACCTGGGTTGGCTGTGTGAGCGAACGGGCCGCGATCTCATCGACAAGGGCGGGATAAACGGACATGCGCACCGCTGCGCGATCAAAGCCCAGGCCGCTTGTGGCGTTGCCCTGCGGATCGAGGTCAACGACAAGGACCTGGCGCCCGTCAAGCGCGAGGTAGGTAGCGAGATTGATGACAGTTGTGGTCTTGCCGACGCCGCCCTTCTGGTTCGCGCAAGCGATGACGTCGCCCACTCAACTGCCAAGGGGGTACGCATCCACGTCCTCAGATTCTATCGGAAAGGGCCGGTTTCGGCCGCCGCGGCGCGCTCAACGAGATGATTCTCGGAGGCAGCACTTACCTCGCGCTTATCTGCGAATTGATGTCCGTTTCACGTGAAACGTGCCATTCGGAGCGGTAGGAGACTGATCCGTGGTTATCCCTGTTTCACGTGGAACGGGTACCCAGCGAGACCTCAGAGATTGCCGGGCGAACACTCAGAAAGGGTCGCCCGGGCATCCCGGCCTATACTTCCAGAGCGCGGTTTCTGCGGCGGCGGGGTCCGCGAAGTCGTCACTTCGGAGTCCTGATTGACCATTCCCTTCGCGGCGCTCACGGCGCTCCTGGCAGCGCTGATCGAGACGACCGTGTTACCCGAGATCCCGATCGCCGGCGCGACGGCCGACCTGGTGCTCGTCGTCGCGGTGACGGCGACGCTCCTGCTTGGTGTCGAGGACGGCCTGATTGCCGCGTTTGCCGGCGGGTTGCTGACCGACATGCTGATCCCTGAGCGTCCTCTGGGCGCCGGAACGCTGTCACTGCTGCTCGTCGTGGGCATTGCCGCGGCCGTTTCGCGATTGGCGGGCCCAAACCGTCGCTGGCTGGCCGTGGCTCTGTCGGTCGTTCTGACACCGGTCCTTCACGTGGTTTTAAGCGTTGTCCTCGTATTGACCGAGGGTGCGCCGCTCGCTTTCGATTTCACAGCAATGCTGGTCGCGGCCTTCATGAATGGGGTCATCGCTTTCGTCCTCGCCGCGCTCTTCGGAGCTATCCAGCAGCGCTTCGGCTCGACCGAGCGCGTCGACTGGTAGCGCTGTGAGCGACTACATCCTTGGGCAGCCTGAGCCGCCGCGAACACGGCTGGGCGCGCGTTTCGCGGTCTTCGGCCTGATCATGGTCCTCGTCGTCGGGCTATTGACGTCGCGACTGTTCTACATGCAGGTTGTCAGCGGCGGCTACTACGCAGGCCTGGCCGACGATCAGTCGAGCACCGATCAACCGATCGCTGCTGCCCGTGGCCTGATCTACGACCGTGCCGGACGGCCGGTCGCGATCAACGTTCCGTCATACGTCGTTCGCGTCCTACCCGGCGACCTGCCCTTCAGCGACCGCGATTCGGTTGTGGGTCGCCTGTCTACGCTGCTCAACATCCCTGCGTCGGACATCATCCAGGCGCTCGACCGCAACGCCAACCAGGCGTTCCAGTACGTGAACATCGCGTCTGACGTACCGGAGGACGTCGCCCACATCATCGACGAGGAGAGCCGCGACCTGCCGGGCGTCGACGTGACGGTCGAGGATCGTCGCGAGTACGAATACGGACCCTTGCTCGCTCACGTGATCGGATACACGGGTGCGGTCACGGCCGACGATCTGGCCCAACCGGGCAATACCTATCTGCCCGACGACCAGATCGGCAAGACTGGCGTGGAGGTCACTTACGAGGATGTTTTGCGCGGCACCAACGGCAGCGAGCAGGTCGAGCGCGACCCGACAGGCCGTATCACTCGCACGGTGTCTATCGACCAGCAGCCTCAGCCCGGCGACTCGATCGAGCTGACCATCGACGTCCAGATCCAGAAGGAAGCGCAGCAGGCGCTCGACTGGGCTACGCAGCTGGCCAACCTGCAACGCGGTGTCGTCATCGTCATGAACCCGCAGGACGGCGAGATCCTGGCCATGGTCGCCAACCCGTCCTATGACGACAACCTGTTCGCCCAGGGCATATCGAACACCGACTACCAGGCCTTGCTAAACGACCCGAACACGCCTCTGGTCAACGCCGCGACGAGCGAGCAGTTCCCACCGGGCTCGACATACAAGCTCGTGACCGGCTCGGGTGCCTTGATGGACGGCTTCATCACCCCCGAGACGCAGCTTGAGACCGCTCCCTACCTGTCCATCGGGCCGTACAAGTACTGGGACTGGAACCGGCGCGGATTCGGGCCACTCGACATCTACCAGGGTTATGCCGATTCGAGCGACACATTCTTCTATCAGCTGGCCGGCGACCTCGGCGCGGACCGGTTGGCGTACTGGGCCAACCAGTTCGGATTTGGCGAGCCGACCGGCATCGACCTCCCGGCGGAGGCGCGCGGCATCGTCCCGACCAATGATTGGAAGCAGCAGGTCTTTGGCCAGGACGTTTTCCCGGGTGAGGTCTACCAGGCGGGCATCGGCCAGGGCTATGACGCGGTCACGCCACTCCAGGTGCTCAACGCCTACGCGGCACTCGCCAACGGAGGAACGCTCTACCAGCCGCAAGTCGTGCGCCGTGTCCTCGCTCCCGACGGCAGCGTCGTCCAGGACTTCCAACCGAAGGTCATTCGCCAGGTCGGTGTCTCTTCCGACGTGCTCGAGACGATGCGCGTCGCGGCGCGTGACGTCGTGACCAGCCGCCACACCTTCAACCTGGTGGACGAGCCGCTGGTCATCGCCGGCAAGACCGGCACGGCCGAGTTCGGCGTCCGCAACGCTCAGGGCCAGTTGCCTTTCCACACCTGGTTCGTGGCGTTCGTGCCCAACTTCACGCCGCAGCAGCCGGGCGATCCGGCCAAGACGGATTCACAGCTGGCGGTGGTCGCCTTCGCCTACAACTCGAACACGAAGGGCGACGCGGCGACCGAGATCGTCAAGTACTTCCTGCAGGAGTACTACAACCTGGGCGTGGATCTGACGCGGCCCGACCTGCTGCAGTCCGATGGCTACTACGCCAACTGATCGCGGAGGCTGAGCCGTGACCGCGATGCGCGTCCAACGCGCGCCATCAACCTCGTACGTCGCCCGCCCGGAATCCGGGAGCTGGCACTCCTTCGACATCCAGCTCGCGTTCTACGCGCTGGCGCTGGCCGTAATCGGCCTGCTCATGGCCTGGACGAACAGCACGGGCGGTCCGCTCGCCGCCGGCTCGACGTTCACGCGCGGCCTGATGTGGTTCGCCATTGCCATTGTCTGCTTCACTCTCGCCGCGGCGTTCGATTACCGCTGGCTGCGCACCTTCTCCTGGCTGATCTATCTCGTGAACATCGGGCTGTTGCTGGTGACGATGGCAATCGGCGTCGAGATCAACGGTGCGCAGCGCTGGGTGTCGGTGGCCGGGTTCACCTTTCAGTTCTCCGAGATCTCGAAGGTGCTCATGATCGCCGTCCTGGCCGCATTCCTTGCCGGCCGCCAGGACCGCATCAATCGCCTGTCGACGCTCATCGGTGCCGCAGTTCTGACCGTCCCACCGTTCGTGCTGATCATGATCCAGCCGGACCTCGGCACGGCCCTGGTGCTGGTCGCGATCATGATCGGTGCGCTGTTCTTGAGCGGCGCCAGCCTGCGCTGGCTGGTTCTGTCGGCCGTGGCGCTCATTGCTGCGTTGCCAGTTGTTTGGTCATTCCTGTTGGACTACCAGAAGCAGCGCGTCCTCTCTTTCCTCGATCCGTCGTCGGATCCGCAGGGAGCTGGTTTCCAGCTCGCGCAGGCGCAGATCGCTGTCGGCTCGGGTGGCATATTCGGCCGTGGCCTGACCGCGGGTGCCGGATCGAGCCTGCTGCCCGTTCAGTCGACCGACTTCGTCTTCGCCGTGCTGCTCGAGGATCTCGGTTTCATCGGCGCCATCGTCGTCTTCCTGCTCTTCATCGGGCTCATCTGGCGCGTGCTGGTCATCGGCTGGCGGGCCGAGAGCGTCTTCGCCGTCGCCTTCGCGGGCGGTACGGCAGCGATGCTCATATTCCAGGTGCTGGTCAACGCAGGGATGGTGGCCGGGTTGATGCCCGTAACCGGCATCCCGCTCCCGTTCATCACCCACGGCGGCGCGTCGCTGGTCAGTACCGCGATCGCGCTTGGCCTGCTGCAGAGCATCAACATTCGGCGCGCGAGGGCGCCCGGCTGACGAGCAGGCGCGGCGTCATCCGCGCCCGAGAAGCCGATCTATCTCCGCGCGATAGCGATGACCGGCCGACGCGCGCGCCAGCCACTCCAGATAGTCCGGGTCATGGCGGCCGACCTGACCCAGTGTCCAGCCCTGGTAGCGGCCGAAATCGATGACGCTGCCGACTGCCGGCCCCTGGGGCGGGCCCGCGGCGCCGTACGCGATGTCACCCGGCCGCACGACCAGCCGGTCCGCCTGTCGCCGGTCGCGCCGGCTGGCCAGCCACTCGTCGTACTTGCGTCGCTTCTCCGGGTCGCGCAGCACCGCGTAGGCCTCGTTGATCGCGGCCATCTTGACGGCTGCCGCGTGGGACGAGTCAACATCGGGGTGGTAGCGCTGGGCGAGCTTGCGGTAAACCGTGCTGATGATCTCCCGGTCGGCGTGTTCGGCGAGCATCAGCTGCATGTAGTAAGTGTTGCGCGGATCGGGCGGCATGGTTCCAGCTGAGTCAGTGTTGGACGTTGATTAGTGTTCATGAGCGGTCCCGTGCACAGAAGACACTCTATGTACTGGTGGTTGCGGTACACGTCCTATGGGAGCGACGTTTCCAGTAACGAACCGATCGTGCTATCCTCTCCGTTCGCGCCCGGCGTCCGCGTCAAGCGTCGTCAAGCCCGGCAGCACCTCATCTGAAGATCAACTAACTGTGCCGCGCTCTGGTCTGTGCGACAGCCGGCAATGCGGCCCCGGAGAACCATGTACGCAGTAATCGAGACCGGCGGCAAGCAATATCGCGTGGAGCTTGGCTCAGAGCTCGCGGTTGAGCGGCTCGATGTCGCGCCCGGTGCGACGATCGATTTCGATCGCGTGCTGCTCGTCGCCCACGGTGACACAGCGCAGATTGGAACGCCCACGGTGGCGGACGCCGTGGTGACCGCGGACGTGTTGCGCCAGGACCGCGGCGCCAAGGTGGTCGTGTTCAAGTACCGGCCCAAGGCTCGTCACCGTGCGAAGAAGGGTCACCGCCAGGAGCAGACGGTGCTCCGCATCGCGGACATCCGCTTCAACGGACGTTCAGCGGCCGACGAGGCAGGCAAGGAGCGCACGGTCAAGGTCGAGGCACGGGAGCAGGCGCAGGCGGAGGCCGAGCGCAAGGCAGCAGCCGACCAGGCACTGGCCGCCAAGCTCGCCGCAGACGCGGCAGCTGCGGCCGAGCCGGCCGCAGAAACCAAGGCGTCGGCAACAAAGACCACGCGCAGGACTGCGGCGACGAAGGCAGCCGCTGAACAGGAGCCGGCCGCGCCGGCGAAGCCTTCGACAGCGAAGCCGCCAGCGAAGACCACACGCTCGTCGACCAAGGCGGCCCCCAAGGCCGTGGAACCCACCGCCTCGACGGAAGCAAAGCCCAGGACGACACGAGCACGCACGACGCGTTCGAGCACGAAGAAGGACGAGTAACACAAATGGCACACAAGAAGGCGGGCTCGAGCTCGAAGAACGGCCGCGACAGCGTCGGCCAGCGGCTGGGCGTCAAGGCCGGCGACGGTCAGACCGTCAGCGCCGGCTCGATCATCGTTCGCCAGCGGGGCATGACCTTCCTGGCCGGTCCGGGCACCGACCTTGGCCGCGACTACACCGTTTTTGCCACGGTTGACGGCAGGGTCCGTTTCGATCACGAGCGGCGCGACAAGAAGCGTGTCCGCGTCGAGGCCGTGACTACGGCCGCGCCGGCAGGAGATGCGGCATGAAGTCCGGCATCCATCCCCGTTATCAGACAGCCAAGGTAGTCTGCGGATCGTGCCATACGGAGTTCGAGGTCGGCTCGACCCAGCCAACGCTGCACGTCGACATCTGCTCGAACTGCCACCCGTTCTTCACCGGCAAGCAGACCATCGTCGACACGGCCGGCCAGGTGGAGCGCTTCCAGAAGCGCCTCGAACGGTCCGCGCGGCTCTGATCGAGCCGCGTCGCTCCCGGGCGGCGTGATCAATGGCCCGCGCTGACTTCGGCGGCCAGGCACTCCTCGAGGGAGTGCTCATGCGCGGCCGGAGCGCGATCGGTGTCGCGCTGCGGCACCCGGATGGGTCGATCGTCTCCGCCTCTGAGCCGCTCAACTCGATCCTTCACCGCAACCGGTTCGCGCGCGCCCCGTTCTTCCGTGGGATCGTGCTGCTATACGAGACCCTGGTCATCGGCACGCGCTGGCTCATGCGGTCGGGCACGGTCCAGGCCGAGGGCGAAGGCGAGGAGCTTGGGCGCGGCACGATCGCGGTCACGCTGATCGTGACGCTCGGCCTGGCCGTGGGACTTTTTGTTCTTCT
>Ga0335082_10010089_pt1 | contig 10252 bp, 8 predicted proteins | sample Lox_Sample_41_FD_206718 | JGI IMG/M metagenome (GOLD analysis project Ga0335082, IMG submission 206718) | Soil microbial communities from Loxahatchee National Wildlife Refuge, Florida, United States - Lox_Sample_4.1 | ecosystem: Environmental > Terrestrial > Soil > Wetlands | place: USA: Florida...
TCGTGGACAGCCGCACCACCGACGCGACCGTGGCCGCCGAAGCCGCAGCGGCGGTGGGCGTGCCCTGTGTCTCGCGGCGCGTCTTCCTCGACGACGTGCAGACGGAGGCGGCCGTCGCCCGCTCGCTCGAAGAGCTCGTCACCAGGGCCAGGGCCGAGGGCTTTGCGCTCGCAATCGGCCACCCGCACCCGGCAACTCTGGCCGTGCTCGAGCGCGAGCTTCCGCACATGAACCGGCGGGGAGTCCGACTGGTGAAGGTCAGCGAGCTCGTGCGCTAGTAAAGGAAGCAGGAAGCGGGAAGCAGGAAGCGGGGAAGCGAGGAGAGGGACCGACCGGAGCTTTCTGCCAAGGGTTATGGCCCGAGGTCGATCGAGGCGCTGCCGGGGTTCGCGCGGCGCGGGGACCGAGTGCCGGACCCCTTAGATGCGGTCTCCGGTCAGCCTTCGTCTCCTCATTTCCTTTCCCTCTCCATCTCCTTCGCTTCTTCCCAGTAGCGGTCCAGCTCTTCCAGCGGAATTTCCTTCATGGGCCGGCCTTTGGCCGCTGCGCGGCGCGCGACGCCCGCAAAGCGAGAGCGGAAGCGTGCGTTGGTCGCTCGCAGGGCATCCTCCGCATGGACGCCGCGCCGCCTTGCGAGGTTGACGACGGAGAGCAGGAGGTCGCCGAGCTCGCGCTCCTCGGCGGCGGCGTCGCGCCGTTCGGCGGCGGCCCGCCACTCCCCGATCTCCTCCTCGATCTTGGCGACGACCTCGGCATCCCGCTGCCAGTCGAAGCCCAGGTCCGCGGCGCGTGCCGTCTGCCGGTGAGCGGCGGCGAGGGCAGGGAGAGCGACGGGAATGCTCGCCAGGGGGTCTTCCGTGTCGCGTGCCTTGCGGGTCTCCCAGTTCTGCCGGACCTCCTCCGCGCTTGAAGCCCGGGTCTCGCCGAAGACGTGGGGGTGGCGAGCGGTCATCTTCCGCACGATGCCGGACGCGACACCGTCGAGGTCGAACCAGCCCTGCTCCTTTGCGAGGATCGAGAGAAAGACGATCTGGAAGAGGAGGTCTCCGAGCTCGTCTCTCAAGGCTTGCGGGTTCCCGGCGTCGATTGCCGCGAGAGTCTCGTGGCATTCCTCCAACAGGTAGGCGCGCAGCGTGTGGACGGTCTGCTCGCGGTCCCAGGGGCATTCGCGTCGGAGACGCTCGGCGAGGGCGACGAGATCGGCCAGGGGCCCGGGCATGGCCCGATCATAGCCGGGCGGCTCCGGGTTAAACTTCCGGGGCACCCACAGCGCACGGGGGACCATGGCCGAAGACGAGAAGCCGATTCGTGTCGTCGATCGCCGGATGTTCACCGCCGACGGCGATTTGCGGCCTGATTTTCAGCCGGACGACACGGCCTCCGGAGCCCCTTCCGTCCCTCCCGCGGCGGCTGCCGCCCCTGCGGCGCGGCCTTCCGAGCCCGAGGAAACAGGTCGGAAGCCCGAGCCGCAGGGCGCGGACCCGGGGGAGGCGTCCGCCGCCGAGCCGCGCGGCGCCTTCGCGCTCATCGTGCAGATCCTGGCCATGCCCGCCTATGCCGCCCTGGGTCTGGTGCCGGACCCGGCCTCGGGCCGCCGCCGCGTGGATCGTGCAGCGGCGCGGGAGATGATCGACCTGCTGGCAGCGCTGGAGCGCAAGACGCAGGGCAACCTTTCGTTCGAGGAGTCCAACTTCCTCTCGCGTGTCCTGACGGAGCTTCGCCTCGCCTTCGTCGAGGTCACTCGCCCGCCGGCCAAGTGATGCCTCGCTTCTCTCGCTTTCCTTTGCTTCTGGCGGTCGTTCTCGCGATCGCGGCCCCGGCGCCAGCCCAGCAGCCGCCGCCGGACGAGATCTCCGCTCTGCCGCCGCCCGTCACGCGGGGCCTGTACCGCTCCCACTGGTTCGCGTTCTTGAACGCGCTGACCGAGGACGACGCGCGGACGGCCAACGTGGAGCTTTCGGAGGTCGAAAAGGCGGCCAGGACCGTGGGCGTCAAGAGACTCTCGGACTTCGCGCGCGCGGCCGTCCACGAGGGGCGGGTGGCGGAAGCGGCCGGGAAGACGGACCGTGCCCTGCGGGCGTACGACGCGGCGCTGCGGCTGGACGAAACGAGCTACGACGCCGTCACGTCGAAAATCGAATTCCTGGTGCGGCAGAGGCAGTACGGGGAAGCGGTCCGGCTTCTGCCGATGGCGGTCCTCGACCTGTTCGCCACGAGGGAGCCGCGGGTCGCCGTGCTCTCGACGATCGGTCTCTGCGCCGGCTTCGCGATCGTTCTCGCGACCCTGGGCTTTGTCGTCATCCTGCTCTTGAAGAGCCTGCCGCGCGTCGTCCACGACGGCCGCGAGCTCGCCCGGCGTTTCGTGGGAGCCTCGGGCGGGATCCCGCTCGTGGTCATCGCGCTGCTGCTGCCGGCAGCCGCGGGGCTGGGTCCGGTCTGGCTGCTTCTCTGGGCGGCGATCCTGCTCCACGCTTACGCCGGGACGACCGAGCGCCGACTGCTGGTCGGCGGGCTCGTCGCTCTCGGGCTCGTGCCGGTCCTGCTGGCCGTCGTTGCCCGGGAGAACATCATCCGGCGGTCGCCGCTCTACGTCGCGGCGGTGGACCTGGACGAGCGGCGCGAGGACGGCAGCGCCGAGGACGGGCTGCGGCAGGCCTCCTCGGTCTTCCCGGAGGACGCCGACGTCTGGTTCCTGCTGGGGATCTTCGCCGAGCGCTCGGGGGACACCGAGCGCGCCGTGCAGAACTACGACCGGGCCATCCAGGCCAACCCCAAGGACTACCGGCCCTACCTGAATCGCGGCAACGTGCACTTCCAGGAAGGCGATTTTGCCCAGTCCGTGGCCGACTACAACACGGCGGCCGAGCGGGCGCCCGGTGCCGCCGAGGTCTACTACAACTTGTCCATCGCGAAGGGCGAGTCCTACGACTTCGACGGGCAGACCGCGGCCATCGGCCGGGCCCGGCAGCTCGCCTCGCGGGACGTCGAGGGCTGGTCGAGCAATCCCACGCTCACCCGCGTCGTGGCCGCCCCCTACGGAGTGTCCCGGGCCCGCCGCCGCGTGGAGGAGTGGAACGCCCAGCCCAAGAGCGTCCGGCTGCCCGGTCACGCGCCGCCGGCTCCGCCCTGGAAGCTCGTGGCGTCTCCCTACACGCTCGGGCCCTGGATCGCGGCTCTCCTGGCGGTCGGGCTGACGGCGCTGCGTGCTCGCGGCCCGGTCGCCGCCCTGTGCCTGCGCTGCGGCAAGGCCCTCTGCACGCTGTGCCGGCGGCCGGCCGACTCGCCCCTCTACTGCACCGATTGCGTGCGGCTCCACATCAAGAAGGAACCCGTTGGGATCGAGGCCCACGTGATTCAGGCCGAGGAGATCCGCAGACGCACGCGCTTCCACGACAGGCTCTGCCGCCTCTCGTCGCTCCTGCTTCCCGGCGCCCATGACGCCTTTTCCGGCGAGCCCCGGAGAGCCGCGGCGCGCCTCTTCGTCTTCGGCCTCGCCCTGGCGCTGGCCGCCACCGGCGAGACGCTGTTCGATCCCCGGCAGCTGCCGCCCGCGACGGATTGGCGCGGCACGGCGGTCGTCGGATTCCTGGCCGCGTTCGTCGTCTGGGCTTCTTCGAACGTGGCCGCGTGGAGGGGCTCGCATGGGTCTTGAAGGGACGCTGCGGGTCTTCTCGCTGACCGACATCTTTCAGGTGCTCGGCCTGCAGCGCAAGAGCGGCACGCTGACGGTCGAAGGCGAGGACGACACGGTGACGGTGTCGTTCCTGGGCGGACAGGTCGTCTCGGCGGACTCCTCCGCCCGCCGGCTGGAGAACCGGATCGGTACCCTGCTCGTCCGGGCCGGCCGCATCAACGAGGAGCAGCTGAACCGGATCGTCGACATGCAGAAGGAGTCGCAGCAGCGCCTGGGATTCCTGCTCATTCGCGAGCGGCTCGTGACGCCCGAGGACCTGCGCGAAGCCCTCCGCCTGCAGATCTTCCGCATCATCTTCAGCGCCTTCCGGTGGACCGACGGCCGCTTCCGCTTCAGCCAGGAGGGGCCGATCGACTACGACGCCGACCACATGTCGCCCGTGCCGACGGAGTCGATCCTCATGGAAGCGGCCCAGATGCTGGACGAGTGGCCGATCCTGCAGAAGAAGGTCCGGTCGCGCGACATCGTGTTCAAGAGGGCGCCGGGTGTCGAAAACCTCCGCCTGGTCGTCTCGTCGGAGGACGCGCACGAGGGCACGCTCGCCGTGTCCCGTCCCGAGGCCGAGACCTGGCGGTGGATCGACGGGATCCGGACGGTCTCCGATGTGATGGACCGGGCCTTCCTCTCCGACTTCGAGGTGCTGAAGGGCTTTGCGGACCTCCTGGATCGCAATCTGTTGGTCGAGGCGCGCACCGGGCCGGAGCCCGTGCCCGAGGCCCCGCTCGAAACCGTTTCCGAGCGGCGCGACGCCGGGTGGGTCCTTTGGGCCGGAGTGGCCGTCGTCGCGGGGCTGGCCTTTCTGCTGGTTCCCAGAAGCCCGTGGAACCCCGTCTTGCACGGAGTCGGCGACACGCCGCTCGGGTCTCAGATCATGAAAGCGGCATCCCTCTACCGGCTCGAGAGACTCGAGAGAGGCGTGCGGGTCTTCTACGACGCTTCGGGCAAGTACCCGAGAAGTCTCGAGGACCTGATCTCAGGACGCATCGTCCAGGACGACACGCTGCGCGATCCGTACGGCCGCACGTACCGCTACATCCTGCGATCCGACGACGGCAAGTTCGGGCTCTACGGCCGCAACGCCCGAGGCGACATCGACCTCGACCTGTCCTTCGATCGCACCCTTGCGCCTGTGACCGAGATCCGCCCCGTGCCGGCGAAAAGGCCGCAAGAGACCAAGCCCGGCGTCCAGGTCATAGAATAGGAGATATTTATCTGAGTCCTATAGGCTTAAGACTGCTCAATAAATACTTGACAACGAGACGCTAAGGTTCTACAGTACGCCTTCCACTTGAGGTACTTAAGGAGAAGGCAATGAGCAAGATCATCGGCATCGACCTCGGCACCACGAACTCGTGCGTTGCCGTGATGGAGGGTTCAACGCCGGCAGTCATTCCCAACGCGGAAGGGAACCGGACGACGCCGTCGGTCGTCGGCTTTTCCAAGTCGGGCGAGCGGCTGGTGGGGCAGGTCGCCAAGAGGCAGGCCGTGACCAACCCCGGCAACACCGTTTTTTCGATCAAGCGTTTCATGGGCCGCAAGTTCTCGGAGGTCTCCGAGGAGATGAAGATGGTGCCGTACACCGTCGTCCAGGCTCCCAACGGAGATGTGCGTGTGAAGGCCGGGGGCAAGGACTACTCGCCGCCCGAGATCTCCGCAATGATCCTCGGCAAGTTGAAGGAGGCCGCGGAGACGTACCTCGGGGAGAAGGTCACCCGGGCGGTCATCACGGTGCCCGCTTACTTCAACGACTCGCAGCGCCAGGCGACCAAGGACGCCGGGCAAATCGCCGGCTTGACCGTCGAGAGGCTCGTCAACGAGCCGACGGCTGCCGCCCTGGCCTACGGCCTCGACAAGAAAAAGGACGAGACGATCGCCGTGTACGACTTCGGAGGCGGCACCTTCGACATCTCGATCCTCGAGGTCGGAGAGGGCGTCGTCGAGGTCAAGTCCACCAACGGCGACACGCACCTGGGCGGCGACAACATCGACCAGCGCGTCATCGACTGGATCCTGGCGGAATTCAAGAAGGACCAGGGCGTGGACCTGTCCAAGGACGCCATGGCCATGCAGCGCCTGAAGGAAGCCGCCGAGAAGGCGAAGATCGAGCTCTCGAATGTCGTCGAGACCGACGTCAACCTGCCCTTCATCACGGCAGACGCCTCGGGCCCGAAGCACCTGCAGCTGAAGCTGACGCGCGCGAAGCTCGAGCAGATGGTCGAGGACATCATCCAGCGCTCGGTGGGCCCCTGCAAGCAGGCTTTGAAGGACGCCGGCGTGGACCCCAAAGACATCGACGAGGTGGTCCTGGTGGGCGGCCAGACCCGGATGCCGCGCATTCAGCAGCTCGTGCGGGAGCTGTTCGGCAAGGAGCCGCACCAGGGCGTCAACCCCGACGAGGTCGTGGCCGTCGGCGCCGCGATCCAGGGCGGCGTGCTGGCCGGAGACGTCAAAGACCTCCTTCTGCTCGACGTGACGCCCCTCTCCCTCGGCATCGAGACGCTGGGCGGCGTGACGACGCGGCTGATCGAGCGCAACACCACCATCCCGACCAAGAAGAGCGAGACGTTCTCGACCGCTTCGGACAACCAGACGTCCGTCGAGATCCGGGTCCTCCAGGGCGAGCGCGAGATGGCGCGAGACAACAAGGCCATCGGCGTTTTCCACCTGGTGGGCATCCCGCCGGCTCCCCGGGGCATGCCGCAGGTCGAGGTCACGTTCGACATCGACGCCAACGGCATCCTGAACGTGTCGGCGAAAGACCTCGGCACGGGCAAAGAGCAGAAGATCACGATCACGGCGTCGTCCGGACTCTCGAAGGACGAGATCGACCGGATGGTCAAGGACGCCTCGGCCCACTCGGAAGAGGACCGGAAGCGCAAGGAGGAGGTCGAGGCCAGAAACCGGCTCGACAGCCTGATCTATGCGTCCGAGAAGTCGTTCAACGAGAACAAGAGCAAGCTCGACGCAGCCGACATCGGCCGGTTCGAGGCGGCCCTCGGCGAGGCCAAGAAGGCGCTCGAGACCGGCGGAGCCGAGAACCTGAATCGGGCGGCCGACGATCTGCAGCAGGCCTCGCACAAGCTGGCCGAGGTCATGTACAAGAGCGCGGGCCAGGCTTCTCCGGGAGCGGGAAGCGGGGAGCAGGCAGCAGGAAGCAAGCCCAAGGAGGATGAGGTCATCGACACGGAGTACGTGGACGCGGAGAAGAAGTGATACGAATCCGCTAAAATGTAGCTAACGTCATCATGTCCGTCTTCCACTGGAACTCGCTGCAGGATCTCTTCGCCATCCAGGAGAAGATGAACCGTCTCTTCGAAGAGACGATCCACCGCAGCGAGTTCCCCGAGGAGGGGCTCGAGGCCGCTCTCTGGTCGCCGGCCGCGGACGTCTTCGAGACGGCCGAAGAGGTCATCCTGCAGATCGAGGTGCCCGGCGTGCAGCTCGCGGACGTGCGGCTGGAAGCCCTGGACGGACGCATCCGGGTTTCGGGCCACCGGCGTCCCCAGCCGGGGATCGAGCCCAGGCACTTCGTGCGCATGGAGCGCATTTACGGCACCTTCTCGAGGGATTTTGCGGTGCCGGACTCGGTCGATCCGGCGGCGATCAAGGCCACGCTGCGGGGCGGCGTCCTGCGGGTCGTCGCCCCGCGGACCGCCCGCGGGCAGGCGATCGCGGTCGAGAAGAAGAGGGCGGGGCGATGAAGAGCCGAGGCCGCGCGGGAGGCTTCCGCATCGGCGTCATCTCGGAGCGCTTCCGCATCCACCCGCAGACACTCCGTATGTACGAGCGGGAGGGTCTGCTCTCTCCGGCGCGGAGCCGGGGCAACACGCGCCTCTACGACGACGACACCATCGAGCGGCTCGAGATCATCCTCGCGCTGACGCGAGATCTCGGGGTCAACCTGGCGGGCGTCGAGGTGATCCTCCACATGAAGGAACGCATGGAGAAGATCCAGGGCGACGTGCAGAACTTGCTGGCCATCGTTCGCGAAGAGGTCGAAGCCCGCCGGCCGACGATCGACCGGCGTCTCGCGCTCGTCCCGGTCCGTCGGGCGGCCGCGCTCGCCCGGGTCGACAACAAGGGATAGAATCCGCCCCCTGCCGCTCCGAGGAGGGGGTCGTGAAGAAAAGGGTTTTCGCGCTTCTGTTTTTCGCCGCTGCGTCGGCGGCTCTCGCGGATCTCACCAAGTACAAAGACTGGGCCAAGTCGCCCGAAGCGTACTTCCTGACGCCTCCGGAGCGCTCCGATTGGGCCGCGGTCAAGACGGATGAGGACGCCGAGAAGTTCATCGCCTCGTACTTCGCGCGCCGTGGCGGCGAGGCTTTCAAGCAGGAGATCGCACGCCGCATCGCCGCGGCCGACCAGCAGTTCAAGATGCGGCGCTACGACCGCGGCTCCCAGTCGGTGCGCGGCCGGCTGCTGGTGGTTCTGGGCCCGCCGAACAAGCAGATGCGCGAGCGCCAGGACGCCGGCGGAGCCCCGGCGGCCCCCGGGGACCGGACCGACGTCACGACCGCGGCCAACCTGACCCTGACCTGGATCTACGACACCAACCACTTCCCGGCGGACTGGGGCATCGGCGAGCTCAAGGCGCGGATTCTCGTAGATCAGGCGCGAGGTCTGGACGAGCTGGAGTCCGCCGGCGCCGTGGACAAGGCGATTGCCCGGGTCGCCGAGAGGTCGATCGTGAGCCCGTCGGCGTCGGCCGCGGCGGCGCCGGCCCAGCCGGCGGCTCCTGCAGCGGCTCCCGCCGGAGCACCGGCTGCCGCCGCTCCGGCTCCCTCGAGTGCCGCAGCCGGTAAGGCCGCGTCCGCTGCAGCGGCGCCCGCCGCGCCGCCGCCGGCGATCGCGCCCGCGGCCCTGCCCGGGACGGCACGCTCGGTTCTGGAAACCCTGGCCAGGGACCGGAAGGCCGTCACGGGCGCCTTCTGGGGCGGCGTCTTTCGCACTCTCTCGGGAGAGCCCTTCTACGCCCTCGAGCTGGCGGTGCCGGCCGACAAGGCCACGGGCGCGCGCCTTGCGGGCGTGGTCACGACCGAAAGCGGAGACGAGAAGCTCGCTTTCTGGGAGGAACCGGCCTGGGTCGACGTGAAGACCGGCGGCATCGTCTCGGCGAAGGCCGCCGTGTACGCGATCTCGCTTCCGCCCGGCGGCTATCGGGCGTCGGTCGGCCTCTTTCCCGCCGACGGTTCGGCTCCCGTCGCGTCGGCGATCGCGGAGTTCAAGCTCGAAGTCGGAAGCGAAGGGTTTGACGTGTCTCCGCTGATTCTCTCCAACGAGCCGACGGCGCCCCGGAAGCCCCCCGCGCCGACCGACCCATTCATCTTCCGACCCAGGCAGCCGCTCCAGATCGTCCCGAAGGCCGACAGGCTCTTCGGCGCCAAGGACAGCCTCTGGTACTTCTACACGGTCCGTAATCCGGCCAGGCCCGCCGAGCCGGCGCCAACCCCGGCACCGGGAGCCGCGGAAGCCCCATTTCCGAGGCTGATGGCGACCGTGAACATCCTGATCGACGGCAGGCCCGCGTTTCAGCCCGCGACGGCGCCGGCCGAACTCGAGCTTCTCGGCGAAGGGACCTACGGCGGAGGCCGGGAAATCCCCCTCGAGAGCTTCAAGCCCGGCTTCTACACGTTCGTGCTGACGGTGCGGGACCGCAACGCCGCGCGCGACTCGGCGGCCTTCAAGGGCCTCGAACGCCGGGCGGAGTTTGTGGTGTTGAAGCCCGACGGCTCGATACCGGAGAAGCCCGCGCCGCCCACGCCCGCGCCGGCGGCGAAGGCGCCTGCGAAGAAAGGATAGGAACTCGTTCGGCGACGGTTGGTTTCGCGTGCCGGGGCCCCGCGCGAGCGGGGCCCTCTTTCTTTCCGGCCGCGCGCCTGCGTCCGCGCCGCCGCTCCTGCTAGAATCGTGTCTCCGAGCAATCCGTGAGTGATCATTTCCGGGGCCGCCTCGAGGTCTTCGGCTTTGCCGATCTCCTCCAGTGGATGGAGCTGAACCGGAGGTCGGGCCGGCTCACCATGACCAAGGGCCGCGACACGCGGCTGCTCGACTGGCGCGACGGCGAGATCGTTTACGTCTCGGGCTCGCTGCCTCGCCATCGCCTGGGCGTCCACCTCCTGCGCAGCGGCGCTCTGCCGGCCGCGACGCTCTACGACCTGCTCGCCCGCAACTTCACGACGCAGGAAAACCTGTCGCGCCTCATCCTGGAAGGTGGTCACGACACGCTGGACGGGCTCTCGCTGCGGGTCGAGGAGCTGGCCCGCAAGCTCCTCTTCGAGATGTTCGAGTGGCACCAGGCGAGCTTCGACTACGATCCCGATCACCGGGTCCAGCCGATCCTGCGCATCGGCCTTTCCCTGCGGGGCCAGGCCCTGGCGTTCCACGGCGTCAAGAAGCTCGACGACACGCGCCGGCGGCGCCGGCGCGGGGAGCGCCTGGACGACCCCGAGGAATGGGACCTCCCTTTCCGCCCCGAGGAGACGCCCGAGCGCTTCTGGGAGGTCGCGGAAAAGGCCGGCGAGGACCTGGGCCCGGAATCGGGCCGCATGGCGTACAAGA
>Ga0335082_10010091_pt1 | contig 10251 bp, 6 predicted proteins | sample Lox_Sample_41_FD_206718 | JGI IMG/M metagenome (GOLD analysis project Ga0335082, IMG submission 206718) | Soil microbial communities from Loxahatchee National Wildlife Refuge, Florida, United States - Lox_Sample_4.1 | ecosystem: Environmental > Terrestrial > Soil > Wetlands | place: USA: Florida...
GTTGGTCTCGCGGTCCACCCGCGCTTCGAGGAAGCGGTCCACCGTGTCCAAGAAGTTGTTGCAGTGAAAACGTGTGTGGAAGCCCAAGATGCTGCTGCCGAGCAGCCCGGCGAGGATCTCCTCGGCCCAGGGGCAGATTCCGAAGGCCTCGGGGTTGGGCCAGGGGATGTGCCAGAAAGCGATGATGGTGGCATCCGGCTGCTGGCGGCGGATCAGCGCCGGCAGTAGCGCGAAGTGGTAGTCCTGCACCAACACGACGGGGTCGGGCGTGTCGGCTTCCTGCAGCACGATGGCAGCGAACTTGCGGTTGACCTCCACGTACTGCTCCCAGTCGGCGGGGCGGAACACGGGGCGGGTGTGCGCGATGTGGCACAGGGGCCACAGCCCCTCGTTGGATAACCCGTAGTAGTAACCTTCCTCCTCGTCCTGGCTCAACCAGACCCGGCGAATGTCGTAGGCGGGCCGCTCCGGCGGCACCGAGATGTGATCGCGCGCATCCACGACCTCTCGGTCTGCCGAGCCGCTTCCGTGTGCGATCCACGTGCCGGAGCATGCGAGCATGACTGGTTCGAGGGCGGTGACCACGCCGCTTGCAGGCCGCTGGACTTGAATGTGGCCGTCTTTGCGGTTGTGCAGGTAGGGTTCGCGGTTGGACACGATCAGGATTTCGTCGCCGCGAAGGTCTTCGCGGAGGATGGCGCGGAGCGCTTCGGGGGTCCAGCTGACTTGGCTCTCGTCGCGGCTGCGCCGGTCGCGTTCCAGATCGCGGATCAGCGCGCGTAGGTCCTTGACGACCGGCTGCAGCTCCGGTGGGCCGGGAACCGCCGCGGGCTTCATCAGCCAGTCGCCCGAGAGCATCACTCGCAGACCGCGCACCCAGCCCCACCAGCTGATCTGCGCGATTGCGACTGTGATCAGGGAGATCACGGCCCCCAGCGCCACGAAGAGGTAGAACACGTAGCGGCGCGTGTCTTCGCTGCGACGTTCGATGAAGCTCATGTCGTGCAGCAGGACCAGTTCGCCGAGGGTCGCGCCGGCCGCATCGTGCACCGGGATCTCCGCGGCATGGAGCGAGCCCTGGGGCAATCGCAGGACTTTGCCGCGAGCGGGCTTGAGGTCCTCTAGGTCGTTACAGCTCAGGCCCGCCGGGAAGGTTACGGTCTTGTAGACGAATTGATAGCGGGTATCGCAGAACCCGATTGCATAGAGGCGCTCGTCCTGCAACATGCGATTGAACAGGTCCATGATGCGCGCGCGCTGTCCGGCGATGATCAGTTCGCGCAGCGAATCCTCCACCGTGCTCGCGATCAGAGAAGTGCGGATATCGAGGTCGCGCACGAACCAGCGCAGCGTCAGGCGGTCGGCGAGCTGCGTCACTCCGTAGGCGATCGCGGCGAGGACAACCAGCAGCGGAAGCACGAAACGCAGGGACAGTCGCATGGTTCTGCGCGTGGCGACAATAACGGTTCTGCTTGATTGGAGCGGGCGCAAGGACGCTCAAGTGCCACGGCGCTCGCTCTTCTCGATGGTCCCCTCTAGTACGGGTGGGTGCAGATGCGTCTTCGTGGCGGCCCGGTTGTCCAGGGCGCTCTCCAGTGAAGACAGCGGAATGCCCGCGCGAGTTCCGTTTGCGGCGCAGTCGCGGGGTGATCAGGATGGGGTGGTTGGCCGAATCGGCCCGCTGAAGTACGTAGCGCGGGCCACTTCACTACTTGTGCCGCGTTCCGCTCCGCAGGTCGCCGGGGAAGTCGGTATACACACTGGCGCGAAAACGGCGAGGGGGGTTCAGCCCGGCGGGCACTCCAGAGCGGCGCTAGACAGCAGGCACGCAAAAATCTGCGCGAGTGAGCCGGCGCAGCCCGCTTTGCGACCGGGATTCACGATTCAAGATCTGACCCCCGACTCGGGGGGTGGGTTCGATCGAAGGTGAGCGTCAGATGTCGCGCCTCACCTCGGCGGCGATCCATTCGTCGACCTGCGCCGCCAGCGCGCGCAACCCGTCGGATATGCCGACGCGATAGGTCGGCTCGGCGTCGAGAGCCTTGAGCGATGCGGGCAAGGCCCGCAATTCGCCGCGCAGGCGCTCGCGGGCTTGCTCGAGCGGAGCGCGCGAGTCGATCCGTACACCGCTTGCCATGAACTGTTGCAACAACGGCTCCCCGTCGCCCCGCTCGTCCGCGAGCGCGACGAGGTCGCCGTCCACCTGCCCGCGTTCGTCGCGGGTGCGAAACACCTGCTTGCGTCCCGGCCAGTTGGCCTTGCCTTCCGAGTGCTTGCGGCGCGGCCGGCCGGCATACTCCATCAGCTTGTAGGCGCAGTCCAGGCAGGGCGAGTCGGCGGCAGTGTCCAGCTTGCTGCCGATGCCGAAGCCGTCGACCGGAGCCCCGGATTGCAGGATCCGCTGCACCTTGTACTCGTCCAGACCGCTGCTCGCGAAGATGCCGACGTCTTGGAGCCCACCTTCGTCGAGGATGCGCCGGACCTTGAATGCGTGATCCGCGAGGTCGCCGCTGTCCAGCCGCACCGACTTGATGGCGATGCCCTCGGCGCGCAGGCGGGGCGCCAGCGGGATCAGCTTGCGAGCGGCCGCTTCCGTGTCGTAGGTGTCGATGAGGAGCACCACGTTGCCCGGCTGGGCGTGCGCGAAGGTCTCGAAGGCCTGCACCTCATGGTCGTGGGCTTCGACGAAAGAATGCGCCATGGTTCCGAAGACGGGAATGCCGAACAGCGGCGCGGCCACCGTCGCGGCGGTGCCGGAAAATCCGCCCAGATAGCTTGCGCGCGAGGACAGCAGCCCCGCCTCGGCGCCGTGCGCGCGCCTCAGGCCGAAGTCCACCAGCAGCTTGCCGGGCGCGACATTCGCGCAGCGCGATGCCTTGGTGGCGACCAGGGTCTGGTACTGCAGCAGATTGACGATGCGCGTCTCCACGAGCTGCGCCTGGGGGAGCGGTGCCGTCACGCGGAGAATGGGTTCGTCCGGGAAGAACACGGTGCCCTCCGGCATGGCGTGCACCTCACCCGTGAAGCGGAACTCACGCAGCGACTCGGCGAACTCCGGCTGGAACCGGCCGCTGCCCGCGAGCCACCGCAGCTCGCCGTCGGTGAAGCGCGCTCCTTCCAGATAGTCGAGCACTTGCTCCAGTCCCGCCGCGACCAGATAGCCCCAGCCTTGCGGAAGCTTGCGGACGAAGAACTCGAACACCGCGGGCTGCGTCATCTTCTGGTTGTAGTAGCCCTGCAGCATGGTGAGCTGATAGAAGTCGGTGAGCAGTATGCCGTCCGGCGGGATCATGCTGGCCCCTCATGCAGTGGACAGGCTCGAGACGCTGACGCTGTCGGCTCGCTCCTCGGTACGCGATGTGATTCCCGCCCGATGACGAGCCAGATACAGCGGCGTGCGCGAGCGCGGCACCTTGCACACGAAGTTGTAGCGCGCCACGTGAAAGCTCGGGTCGAAGCCCCAGAAATTGCGCTTCATGTGCTCCAGCTCTTCCTCGCGGTAGGCGTGCAGCGGTTTGGCTGCTTCATCCTTCAATCGCCACTCGCGCTTGCGCGCGAGCAGGTCCGGGTATTCGGCGCTGGCGGCAAGCTGCTCTGCCAGCGCTCGGACGCGCTCGACGAACCCGAGCCGGTCCTCGCCGAAGCATTCGTCGATCAGTCCCCGGTCGCAGGCTTGCTGTGCGCCGAGCGGGAGGCGGTTTTGCGTGATGAAGCGTGCGGCTTCCGGTCCCACTCGCTTCGGCAGGAGGTAGGTCCAGTATTCCGAGCCGTACAGGTTGCCCATGCTTTTGTAGTGCGGGTTGAGGATCACGCCGCGGCGCGCCACCACGCGATCCGCGGTCAAGGCGAGGAACACGCCGCCAGCGCCGGCGTTGCCCTGCAACGCGGCGACGGTGAGCCGGCTGTCGGTGCACAGGATCTCGCGGGCGAGATCGTTCATGGCGTTGATGTTGCGCCAGGCTTCCTCGGCCGGATCGGCCGAGGCCTCGATCAAGTTCAGATGGATTCCGTTGGACCAGAAGTCGGGCCCGCCCATGAGCACGAGCACTCGCGTCGGGAGGGCGCGCGCCGCAACGAGCGCCTCGCGCAGGCGTTCGCACTGGCGTGTGCCCATGGCGCCGTTGTAGAACTCGAAATGCAGGTAGCCAACCGCGCCGCTCTGCTCATACCAAATGTCGCGATACGTGCGGCACGTGGCCTCGTGCAACACAGGCATCGGCGACTCGGGCACAGCGTCAACGGCGGCGCCCAGCGCCAGACTGGCGGGTAGCTTGAAGGTGGGCCCGCTCTCCGTGACCGGTTCGAGATGGCCGATCCAGACCGCACCGTCGATCGTGGCCCGGCAGATGGCGTTCTCGCGCTTCGCGATGACGGCGCCGGGTATCGCGCCGCGCAGCTCGTCTTCCGCGTGTGCATCGAACAGGCGATAGGGCTTGCCGTACAGCTCGTCGCGAACGCCGGGGAACCCGTCCGCCGCGCGGATCTTCCGGAGCACGATGTCGGTGCTGTCACGGGTCCAGTCGATGCGGCGGTCGCTCTGGCGCATGAGCGCATGCAGCCGCCCGCGCACGTCGGGCCGGGAGTAGTCGAGCGGCTGGGGGCGAAAGCCCGGTTGCCGCAGCCGCTCCAGCGTTTCCAGCAGCGCCCGCACTGCGGCCTCGGTGACTTCGTTGCGGTACAGGCTGCTCTTGGCCGCCGCACGCATGGGAAAGATCGCACTCGCCCAGATGTCGCCGCCGTCCATGATGCCGTTGGCCTGCAGTGCGGTCACGCCCCACATCGATTCGCCGTTGGCGATCGCCCAGTCCAGCGCGGAGGGACCGCGGTCGCCTCGGATGCCCGGATGAATGACGATGCAGCGGTGGCTGCGCCAGATCGCTGCGGGGATGGCGCGCTTGAGATACGGCGCGACGATGAGATCGGGCCGGAACAGCGCGGCCGCTTCCTGCGTGACCAAGTCGTTGATGTCGAGCTCCACCGACACTTCGTGGCCGCGCGCGCTCAGCTCGACCCACAAGCGCTGGGCCAGGCCGTTGAAGCTGTGGGTGAGGAGCAGGATGCGCATCGTCTCGAGGGAAGCTGTCGGTGCTAGCAGATGCGAGGAAGCTGCTCTCCGGTCAGCCAGTCCACGATGCGGCGCCCGCCGAACGCGGTTTCCATCTGCACGAAGTGGTGCGCGTCGTCATGCACCTCGCCGATGATCTCGGCTTGCCTGCCGAGCGGATGCCGGCGCATGGCATCGAGAAGCCGCTGAGCGTCTTCGGGCGCGCAGATGGCGACGAGCTTACCCTCGTTGGCGACGTACAGCGGATCCAGACCCAGGAATTCGCAAGCTGCGCTCACCTCGGGCCGGATCGGCACGCGCTGCTCGCAGATCAGCATCCCCACACCGGATTGCTTGGCGATCTCGTTCAAGGTCGTCGCGAGCCCGCCGCGGGTCGGATCTCTCAGACAGTGGATGCCGGGAACCGCTTCGACCATCGCCGCGACCAGCCGGTGCAGCGCGGCCGTGTCGGATTGAACGGTGGTGGCGAAGCTCAAATTCTCGCGCAGCGACATGATCGCCACGCCGTGGTCGCCGATGGTGCCGCTGGCGATGATCTTGTCTCCGGGCTGGGCGCGATCGGCAGAGATGTCCACGCCGGCGGGCACGATCCCCACGCCGGTGGTGGTGATGAACACGCCGTCGCCTTTGCCCCGTTCCACGACCTTGGTGTCGCCGGTGACCACCGGCACGCTGGCGTGCAATGCAGCCTCGGCCATCGACTCGACGATGCGCTTCAGATCGGCCAGCGCAAAGCCTTCCTCGAGGATGAAGCTTGCGGCGAGATACAACGGGTGCGCGCCCGACATCGCGACGTCGTTGATGGTGCCGTGCACCGCCAGACAGCCGATATCGCCGCCGGGGAAGAACAAGGGAGAGACCACATGGCTGTCGGTGGCGAGCACCATGCGTCCGCGGGGCACGGCAAAGCAGGCCTGATCGTTGAGCTGCCGCAGCCACTCGTTGTCGAGCGACCGCAGGAACAGCTCGTCGATGAGCTGCGCCATGGCCTTGCCGCCGCTGCCGTGGGTCAACTCCACACGGCCGTGCTTGAAGTCCAGCGGCCGCACATAATCTCTCTTCACGCTGCCTGTCATCCGGCGACGACCTCGACGTCTTTGAACCTTCCGTAGGTGTAATGGGCCGCGCACGCGCCTTCGCTCGACACCATGCAGGAGCCGATCGGAGTCTCCGGCGTGCACACGGTGCCGAACAGCTTGCAGTCCCGCGGCTTCTTGACCCCGCGCAGAATGGCGCCGCACTCGCAGGATTTCGCGTCGGGCACCGAGCGGTACTCGATGCCGTACCGCGCCTCGGCATCGAACCGGCCATACTTGCTCTTGATCCGCAGCGCGCTGTACGGGACTTCACCCAGCCCGCGCCATTCGAAGCTGCGGCGCAGCGCGAATACCTCCGCCACCAGCGCCTGGGCCTTGAGGTTGCCCTCGCGCGTGACGGCCCGCGAGAACTCGTTCTCGACTTCGGCCCGGCTTTCGTTCACTTGGCGCACCAGCATCAGGATCGCCTGCATCACGTCCAGCGGCTCGAATCCGGCGATGACCACCGGCTTGGCGTATTCCTGCGCGAAGTACTCGTAGGGACGGCTGCCGATCACCGTGCTCACGTGCGCCGGGCCGATGAAGCCGTCCAACGCCACAGTCCCCAGACTGCGCACCTGCGGCGATTCGAGGATATTGGCGATCGCCGAAGGGGTGAGCACATGGTTGCAGAACACGCTGAAGTTGCGCAGCCCGAGCGCCTCCGCTCGTTGGATCGCCACCGCCGTGGGCGGCGTGGTCGTCTCGAAGCCGATGGCGAAGAACACGACCTGCGCGCCGGGATTCTCGGTGGCGATGCGCACGGCATCCAGGCTCGAGTAGACCATGCGGATTTCGGCGCCGCTGGCCTTGGCCCTGAGCAGGCTCATCGAATTGGACGCCGGTACGCGCAGCGTGTCCGCATAGGTGCAGAGCACCACACCACTGCGGCAGGCAAGCTCGATGGCATTGTCGATGCGCCCGATGGGCAGCACGCACACCGGACAGCCGGGACCGTGGATCAAGCGCACGTTGCCGGGCAGCAGGTCCGGGATGCCGTAGCGCGAAATGGCGTGCGTATGCCCGCCGCAGAACTCCATGAAACGGTAGGAGCGATCGGAGTGGGCCTCGCGGGCGATCTTGGCGGCGATGATGCGTGCCAGATTGCCGTCGCGGAACTCGTCGATGTACTTCACGCTGCATCCCCCGCCCATGGGGGCTCCAGCTGCGCGAAAAGCTGCAGCGTTCTTTCCGCTTCGGACGGGTCGAGCTTCTGCAACGCGTAGCCCACGTGCACGATCACGTAGTCGCCCACTTCGATGCCGTCGACCAGGGCGAGCGAGATCTCCTTGCGGACGCCGCTCAGCTCGACGGTAGCCATGTCGTCGGGCAGCAGCGTGACTACTTGCGCGGGAATGGCCAGACACATGCGTCGCGTCTCCTCAGGCCGCCTCGAGCAGCGTCACCCACGCCTGGCCCAGGCACAAGCCGCCGTCGTTAGGGGGAAGCTGCCGCGCCTCGTAGACGTTCAACCCGAGCTTCGCGAGCGCGGTCCGCAGGTGGCCGCTTACCAGCTCGTTGGCGAAGCAGCCTCCCGCCAGCGCGACGTCCGTGAGACCCGTATGCGCCGACGCGCGTGCAACCCACTGTGTGAGTGCGGCCGACAGCGTCGCGTGGAACAGTGCGGCTCCGGCGGCGGGATCGCCCATCGCCGCGATGCGTCTCAGCAGCGGCAGCAGATCGAGCGTACCGTCCATGCCGATTGTGTAGCCATCGGCGAGCGGTCTCGTAGGAGGGGCGCGTTGCGCCAGGGTCTCCAGCAGCATCGCGGCCTGCGCTTCGAAGGCGCTGCGGTCGGCAACACCGAGCAGCCCGGCCGCGGCATCGAACCAGCGGCCCGCGCTGCTGGTGAGCGGCGTATGGAGTCCCTGCGCGAGCATCTGTCTGACATGCGGTGCGGCCGGTACTGGGAAACGCCGTTCGATCTCGTCGGCGCGGCCGAGCAGGTGCAATGCAGCCGCCGCCATGCGCCACGGCTCGCGCGCCGCGCGATCGCCGCCCGGCAAGGGCAGCTCGCGCAGATGTCCGAGCCGAGCGGCTCCGCGCGCGTCCACTCGGAGCAGCTCGCCTCCCCAGATGCCGCCGTCCCAACCCAGGCCCACGCCATCCAGCGCGAGCCCCAGCACCGGACGGCTGAGAGCATGCTCCGCCATCACGGCGGCCACATGCGCGTGATGATGCTGCACGCCTCGGATCGGCAGCGAGTGTTGCTCGGAGAACCCAGCGGCAAAGCGCGTGCTGAAGAAGTCCGGGTGCAGGTCGTGCGCCACGATCTGCGGTTCGATCTCCAGCAGCTTCATCAGGTGATGCGCCGCTTGCTCCAGCGCTTCGCAGCTCGCCGCATTGTCCAGATCGCCGATGTGCTGCGAGACGAAGGCTTCGTCGCCTCGGGTGAGGCAGACGGTGTTCTTGAGCCAGCCGCCGCACGCGAGCACGGACGGACCGCTGCGCGCCAGCTTGATCGCTCGCGGAACATAGCCGCGCGCACGCCGGAAAAACTGGATCGGGTACTTCGCGCTGCTCTCCTCCGCCGTCAAAGGGGAGGCTGGGAGGGGCATCAGGGCAGATGCACCGCGTACCCCATCTCCATCCTGGCTCTCCGCGTGAACGGGAGGGAAGTCATGTTCCGAGATCACTCTCGCCACGCTGTCGTCGCAGCGAACCAGGATGTCGCGGTCGTGCAGCACGAAGGCGTCGGCGATGCCGGCTAGGCGCGCGAGCGCCTCGTCGTTGCCGGTGACCAGCGGCTCGCCGCCGGGGTTGGCGCTGGTCATCACCAGCACGAGCGGTTGTGGCTCGCGCAGCCAATCGAGCCCGCTCGGGCGTCCTGCGGCCTCGTGGAATAGCAAATAGTGCAGCGGCGTATAGGGAAGCATGGCGCCCAGCCACGCCATGCCCGGCGCGATGCGTTGCAAACGGGTGTCGCACTCTGCTGTCTTGTTGAGCAGCACGATCGGACGCTCGGGAGATTCGAGCAACGCTCGCTCCGCTTCGCCCGTCTGCGCGAACGGCGCGATGGATTCGACATTGGCGAACATCACTGCGAACGGCTTGGCCTCGCGTTGCTTCGCGTCACGCAGCCTGGCGACCGCGCCGGCGTTGCGCGCATCGCACACGAGATGGAAACCACCCAGGCCCTTGAGCGCCAAGACGTGGCCGGCGGCGATGCGCTCAAACGCCTCCGCTATGACGTCGGGGGCCGGCAGCGTCGTCCCGCTCGAGTCGCACAACCACAGTCGTGGACCGCAATCGGGACAGGCGTTCGGCTGGGCGTGGAAGCGACGATCGGCCGGGAGGCGGTATTCCAGGCTGCAGGCGCTGCACATGCGGAAGCCCGCCATGCTCGTGCGCGGCCGGTCGTAGGGCAAGGCGGCGCTGATCGTATAGCGCGGTCCGCAATGGGTGCAGTTGACGAAGGCATACCGGTAGCGCCGATTGGAGGAATCGAACAGTTCGCCGAGGCAGCGTATGCAAACGCAAGAGTCCGGCGTCGCGCCGCCCGTCGGGCCTCCGCGCCGGCTGGGCTCGATCTTGAACTGGCGAGAGGAAGGATCGGCGGTTCCGGCGCGGTCGATGACGGTGTCGATGCAGGCGGGACCCGGCGCTTCGCAGCGCATGCGCTCCACGAACCGCGCAACGCGCAGCGGCTCGCCTTGCACTTCGATCTCCACGCCGGCCGCGTCGTTTCTCACCCAGCCGGTCAAGCCGAGATCGGTCGCCAGGCGATAGACGAACGGACGGAACCCCACGCCCTGGACCTGGCCGCGCACGCGCACATGCCGGCGGACCGGATCAGTGGTTGGATGGGAAATCGTGTGCACGGTCCAGCTCACTCCACGCGGCACCGACTGTCCTGCCATCGATGCCTGGCTCGTCCGCATCAAAGCGCTATGTTTTCAATAGATGAGGCGCTCGTGTTTGACTGAGATCAAACGCGGGCGGGTTAAGTCTGTGACGCGAGCCGGTCGAATCGGCAGCCTGGAGGCGGCGCAGGTGTTCTGGCGGCGATGTAGCGTTCGATTGACTTAAGTCAATCGAACGCCGCTCGACGCCTTGCATACTGCGGCGATTCCGATCATCTCACGCCCGCTTGGCCATGGATCTCGCGCG
>Ga0335082_10010092_pt1 | contig 10251 bp, 10 predicted proteins | sample Lox_Sample_41_FD_206718 | JGI IMG/M metagenome (GOLD analysis project Ga0335082, IMG submission 206718) | Soil microbial communities from Loxahatchee National Wildlife Refuge, Florida, United States - Lox_Sample_4.1 | ecosystem: Environmental > Terrestrial > Soil > Wetlands | place: USA...
CACGGCTCGCTCTTCTCGGCCCGCTCGGTCGCCCAGAGCTCGAGCACCTCACGGGGGCCACGCAGGGCCTCGCGGACGGCGCGGCGCCCGTAGACGAGGTCTCGGCTCATCTAGGGAGGAGCTGGAATCCGTCGGCTACGTCACGCACTTCCCAGCCGGCCGCAGCGATCTCGGCGCGTAGCCGATCCGCTTCGGCGAAGTCACCGGCGGCACGGGCGGCCATTCGGCGCTCGGCAAGCACAAGGAGGTCTGGCGGCACCGTAGCGGCCTCTGCCAACGAACCCAGCCCGAAGATTCCGAGACCCCACTGGAGCGAGCTTGCCTGACCGCGCGAGCGCCAATCATGAAAGAGCGCAAGCGCGTCCGGGGTGTTGAAGTCGTCGTCTAGCACTTCAATCAGTCGCTCCTCCTCGATCCGGCCCGGCTCGAACTCGAGCCCGAGAAAGTAGTTGCGGAACGTCTCGACCTGGGCCGCAGCCTGCGCCATCGTCTCGTCGGAGAAGTCGATCGGCTTGCGCCAGTGGCCCGTCAGGAAGTAGAGGAGCACCGTCTCGCGGCCCCACTCTTCGACCACGTCGCGGAGCGTCGCGATGTTCCCCAGCGACTTCGACATCTTCTCGCCGGTCAGCTCGAGCATCCCGTTGTGCATCCAGATGTGCGCGAACTCGCGGCCCGCGCCGCGGGACTGCGCCAGCTCGTTCTCGTGATGGGGGAACACGAGGTCGAGCCCGCCGAGGTGGATGTCGAACTTCGGGCCGAGGAACTCCTCCGCCATCGCCGAGCACTCGATGTGCCAGCCCGGGCGGCCCGGCCCCCACGGCGACTCCCAGACGGTGTCCTCGCCCTCCTTGTGCGCCTTCCAGAGCGCGAAGTCGCGCGGGTCCTCCTTGAGCGGGCTCGCCTCGCCCTCCTGCTCCTGCACCCGGTCGGGCCGCTGGCCGGAGAGGATGCCGTACTCGGGGAAGCCGCCCACGCGGAAGTACACGTCTCCGCCGGCCGGGTATGCGAGGCCGCGGGAGATCAGCTCCCCGATCAGCGCCTCGATCGGCTCGATGCTCTCGGTCGCCTTCGGCTCGACGTCGGGGCGGCCGAGCCCGAGCAGGTCCGTGTCCTCGACGTACCACCGGGCCGCGTCCGCGGCGAGCTCCGCGCTGCGACCGGGCGCCGCCGCGTAGATCTTGTCGTTGACGTCGGTGATGTTCTCGACGAGCCTCACCTCGTACCCGCGGTGCTCGAGCCAGCGCTTCAGCCACATCGAGAGCACGAACGGGCGTGCGTTGCCGATGTGGATGCGCTGGTAGACGGTCGGGCCGCACGTGTAGATCCCGATCGGGCCGGGCGGCTCCGGGAGGTCGACCTTCGTCCGCTGCAGGGTGCTATAGAGCCGCATCGACCCGCCGCAGGGCTTCGTCGCGGGGGAGCGCGGCGATCACGGTCGCGAGCTCGGGGCCGTGCTCCCAGCCGGTCAGCGCGAGGCGCAGCGCGCGCAGGTTGCCGCCGACCGCCTTCAGCTCGCGCACGAGCGCGCGCGCGGCTTCGGGGTCGAGCGACCCGTTCGCCGCCTCGCGCAGCTCGCGGAAGCGGGCGAGCGTCGCGGAAGAGCCCTCCGGCAGCGGCGCCCGCTCGGGCGCGAGGATCGTCTGCGCCCATTCCCGCGCCTCGACGAGGTCGCGTGCCCCGCGCAGCGCGGGGGCGAGCTCGACCGGGGCGCCGGCCTGCTCGGCCAGCGACTCGTCGCTCATCGCCGCGATCGCGTCGACCGCGAGCCGTCGCACCCGGGCGAGGTCGAGGTGGACGTCGTGGCGCGGCAGCCCGAGCTCGTCGAGGTAGGCGCGCAGCGCCTCCGCCGGGATCCCCTCCTCGCGGAGGTCGGCGACCGAGGTCGCGCCGTGGCGCTTCGAGAGCTTGTGCCCGTCGGGCCCGAGCAGGAGCCCGTGGTGGACGAACTCGGGGGGCTCGGCGCCGAGGGCCCGGAAGAGCTCGGCCTGGAGCGGCGCGTTGTCGCGATGGTCGGAGCCGCGGATCACGTGCGTGATCCCGAAGTCGAGGTCGTCGACCACGCTCGCGAGCTGGTAGGTCGGAGAGCCGTCGGCCCGGAGCAGCGTCGTCCTGCCGAAGCGAAGGGCGCCGTCGGCGTCCTCTTTCACGCCCGCGGCCCCGGTGGCCGCCTCGCGGTGGCGCGCGGCGCGGTCGCTCTGGCGCACGGGCCCCTCGTCCCAACCGATCCCGAGCCAGTCGAGGTCGGCGAGGATCGCCTCCTCCCCGCCCTCGACCACCCGCGCAGGGTCCGTGTCGTCGATTCGCAGGAGCATCGTGCCGTCGCGCTCGTCGGCGAAGTCGCGGTTCGCGGCAGCCGAGAGTGCGCTGCCGAGGTGCAGCGTGCCGGTGGGACTCGGCGCGAAACGGACGCGTACCATCGCCACGGAGTCTAGAAGGAGACGCCGCCCGGCCGGCCGGGCTAGGGCAGGCGCGGAGCCCAGAGCGCGGACAAGAGCCCCGCTGCGAGCAGGAGGAGCGCGGCGATGCCGAGGAACTTGTAGGTCACCTCGGTGCGGCCGGGCGTGGTGCCGAGCTTCGTGCCGAGCTTCGAGTACGCGGCCTTCAGCGACGCCGCCTTCGTCGCGGCGAGGAACTGGCCGCCGGTCGCGTCGGCGATCGCCTTCAGCGTCGCCGGGTCCGGCGGCACCGGGATCGTGCGCGCAAACGGGCCGAAGCCGCGCGTGAGCGTCCCGCCCGGGGTCCCGAGCGCGAAGGTGTAGACGGGGATCCCTGCGCCCTTCGCCTTGGCCGCACCGTCGAGCGGCTGCAACGTGCCGCGGGTCTGCGAGCCGTCCGACAGGAAGAGGATCGAGACCGGCGACTTCGTCTGGACCGCGGTCGGGGTCACGTACGCGATGGTCTGGCCGGGCGGCTTCGGCGGCGCCTGGACCGCCTGCTGGCCGAGCTGCACCGCGGCCGCGAGCGCGTCGCCGATCGCGGTGCCGCCGAAGCCCGGGAACGCGCCGATGTCGGCGAGCCCCTGGAGCACCAGCTTGTGGTCGGTCGTCGGCGGGGTCGCCACCTCGGGCTCTCCGGCGAACGCGATCAGGCCCACCCGCAGGCCCTTCGGCGCGTGCTCGAGGAACGACTGCGCCGCCGCCTGCGCGGCCTGAAGCCGGGTCGGCTTGACGTCGGTCGACTGCATCGACCCCGAGACGTCGATCACGAGAATGACGGTCGCCTGGTTCTTCAGCACCGCCGTGCTCACATGCGGACGAGCGAGCGCGAGGCAGAGCGAGGTGAGCGCGAGCAGGAGCAGGACCGGCGGGACGTACCGGCGCCAGGCGCGGCGGGGCACGATCTCCGCGAGCACGTCGAGGTTCGTGAACCGGACCGCGTAGCGCATCCGGCGGCGCTCGGCGAGCAGCCAGATCCCGATCGCCGCCGGGACGGCGAGCAGCGAGAGCAGGAGATAGGGGCTGTCGAAGGTCACTTGCCTCCTGCACAGACGGCTTCGGCCTGGACGATCGCGCGCACGCCGATCACGCCCGTTCCGGAGCGGACGGTGACGACGACGCGGCCGCCGCGCACTGCCTGCGACGCGGTCACGCTCGCCACGAGCGCGCTGCTCGGCGGCTGGTCGGTGTAGAAACCGATCGCGTGCGCGGCGCCGACGAGCCGCTCGCCTGCGGCACAGCCCTGCGCGACGCGCTGGACGCCGCCGGACCGCAGCACGACGTTGCGGACGCGCCGGACCGTCGGCTTGCCGGGCGGCACGACCGCAGCCGTCGGGATCCGTCCGCCTCCCCCGGTGGCCGGCATGCACCCGATGTGCGGCCTGAAGGTCGGCGCATGCGGGGAGACACCGACGTACGAAGCGAGGAAGACCACGTCGCGCGAGGTCGTGACCCCCGGGTTCACGGGAGCCCCGATCACCCCCAGGAAGCCGAGGTCGATCGCGCGGTCGGTGAGCTCCGCATCGAGCCCGCCCGCGATGTAGCCCTTGGGACAGGAGAGCTGGTACTGCACCTGCGGCCTCGGCACTCCCCCGCCCGTCGGCACGACCACCCACGGCCCGGCCACCGGCACGCAGACCTGCAGGCCCCTGCACTCGTTCGTCGCCCCCGCGGGAGCGACTCCGACCGCGAGCGCGGAAAGAGCGAGGGCGATCACGACGCCGGCGCGCCTCACGGGATCACCCGCCTGAACCAGAACGCCGACATCCCGCCGCCGACGAGCAGCAGCACGGCGGCGATGCCGCCGACGACGTCGGTCATCTCGCGGTTGATCGTGCGGTGACCGAGCCGGGAGCCGAGACGCTTGTAGACGGCGCTGACGCGCGTGTCGCTCGTCGCGCTGTAGAACTGGCCGCCGGTCGCCTGCGCGAGCGCCTGGAGGTCGGTGGGGTCGACGGGCACCTTGACCGTCACCGTGTACCCGCCCGTCAGCTTCTTCTGGAACTGGCCGTCCGGTGTGCCGACGACGACGGTGTAGACCGGGATATGCGCCGCCTTCGCCTTCGCGGCAGCAGCAGCGGCGGTCGTGCGGCCGCCGTCCTGCTTCCCGTCGGAGATCAGGAGCACGGCGGCAGGCGGCACCGTTCCGTCGACGGTGCGCTGGCGCTGCACGAGCTGCGTCGAGAGCGCGACCGCGTCGCCGAGCGCTGTGCCTCCGCTCGAGCGCAGGGATGTGAGAGCCGTGTGGACGAGCGAGCGGTCGGTCGTCGGCGGGAGCGCGACGGTGGCGCGGCTCGCGAACGTGACGACGCCGACCTGGAACTTCTTCGGCACCTTCGCGGCGAACGCCTCGGCGGCGGCCTGAGCGGCGGCGAGCCGTGTCGGCTTCACGTCGCTCGACCCCATCGAGTTGGAGACGTCGAGGGCGAGGATCACGGTCGCCTCCTCCCGCGGGACCTTCACCGACGCGTGCGGCCGCGCGACGCCGACGACCAGCAGCGAGAACGCGAGCAGCAACACGGCGACCGGCAGGTGACGCCGGATCCCCGGCTGGTGGTCGACCACGTTCGGGAGCAAGGCGGGGTTGGCGAACCGCACCGCGTCCGACGCGCGCCGCCTCTCGCGGAGCAGGTACCCGGCGACGAGCGCCGGCACGATCAGCAGCGCGAGCAGCCAGAGCGGCGACTGAAAGCTCAACGGCTGGTCCTCTTGAGGAAGACCGCAAGCGTGCGGAGCCAGTCGCCCGAGGTGGAGAGCACGACGTGGCGCACGCCGATCGAGCCGAGCGTACGGGCGAGGCCGCTTCGCTCCTCTGCGGCGGCGGCCGCGAACCTGGCGCGGAGCTTCGCGTCACGCGTGTCGACCCGGAGCTGCCTGCCGGTCTCGGGGTCGACGAGCCACAGCTCACCGGCGTTCGGCAGCTCCTGCTCGCGGGGATCGCGAATCTCGACGGCGAGGACGTCGTGGCCACCGGCGAGCTCGAGCATCGGGCCCCGCCAGTCGAAGGCGCCGCGGAAATCGGAGACGACGACTACGAGCGCCCGCTGACGCGCGACGGAACCGGCCCTGCCAAGCGCCTCGCCGAGCGAAGTCGCCCCTACCGGACGCGCCTCGGCCTCCTCCTCGGCGCGAAGGGCGGCGAGCAGCCCGACGAGGCCGACGCGACCCTGACGCGGCGGGATCGTCCGCGGGTCGGCGTCGCCGAACGAGACGACGCCGAGACGGTTGCCCCTGCGGGTCGCGACGTGACCGATCGCGATCGCGACGCCCTCGGCGACGTCCGCCTTCCGTCGGTCGGCGGTGCCGAACCGCATCGAGGGCGACGTGTCGAGGACGAGCCAGGTGGCCAGAACGCGCTCGGCCACGTGCACGCGCACGTGGGGCTCGCCCGTCCGGGCCGTGACGTTCCAGTCGATCCTGCGGACGTCATCGCCGTCGGCGTACGGCCGGATCTGCACGAGCTCGGTGCCGTCGCCCTGGAGCGACGAGCGGTAGTCCCCCGCCAGCAGGCCCTGCATCTTGCGGCCGATGTGGACGTCGAGCGCGCGCAGCAGCGCGACGGGCATGGTGCCGGGACCGGGCCGATCGGGCGTCGGGGCGTGCGCCAGGGCGTGCGTGGGATTCATGCAGCGCTCGTCCGCGCGAGGTCGACCTGCGGAGTGGGAACGGCCGCGAGGACCGAGTCGAGGATGCTGTCGGGGCTCACCTCCTCGGCGAGCGCCTGGTAGGTGAGGACGAGGCGGTGGCGCATCGCGTCCTTCGCGAGCGCGTGGAGGTCCTCGGCGAGCACGTAGTCGCGGCCGCGGACGAGCGCCAGCGCCCTCGCCGCCTGGACGAGGCTGATCGGGCCACGGGGGCTCGCACCGTAGGCGATGTACTCGGCCACCTCGGCGATCCCGTGTGCGGCGGGCTGCCGCGTCGCGTCGGCGAGGGTGACCGCGTAGCTGACGAGCGACGGGTCGACGTAGATTCCGAAGACCGCGGCCTGCAGGGCCTGGAGCTCGTCGAGCGTGAGGGCCTCGCGAAGCTCCGGCGCCTCGACGAGCTGCCGCTGCACGATCGTCAGCTCCTCGTCGTGCTCCGGGTAGCCGATCAGGACCTTGAGCATGAAACGGTCGATCTGGGCCTCCGGAAGCGGATACGTCCCCTCGGACTCGATCGGATTCTGGGTCGCCATCACGAGGAACGGCGCGGGCACCGGGTAGGTGGTGTGGCCGATCGTCACCTGGCGCTCCTGCATCACCTCGAGCAGCGCCGACTGCACCTTGGCCGGCGCGCGGTTGATCTCGTCTGCGAGCAGGAAGTTGCAGAAGACGGGCCCGAGCTCGGTGTCGAACGTGCCCTCACCGGCACGGTAGATGCGCGTCCCGACGAGATCCGACGGGACCAGATCCGGCGTGAACTGGATGCGTGCGAACGAGCCGCCCAGCACGCCGGCGGTCGTCTTGATCGTCAGCGTCTTCGCGAGGCCCGGGACGCCCTCGATCAGCAGGTGGCCCTGCGCGAGCAGGCATACGAGCACGCGCTCGAGCATCGCGTCCTGCCCGGCGATCACACGCCTGATCTCGAAGAGCGCCTGCTCGAGCCGCTCCTTCGCCTCCTCCGGGGCGGGGCCCGGAACTCCTTCGGTCTGGCTGGTCACGTCTGCGCTCCTCCTCTTGCGCGGGCTTGAGCAACACAGAGAAGCAGGTCCGCTTAAGTTTCTGCTGTGAAAGCCTGCTAGCCCATCTCGATCTCGACCGGTAGCCCCATGCGCCCCATCGTGCGCAGGTGCCGGAAGTGCGACCGCAGAGCGAACCAGAGCGTGGGCTGAGTCGTGTAGCGGACGCCGTACTTCTCGGAGTTCCGCTTCACGATCTCGGCGATCCGCGCGTAGTGCGTGTGCGGGACCCGCGGGAAGAGGTGGTGCTCGATCTGGAAGTTGAGCCCGCCCAGGATCCAGCTGAGCACCGAGTTGCGCGGGCAGAAGTCGACCGTCGTCTCCACCTCGTGGACGGCCCAGATCCGCTTTGCCCCGCTGAGCTCCTCGACCGAGGCGAAGTCGGCTTCCTCGACGCAGTGCGCGAGCTGGAAGGTCGTGGCCGTGATCAGGCCCATCGTCATCGCGAAGAGGACGTAGGCGCCGAGAACGCCCCACCACGGGTAGACGAGCATCGGCACGACGAGCGCCCAGCCGATGAAGATGGCCTTCCCGGCGACGAGCCCGACGAGATCCCAGCGCTTCGGCGCGCGGACCGGGCTGCGGCCGATGCTGCCACGGGCGAACGCGGCGATGTCCCCCGCCGTCTGCCAGCGCAGCACCATCAGCGTGTACAGCGGCCAGATGTAGTAGTGCTGGAGCCGGTACCAGGGCCGAGGCTTCTGCTGGGGCATGAAGCGGGCGAACGGGACCTGGCTGATGTCGTCGTCGTAGTCCTCGACGTTCGTGTAGGTGTGGTGGGCGACGTTGTGCTTGACGCGCCACGCGTAGCTCGAGAACCCGAGCAGGGCGTCGGCCGTCCACCCCATCAGATGGTTGTAGCGGCGCTTCGTGAAGTAGGCGCCGTGGTTCGCGTCGTGCTGGACGCAGAAGGCGGTGAGCGTTGCGCCGGCCGCGAGGCCGACGAGGCAGAGGAGGCCGAGCCAGATCCCGGGGCTCAGGAAGATCAGGGTCACCCAGGACGCGACCATGAGCCCGAACGCGACGACCGTCTTCGCGTAGAGCTGGAGGTATCCGCTCACACGCGTCCACCGGGACTGCAGGTAGAGCTCGACCTCGAGGCGCGTCTCGCGGATGAACTCGCCGCCGTTGTCGAACGACACCTTCTGCGGGACGCGAATCTCCATACCGCCGGTCGATGGTACCTGCGGCCTGTCTAGAGTGCGGCGCATGGACGAGGCTCTCTCCGCCTGGTTCCGGGAGAACGGGCGTGATCTGCCCTGGCGCCGGACGCGCGACCCGTACGCGATCCTCGTCTCGGAGCTGATGCTGCAGCAGACCCAGGTCGAGCGCGTGATCCCGCGCTGGCTCGCCTGGCTCGGGCGGTGGCCGACGGTGGAGGCGCTTGCTTCGGCGTCGCCCGCGGACGCGATCCGCGCGTGGCAGGGGCTCGGATACAACCGGCGCGCGGTCGCGCTGCATCGGGCCGCGTCCGCCGTCGCGGAGCACGGCTGGCCGGAAGATCTGACCGAGCTGCCCGGGGTCGGACGCTACACCGCCGATGCGGTACGGAACTTCGCGTTCGGCGAGGCGGTCCTCCCCGAGGACGTGAACGTGCGCCGTGTGCAGGAGCGGACCGGGCATGCGTTCGGGCCGGAGCACGCCGCCGCGCTGATGGATCTCGGCGCCATGATCTGCCTCGCGAGGGTGCCGCGCTGCGGCGTGTGCCCGCTCGCCGCGGAGTGTCCCTCGCGCGGGCAACGCTACGAGCCGCTGCGGAAGCAGTCGCGGTTCGAAGGGTCGTTCCGCCAGCGCCGGGCGGCGGTGCTGCGACTCGTCGCGGAGGCACCGCGGCGGCTGGAGGAGCTGGACGCCGAGGTGGTCGGCGCCCTCTCCCGCGACGGCCTCGTGCGGGTCGAGGCCGGGCTCGTCGCCCTCCCTATCTAGTTCACGCGCGCGCCACACCCCACCCAGGGTGGGGAACGGCTCCCACGGCAAACGCTACCCGCGCACGTCACACTCGTCTGTGCCGATTCCGTGCCGATGTGCGCGCCGGCACGCTCAGCGCCGCAGCAGCGCGACCGCCTGTGCGGCAAGGCCTTCACCGCGGCCGGTGAACCCCAGCAGGTCGGTGGTGGTCGCCTGCACGGAGATCCGCGCGGGCTCCACGCCGAGCGCGCCCGCCAGCCGCTCCCGTATCTCGTCGCGGTGCGGGGCCAGACGCGGCTCCTGGCCGATGAGCACGACCTGCGCATTGACGAGGTGCCAGCCGGCCTCGTCGACCTCGGCCCACGCGCGGGCGAGCAGGCCCACGGAGTCGGCGCCGGCGAGCGAGGGGTCACCGGATGGGAACAGCGAGCCGATGTCGCCGAGCCCGGCGGCACCGAGCACCGCATCGGTGAGCGCGTGCGCCAGCACGTCGCCGTCGGAATGGCCCGCAAGCCCGCGCGGGTGGTCGATCCGAACCCCGCCGAGCACGAGCGGCGCTCCCGCCTCGAAGGCGTGCGCGTCGACCCCGATCCCGACCCGAAGCTCGCTCACAGGCCCAGAGCCTCGGGCAGCTCGGCCAGCGAGTCAACCCTGAGATCCGCCGCCGAGGCGTCCTGGAGGTAGCCCCACGGGCCACGGCGGAGATGGACGGCGACCATCCCGGCGGCCTTCGCAGGGAGCACGTCGGTGTCTACGCGATCGCCGACGTACGCCGCTTCGCCGGGCTTGCAGCCGGCCGCCGCGACCAGCGCCTCGAAGAACCTCGGCTCCGGCTTGCTCACGCCGAGCCGCTGCGACGACGCAACGTAGTCGACGGTCCACCCCTCCCGGGCGAACCAGTCCTCGAGCTGCGCCGACTGGTTCCCCGCGACACCGACGAACAGGCCGCGGTCGCGGAGGCCGGCGATCGCGGACAGGGCATCCGGGTAGAGATCCTCTGGCCCGTAGTAGGAGGGCGCAGCGGGCACGGCCTCGACGCCGAGGTAGTCGAACACGCGTCGGTGCTCCTCGCCGCGCGCGATCGTCGCGCCGAGCGCAGCCCACAGCACGTGCGGCCGCACGCCGATCGCCTCGGCGATCCTTCCCCAGTAGCGCTCCTCGTCGACGAGCGTCTCGCCGACATCGAGAAAGACGGCCCTCAGAGCCACGACTCGACGAGCTCGAGGTCGGCCTTCGTCGTCACCTTCA
>Ga0335082_10010095_pt1 | contig 10250 bp, 7 predicted proteins | sample Lox_Sample_41_FD_206718 | JGI IMG/M metagenome (GOLD analysis project Ga0335082, IMG submission 206718) | Soil microbial communities from Loxahatchee National Wildlife Refuge, Florida, United States - Lox_Sample_4.1 | ecosystem: Environmental > Terrestrial > Soil > Wetlands | place: USA: Florida...
GTCTGGGCCGCCCGCGCTGGCCGTGTCCCCCACGGCGGCTCCGACCCTTCAAGCCCTTCAATCCCAGGAAACGGAGCCGGCTCCCGCCCAGGTTCCGACTCGGCCGCCGTGGGAGCTGGATGACGGCGGCGAGAGCGAGAGCAACGGGCGGGTCGGCGCGGCCGACTGGCAGCCCTGGCAGACGGCCGACACGCCGGCCAAGCCGGTCTCCTCCGCCCGGCCGCCGTGGGAAGACGCCACCCCGAACGGCAACGGCGCCGATAAGGCTACCGAGGATCCCGCGATCTACGTTCCCGCCGGTCCGGTCGGCACGCTGACCGCGGCGTTCGCGAAGGCCGCCGGCGCGGCGGCGGTGACCGAGACGCTGAACGGCGTGCGCGAGCGCAGCGCCGCCGGTTACATCGGCTGGCCGCCCGCCCGGCTGGCCGCCCGCCTGCGTGGCCAGGCACCGGCGCACAAGCTCGTGGCGGGCGACGCTGGGCACGTCGGGCAGGCGCAGCGGTCCGACATCGACAACGCGATCAACGTGTTCGCCAACGAGGTTGGCGGTTCGCTCCCCGAGCCCTGGTCGCGGACCGTGCGGGCGGTGGCGCGCTCCCGGGCCGGCGAGGCCCAGTCGGCGCTCGGCACGGCGGTCACCCAGGGCCTGCCGCCGCGTGACAAGGTAACGAGCTGGTGGCGGCTGATCGCGCTCGCCCAGTGGCTCCTGGTGGCGCTGACGCTGGTCGGCCTGATCTGGATCGTGCTCATCCTCGCGATCGGCGGGTCCAGCGGGCCGCACAAGTCGTCGTCCCTGATCAACGACGTCTCCCTGGCCCCGTGGCTCGGGGTCATGGTGGTGGCGCTGCTGCTGCTCGGCTGGCTGATCTCGTCGTGGTGCCAGAACATGGTCGTCCTCGCCGCTGACCGCGAACGCGAGCAGGCGGTCCGCGACATCCTGGCCCGCATCGCCGTCGTCACCAACGACCTCGTGGTGGTACCGGTCGGCCGCGAGCTCAGTGACTACGAGCACTACCGCACCGAACTCGCCGCCGCTCGCGACAGCTAGCCCTCCCCGCCGCGCACCTGCTGGCCGGCAAGGGTTCCAGACGAGCTCTTAGATGGGGTACCGGGTGGGTTCGGTGGTGTAGGTGCGTCCGGCCGGGGTGGTCCATCGGAAGGTGCCGTCGGGGAGCTGGTCCACTCTCCACCTGGGGTGCTGCTTGAGCCGGTGGTCGTGGCGGCACTTCGGACCGGTGTTGCAGCGGCAGGTCCGGCCGCCGGCCTCGTACGGGGTGTTGTGCTCGACGTCGCACTGGGCGGCGGGCCGCCGGCACACCGGGCTGGTGCAGGTGGCGTGCCGGACCTGGATCAGGTGCTTGAGCGTGACCCCGGGGTCGTGGCCGCCGGCCTGGTGCCGGTGGTCGCAGGGATCGGTGGTCAGGGATTCCAGGGTGATGATCAGGTCGGGCCCGTCACCGGGAGTGCGCAGACGCCAGGTACCGTACCCGCCGGGCGGCCCGTCCCGGCTGGCGGGGGTGAAGGTGAACCCCGGCGGCCCGGGTCCGGCGCGTTGGCTGTGACTGCCGGGTTCGGGCCGGGCGCAGCCGTGCCCGACAGCATGCCCGTGCTGGTCGGTCACGGTCACGCACCAGGTCGTCGCCGGGTTGCGCGCGGCCGCGGCGACCAGCTCCCGGGCTAGCCACGGGTCGATGGGGCCGATCCCGGCCAGGTCGCCGGGCCGGTCCGCGAGGCCGGTCACGCTGGCCAGCGGCACGGTCAGGGTGACCCGCCCGGCGAACCCGGCCGGCACCGCGCCGCCCGCCGGCCCCGGCGGGGGCGGCGCGTCCGGGCCTTCCCGCCCTGGTCCGCCGCCGTCCGGGCCGCTGTCGCGGCGGGGCCGGGAATCTTTGCCCAGCAGCAGGTCCAGGAAGGCGCGGGCGCGGAGCACGTCCATGTCGCCGTCGAGCCCGGCCTTGCGCAGCTCCGTGGCCCAGGCGGTGATCCGCTGGTCCGCGGCCAGCACCTCATCGGGGGGTAGCTCGCAGCCCATCAGGGCGGCGTTGCCCGAGTCCTCGGCCCACCGCTCCACCCGGGCATCCTTCGCCGCCGCCTCCCGGCGTTCCTTCGCCTTCTCCGGAGCCACTTCCATCACCGCGCGAGCGATCGCGGCACGCAGCCCACCGGGGGTGAGACGGGCTGCCCGGTCCAGGACCTTGTCCTCGGCGGCGCGGGCCCCGGCGTCATCGAGCAGGGCGGTGGCGCGGGCGATGATCTCGGCCTTGTACCGGGTGATCGTCCCGTCGTCCAGCGCCGCGGCGGTGCCGGGCAGCCGGGTGTGCAGGGTCTGGGCCAGGTCGATCAGGCTCTCGGCGCGGCAGCGGGACTCGCCCAGGGCGTAGGCGACCTGATCGGCGGTGAACTCGGCGTCTTCGGGCTTGGGGTTGCGGCGAGCCAGCTCCGCCGAGACGGCGAGCTTGCGGGCGGCGGCGTGGGCCTCGACCCGGTCCCAAGCGCACACCACCCCGACCAGCTCAGCCTCGGACACCCCGGCGAACCGGCCGTCCTCGCCCGTTGCGGCGTCGGCGGCGGCCGCCAGGGCCGCGCAGCCGGGCAGCACGTCCAGCGGCATCCCGGGCCCGAACCCGGCCGCCGGGCTGGATGATTCTCCGGGGAAGATGCGCGCGGAGCCGGGCTGGCCCGGGCCCCGCCGCCCGGTGCTCGCCGCCTCGACCGCCAGCAGCTCATCAGCAGCAGCTTCGCGGATCTCCGCCAGCTCCTCCGCCGTGAACGGCTCGAAGTCCCCGGACTCCTCCTCGCAGTAGCCCTCGTCCTGCTCGCAGACCCGGTCCAGGCACGCCTCCAGCTCGGCCGCCGTCATCGGATCCGGGCGCGTCCAAGCGGGATCATCGTCCCACTCGGAGGGCTCCTGAACCGACGGCGTCGCCATGAATCCTCCTAAAGATCATTAATCGAAATTATACTCGTATCAACTCCCGGAGTCAATTGAATTGCAGGATAAAGAAACTAATGAGGGTAAACAAAGAGGTAACTGGTCAGGTGCCCGTCCTGCCCCCCGGCCTGCCCGCTCTTGGTCCGCAACGACTGCGGCGCCGACTTGGCCAGCCCTGTCTGGACGGCGGTTTCGGGGATTTCCGCGGCAGCGGATCAAACCCTTGCGGCAGCGATCAACGGCTCAGCACGACCTTGCCGAGGGCTCGCCGCTCGGCGATGGCCCGCAGCGCCGCCCGGGCATCGGCGAACGGATACGCCTCGACCGGGGGATCGGCCAGCATCCGGGTCCGCCACAGCTCCATCAGCTGCTCCCACAGCTCGGGCACCAGCGCCGGGCGCTGCTCGAAGAACTCCCGCGAGGCGACGCCCAGCACACCGGTGTTGCCGAGCAGAAGCCGGTTCACCTTCACCACCGGGATCTCGCCGCCGGCGAATCCGAGCACGAGCACCCGCCCCTCCGGGGCGAGCGACCGCAGGCTGTCCGTCATCCGGTCGCTCCCGACCGGGTCGAGCACGATGTCGACCGCCCGCTCACCCAGAACCTCGCGCACCGCGGCCAGCCATCCGTCACTCAGCACCGCGTGGTCCGCGCCGCACCGCAGCGCGAACTCCCGCTTCGCCGAATCCCCGGCGACCGCGATCGTCCGCAGCCCGAGTGCCTTCCCCAGCTGGACGGCCGCGGTCCCGACACCTCCCGCCGCGCCGTGCACGAGCAGCGTCTCGCCCGCCAGCGCCCGCGCCCGCCGGACCAGCGCGAACAGGCCGGTCAGGTAGTTGAGGGGAGCGGCCGCGGCCGCCTCGAAGCTCATCCCGTCCGGCAGCGGCAGGACCCGTTCGGGCGGGACGCTGATGACCTCCTGCCAGCAGCCGTGCGGCATCAGCACCGCCACCCGCTGACCCGGGCTGAAGCCAGCACCAGACCGGACCACACCCGCCGCGTCCATGCCCGGCGTGTAAGGAAGCGCCACCCGCATCTGGTACGCGCCCCGGGTCTGCAGCAGGTCCGCGAAGGACACCCCCGCCGCGGCCACGTCGACGACCACGCCACCGGACGGCTCCGCCACCTCCGTCCACACCACGTCATCCGGGCCGGTGAACGCCGCGATCCTATGCGCGAACATCGAACCTCGTGGATGTGCGCGACGGCCCGCCCGTTCGGTACATCATCGCCGCGACCAGGCCGGCCAGCGGCGACCCCGCCCGTAGCCGGCTGACAAGATGAGAGCCGAACGGACGGGCTGGCTGCTCGCATAGCGGACGGAGGGCACCTCACCGATGGTAGACCTCGAACAGATGCTGGACCTGACCACACCCTGGTGTCTGCGAGTAGCCGCCACGCTTCGCATCCCCGAACACATCGCCGCCGGTCACGTGGCATCGCCGACCTCGCCGCCGCGACCGGCTGCGACGCGGACGCGCTGCACGCCGTCCTCGGGCACCTCGTCTCCCGGGGGGTGTTCACCGAGCAGTCCCCCGGCCAGTTCGCCTGCAACCAGGCCGCCGAACAGCTCGCGGCCGTGCCGTTCCTTGACCTGACCGGCATCGGCGGGCGGATGGCCCACACCTGGGGCACGCTGCTCGACTACGTCCGCACCGCCCGCACCCAGTCATCCGGCCGCTACGTGGTGGAATGCCGCCCGGCCGGATAACGACGACCCAGGGATTTAGCTTCGGGCGGAACACTCGCCGGAAAGACTCAGGCCCACCTCGTTGTTACAGTGTAATCCTGTAATCATTGCGTGAATGGCTGGGAGATGCGGTGGCGGACAGCAACCCCGACAGCAACCCCAATAGCAACCCTCTGGATGCATATTCGCAGATCGTCTCCGGTGTGGCCGAACGGCTCACGCCCAAGGTGGCCAGCCTCCGCGTGCCCCGCGGGGGACAAGGCTACGGCCGCGGCGAGAGCCTCGGCTCCGGCGTGGTCTTCACCGGCGACGGGTTCCTGCTGACCAACGCCCACGTCGTCGGCAAGGCCACGACCGGCACCGCGGAGTTCGCCGACGGCACGTCGGCGCCGTTCCGGGTGGTGGGCGCCGACCCGCTGTCCGACCTCGCGGTGCTGCGCGCGAACGGCCCCACCCCGGAGCCCGCCGAGCTCGGCGAGGCCGACACGCTCAAGGTCGGCCAGCTGGTGGTCGCGGTCGGCAACCCGCTCGGGCTGGCCGGGTCGGTGACGGCCGGCGTGGTCAGCGCGCTCGGCCGGTCGCTGCCGGCCCGTGGCCGGGTGATCGAGGACGTCATCCAGACCGACGCCGCGCTCAACCCGGGCAATTCCGGCGGCGCGCTGGCCGACGCCAGCGCCCGCGTGGTCGGCATCAACACCGCCGTGGCCGGGGTGGGCCTGGGCATGGCCGTGCCGGTCAACGCGACCACGAGAAAGATCATCTCCGCGCTGATGCGAGACGGCCGGGTCCGCCGTGCCTACCTGGGCCTGGCCATGACGCCGGGCCCGGTGCCCGCGAACTGGCGCGAGCGGCTCGGCCGCAAGACCGGCCTGCTCGTCGCCCAGGTGGTGGCCGGCGGCCCGGCCGACCGGGCCGGCCTGCGCCCGGGCGACCTGCTGCTGACCGTGGCAGGCCACCCGGTCGCGGTGTCCCAGGACCTGCAGCGGCTGATGTTCTCCGAGGCGATCGGCAGGCCGCTCGCGATCACCGTGATGCGCAACGGCGCGCTGGTCGACGTCATCGCCGAACCGTCAGAGCTGGTCAACGCCTGACAGGAACCGCCGCACCGCCGCCGGACTGGTCAGCCGAACGAACTCCAGGTGGCTGTTCCCCTGATCGGCCCGGGCCGCCTCCAGCTTGGCCCGGGTCGCCGCGTGCGTCTGCCACGCCCAGGCGATGACGGACTCCTCCTTGTCCAGGGAGAAGAAGTTCCGCCAGCGCTCGCGGTTGCCGTTCCACAGCTCGGTCCGCCTGGCCGCGCGCCACAGCGATCGCCAGATGATCCGCCGCATCACCGTGCGCCGCGGCAGGTCGAGCCAGACGACCGTGTCCGCGTGCGCCCAGACCAGGTCCTTGACCTGGCTCGTGTAGTTCCCGTCGATCACCCAGCGCTCGCCGGCCACCGCGGCCGCGACGCGCCGCCTGAACTCCTCCCGGGGCAGCGGCACCCAGCCGGGTTGGTGAAAGACCGAATCCAGCTCGAGGAAATCAGCGTCAAGCGCGCGAGCCAGCCCCGCGGCCAGGGTCGATTTGCCCGCCCCCGAGGTGCCCACCACCGAGACCCGCCGCACAGCGGGAAACTTAGCAACACTCCACCCCGCTTGTCACTGAAGTTTCCCGCCGACCATGATGGGCTCATGACGCAGAGCAGGGAACCCATCCACGCCCCTCGCGGAACCCAGCTCAGCTGCAAGAGCTGGGCCACCGAGGGCGCGATGCGCATGCTGATGAACAACCTCGACCCTGAGGTGGCCGAACACCCCGACCAGCTCATCGTGTACGGCGGCTCCGGCCGCGCGGCCCGGAGCTGGGACGCCTACGCGGCGATCATCAGGACCCTGCAGGGCCTCAACGAGGACGAGACGCTGCTTGTCCAGTCCGGCAAGCCGGTCGGCGTGCTCCGCACGCACGAGTGGGCGCCGCGGGTGCTCATCGCCAACTCCAACCTGGTCCCGCAGTGGGCGACCTGGGAGGAGTTCCGCCGCCTGGAGCAGCTCGGCCTGACCATGTACGGCCAGATGACCGCGGGCTCGTGGATCTACATCGGCACCCAGGGCATCCTGCAGGGCACCTACGAGACGTTCGCCGCCGTCGCGGCCAAGCGCTTCGGCGGCTCGCTGGCCGGTACGATCACGCTGACCGCAGGCCTCGGCGGCATGGGCGGCGCCCAGCCGCTCGCGGTGACCATGAACGGCGGCGTCGCCATCTGCGTCGAATGCGACCAGTCCCGGATCACCCGGCGGATCGAGTACGGCTACCTCGACGAGCAGGCCGATGATATCGACGACGCCGTCCGCCGCGCGGTCGCGGCCAGGAACGAGAACAAGGCCCTGTCCATCGGCCTGCTCGGCAACGCCGCCGACGTCTTCCCGGCCCTGCTCGCCAGCGATGCCCCCATCGACGTCGTGACCGACCAGACCTCGGCCCACGACCCGCTCACCTACCTGCCACTGGGCGTCGCCTTCGAGGACATGGCCGCGCTGCGTGCCGAGGACCCCGAGGGCTTCACCCGCCGGGCCCGCGAGTCCATGGCCGCCCATGTCGCCGCCATGGTCGGCTTCATGGACGCGGGCGCCGAGGTCTTCGACTACGGCAACTCCATCCGCGGCGAGGCCGAACTGGCCGGGTACACCAGGGCGTTCGACTTCCCCGGCTTCGTCCCCGCCTACATCAGGCCGCTGTTCTGCGAGGGCAAGGGCCCGTTCCGCTGGGCCGCGCTGTCCGGCGACCCGGCGGACATCACCGCCACCGACCGGGCCATCCTCGACCTGTTCCCGCAGAACGAGTCGCTGGCCAGGTGGATCAGGCTGGCCGGGGAGAAGGTGCACTTCCAGGGGCTGCCCGCCCGGATCTGCTGGCTCGGCTACGGCGAGCGGAACCTGGCCGGCGTGCGCTTCAACGAGATGGTGGCCGCGGGCGAGCTGTCCGCGCCCATCGTGCTGGGCCGTGATCACCTGGACTGCGGCTCGGTCGCCTCGCCGTACCGGGAGACCGAGGCGATGGCCGACGGCTCCGACGCGATCGCCGACTGGCCGCTGCTGAATGCGCTGGTCAACACCGCCTCCGGCGCGTCCTGGGTGTCGATCCACCACGGCGGGGGAGTGGGCATCGGCCGGTCCATCCACGCCGGCCAGGTCTGCGTGGCCGACGGCAGCGAGATGGCCGGCCGCAAGCTCGAGCGCGTCCTGACCAACGACCCGGCGATGGGGGTGATCCGGCACACCGACGCCGGCTACGACCTGGCCGCCGAGGTCGCCACCCAGCGCGGCGTCCGGGTGCCGATGGCCGAGCCATGAGCTTCGCCGAGCTGTGGAGCGGGCTGGAGCCGCTGGGCCGCGACCCGGGGACCGGCGGCTACCGCCGGTACTCCTGGACCCCGGCCGACGCCGGGTGCCGGGACTGGTTCACCCGCCAGGCGGACCGCCTCGGCCTGACCGTGGAGCAGGACCGGAACGGCAACCTGTGGGCCTGGTGGGATTCCCGGGACGCGGCCCGGCAGGATGCCGTCGTCACCGGCAGCCACCTGGACTCGGTCCCCGACGGCGGGGGATACGACGGAGCGCTCGGGGTCGCGTCCGCGCTGGCCGCCGTGGCCAAGCTGAAAGCCAGGAATTTTAATCCCGAACGGGCCGTGGCCATCGTGGTCTTCACCGAGGAAGAGGGCGCCCGGTTCCGGGTGGCGTGCCTGGGGAGCCGCCTCATCACCGGGGTCATCGACCCGGCCTCCGCCCGCGGCCTCAGCGACGACGACGGGATCACGCTGGCCGCGGCGATGACGGCCGCGGGTGCCGATCCCAGCCTGCTCGGACCCGACGACGACCTGCTAACACGGCTGGGCGCGTTCGTCGAGTTGCACGTCGAGCAGGGTCGCGCGCTGGCGCCGATGGACGCCGCCATCGGCGTGGCCGAGAGCATCTGGCCGCACGGGCGGTGGCGCTTCGACTTCACCGGCCGTGCCGACCACGCGGGCACGGCCCGCCTGGCCGACCGGAACGACCCGATGCTGTCCTACGCGAGCACCGTGCTGGCCGCGCGCAAGCTGGCGGGCGAGCATGGCGCCGTGGCCACGTTCGGCAAGGTCATCGCCGAGCCGGGCGGGGCCAACGGGATAAATTCGGCCGTTCGGGCCTGGCTGGACGCCCGCGCCCCGGACGAGGAGACCCTGGCCGAGACCGCCGCCGCGATCTCGGCCGCCGCGGCCGCCGCGGCGGCCGAGCATGGCGTGACGTTCGCCGCCGCGCGGGAGTCCTACACTCCGCTGGTGCGCTTCGACGAGGGCCTGCGAGACCGGATCAGCGGCGTGCTGGCCCGGGCCGGGATCACGGCCCCGGTGCTCCCCACCGCCGCCGGGCACGACGCCGGGTTCCTTGCCGCCCGGATCCCGACGGCCATGCTGTTCGTCCGCAACCCAACCGGCGTCTCGCACTCGCCCGCCGAACACGCCGACCAGGCCGACTGCGAAGCCGGCGTGCACGCGCTCGCCCTCGTCCTCGAGGACCTGGCCGGGTGACCAAGCGTCGCTGGCTCGCCGCCCTGGCCTGGCTCCCCGGCCAGGGCGTCCGCCGCGACGTACTCATCGAAGCCGACGGCGACCACTTCACCACCGTCACCCCCTCCGCCCCCTCCGTGCCGGACGCGGAACACCTTCGCGGCCTCACCCTCCCCGGCTTGGCCAACGCCCACTCGCACGCCTTCCACCGCGCCCTGCGCGGCACCACCCAGGCGGACCGCGGCACGTTCTGGACCTGGCGCGAGCGGATGTACGAGGTCGCCGCCCGGCTCGACCCGGACAGCTACCTCGCCCTGGCCCGCGCCGTGTACGCCGAGATGGCGCTGGCCGGGATCACCTGCGTGGGCGAGTTCCACTACGTGCACCACCAGCCGGACGGGACGCCCTACGCGGACCCGAACGCGATGGGCCACGCCCTGATCCAGGCGGCCGCCGAGGCGGGCCTGCGGATCACCCTGCTCGACACCTGTTACCTGTCCGGCGGCCTCGACAAGACCGGGGTGCTGCCGCTGGCCGGCCCGCAGATCAGGTTCGGCGACGGCGACGGATCGCGGTGGGCGGTCCGGGCCGAGGCGTTGGACCCGGACGACCGCGGCCTGCTCGCGCCGCACGCCATGGCCGGCGCGGCCATCCACTCGGTCCGCGCGGTGCCGCCGGAGCATATGCACGCGGTCGTGGCCTGGACGGCCCGGCACGGCGCCCCGCTGCACATCCACATGTCCGAGCAGCGCGCCGAGAACGAGACCTGCCGCGCGGTCTACGGGGTCTCGCCGGCCCGGCTACTCTACGACGAGGACGTGCTCGGCCCGCGGACCACCGTGGTGCACGCCACCCACGTCAGCGCCGCCGACCTGGAACTGCTGGGCGGCAGCCAGGTATTCGCCTGCCTGTGCCCCACCACCGAACGGGACCTCGGCGACGGCCTGGCCCCGGCCCGCCCGCTGGCCGCGGCCGGGTGCACGCTCACCCTCGGCAGCGACAGCCACGCCGTCATCGACATCCTGGAGGAAGCCCGCGGCGTCGAGTACGCCGAACGCCTCGGCCGGCGATCGCGTGGCCACTTCACCGCCGAGACCCTG
>Ga0335082_10010096_pt1 | contig 10250 bp, 7 predicted proteins | sample Lox_Sample_41_FD_206718 | JGI IMG/M metagenome (GOLD analysis project Ga0335082, IMG submission 206718) | Soil microbial communities from Loxahatchee National Wildlife Refuge, Florida, United States - Lox_Sample_4.1 | ecosystem: Environmental > Terrestrial > Soil > Wetlands | place: USA: Florida...
TCGTCGGCGGCATCTACCGTTCGCCGCGCAGCGTCGGGCGCGGCCCGGCGATCAGCGCCTGGCAGGCCCAGCTCGGCGCGCGCGGCGTGCCGTTGATTGCCATCCCACCCGAACTGGTGCCGCCCCACTATCCGAGCGCGGCGCAGGCGGTGCTGCTGCTGCGCGAGGGCGTCCGCGAGCCGTTGGTGCGGACGCTGACGACGATCGCGATCATCGAAGGCTTCGGCGCGATGATCCGCGACCAGCGCGTTCCCGACCTGTCGTCGTGCGTCCGCGAACCGCTCGACGGCACCGCCACCGCACACCTGACGGCGGGGTTGTTCGAGGCGCACGCGCGCGACGAGGCCGGTCATCGCAGCGAGGGCGGGCACAAGCAGATGTGGGAGGTGGCTCGGGACCTGGCGCTCGGCCACCCCCCGGTGCCGCCGGACGTGCTCATGCGGCTGATGACCGGTCGCCGCGGCGCCGCGCGCCGCCGCCTGTTCCCGGCCTTGGCGGAGCCGCTCGAAGAGCTGCTGACCGTGATGGTCAACGTGATGGTCATCGAGGTGTTCGCCGCCGACACCTTCCGCTGGGCGGAGGTGGTCCTCGGCGATCCCGAGGTCTCCGCCGCGCCGGGTCCGGCGGCCGCGATGGTCGGCTATATCCGCAGCGACGAAACCCCGCATGTCGAATACCTGCGCACGGCGCTCAGCGAGCTGCGTGCCTGCACGCTGATCGGCACCGGCGGCGAGGCGGTCACGGGCACTGAGGTGATCGACGCGCTGCTGCTCCGTACGCTGCGCGCGCTCACCACCGACCGCCCGCGCTTGCAGCGTGAGGAGACCCGCGCCGACATCGCCACGGCCGTGGCGAGCCGTCCCGACGCCGCGGGCTTGCAGCGGCGATTCGACGCGCTCGAGGAGGAGTGGGTGCCGCCCGACGTGGAGGCGCGTCTTGCCGGTGCGATTCATTAGAGAGCGTGGGGCGCCCCCCGCGGCTTGCCAGGCGTGCCCGCCGGAGGGGATGTGAGGCCGGCATGGCTGCCGCACGCAACCCGCTGAGCCGCCTCTACCGCTCCGCCCGAATCCTGCGCGTCGCGGCGGCGGTCTACGGCAGCTACAAGCTTCCGGAGCTCCTCCACCGAGCGCTGCGCCGCCCGGACCGCCGCGATCGGGCGGCGCGCGCGGCCCAGCACCAGCGCAACGCCGAGCGCATCTTCGACATGGCCATCACCCTGCAGGGCTTGCTGATCAAGATGTGTCAGGTGATCGGCACGCGCTCCGACGTGTTCCCGCCCGAATACGTGCAGGTGCTGTCGCAGTGCCACGATCGGTTGCCCCCGCGACCGTTCGAGCAGATCCGCGCCCAGGTCGAGCGCGAGCTGGGCGGGCCGCTCACCGACTTCTTCGCGGAGTTCTCGCCGCAGCCGATTGCCGCAGCGTCGCTCGCCCAGGTGCACCGCGCCACGCGGCGCGACGGCCGGCCCGTGGCGGTGAAGGTGCAGTATCCCGACATCGAGGACATCGTGCGCGGCGACGTCGCCGACGTCACCCGCGTCTGTCGCCTCTACCAGTGGGTCGACCGCAACCCGCTCGACCTCCTGCCGCTGCTCACCGAGCTGACCACGCATCTGGCGCTCGAGCTCGACTTCCGGCGCGAGGCCGACAATGCCGATCGGGTGCGCGAGCTGTTCAAGGACGAGGGCTACGTGGTGGTGCCGCGGATCGAGCGCGACCTCTCCACCCGTCGCGTCCTCACCATGGAATTCCTCGAGGGTACCAAGGTCACCGACGTCGCCGGCCTGCGCGCCGCCGGCCTCAATCCGGCCGAGGTGATGCAGACGCTGACCCGGATCTACGTGCGCATGATCCTGGCGTACGGGTTCTTCCAGGCCGACCCCCACCCCGGCAACCTGCTCGTCCGCCCGAGCGGCCACATCATCCTGCTCGACTTCGGCCTCGCCAAGGCCCTCCCGCCGGGCTTCGGGCTGGGCATCTTCGAGCTGATGTTCTCGATGATGACCCTGAACGAAGCGGCGATGCTGAAGGCCTTCGAAGTGCTCGGCTTCGCGACCAAGACCGGCGACGCGAAATGGTTGGTCGAGGTCGCCCGGCGCATGGTCGAGGTCTCCGGCAAGCGCTTCGAGGGCGAGTTCACCGAAGACATGACCGAGGCGCTGTTCGCCGCCATTCGCGAGAACCCGATCATCAGCGTGCCGAGCGACTTCGTCCTCGTCGGCCGTGCGTTCGGCCTGCTGACCGGGATCGGCCACACCCTCGGCGCCCGCGCCAACGTCCTGGAGGCGATGGCGCCGGGCTCGTAGCGAGCCGCTGGAAAACGTCTACCCGCTGCGCTCAGGCCGGCGACCGCGCGGCGGCTCGCACCACGAGCGCGCCGAGCAGGGTGGCGACGAACGGGGCGTAGAGGGCCGAGTCCGCCGGGTTCGACGCGGTGAGCGCGCGCGGGACATACGAGATGAAGAAGATGAACCAGCACCAGTACATGCCGCTCTTGTGCAGCAGGTGCCAGCGGCGCGACCCGAGCCACGCCGCGGTGCGGTCGAACGAGGTCGCGGTCATCGCCGCGAGGAAGACGTAGGCGAGCCCGCCGCCGATCAGGGCCGGGGGACCGATGGTGAAGTCGGGGACGAGGTGCGCCAGCGCGATGATGCCGAGCAGGTGAATGGCGTGCGAGGCCGCGAACGAGACGCCGATGTAGCGCCGGTTGGCGAGCAGCCAACGGGTCAAGGCGTTGGGCCACAGGCGGCGCACCGACGAGGCGACGAACGCGGCGATGAAGAGCGCGAACGACGTTCGGGCGGTGAGGCGGACGGTCGCCCGGCAGCCGGCCTCACCGCCGCCGGCAGCGACCAGCACCAGCACGCACAGGGCGGCGACGACCAGGGTCGACCAGCCGACGATGGGCCAGCCGGCCAGCAGCGATCCCGTGCGAGCCGGCGTTGACGTGCGCGCGGTTGCCATCAGGCGAGGGGAGTAGTCGATGCGGACCCGCAGGGCAAACCCCCCAAACGACGCCGTGCCACCGGGCCTGTTTCACCACAGTCGGGATGGGCCGCAGGCCCAGACCCAGAGATCTGAAAATCTTGCTGGCAAGGCAACGCACCTTCGGGCGATGTCGAATTTTCGGAACAGCGGACGTCCTCGGTGGTGAAAACGCCCGTGGCCCCCGCGGCCGGGATGGTCTATCGTCGGCCGTTGTTTCGGGGCCATGCGAACGGAGTCGGGGAGTCTGGCAGGGGTGATCGCGCTCGCGGCCGGCATCGCGGCCGCGCTGGCGGGTGCGTTCGTCCTCGCCGCGAGCGGTGGTGAGGTCGTGCCCGGGTGGCCGGCGGGTCTGGCCTTCGGGCTCGCGCTGGTGCTCACGGCGCTCCTGCTGCGGCGCTTCCGTCGGCTCGCCGCCGCGGTCGAGAGCGCTGAGACGCGGCAACGGCAGAGCGAGCGATTCTCCGAGGCCTTGATGGAGCACAGCTCCGATTTGATCGCGGTCCTCAACCCCGACGGCACGGTGCGCTTCGCCAGCCCGTCACACCAGCGCGTGCTCGGTTATGCGCCCGAGGAGTTGATCGGCCGCAACGCCTTCGACCTCGTGCATCCGGACGACCAGCCCGGGCTGCTCGAGACTTTCGCACGCGGCATCGGCGCGAACGGCCCCGTCGTGTCGCGCGAGTTCCGCTTTCGCCACAAGAACGGATCCTGGCGGGTGGTCGAGGCGGCGGCCCAGGCGGTGCTGGACGATCCGGTGATCGCCGGCGCGGTCATCAACTCGCGCGACGTGACGGCGCGCCGCCGAGCCGAAGATGCGCTGCGCGACAGCGCCCGCTGGCTCGAGCTCCTGCTCAGCCAGATGCCGGCGGCGGTGTGGACCGTGGACCGCGAGCTGCGCTTCACCTCGACCTCGGGGGCCGCGCTGCAGCGCCTCGGCCTGGAGTCGGACGGGGCGCTCGGCCGAGCGTTGACGACCTACTTCGGCAGCGACGACCCCGACGCGCTGCCGCTGGCCGCGCACCGGCGTGCGCTGGCGGGCACCCCGCAAGACTTCGAGATGCAATGGAACGGTCGGTGGTTTCTCACCCACGTCGAGCCGCTCCGCGATCAAGACGGCGAGATCGTCGGCGTCGTCGGCGTCGGCCAGGACGTCACCGAGTCGCGCCGCGCCGAGCGCGACAAGGCCGCGTTGCTCGAGGTCGCGCACGACATCGCCGGCACCCTGGAGCTGCAGGAGGTGCTCGATCGGGTTGGACAACGAACCGCCGCGGTGGTGCCGTGTGACGCGGTGGCCGTGCTGCGCTGGGACGGGGTGCGTGAGACGTTCCGGATCATCTCGCAGGTCGGCGTCCCCACCGCTCTCCTGGCGGTCGGGCAGAGTCTGCCCCTGCCGCCGGGTTTCCGCGACGGTCGAGTGCCCGATGAGCAGACGCTGGTGCTGAACGACCTGGCCGAGCGCCCGGGGCCGATCTCGAAGCTGGTCAGCAGTTGCGGCATCACCGCCGTGGCGGCGACGCCGCTGGTCCTGCGCGGCCGCCGCCTCGGGCTGCTGGTCGCCTTCAAGACTCAGTCGCGCCGGTTCCACCCGCCGCAGGTCCAGCTGCTCGACAGCATCGGCCACCAGCTCACGGTCGCCATGGAGGCGGCCGATCTCTACGCCGGCCAGCGAGAAGAGGCGGCGGTCGCGGCGGCGCTGGCCCGCATCGCGCGCGAGCTGATCTCGGAGCTCGACCAGCCGGTGCTGCTGGAGCGGCTCTGCCGGCTGACCGTCGAGGAGCTCCAGTGCGACGTCAGCCGCACCTATCTGCTCGACCGGGAGCGCGCCGAGTACGTGCCGATGGCCAGCTCGGGCGACTCGCCCGAGGAATGGGAGGCGGTGCGGGTCGTCCGCATTCCACAAGCGCAGTTGGCCTCGTTCCCCCAGGCGCTGCTGGACAAGGACGTCGTCGAGCTCGACCTCCCGACCAACATCCCGGGCGCGCCACCGTCGCCGGTCTCGAGCCCGCCGCGCGTGCTCGCGATGGCCCTGCGCCGCGGCACCGAGCTGGTCGGGCTGCACGCGGCCCGCTATCTGGACCGCCATCGACCCTGCACGGCGGCGCAGCTGCGCATCGCGCGCGGCATCGCGCAGTTCGCCTCGCTGGCGCTCGAGAATGCGCGCCTGGTCGAGGAGCTCGACCGCGCCAACCGCGTCAAAGCAGACTTCGTCGCCAGCATGTCGCACGAGCTGCGCACGCCGCTCAACGTGATCATCGGCTATAGCGATCTGCTGGTCGACCAGATGTTCGGCGAGCTCAGCGCCGAGCAGCAGGAGACCGTCCGCCGCGTCGGAGAGCAGGGGCGCGAGCTGCTCGAGCTGGTCAACACCACACTCGACATGAGCCGGCTCGAGTCGGGCCGCGTCGCGGTGATGGCCGAGGACGTCGATCTGGTGAACCTCCTGGCCGAGATCGAGCTCGAAGCCCAGCTGGTCCGGCGCAATGCGGCGCTCGAGGTGACCTGGCACGTGTCGCCCGACGTGCCGCTGCTGTGGACCGACCCGGTGAAGCTGAAGGTGGTGATCAAGAACCTGCTGCTCAACGCCATCAAGTTCACCGACGAGGGCGGGGTGGTGGTGCGTGCGGCCGCCCGCGATGGCGGCGTCGAGATCGCGGTGTCGGACTCCGGCATCGGCATCGCTCCGCAGATGATCCCGCGCATCTTCGAGGCGTTTCGCCAGGGCGATCACGGCTCCGAGCGCCGCGGCGGCGTCGGCCTCGGCCTGCACATCGTCCACCGTCTGCTCGACATGCTGGGCGGCAGCATCGAGGTCGAGAGCGCGCTCCAGCGCGGCTCGACGTTCCGCATCTGGGTCCCGACGCGGATGGGTGACGCGCCGTCGCGACGCCACGATCTCGCCGCGCAGGACTAGCCGCTACGCCTCCGGTCTGTCCGCTGCGTCCTCCGTTGGTGAGCAGCCGTCAGCGCGAAGGCTGCGGGTTGACAGGACGGCGTTTCCCGCCGAGAGTCCGCGCCGACGCTGCCAGCCGGGAGGGGTCTGCATGCTGAGACGAATTGCCAGGGCCGTGGCGCTGCTGCTCGTCGTGGCTGTCGCGGCCGCGGCCTTCTTCCTCGGCCGCGCTCATCTTCAGGTGCGGCGCGAGGCGGCGCCGCTGCCGACGTTGGCGGCGATCGTGGTGGAGGCCGGGGGCAAGGCGGCGACCGACGACGTGCCGGTCCGGCTGTCGGTCATCAATACCGCCAGTCAGGCGATGCCGCGCAGCGCGGTCCTCGACGCCGGCCGCGATCCGCACCACGACCAGCCCTACATGATGAGTCACCCGTCGTTCGTCCTGGAGTGGCAGGACGGCCGCATCCTGCTGGTCGATGTCGGCATGACGCAGGAGGGCGCGCGCGCCTTCGGGAAGCCGCTCGAATGGCTCGGCGGCGCCGACCCGATGGTCCCGCACGGCTCCACCAGCGAAACGCTCGGTACCGCGGCGCCGCGCGTGGCCGGGATCGTCTTCACCCACCTGCACACCGATCACGTCGGCGGCATCCTCGAGCTCTGCCAGCGCTTGGGCTCGCTGCGGGTCCCCCTCACCGACGCGCAAGCGGAGCGCACCAACTACACGACCCAGCCCGGGCGCACGCTGCTCGCCGAGGCGTCGTGCGTGCACCTCGAACCGGTGCGCGGTGGGCCGCTCTTCCCGCTCCCCGGCTTCCCCGGGGTGTTTCTCATCGACGCGGGCGGGCACACGCCGGGCAGCCAGATCGTGCTCGCCTTCGTGCGCGGCCCCGACCGGACGCTGCGCCGCTACGCGTTCACCGGCGACATCGTCAACGCCCTCGACGGCATCACGTACGACGTCCCCAAGCCGCTGCTCTATCGGACCCTGATGGTCCCCGAGTCGGAGTCGCGGCAGGCGGAGCTGCGCGGGTTCCTCAAGCGCCTGCACGACGAGGTGGGCTTCGAGCTGCTGGTGTCGCACGACCAGCGAGCGATCGAGGCGAGCGGTGTGCCGGCGTGGAGCGCGCGGCAGACGCCGTAGGGCGCCGGGGCTGTTGTCAGGCGCGGACAGTGATAGCAGGGGTGACGACGACTGGCCGGCACCGCCGGCCCTGACGAAACACCGAAAAAGGGGAGAGCCATGGGACATCCGATTCGCTTCGGGATTCAGATCGGCCAGCAGCTCATCGAGTGGCAGAACCTGCTGGCGCTGTGGCGCAAGGCCGACGCCTGGGGGTACGACTCGCTGTGGAACTTCGATCACTTCTATCCGATCTTCGTCGACCCGGAGGGGCCGTGCCTGGAGGGGTGGACGACGCTGGCGGCGTTGGCGCAAGCGACGACGCGAGCCCGCGTCGGCACGATGGTGAACGGCAACACCTACCGGAACCCGTGTCTGACGGCGAAGATGGCGGCGACGGTCGACCACGTCAGCGGCGGCCGGCTCAACCTCGGCATCGGGGCCGGCTGGTTCGAGCTCGAGCACCACACCATGGGGTTCGATTTCAAGGACGTCCCCAAGCGGCTCGCCGCGCTCGACGAGGCGTGCCGGATCATCAAGAGCATGTTCACCCAGCCGCGGACGACGCTGCACGGCCGCCACTACACGGTCACCGACGCGTTCGGTCTGCCGAAGCCGGTCCAGCAGCCCCATCCGCCGATCCTGATCGGCGGCACCGGCGAGAAGGTGCTGCTCAAGCTCGTCGCCCGCCACGCCGACATGTACAACGCCAGCGCCAGCGCCGAGCGCATGGGCGAGCTCATCGAGCTGATCCGGCGGCACGGCGACACGGTGAAGCGCGACACCAGCAAGATCGAGAACACGCTCATGATCCCGCTCGCCTACAAGGCCAACGCCGACCGCCAGCAGTTCATGTGCAATCTGCTCGCCGGGATGCGCGGGACGTCGCCGGAGGAGGCTCGCAAGGGCATCATGATCGGCGACCGGCAGGAGTGCTTCGACACCATCGAGCGCTACCGCAAGGTGGGCGTGACCCACTTCATCTTCATGATGTTCCAGCCGATCCACGAGGAGGAGATCCAAGCGTTCGCCGAGGACGTCATGCCGGCGGCGCGGCGCGGCTGAGGCCGGACGGTCGCGAGCGGACTTGCCATCCCTGCCGCCGTGCATGCTGACCACGCTCGATCACCTCGTCATCGCCGTTCGCGATCTCGACGCCGCCACCGCAACGTACGGCGCGCTGCTCGGCCGTTCGCCGTCGTGGCGCGGCGAGCACCCCGGCGCCGGGACGGCCAACAGTCTGTTCCGCCTCGATCGCACCTACGCCGAGCTGCTCAGCCCAACCGGTAGCGGCATGCTCGGGGATGCGGTGCGCGAGCACCTCGATCACGAGGGGGAAGGGCCGTTCGCGCTCGCCTTCGGCACCGACGACGCGGCCGCCTGCGCCGCGACGCTGCGGGCGCGCGGCCTGGCGGCGGCCGATCCGATCGACGGCCAGGGCCGCGATGGCCTGAGCGGGGCCGTGCGGGCCTGGCGTACGGTCCCCCTCGCCTCGACCGACACGCGGGGCGTGCGGCTGTTCGCGATCGAGCACCGCTCCCCGCCGGACGCACTCCCGGTCGCCGCGTCCGCGGACGCTTCGACCGCGGTCAGCGGCGTCGATCACGTGGTGATCATGACCACCGATGCGGAGGCCGCGGCCGCGCTCTACCGCGACCGACTCGGGCTGCGTCTCGCCTTTGACCGCGCGTTCGAGGAGCGCCGCGTCCGGTTGCTTTTCTTCCGGGTCGGCGGCGTCACCGTCGAGCTTGCCGCGCCGCTCGGGTCATCGGACGCGGCGACCCCCGACCGCTTCTGGGGCGTGTCGTGGCGCGTTCCCGACGTCGTCGCGGCGCGCAGCCGGCTCGCCGCCGCCGGCTTCGACGTATCCGAGGTGCGCGCCGGCAACAAAGCAGGCACGCGCGTCTGCACGGTGCGCCGCGAAACCCACGGCGTCGCCACCCTGCTGATCGAAGCCGAAGCCAAAGCGGCGTAGGGCCGGCTGGCCTTTCCCATTCCCCTTCCCGTTCCCTTGCCCTCCAGCCCACGGGGAAGGGGCAAGGGCAAGGGAAGGTCGGCTCGTCTCAGAGCTTGGCGGTCCACGGCGCCCACCAGAGGACCGGCGCCAGCCAGAGGGCGGTCGGGGTGATCGTCAACGCCGCCACCGCGGCGCGCAGCCGTGGGGCGCAATGCGGGAACGCGAGCACGAGGGCCAGCACCAGGCCGCCCGAGGTGCGGCCGGCGGCCATCACGTGCAGATGGCTGCTGGTGGGGATGTACAGTCCGAAGACGCAGTGCACCGCCACCAGCCAGCGCAGCGGGTCGTGCGGGGCGCGCACCACCCACCACAGCGCCAGCGGGGTGAGCGCGAGGGTGGGCAGACCGACGAACAGCAGCGCGGAGACGCGGCCGGGCTCGAGGCTGAGCATCTCGAAGATGCGCTCGCCGGGGACCAGCGGCCACCCGGACACGCTCGCCACCGGCATGGTGCCGAGCACCGCGCGCAGATAGAGCTGCCAGGCCAGCATCGGGATGAGCGCGGCCGCGAGCACGGCGGCCGGCGACCAGCGCCGGCGCGCGAGCTCGGCGAGCGCGAGCCCGGCTACGAACAGTAGCGTGGTCTCGCGCGCCAGGGCGGCGAGGGCGAGCAGGGCAACCCCCGCCGCGCGCCGCTCGACCAGCCAGCACACTGCGCCGAAGGCGGCGAGAGCGTAGGCAAGCGGCTCACTGAGATCGCGCGAGTACGCCATGAAGGTACCGACGAAGAGCGGATAGACGAGGCCGTACCAGCGCCACTGCGCGTGGCGGACGAGCCAGTCGGTCAGTAGGGCCGTGGTGGCCAGGATCGCGGCCGCGTTGATCGCGACCAGCAGCCAAGCGACGGCGGGGGCGCTGCCCCCCGAGAGGAGCCGGCAGAGCGCGGCCAGCAGGATGCGCTGCAGGCGGTAGGGCGGGTTGTCGAGATGCGACAGCGCCGCCCACCCATCACGGGCGATGTAGTAGATGAACTGTCCGTCGTACCCGGTGCGTCCGTGCGGATCGCCCGTGGCGTAGCGTTCGCCGATCCAGACGAACCACAGCGGATCCCAACCGTGCAGCGCAAGCGCCACGAGGGTGAACGTGGCGTAGAACGCGGTCGCGGCGAGGACAACGGGAGCCAGACGCGATGAGGCCACCGGCATGCGGTCGAGTTATGGTGGAGCGGCCGAGCGGGTCAACCAGACGGTTCGCAATCGCGCAGCTCCTCCGGCTGGCGGGAGGATGGCCCCAGTGG